>Ga0105100_10002593_pt1 | contig 10550 bp, 8 predicted proteins | sample PPLLak12cMay2015_2_FD_87033 | JGI IMG/M metagenome (GOLD analysis project Ga0105100, IMG submission 87033) | Freshwater sediment microbial communities from Prairie Pothole Lake near Jamestown, North Dakota, USA - PPLs Lake P8 Core (1) Depth... | ecosystem: Environmental > Aquatic > Freshwater >... | reverse complement strand
TCGACGCCAAGACGGAGCGCTACCAGATCAAGGTGGAGCGCACGCGGCACGGCAATGTGCGCTTGAGCGCCATCGACGCGGAGTTCCTGATTTCAGGCGACTACGCGCAGATTCGCCAGACCGCCGAGATGCTCCGAGGCCTGGTCGGCCCGGGGGCCTTCATGGAGCGCGGCGACAAGAAGCAGCCGGTGCGGGAGTTCCCCGAGGCCATGCGCTGGCTGCTCGGCGAGGTGAAACGCACCATGACCCTGCAGCGCTACAAGGGCCTGGGCGAGATGAATCCCGAGCAACTGTGGGAAACGACGATGGACATCTCGGCCCGCCGGCTGCTGAAGGTGCAGATCGAGGACGGCATTGCGGCCGACGAGATCTTCACCAAGCTGATGGGCGACGAAGTCGAGCCGAGGCGCGCCTTCATCGAATCGAACGCCCTGGGCGTGCGAAACCTCGACGTCTAGGCGGCCCGCCGCTTCTTCGGTGCAGCGCGCTTGGCCGGCTTCTCCTCCGTTCCGGAGGCCGCCGGCTCGCCGGCCTTCTCCTTGCGCGGCTGGAACTCAAAGCCGATCTTTCCGTCGGGGGTCTTCACCAGGAACGCCTTGAAGCGCCGTCCCTTCTTGGAGACGAAGCCCGTCAGCAGGTCGGTGCGGCCCGATGCAAGGAGCTTTTGCATCTGCTCGCGCTCGATCGGCTGCTGGAGAATCATGCGCCCCGACCGGAAGTCGCATCGGCGCTCCGGGCCGACGGCATGCTCGCACGTGTAGGCCATCCCGTGCTCGAAGACGCGACCCGCGCACTTCGGGCACGATCCCAGCGGCTCCTGGCCGCTGAAGTCGGGAGCCTCCTCGCCCTCGCGTGAAGACTGGCCGAAGTCGAATTCCGGGCGCAGCTCATCCGTAAGGCGTACCACGGCGCTGAAGGGCTTGCCCATGCGGCTGCGAAAGCCGCTCACGGGACCGACGGACCTCTTGGTAATGAGCTCGGCGACCTCCTCGGGCGACCATTCGCGCCCGGAGGTCACTTTCCAGATCGAGAAGTCGCACTTCTGGCACTGGAACTTGCGGTAGTTCTCCTGCACGACGCCGCCGCACTTCGGACAGGGCGCCGGGACGGTGGCGTACACGACATCGGGAATCTCTCCCGTCTTGATGACCGTCACCACCTTGCGAACGAGCTCCGAAATCTGCTTCATGAACTCGTCGCGGGTCAGCTTGCCGGCCTCGATGAGCTTGAGCTTGTGCTCCCACTCGCCGGTGAGCTCGGGCGAGGCGAGCTCGACGATGTGCAGCATGTGAAGGGCGAAAAGCAGCGAGAAGGCTTTTGGGGTCGGTATGAGCTCGCGACCCTCCCGGGTCACGTACTCCTCGCGGATGAGCCCCTCGATGGTCGCGGCGCGCGTAGCGGGCGTTCCAAGGCCCTTGGCCTCCATCGCGGCGCGCAACTCGTCGTCTTCGACCAGTTTCCCGGCCCCCTCCATCGCCGAGAGCAGCGTCGCCTCTGTAAATCGAGGCGGGGGCTTGGTCTGATTCGCCTGCTCGCGTACCTCCTCGACGGGTACGCGCTCACTGGGCGTGATGGCGGGGAGTGTTTGTGCGTCCTCACCAACGGCACGCCCATAGACTGCCAGCCATCCCGGATGCTGAAGCACGCGCCCTTCCGTCTTGAAGTGGTGAGCGCCTACTTTGGTGATCCTCGTGGTCTGCAGGAATTCGGCAGCCGGATAAAAAACCGCGAGAAAGCGCCTGACGACCATGTCGTACAGCTTGTGTTCCGCCTCGTTGAGGCTCCTGGGAGCCTGCAGCGTGGGAATGATGGCGAAGTGGTCCGAGATCTTGGCGTTGTCGAAGATGCGCTTGTTGGGTTTCACCCAGCCCTGCTTGAGGACTTGGCGGGCGAACGTGCCGAATGCATCGGACTCGCCCAGGGATTTCATCGTTTCCTTGACGGTGGCGACGTAGTCTTCGGGAAGCGCCCGGGAGTCCGTCCTCGGGTAAGTCAGCGCCTTGTGCTTCTCATATAGAGACTGCGCCAGGGAAAGCGTCATGCGGGCCGGGAAACCGAAGCGCGAGTTCGCTTCCCGCTGCAAGCTGGTCAGGTCGAAAAGCAGAGGCGACAGCTGCGTGCTGGGCTTGGTCTCCTCGGTCGCGATGCCGGTCTTCCCGACGCACTCGGCGACGATCGCTTCGGCCCGTTCCTTGTTCCAGATGCGCTCTGCACGGCGCTCGGCATCCTCATCTTTCTTGAACTCCGGGTCGAACCACCTGCCGGCATACGCGCCCGCCTTCGCCGCGAAGCGAGCATGCACTTCCCAGTAGTCGCGCGGCGTGAAGGCGCGGATCTTGTCTTCGCGCTCCACGAGGATGGCCAGCGTAGGCGTCTGCACCCTGCCGACGGTCGTGAGGTAGAACCCACCTTCCTTGGAATTGAACGCCGTCATGGCGCGCGTGCCGTTGATTCCCACGAGCCAGTCGGCTTCGGAGCGGCTCTTGGCGGCATCGGCGAGCGGGAGGAGGTCCTTGTCGGCCCTCAGCTTCGAGAAGCCGTCGCGGATCGACTGTGGCGTCATCGATTGCAGCCACAGGCGCTCGATGGGCTTCTTGCTCTTCGCGTGCTGAACGAGGTATCGGAAGATGAGCTCGCCCTCGCGCCCCGCGTCACAGGCGTTGACGAGGCCCGTCACGTCCTTGCGCTTCATGAGCCGCAGCACAAGGTTCAGCCGATCCTTGCTTCTCTCGATGGGCGCAAGCCCGAAGTGTGGCGGGATCAAGGGCAGGCGGCCAAACGACCACTTGCCCTTCTTGACGTCGAACTGCTCGGGCACGACGAGCTCGAGCAGATGCCCGACCGCGGACGAAAGGACGTATTCGTCGCTTTCGAAGTAATCGGCCTTCTTGGTGAAACCGCCCAGTGCGCGCGCAATGTCGGCCGCGACCGACGGTTTCTCGGCAATGATGAGTTTCTTGCTCATGCGGCGAAAGGCCGCAGAGCATACCCGCAAACGCGCAGGCGCTTCAACCCGCTCGCCCGGCGGGCGCGACGCACTTAGCTGGGAAGGCGATTTCCCGCGCCGCTGAAAAGCTCTTCCGCAAGAAGCTGGCTGGTCGGTGTCTGCTGGTTCCAGAGCACCATGAGCACGACGAGCTTGAGCTGATCCAGGCTCAGGCTGTCGCCGGAAGCCGCGAGCGCGCGCTCGATCACCAGCTCGCGGTTGCGGGCGTCGAGGATTCCGGAGTGCTCCAGGGTCATGAGGAACCCGCGGCAAGCGGAATCCAGCTTGGTCAGCTCTCGCGGCGCGAACACCCGGAAGCTGCTGCGCGACTCGGGCAGGCTGACCGCATTACCGGCATGGCCTACGCCGGCCAGCCAATGCAGGGCCTCGCTGATGTCGGAATCCTCGAAGCCGGCGGCCGAGAGCTTCTTGGCCACGCTTTCCCTGTCGTACGCGACGTCCGCCTGCCTGCAGTTCTCAAAAAGGTAAACGAGGATTTCGTACATTGGGCGCCCCCTTGATGTTATTAACGCAGCACTTCGCGGCGCGTTTACGCGCCCTCCTCCTTCTCGAGACGCTGGAAAAGTCCGCCGGGCAACGATGCCACCCGCCCGTCCAGCTCCAGTCGCAGTAGCTCCGACGACACCTGCTCCGCCGGCCATCCTGCACGTGCACACAGGGCATCTACGTCGACAGGATCATGCCCCATGTGCGCCAACAAACTGCCTTCCAACCTGATTGTTTCGCCGCCGCGGGCCCTCCCGCTCTCGCGCACCGTCGACGCGGATCCACTTTGCCGGAATCCGGAGAACTCCGCCAGCACGTCGTCGGCCGACTCTACGAGCTTCGCGCCGGATTTGATGAGCGCGTGGCAACCTTTGGACAGGGGAGAGTGGATCGATCCTGGAATGGCGAATACTTCGCGCCCCTGCTCTGCCGCGGTCCTGGCCGTGATGAGGGAACCGGACGCTGCAGCGGCCTCGACGACAAGGCACCCACGCGACAGGCCGCTGATCAGGCGGTTGCGCCGCGGGAAGTTGTGCGCGGCGGGCGCAGTCCCCAGCGGCAGCTCCGAGATCAGCAAACCCTCGACGCCGATGCGCGCCGCCAGCTCCCCGTTGCGCCGGGGATAGATGACGTCCACTCCCGTACCGAGCACGGCGATGGTGGACGCAGGTCCCGCGAGCCCGCCACGATGGGCTGCAGCATCGATGCCCAGGGCGAGGCCCGAGACGATGGTCAGGCCCGCTTCGCTCAGCGCCTTTCCGAAGGCTTCGGCATTGCGCTCGCCCTGCACCGTGGCGTTTCGACTGCCCACCACCGCCAGGCAAGAATGCTGCAGCAGCTCGATCCTGCCGACCCCGTAGAGCACGGCGGGTGGATCCGGGATCTCGAGCAAGGCCTTCGGGTAGTGCTCGTCGGCAAGCGTGACCACGTAGTGGCGATCCTGGTTGGCCCAGGCGAGGGAGCGCTCGACGGCTGCGCGCACGGAATCGGACTCCAGCGCCTCGGCCGCTTGCGGCGACACGTGCTGTGCGAGCGTCGACCTGTGCGCGAGTATCTTTTCAGGAAGCCCGTACTGGCTGAGCAAGCGCCGCAGTGTCGCGGCGCCGATCCCGGGAGTTAGCGTGAGTGTTAGCCAACCCGCCAGCCCCGGGTCTTCCCTCATGCGGTAGAAAGCCCCGAATGACGTTGCGCCGGACCCTGCGGCTCCGGGCGTGCAGGCAGGAGATCAGGGCGTACGAACGACATCCCGCGGCGACACCGGCCTTGAAGCGTCCATAACCAGAGCATACGAGACCCGATCGAAGACGCGGAATACGAAAACCAGGCCGTAGCGTTCCTCTGGCAGAGCGATGAGCGCATCGGGGTCGCTGCTTGCCTTGGACACGTCCCGAACCGTCAGGCCGGCGGAGTAAAGGGCGAGCACATGGCCCACTTCCAGACCATCGGCGTTTCCCCGGCTGAGCGTGACGATCGAATGGCGGCCAGCCTCGCCTACCTGGCCGACGCCGCCGTAGATCGTCATGACTCTTCCGCGGATATCCGCGGCTGGCGCGTGAGGCGCGTAGTTGGCGGGTACGGCGAGTCCGGCAGGGACGAGCTTGTCACCAGGGCCCACCTCCTGGACGGCGCTGCTCAGCTCGATGGTCGCCGGATCTCCCGGGCGCGAAACCCGCGCCGTGCCGAGATAGATGGCCTCGTAGCCCAGCGTCTGGTTGGACTCGGGGTCCACCAGCGGGCCGCCTTTGCGGTACACGAACCAGGACTCTTCCTTCGACTCGCCGATGCCGCGCACATAGGCGCGGTTGCCGCTCGCGAGGATGACGCGGTCAGCCTGGGTCGCGACAATGGTGGGCGCTTTCTCGAGTCCGTCGGGCTCGACGACCAGCGGCCGAGTGAGGAACGGTTCTATGACGCCCGCGGGAATGCTCGGGATTCCTTGTCGAGCGATCATTTCCGCATGCACTTTTGGGCTCAGCTTCACGGTCCCGGGCGCGATGCCGCCGGCGCCTGCCTGACCACCCGAAAGAGTGAGCTGACCACGCAGCCTGTCCAGGGAGATGACGTTGCCAGGGTAGATCAGGTGCGGATTGCGGATCTGGTCGCGGTTCATGCCCCAGAGCTCGGGCCACCGCCACGGGGAATCGGTGTAGCGCTCCGAGATCGACCATAACGTGTCCCCGGGGACCACGATATAGCGTTCGGGCGCATCCGGCCGGAGGGTCAAAGGCGGCGTCGCGCGCTGCCCGAAAGCGACCCCGCACAGTGCCAATAAAGCTAGTGCTGTGATAGACTTACGCAACTGCTGGACCATGGCGTCCCCGTCCCTTTCGCGGCATCCTGGACCGGCTTTGAATTCGGGTTTTCACCCCAATGTAGCACAGCGGGCCGGATAGCTTATATATCGCCTGAGATTGTCCATATAATCTATTCAATTAGCAACTGAATCTGCCTCCTAAGGGCATACGTCACCAATCGCAAGTCCGAGATGGCCAAGTTGAACATCCTCCGTTACCCCGATGCCCGCCTGCACAAGCAGGCGGCGCCCGTTACCGTATTCGACCAGGCGCTGAAGAAGCTCGTGGCCGACATGGCCGAGACAATGTATGCCGCGCCCGGAATCGGGCTCGCGGCGACGCAGGTGGACGTGCACAAGCAGGTCATCGTGGTCGACGTTTCCGACCGCCGTGACTCGCTCGTCGTGCTGGTCAATCCTGAGATTGTCGAGGCCACTGGCGTATCCGACATAGAGGAAGGCTGCCTTTCCGTTCCGGGTGTGTACGAGCTGGTGGAGCGGGCCGAGCGCGTGAAGGTCCGCGCGTTCGACCAGAACGGGAACGCCTTCACGCTCGAGGCGCAGGGACTGTTGTCCGTCTGCATCCAGCACGAGCTCGATCATCTCAAGGGGAAGGTGTTCGTGGAGCACCTGTCTCAGCTCAAACAGCAGCGGATCCGCGCCCGGCTCGCGAAGCAGCTGCGCAAGACGGCCTGACGTCCCGGCCTGCGCCTCGTCTTCGCCGGGACTCCTCGCTTCGCTGAAGCGGCGCTCGAAGCGCTGTGCGGCGCGGGGCACGCTGTTGCGCTGGTGCTGACGCAACCCGATCGCCCTCTCGGGCGAGGGTTGCGGGAGACGGGAAGTCCGGTCAAGCGCTTCGCCGTCGCCCACCAGCTTCCGATTTTCCAGCCGGCGTCCCTGAAATCGGAAGATGTCCTGCCACGTCTTCTCGAAACGCGGGCCGATGCCATGATCGTGGCCGCCTACGGTCTCATTCTGCCGCGGGCGGTACTTGACGCCACGCGTCTCGGCGCCCTGAATATCCACGCGTCTCTCCTTCCGCGCTGGCGGGGCGCGGCACCCATACAGAGGGCCATACTGGCCGGCGACAGCATGACGGGCGTCTCGATCATGCAGATGGACGAGGGACTCGATACAGGTCCGGTCTATCTTCGCGAGTCCGTGCCGATACAGGCGGACGACGACGCCGGCACGTTGCACGACAAGCTGGCGGAGCTCGGAGCTACGCTCATGGTGAAGGCCCTGAGGCGGCTTGATGCGGGCGACATGGTCGCCGTGCCGCAGCCCGCCGAAGGTGCCACATACGCCGACAAGATAGGCAAGGAAGACGCCGTCATCGACTGGTCCGCGCCTGCTGCGCTGACTGAGCGCATGGTTCGGGCGTTCCGTCCATCGCCGGGGGCAATGACGCACATCGAAGGCTCGTCCGTCAAGGTATGGCGAGCACGCGTGAGAGAAGGAAGCGGGACGCCGGGGACGGTCCTCGATGCGCGGGACGACGGCATCGTCGTGGCGTGCGGGACGGGCGCCCTGCAGGTCACGGAGCTTCAGCGCGCCGGTGCACGCCGGCTTTCGAGCGCGGAGTTCCTCCGCGGCCGTGCAGTGCGTCCCGGAATGCGCTTCGAGTGAGTTCCGCTCAGGGCCTCGCCCAGTCCCTTCGGGAGGCGGCGGCCGTGGTCAGCCGGGTTGCGCATGGCCGCAGCCTGTCAGAGCTTCTCGCGCAGGCCTCGACGTCAGGATCCGCGCGCGGAGCGCTCATCGACCTCACGCACGGAACGCTGCGTTCCTACGGACGCGTGCAATACATCGTTCAGGCGCTCTCCCGCCGGCCCGGGACGGATCCTCTTCTCGAGGCGCTTCTCTGGTGCTCCATCTACGCGCTCGAATCGGGTCGGTTCTCGCCCTACACCGTCGTCGACCAGGCGGTACGCGCGTGCGGCCTGCTCGAGAGATGGCCGGCCAAGGGGTACGTCAACGCGCTGCTGCGCGGCTACCTTCGGGACAAGGAAGGCATCGAGCGTCGCATCGGAGAGAACGAAGAGGCGAAATGGCAGCACCCGCAGTGGTGGGTCGAGTGCCTCCGCAACGCATATCCGGCGCAGTGGGAAGCGGTTCTCGGCGCCGGCAATACACATCCCCCGATGTGCCTCAGGGTCAACATGCGACGCACGACGACCGAGGAGTACAGGAATCGCCTGGCCGCCGAAGGTGCGGCGTCGACGCCGCTGGGCGGCGCCGCGCTGCTGCTCGAGAGACCCGTGCCCGTCGAGCGGCTTCCGGGTTTCGCCGAAGGGGATGTGTCGGTGCAGGATTTCGCCGCGCAGCGCGCGGCCGTCCTGCTTGATGCTCATGACGGTCAGCAAGTGCTCGACGCGTGCGCGGCGCCGGGCGGAAAGACGGCGCATATTCTCGAGATGGCGAAGGCGCGACTGCTCGCGCTCGACATCGAACCGACGCGTTGTGAAAGGATCGAGCGCAACCTGGAGCGGCTGCATCTTGCCGCAAAGGTCAAAGCGGCCGATTGCACACACCTCGACGCCTGGTGGGACGGCTCGCCTTTCGACCGCATTCTTGCGGACGTGCCGTGCTCGGGATCCGGCGTAGTGCGCCGCCATCCGGACATCAAGTGGCTGCGTCGCGCCAGCGATCTCTCTGGCTTCGCGGCGCGACAGGCCGCGATTCTCGATGCACTTTGGCAGGCGCTCGCGCCGGGTGGTAAATTGGTATATGTCACCTGCTCCTATTTCCCGCAGGAGAACGAGGCTGTGGTCGAGGCTTTCACGGCGCGAACGCCCGGAGCGCGGCGTCTGGCCCTTCCGGACGGAGGGGACGGGCAGTGGCTGCCGGAGTCCGCGCATGACGGCTTTTACTGCGCGCTGATCCAAAAACAGGCTTGAGGCGAGGGCGATGCGCGGCATCGCTGTGTTGAGTCGTTATCTCGTGCTGGTCGCCTTGATCGGCGTGCCGCTCGCTCCCGCGGCCGCCAACGAGGTGGAGCACGCCGCACTTCGCGCAGTGGACGAAGGACTCGTCCTCGACGCGGATTTCTCCATCGAGCTCAATCCGCGTCTGAAGGAAGTGGTCAACAACGGGGTGCCGCTGTACTTCGTCATAGAGTTTGAGCTTGGACGAGATCGCTGGTACTGGTTCGACGAGCGGGCGGCCACGGAGACGCTCCACAAGCGCCTGTCCTACCATCCGCTGTCGCGCCAATACCGGCTTTCGACGGGCCTGCTCCAGATCAACTTCGACACGCTCGAGGAGGCCCTGGCGGCGGTCAGCCAGGTGCGCGGCTGGCTCGTCGTCGACCGCACGGTGACGTTCGCGGACGCGGACTACGAAGCGGCCGTGCGCCTTCGCGTGGACACGACGTTGCTGCCCAAGCCATTCCAGGTGAGTGCGCTCACCAGCCGGGAGCTGCAGCTGGAAACGCCGTGGAAGCGCTTCATCGTGCACTCGCCAAGGCACGTGCCGGCGCCGGTCGAGACGCGCCAGCCGGAACGGGGCGAGAGCAAATGAAGATCCTGATCATCGTGGGCGGCATGGTGGCGGCGGGTGGTCTCTTCCTGCTCGCCACGGCGAGCGGGGAATCGTCCGTCATCGCGCCCGACTACCCGCTGTTGCTTGCCCTCAACGCTGCGCTCGCGGCCCTGCTCGCCGCGCTCGTGGGCTATCAGCTCGTCGGCCTCGTAGGTCGCTATCGAAGCCGGGTGTTCGGCACCCGACTCACCTTGCGCCTGCTGGGACGCTTCGCGCTGCTCGCCGTGGTGCCGGGGCTCGTCGTCTATGCGGTGTCGCTGCACTTCCTGACCAGGTCCATCGAATCCTGGTTCGACGTGAAGGTGGATGCGGCGCTCGCCGGCGGCATCAATCTGGGGCAGCAGGCGATCGACCAGATTACGGCAGACCTGCGCAACAAGGCACATGCAATGGCGCAAGAGCTCGCAGACCGCTCGACGCCCCAGCTGATCGGCGCGCTCGAGCGCCTGCGAGAGCGCGCCGGAGTCGACGAAGCCGTCATAGTCGGCGGCAGCGGGCGCCTGGTGGCGAGCGCCAGCGAGGACGTCTCCCGGCTGGTGCCGGATCTTCCGCAGGCGCAGACCCTGCGCCAGGCGCGCGGCACCCGCGGCTACGCCACCGTCGATGCCCAGCCGGGAGAGCCGCTGACCATCCGCGTGATCGTTCCGCTCGATTCGCTTCGGTTCGGTCAGGAGGATCGATACGTGCAGCTGAGGCAACGCGTTCCCGCGGGTTTCTCGGACAGCGCCGAGGCCGTGGAGGCCGCGTATCGCGACTACCGGGAGCTTGCGCTCGGAAGGGAAGGACTCACGCGGATCTATCTCGTGACGCTGACCTTCGCGCTCCTCATGGCGCTCTTCGTAGCGATCGCCGTGGCGGTCACGCAGTCCAACCTGCTGGCCGAGCCGCTCGCCAACCTCGCGCAAGCGACGCAAGCCATTGCCCGCGGCGACTTCACGCGGCAGGCGCCCGTGACCAGCCGGGATGAGCTGGGCGTGCTGACGGAGTCCTTCAACTCGATGACGCGCCAGATGGCCGAGGCGCGCCGTGGCATGGAGACCAACCGACAGGCGCTGGAAGCGGCGAAGGCACGGCTGGAGAGCATCCTTGCCAACCTGTCCGCGGGCGTGCTCCTGTTCGAAAACAAGGTGGCACTCGCCCTTACGAACCAGGGAGAGACCGCCATCACCAGAGAGGAATGGGCGAGATTCGCCGCAGCTACGAACAGCCGTCGGCTGGACCACG
>Ga0105100_10002589_pt1 | contig 10564 bp, 8 predicted proteins | sample PPLLak12cMay2015_2_FD_87033 | JGI IMG/M metagenome (GOLD analysis project Ga0105100, IMG submission 87033) | Freshwater sediment microbial communities from Prairie Pothole Lake near Jamestown, North Dakota, USA - PPLs Lake P8 Core (1) Depth... | ecosystem: Environmental > Aquatic > Freshwater >... | reverse complement strand
GACGAGATGCACCGCTTGGATGTCCGGGTCGGCGATACTGTGTCAATCGAGAAGGCCGGCGAGATCATTCCACAGGTGGTGGAGGTGAGGACGGAGTTCCGCCCGGCCGGCGCCAAGCCGTTCCCGGTGCCGAAGGTCTGCCCGAACTGCGGCACGCCCGTCGTCAAGGATGAGGCGGGCGTGTACGTGCGCTGCCCGAATCCCGAGTGCACAGGGATGTTGACGGAGCGGCTGCGCTACTTCGCCGGTCGCGACCAGATGGATATCGAGCACCTCGGTGTCTCGCTGATCGAGCAACTCATTGCCGGCGGACTCGTGACCAATTTCGCGGACCTGTACCGGCTCACCAAAGACGATCTTCTCTCCCTGGAACGCATGGGCGACAAGAGCGCCCAGAACGTGCTGGACGCTATCGAGGCAAGCAAGACCCGGCCGCTGTGGCGGTTCATCGCAGGATTGGGCATCCGGCACGTCGGCAGCCAGTCGGCCGAGATTCTGGCCGACCGCTTCGGCTCCCTGGAGGCACTCATGGACGCCGGCCAGGAAGAACTGGAGAGGACGGATCAGGTCGGGCCGGTCATGGCGGAAAGCGTCCATCGGTACTTCCACGACCGACGTCACCGCGACGTGATTGACCAGTTGCTTGGCGCGGGTGTTCGTCCTCAACCGCCGGTACCGAAGAAGACCGCCGGCAAGCTCCAGGGCAAAACCTTCGTCGTCACCGGGACGCTGAAGAACTTCACTCGCCAGGAGGCGGAGCAAGCCATCCGCGACGCGGGCGGCAAAGTCGCCGGCAGCGTCAGCAAGAAGACCGGTTTCGTCGTGGTCGGAGAGGACCCGGGAAGCAAGCTGGAAAAGGCCCGAAGCCTCGGCATCGAAATCCTCGACGAAGATCAGTTCGTGAAAATGATCGGCCGGGCAAAGAGGAAGGAAGGCTGACGTGAACGCGCTGGACGAGAAGTTCATGCGGTCGGCGTTGAGACTGGCCGAGAAGGGCATCGGCTCCGTGGAGCCGAATCCGGCGGTCGGGTGCATCATCAGCACTGCCGGCCGGGAGATAGGCAAAGGCTATCACAAGCGGTTCGGCGGGCCGCACGCGGAGATCAACGCCCTCGAGAACTGCAAAGCCCGCGGCTTCAATCCCCGCGGTGCGACCATGTACGTGACGCTTGAGCCCTGCTGCCACCAGGGAAAGACCGGGCCGTGCACGCAAGCCATCATCATCGCGGGAATCAAGCGGGTCGTCGCTGCGACGGTGGACCCGTCCGTCCACGCCAACGGCAAAGGACTCGAGCAGTTGCGACAGGCGGGCATTGAGGTTGAGGTGGGACTGTGCGAGCAGCAGGCCAGCCTTCTTAACGCGCCGTTTTTCAAATATGCCACGACCGGCAAGTGCTGGGTCGTGCTCAAGTGGGCCCAGAGCCTCGACGGCAAGCTCGCCTTCACGGACCCCTCGCCGGAGAGACGATGGATCACGAATGAGGCCAGTCGCAACGATGCTCACAAGCTGCGTCGCCGCGTCGGAGTGATCATTGTCGGCATCAAGACCGTTCTGGCGGACGACCCCCTGTTGACGCCCCGGCCGAGCAGGGGCAGAAAGCCGACCCGCGTTATCCTTGATGACTCACTCCGGATCCCGCTGACATGTCGGCTCCTGCGCACGACGAAGCCGAGTCCCGTCCTGATCTATGCCCGCGAAGAGGCAGTCAGGGCGGACGCTGAGGCGGCCGAGCGAATTATGAAAAAGGGAGCGGAGGTGCTCACGTGGTCTGATGCGCAACGCGGCTCCAACCTGGCTCAACTGCTGGAGTCGCTGAGCGAACGCGGGATTGCCCAGGTGCTCGTGGAGGGTGGCCCGACGGTCCTGGCCTCCTTCCTGAAACAGCACCTGGCCGACGAGATCTGCGTGTATGTTTCGCCGAAGGTTCTCGGGGCCGGCGGAACCGCCTGGATTGGCGAGTCGATGGCGGACTTCGTGCAAGCGATCCAATTGAGTCATGTGAACATCAAGGGGTTCGGCGAAGACGTCCGCATCAGCGGCCTGCCAGCTCCAATCCCAAGCCTGCACAGTCCTGATACCCTGCAGATCGTGTGATCCAGCGTCCGAATCCGGCGCCAAATGTCGGTCATGCCACCCCCACGAAATGTGTACATCCCCCTTGACTGAGAAGCTAATGTGCCGTATACTATAGATGTTGCGGGTGCATACTGGGATCTATGGATCTCGCAAGCACCGGCCGCGGCTCGGTGCGATTTGGCATCTCGCAACAAGGAGACGGGCCTACAACCAGTTCGATTTATTCGAGCCCACGTCTCCTTTTTTTTATGCGCTGAACCCGCTCCCACTCGCTTCTATTACCCCTTCTTATCGCATCCCTGTCTCCAGGTTTAAATTTTCGTGTCGAGGAGGCGATTTCCCTGCATGGAACTTGGCAGTCGGGTACAATACGAGGGACTTTTTTATTTGTTGGGGATGGTTTGGGATGAGTAGTAAGTGTCTGGAGCAGATCAACAGCCCGGCGGACCTCAAGAAATTTCAGGTGGCCGAGCTTGCAGATTTGGCCGAAGAGATTCGGCAGTTCATTCTGAATTCGGTCAGCAAGTCCGGCGGGCACCTGGCGAGCAACCTGGGCGCGGTCGAGTTGACGCTGGCGCTGCATTACGTCTTCGACTTCAGCCGGGACAAGCTGCTGTGGGACGTGGGCCACCAGTGCTACACCCACAAGATCGTCACCGGGCGCAAGGCGGGCTTTGATCGGTTGCGCCATGCAGGCGGGATCAGCGGCTTTCCTAATCCGGCCGAAAGTGAATACGATCAGTTCGCCGTGGGTCACGCCGGCACGTCCGTCGCCACGGCCATTGGAATGGCGTTAGCCGAACAGTTGAAGGCTGGGAAAGCGGAGACCGAACCAAAGCCGTCCCGACGTGAAGCCGACAAGCTCAAGCTGGTCGCGCCGAAGATTGTTGCCGTGGTCGGTGATGCCAGCATCGTCAACGGGACTTCCTTTGAGGCGCTGAACAACCTCGGTTTGATCAAGCGACAGATGCTTGTCGTGCTCAACGATAACAGCATGGCCATCGATGCGACCGTTGGGGCGGTGGCCAAGTACTTCTCCAAGTTTCGGCTGAGCCACACGTATGAGGACCTGCGCTGGACGACCAAGACGATCCTCGAACATGTCCCCGGCATCGGCCGCAGCATGGAGGACGCCCTCGAAAAGGTCAAGAAGAGCATCCGAATGGCCCTGCCTCCGAGCCAGATGTTCGAGAGTCTCAACGTGCCCTATTTCGGCCCTGTGGATGGCCATGACATCGAATCGCTGATCCAGATATTCAAGGCGCTGGGCCAGGTGGACCACCCGGTTCTGCTGCACGTGTACACGAAGAAGGGCAAAGGCTTCAATCCCGCCGACAAGGGACCGGCGAAGTTCCACTCGACGGGTCCATTCAAAATCAACGGTGACACGGTGGAATCGACGACAGCAGAGCATCCGCGGACTTTCACGGATGCCTTTGGCCGGTCGCTGACCGCGCTGGCGGAACAGGATGACCGGATCGTCGCGATCACCTCGGCAATGTGCGATGGGACAGGCCTGGTGGAGTTTCGCCAGAAGTTCCCAGACCGGTTCTATGATGTGGGGATCGCTGAAAGTGCGGCGGTGGACATCGCGGCGGGGCTGGCCCGGAGCGGCATGCGTCCGGTCGTATGCATCTACTCGACCTTCCTTCAGCGCAGCTTCGACCAGATTTTCCAGGAGGTCTCGCTTCAGAACGTGCCGGTCATCTTCTGTGTGGACCGGGCCGGCATGGTCGGCGGCGACGGGGCCACTCATCACGGCCTGATGGACATCGGCTACCTGCGGATACTGCCCAACATGGTCCTGACCGCCCCGGCCGATGCCGGCGAGATGAACCAGGCTCTGCAGTTTGCCCTGGGGCAGGCTCGGCCGGTCGTGATTCGCTACCCGAAAGACCTCGTTCCCGCCGACGAGTCCCTGCTGGCGACCACGGAGAAGCCATTCGAGCTGGGTAAGAGCGTCGTAGTCCAGCGGGGCCGCAAGCCTTCGCTGGCCATCGTCTGCTACGGCAGCATTTTGGCCGAAGGCCTGAAGGCCGCCGATGTCCTAAGCTCCGAAAAAATCTCGACGGAAGTCATTAGTGCCCGCTTTGCCGCACCATTGGACGAGCGACTCATCGGTCTGCTGTCGACAGGCAAGAGCCTGATCACAGTTGAGGATCACTACCTCTCGTGCGGATTCGGCTCGGCCGTGCTCGAGATGGCGGCCTCCCAGGGCTGTGATCTGGGCAGGATTCGTGTGCTCGGCGCCCCAAGGTGTTTTATCGGGCATGATTCCCGAAACGCCCAGCTTATCCATGCCGGTATAAATGCCGATGAGATAGCTAAAACTGCCAGAGAATTGATGGCAAACCAAAGCAGTAAGGGACCGGTAAAGGAACAAGTTGGGCAGATATGAGCAGGCTGGGCCGAATCGTCGTCCTGGCCTGATCATCGCAACGAGAGCTATGGGACAGGGCAAGTCTCTACCCCGAATAGTGATCTTCGGCGACCCGGCGAGAGGACCCGTCGCCGAGGCCATCCAGGACTTTTCGCAATTCCTCAAGGGCAAAGCGGAGCTGGTCGCCGTCTGTCACATCTCTGGATGCACAGCGGAAGTCCTCAGGGAGGCCGACTTCGCCGTGGTCCTTGGCGGTGACGGGACAATCATCTCGGCGGCGAGAACCCTCAGTGAAGCAAGGGTCCCGGTCATCGGCGTCAATATGGGCAAGCTGGGCTTCCTGGCCGAATTCAGCGCCACCGAGTTCAAGAAATGGTATGGCGACATCATCTCGGGCAAGGCACCGGTCGAGAAACGGATGATCCTCAGTTGTCACGTCACAGACAAATCCGAGGGCGATGCGCCGCGGTTCCGCTCGAAGGCGGTCAATGACGTATACATCACGGCCGGTCCGCCCTATCACGTTATCGAGCTGAACATCTCTGTGGATGGCCAGCACGTGGCCAGTTGTGTAGGCGACGGCCTGATCGTTTCGACACCGACAGGCTCGACCGCATATAACCTGTCGGCCGGTGGGCCGATCCTGGCCGGAGCGATGGAGGCGATGGTCATCACGCCCATCTGCCCACACTCGTTGAGTTTCCGACCCATCGTCATCGGTGCGGCCAACATCGTGAATATCACCGCCACCAAGGTCAACGAGGGCACGACTGTCTCCATAGACGGCCAGGTCTCTACCGGCATGACCCTGCGCGACGTTGTGACCGTTTCGGCGGATCGATGCAGCTTCCTGATTGTGGATAACCCCATGCAAACGCGCTGGGATACGCTGGCGACGAAGCTGGGTTGGGCGAAGAAACCCAAGTATGAGACTGACTGAGCGGCCGGCGGAGCCCGGCCATGGCAGGGATGCACACGCGTAAAAGGATTGCGAACCGAACAGGGCAGTGGCCGGGTATGCAATGTAAGGACACGGCAGAGAAGACTCTCGACGTGGCTGAAGCACGGGAGTGGCAGTATGAGAGGTTCACAGTCTATCAGATCGAGTCTTGCGCAGGCACTTGCGGCAGCAGCGCTTTGCCTGTTGGTCACTTCGTTCCTGGCAACCGATGCCTGGGCGACTTACGGAAGCCTGTCCGCCCCGAGCCCGATCGGGTCACCGACAGTCCCGCCAAGCAGCTATGAAGGCGGCCTGGTCACAAGGCCCAATCCGATGGATAGCAGCAGTAACGCCGTGATCGAGGGCAACATTCGCGGCGGCAAGCATTTCCGGGCCCCGCTGCCGTACTCCCCGCCCACGAGCTTTCACGGGTCCTTGGGCTCGACGAGGCTCGACTCATTCATGCGTTACTCCGCCGTACCGGAGGAGCTGGGCGGATACGCGCCGGGATACGACGCGTTCTACTCGCCGACGGGGACTGTCTCGACGATCCGGCCGGGTCAGGCCGGCGTGTTCGCGCCGACGAGCCCGAGAGTGGCCGGCGGGATCGGCCAGTGGCGGGCCGAGTCGCCCGCGGATGTCGTGGACCTTGGCGAGATCCGGTCGCCTCGCGTCTTGCCGGGCCAGACAGCTCCTGCGTCAGACGCGATTCCGGACTCCTGGCGCAAGGCCGGAACCTGGTCGCTGGGCAGCACACCCGAGCAGATGAGACTGACCATTCCCGATGAAGTGGAGCGGCAATTCGCCGACAGTCGCACGCCGCGACAGAACGATCAATCTCTTTCGTCGCAGGAATACCAGCAGCAGATGGAGCAGTTCCGCCAGCAGCTCGAGAAGGTGAAGGTGGACGCATCGCGTCTGGAACAATCTCTGCGGGTAGGCGACGCGCTGCCGACGGACGCGTCGAAGCAGGCGACGAGCGACCCGACGGCGGACGCCGGGTCACGGACGACGATGGACAGCCTGATGAGACTTCAGCCGCAACCGCAGACACCGACCGTCGATCGCCGCAGCGATTCAGGGCTGTTGCCGAAGGTCATGCCGCCGGTGGCGGATGTGTCGTCCTTCGAGAAACAGGTCCAGGCTCGCGACACCGCCGACATTGTCCCGCCGTTCTCTTCGATGCCAGGGCTTGGCGAGGAAGGCAACGTCGCCGCACAGCTCCGTCTGGTGTCTCCTGTTCCCCAAAGCAGCTCCGTCGGACTGGGCGTCGATGTGGCGGCACGGACGAACCGCATCGCCGAGCTGGTTCTGCCTCGCGGACAAGCCACGGCCGGACGAAGCCGGCCCGCCATCGCCGGGGAGCTGCCCGCCCTGCAGCGAATGAGGGAAACGGCCGCCGCCGCGGTGACGTCTGGCGGCCTGTCGGCGTACACACCCACGGCTCCAGCGGACGAAATGGACACGACGGCGGACGTGAACGAGCCCGAAACCAGCGTCATGAAGGCCTCGGGACCGTTGACTGGTGACCAGGCTCTGGGGGAATACAAGGCACTGATGAAGTCCCAGCCGGAGCGGCTTGAACGCTATCTCAAAGTAGGAGAAGCGTACCTGCGGGAGGGTCAATACGCTCGTGCGGCCGAGTCGTTCTCGCTTGCCTCTCTCTACGGCCCGAACGACCGGCGCGTCCATATCGGTCGCTGTCACGCGCTGTTCGCCGCCGGAGAGTTTGCCGGCAGCGCCATCTACCTGGCGAAAGCAATCGAGCTCGACCCGAACCAGACTCTCACGAGACTGGACCTCGTCAGCGCGACAGGCGGTCCCGACCTGTTCCTTCAGCGTGTCACCGATTTGGAGGTACGTGTGGAGACGAAGGGCACGCCGGACCTGCAATTGCTGCTGGCATACATCTACTACGCGATGGGTCAGCCCAAGGAAGCGGCGGCGGCTATCGAGGCGGCCGAGAAGGGGCAGCCCCGCCTGCCCGCTGTGGAGCTTTTCAAAGCCGCCGTCAGCAAGTGATCCTCAAGTCGTCAACCGACATAGCGGATGACGTATAACCAGTTCGCCGCAAACAAGACGACACCAATTGCCCACGCGGCGAGTCGTTCCACTCGCGTTAGCCACACGCGCGGATGCCGGCCGGAAATCACGCGCAGAAAAACGATCGCGGCGAACGTGCCGAGGAACGTGAACAGCAGGGGGTTGTAGAGCCAGGCCTGAATCGGGTGGCCATGCAGAAACGCCAGGCTGCCCCGGGTGAAACCGCAGGTGGGACACGGACACCCCGTGATATGTTTGAACAGGCACAACACCGGCGCCTGACCGGCGCGGGCGGCGAGCCACAGAACAAGGCTCCCGAGTGCTAACCACAGCGCCGGCACGACAATCGCCCACCACGGCCAGTTCGGCCGTCGTGGCACCTGGATCCACTCAATCGTCATGACCAGTGAAAGGATCAGACCGAACCAGCCGAACTCATAGCCGCCAAGCCGCCGGTCATCAGCATGATGCCCCAGATGACAATGGATATGAGCGCCAAGATCACACTAATCATGCCGCAGATCTTACCCGCCTGAGTGAGCCCTCGCCCGGACGGGTCCATTCGGCCCATGTTCATCTCGCGAAGGTCCGTGTTGCCCATGACCCAGGCGATGATGCCGAGGATGACACAGCAGACCAAACCGAGAATGCCGAGGACCAGAATCAGCGTGCCGCGATGTGGCCGCATCCCTTGTCCCATGGGATACGCCTGTACAGGTTGGACGGGAGGTTGACCGCCGGTTGTCATTGTAGCTCCTTGATTGTGAACATCCCTGTTTGTCGTCTTCACGCCGCAGTCGCCGCAACGACTCCGCAGACTGTGGCGCACATCAACTGAGATTATCGGCTATTCCACGTCACGGCAATGCGAAATTCCGCTGCTACCATGTGCTTCGGCTGCACAATCGGATTGCGGCAAAGCAAGTGGGATGCTTCCAGGGTGGCAGCGACGAGCGGTAGCTTGCCGATGGCGAACGTCGCAAACGCTGCGGCTCAGACCTTTCGGAAGACGGCGACGATGTTCTCGATCTCGACGACAAACAAGCGGTTGTCGCCCTCGAAGTCGACGGGGATGGCGCCTTTGGGATTGAACAGGACTTTGTCGTACTTGCGCAGGGGGATCTCGGGCATGGTCTCGACCTCCGCGGAGACCGCCACGACCCGGCCGGTAATCGTGGGGATTTCGATATTGTCGGGCAGTTTGATACCACCTTTGGTTTCCTTCTTGTCCTCGTCCTTGCGAATGAGGACACGCTTGCCTATCGGCTCAACCGTCTCGAAAGATTCTGCCTCTGTGTTCTCTTTCTTATCCATTTATCCAGCCCTTGTATCCAGCGAAGCTGTCATGTTCGCACTATTGTACCAGAGCTGTGGCGTTTGGCAATCTGGGAAATATGCTGTGTGACCTGTTCGCCGTGCCGCCGGACAGAGGAGACTCACGAGCCCCACGGTCCTCATTTCATCATCCGAGCCACAAGCCGTCTTCACTGTACGCACTCGGCGCCACGCACGCAAGCCGCTCGCGAAATTGATCGTGCCTCGCACTATCTCAGGTTGCGTCAAGGTCCTCGGTGGCCCGAACTGAGCGGTCGCCGCGCCGGGACGCTAAGGACACATGCACCATGCAGTTATGAAAAACGTGTCATCGGCAGCGACGACATGCGGCGGGAACAGGATAGAAGATAATAACAGTCCATTTTACAAAAAAATGTCACGAGGTCCGAAAAATTGGCTTGACACACGGCGGGCCACTGTTGTAGGATGCCCCGCGGAATAGGTAATTGCAGGTGCATCGTTAAGTCGCGGTTGGCTCTTTCAGGTTTTCCTCGGGTGTGCGGGTGGCAATCGAAGCGGCGCCATCATATCTGCTTGGCGACCGGCGGTTGCTGAGGGTTCCTCGATAGCCTCCGTCAGTCACTACGATGCACGTCGTAGTACATGAAGGAGTGGGATCACTAAGGGAAACATAGACCCAGGGATGTCGTTGTCAGGAATTGTCTGCGCGAGGCCATCGCGCGACACAGGGAACTGTGCGTCATCTCCACGGTCCGCTCATCCCCTCTGACCCACGGGTGCGGGGTTCGTCGTGAGCGCTTCACGCGTATTCGGGCACGGTGAAGGTCTGCGCACGACGGGACACGGTGGCTTCGCCCGTGGACGTGCTAAACGGAAATGGAAGTGTTCTCGATCACGACATCGAGACCCGGCAGGGATGCCGGGTGCTTGGACTGCATTCACTCCAATTTGCCTGTGGGGCCGGCCTCACTGGCAATCAGCCATACGCAACCGCACCTGCGGCAATTCTGGAGAAGTATTGCTGCGGCTGCGGGGCTGCGCCGGGGGCGCTGGCGCTCCCGGCAGGATTATCCCACCCGGTCGGTCCGCTGCAACCGGACCCAAGAAATCTGGGTATACGGACTCATAAACTCTTCATTAGGAGGCTGTCCCGGCTTCTCCGGGACGGACTCCGCGCTAATGACCCGCGCCTTGGGAGATGCGGCTTGTCATTCGACGCGAGCGGAATCTTTTTTCCTGGCGGGGAGAAAGGAGGTGGCATCGGGGTAGAGATCATCGGCAGGTGAGCGCAGCCCAGGGAGAGGATGTACTGCCCCGAGAGTAGCCTCACCATGTGGTGTCAATACCGCCGGTGTGTGCCGGCGGACCAATGCGAGCGTAGATGGATACATAGTCAGTTAGCACGAACAGAAATGGAAAGGAGAGTCACAATGAAGAAGGCATTGGCATTTGCAGTCGTAGCCGTGCTTGTTGCCGGCTCCAGTGCGATCGCGCAGATCAATCTGCAGGGTCAGGACTGGAATCTGGGCCTCACGAACATCATCAATGCGAGTGGCGGCCCCACCCAAGCCGGAACCATCCAGGGGGTGGGAACCCTGAGCATGCAGAGCATGGGCATCAACCCTGATGAAAACGATGAGCCCACCGCGTCTGCCAGCCAGGGCATCGGCGCCGCTCTGTTCCAGGCGGGTCATGTCGACACCGACGGCGCAACCGCCGGCCTGGTGCAAGGCTTGAGCATCAAGGGCGCGAGCCTCGGCCAGATGGGTCCGGGACAGGTTCAGTCGGTCGGCGACCTGGCGGGTCCGGTCCAGGAGTTCCAGGCGGT
>Ga0105100_10002586_pt1 | contig 10576 bp, 4 predicted proteins | sample PPLLak12cMay2015_2_FD_87033 | JGI IMG/M metagenome (GOLD analysis project Ga0105100, IMG submission 87033) | Freshwater sediment microbial communities from Prairie Pothole Lake near Jamestown, North Dakota, USA - PPLs Lake P8 Core (1) Depth... | ecosystem: Environmental > Aquatic > Freshwater >... | reverse complement strand
GTTCTCGATCAGCAGTCGATACTTCTCCTCGCTCAACCTCAGCTCACCCAACAACTCCGTCAGTCGGGCCTCGTTTTCCCGGAGGCTCTCCTCACGACTGAGAACCTGATACGCCATTACACAGTATCTTCGCGAAATCCCCTCCAGCTCGCGGTAGGGAGGATCGAGGCTGTGGGAGAAGTCGCCGGCGGCGACTCGATCCATCCCCTGCTCCAGCGACGCCAGGGGCCTGCGCAGAAACCTGGACAGCAGGTGGTTCGTTCCGAATGCCATGACGACCAGCGCCATCACGAGCGTGAGGAGCGTCCCGATGAGAAGCGACCTCAGCTGGACCAGGTACCTGGCCTGCGTCACTTCGACAAAGACGTTACCGACGGGCTTGCCATTGAAGAGAATCTCTCTGGATTTCGAGAGCTTCGGAGCCTTCTCCTCAGCTTTCCTGAGCTCATAGAGAGCCCGCCCCTGATCGTCCAGGATCCGCACGCTGTGGATCAGGTCGTTTTCAGCCCAAATGGATCCGATCTGGTGGACGTGTGCCGCGTCGTAATTCCAGAGAGGCACCCCCAGGACGTCGGAAAACCTGGAAATGTATTCCTCGGCCGTTCCATCCAGGGCGGTCTTCAGATCCCTGGAATACATGGCAAACCCAACGGCCAGAATCGTGCCCATCACGACGAACACGATGCCCACCACACTGAGGGCAAGACTCCTCGAGATGGAACGGGCTCCGTGCAGGCGCACGGAGATGGGGATGGAACGCTGCTGCTCAGGATCGATCATGGCGTCTGTCTCTGAAAGGTGAGGTGATCGATTCGGCATTCCAATCCAGTGTGAGAGTCAGCAGGAACCTGGTCCGCTCACTCCACCTCGATCCGGGTGGCTCGCTTGGAATGGGCCTCGGGATCGGCCTCCGACTCCAGGGTGGTGAGGCGCTGATCGATCAATGACCTGAAGGCCTTGAGCAGCTCGATTTCCGCATTGCCCAGGTGATGGAAGAAGGTTCCATGCTGCCTGCGTGCATGCCCGACCATTCCCATGAGGGCACAGAGAGGACAACCGCAAGCCTGTCCTGATGCATCATGATGCGTGTCCTGTGTTGTGTTGCCTTGCATCTTCTCCTCCAAAGCTGATCACCAGATAATCCCCCTCGAGCTTAGCCCGCCGCGGTTCGAGCGGGATGTACGTGCGCGGCAGAATCAGGTTCCTCTTGATGCTCCCAACCTTGAATATGAGCTCCTCTCCGACCTTCGTCAGCTCCACTTCGTGCTTCTGGACGAACGGCAGGTGCACACGAATCAAATAGCTCCCGTTCTCGTGCACGAATTCGATGGGACGCCTGTCATAAAAAGATCGTGTCGGATCGCTCTCCCCGTAGAGATCCCGGCCGAGCTCCAGCAGCCGCTCGTAGCCGAGGATCTCGGAGCGGTAAAACGGAGCCTGAATGATGGGCAGGGGATGGAAATATTCCTCGGCAAGTTTCAAATATGCCTTCTGCGACGCCTGCCAGTCCAGCAGAAAGGCATCCCGGCTTCCCTCGGAAAAAACGCGGTTGATCACCACGGCATCCACGGACAACTGATGGAGCGAGAAGAACATGAAGGCACGCTGGGTTTCCCTCAGGACCATCTTTTCGAGATTCGTCACGAGACGGACCGAAGTCATGTCCGGATCCATGAGAAAATCGTCCACGCCCTTCAGCCTCTCGAAGAGCCGCTCGATGGCCACGAAATAGTCGTCTTCGGGAAGCGGGATGTCGGCCCACCGTTTGGCAAGGGGCCGCATGGCGCGCATCATCTGCCGCTCCAGCCGGAAAACTTTCCGCATGTACCATTCCAGCGTTTTGGGCAGACTGATGAAACGGATGGATTCCGCCGTGGGCGCACAATCCAGAAGGATGACGTCGAAGCTCTTCTCCCGCACATACTGGTTGACGTAGAGCAGGGCGGCGATCTCCTCCATTCCCGGGAGGATGGCCAGCTCGTCGGCCAGGACCTCGTCGATGCCCGAGGTGTTCAGGAGCAGCGAGATATACTTGTGCACTTCGCCCCAGTGCTTGGAAATCTCTTCATGGACGTCCAGCTCCTGGATCCAGAGATTGTCCGCAATGGGCACCGTCACCCCGCGCTGGGTGTCCATGAGGGAGCGATCGAGATCGAAGGCGTCGCTCAGGCTGTGAGCCGGGTCCAACGACATGACGACGGTCTTCCGACCCGACAGGGCGGAAATGACGCCCGTGGCCGCAGCCACACTCGTCTTCCCCACCCCCCCTTTGCCGGCAAACAAGAGCATTCGCATGGTGAGCCTCTGACCGCTGTTTTGACGAGTTTTGACCTGGATTTCATCTCTGTGTGTCTAATAATAACTCTAAATGTGCCAATGGAAACACCACCGAACCCCGCAATGTTGTGGAATCGAGATCATCGTCTTTTCCGCGTTCGGGTGCCATCAGCTCTTCGGCCGCTCCCTATTGCAGCGATGACAATGGGAGGAGGGGCTGAACCATCTCATGAAGGCCCCTCTCCGGATTTAGAGAGACTGCGGGGTTTTGTTCAACCAAGCGGGCTAAAATGTTGTATATAGTGGGCTCAATGACGGCCGATTCTCGAGGCCTGTTCTTCTGCCGGCTCGTTTCCTCACCGCCTGGCAGGCAGCCAGCATCTCTGTACATCCCCAAGACCTTTGGAGGTTTTATGAACACTCGCCGGGGTTTCATGGTGCTTCGACCTGGTCATTTCCATCCTTGCCTTTTCTTCCTCGCCCTCTGGGTAATGATCTGCTGCCCATTCGTCGGCGCCGCGACGGACACGGCCAAGGCTGCTGCCACCTCCCCCGCCAAGGCATCCGGCCCGGCGGGACCGCCCAGGCTGATGCGTGTCACGCCCTCGGGTGACGACGTCCCGGTCGGCCAGCAGATCGTTCTCGAGTTCGACCGGTCCATCGTGCCCATCGGGCGCATGGAGCGGGAAGCCTCTGAAGTCCCCGTCGCCATCGAGCCCGCCACGGCCTGCCAGTGGCGCTGGCTGAACCCATCCACCCTCGCCTGCCAGCTCCCCGAAAAGAACCCCCTGCTTCCGGCCACCCGCTACCAGGTCACCGTGAGGCCGGAGATCACGGCGGAGAGCGGAGCCAACCTCGCGGAGGTCGTGAAGCACTCCTTTCTGACTCAGCGCCCCGTCGTGAAGAGCACTTCCTTTCGAACCTGGGTGACTCCCGTCATGCCCCAGCTCGTCCTCTGGTTCAACCAGCCCGTCGACCAGTCTTCCGTGGCTGCCCACGTCTATTTCCAGGTTGCGGGGCAGAAGCGTTTTGCCGCCTCCGTAAACGTCGACCCCCACTTCCGCGAGTCCACCACCTATCGAAAAAGCCAGGTCTGGGTGATCCAGCCCGAAACCCCACTCCCCGCCGATCAGCCCGTGGCCGTTCAGGTCGAGCCCGGCATCGCCTCCCTGATCGGGAAGGAACCGGGAATCCAGAATCAGGCGCTCATTCAGTTCCACAGCTTCGGGGAATTCCGCATGGTGGGGGTGGAATGCCAGGACCTGAAGGGACAAACGTTCTCCTTGCCCGCCGAGGCGCAACCGTCCCCGCCCACCCGCTGCAATCCCAGTATGCCGATATCACTTCTTTTCACTGCTCCTCCCCTCGATGAGGAGCTCAAGCAGCGGATCGCGGTGACGCCGGATCTCGCCGAAGGAAAAGCCGACGTGGATCCATGGGAGGACATTTACGTCGACAGCAGCCTCTCTCAACCGAATCAGAAGACCGAGCGCTATTCCATCATGCTCCCCATGGAGCGCATCAAGCCCTTCACGGACTACCGGGTGGAGGCCAGGGCGGGCTCGCTCAAGGACGCCTTCGGCCGCGGGCTCGAGGCAGATGGGTTGCTGACCTTCGCCACCGATCACTATCCTCCGAATTTCGATCTCTTCCGGGACATGCCCGTCCTCGAGAAGAACCTCGACACGGACCTCCCCCTGGTGGCAACCAACCTGAACAAGCTCAAAGTCAAATACCGCACGGTGTTTCCGGGGAAGAAGCCGCCGGCCCGGACCAAGACCATCGACCTGCCCTCCATGCCGGACCGACGCATCGCGCTTCCCCTCGGCCTCCGGCCCATGGTGGGCAAACCTTCGGGGATCGTTCAGGGCGAGGTGACTTCGGAGCCCCCCATCAGTCGAGAAGAAGGGGAGTCCGGCGGCACCTTCTTCGCCCAGATCACCCCGTTCCACGTCCATGTGAAATACGGGCACCACAACACCCTGGTCTGGATCACGGATCTCGCTTCGGGAGCACCCGTTCCGGGGGTCCAGGTGGAAATGCACGAGGACACGCTCTCGGGCTTTCACGAACGCCCCAGGGTCCTGGCGCGCGGCAGCACCGGGGAGGACGGCATCGCCATGCTGCCCGGCACCTCCACGGTGGACCCCGAATTGAAGTTCCTGAGCGCCTACGGAGCCGATGAGAAGCAGCTCTTCCTCTGGTGCCGCAAAGGCGACGACGTGGCTGTCCTGCCCTTCACCTACCCGTTTCAGGTGAGCTCCGAGGGCGCCAACCGGGAATACATCCCCGAGTGGATGCGTCCCCGTCACGGTCACCTGCGGACCTGGGGGACCACGGCCCAGGGGATCTATCGGGCGGGCGACAAGGTCCAGTACAAAATCTACGTGCGGGACCAGGACAACCGCAGGTTTGTGGCGCCTCCCGGCGTGCCGGGCGCGCCGATGGCCCCTATGGAGGCGAACGCCGCCAGGACGGGAATGGGGAAGGACGCGGGCCCCAGCGCTGCAGCCTCCAAGACCGGAAGTAAATCGGCATCCGCTGCGGCCCAGCCGCAGGGAGGCAGGACCGAGAAGCCGGAGGCGCCCGGGCAGGCCTTCAACTACCGGCTCAAAGTCATGGATCCCCTCGACAAGGTCGTCCACGAACAGACAGACATCCAGCTGTCGGCCTTCGGGGCCTTCGACGGATCGTTCCCCCTCGCCAGGACCGCGGCGGTCGGCTGGTATAGATTCGTGCTCACGTCAAGCTTCACCAAGGACGAGGAGCTCGAGCCCATGAGGGTTCTGGTGAGCGACTTCACGCCGTCTTCCTTCAAAGTCTCGACGGAGCTGAACGGCAAGGTCTTCAGCCCGGGCGATTCCGTCACGGTCACCACGCAGGCCAGTCTACACGCGGGAGGCCCTTATTCCAGGGCTGAAACGCGTGTGAACGCCCGCATCGAGACGCAGCCCTTCGACCCCGGAACAACGGTCACGAGAGGATTCGATTTCGACGTCGTCGAGCACACTTCCGACGGCACCACCACCCCCGAATCCCAGAGCATCTTCCAGACGGAGAAACCTCTCGACGACCAGGGTACCCTGGCAACCACCTTTCAGATCACGGACAACCCCATCATCTACGGGAGGCTCGTCGTCGAGAGCGGCGTCAAGGACGACCGTGGAAAGCGGGTGGCTCATCGCACCTCGGCGGCCTACGCGGGGCGGGATCATTACGTGGGGCTGTCCCAGGGGGACTGGTCCCTGGAGGAAAAGAAACCGGCGTCGGCCCGCGCCATCGTGGTCAACCGGGAGGGTGAGCCGGTTTCGGGTGTTCCCATCCGGGTCGCCATCGAGCGGCGGGAAACGAAGGTGGCCCAGGTCAAAGGGGCCGGCAAGGGTTACGTGCCCCAGTACAGCGCCCGGTGGGTGGCCGAGGAGAACCTGGAGCTGACCTCGGGCATCGAGCCCGTTTCGTTCACGTTCACTCCCCGGGGCACAGGCGTATACCGCATCCGGGGCCGCGTCGGGAATGTCCCCGACCCGCCCGATGAAGATGCAGAGGTGACGGAATCGGAGCCGGAAGAGTCCGGGGCGCCTCCGGATCAGGCCGCCGAGGCCGGTCCGACCGCCGAACCCGGAGCGACGGCTCCCGGCGAGCCGCGCGGCCATCAGACCATTCTGCGGCGCTACGTCGTGGGCAAGAGCCACGTGGTCTGGGAGTCCCTTCCCGGAAATGTCATGGATGTCATCCCCGACAGGAAGTCCTACCAGACGGGCGAAACGGCCCGCTTCCTGGTCCAGAACCCCTTCCCCGGGTCCCGGGCCCTCATCACCATCGAGCGGTTCGGGATCATGAAGAGCTGGATCCAAACCCTCGAGACCAGCAGCGAAATCATCGAAATCCCCATCGTCCCCGACCACCTGCCCGGTTTCTACCTGTCGGTTCTCGTGGTCTCGCCCCGGGTGGATCAGCCCATGAGCGAGGAAGGGGAGGACCTGGGCAAGCCGACCTTCCGGATGGGGTACGCCGAGGTGGTCGTCAAGGACAGCGCCAAGCAGATCACGTTGGACATCAAACAGGACCGTGAGGTCTACAAGCCCCGGGAGACCGTGACGGTGGATCTCACGGCGAGGGTCGGCAAGCTGCCCGCGGGTGAGGAGCAGCCTCCGGTGGAGCTGGCCGTCGCCGTCCTGGATGAGGCCATCTTCGCCCTCCTCCCCGGAAAGAAGGTGTTCGATCCCTACGAAGGCTTCTACAGCCTGGATCCCCTGGATCTGTCCAACTACAACCTGATCATGCAGCTGGTGGGACGCCAGAAGCTGGAGAAGAAGGGGGCCAACCCGGGAGGCGGAGGCGGGCCCGACCTCGGCATGCGATCCGATTTCCGCTTCGTCGCCTACTGGAATCCGTCCCTGGCCACGGATGCGGACGGCAAGGCGCGCATCCAGTTCAAGCTGCCGGACAGCCTGACGGGATGGCGCATCCTGGCTCTCGCAGTGACTCCGGACGACCGCATGGGGCTGGGCGAGCAGGTGTTCCGGGTCAATCAGCCGACTGAAATCCGGCCGGCCCTCCCCAACCAGGTGCTGGATGGCGACCGGCTCGAGGCGCGGTTCACGGTCATGAACCGGACAGACCAGCCCCGAACGCTCGATGTGGTCCTGGAAGCGCGAGGTCCCCTCGTCGGGGATCCGCTGCCGGTGAGGCCCCCTGGCGCCGAAGCGCCGTCGACGGGCGTGGCCCGAGCCGAGATCTCCCCAACCGCGGCCACCCCCGGCCCCACCTCGACAACTCCCGCCGCTGGTGCCATCGTCACATCCCGGCAGCAGCTCACCCTGGAACCGTTCACGCGGCAGGCCGTGAGCCTCCCCCTCGAGGCCAGCGGCCACGGAGCCATCGAGTTTGTGGCTCAGGCCGGGGATTCCAGCGATCGGGACGCCATGACGGTCTCCCTTCCCGTTGGCAGGCGGAGCACACCCACCGTGGCCGCCGTTCACGGCATGACCACCCAGCCCGAAACGGCCGAGAAGGTTCTCTTTCCGGCTGACATGGTGCCGGAAACGGGGCGGCTGAGATTGCTGGCCTCGCCCACCGTCATCGGAGGGATCGAGGGCGCATTCGAGTACATGCGTGATTACCCATACCTGTGCTGGGAGCAGATCCTGACCAAAGGGCTCATGGCGGCGTTCTACCAGGAGCTGCGGCCCTACCTGGACAAGTCCTTCGTCTGGGCCGAAAGCGATGAGCTTCCAGCCAGGACGGCGGCCCGTGCAGCGGAATTCCAGGCGTCCTCGGGAGGGATGTGCTACTTCGTGCCGAAGCTCGAGTTCACCGATCCCTTCCTCAGCGCTTTCACGGCGCTGGGCCTGGGCTGGCTGAAGGAGCGGGGGCATGCGGCCTCGCCCGCTGTGGAGGAAAGTCTCGAGAAATACCTCCAGTCCCTCCTCCAGCACGAACCGACCTCAGGCGTTTACAGCCGGTCCATGAACGCCACCACGCGGGCCGTCGTCCTCCTGGCCCTGGCCGAACGCGGCAAGCTCCCCGGGAATGAGCTGGAGCGTTTCGAAAGACATTCTCCGGAGATGAGCCTCTTCGGCAAAGCGCTTTACCTGCAGGCCCTGACGCGGGTGGCCGGCACCGAGCGGGCTCAGAAGGAGGTCCTCGGGCAGATCCTGGCGAGTGCAGATCAAACGGCTGCGGGAGTCGTCTTCCGGGAGACCCTGGATCCGCGGGTCCAGAACCTGCTCCTCTCCTCCACGATTCGGGACAACAGCGCCATTCTGAGCAGCCTGCTGGCTTACGAGCTCGCCCAGAGCAAAGGCAGGTCCGAGCTGGGAGCCATGCCGCTGCGCCTGCTGCACACCGTTCTCCAGGGGCGCGGGAGCAGGCGGCACTGGCGGTCGACCCAGGAGAACCTCTTCGCCGTCAGGGCCCTCATCGACTTCAGTCGGACCTATGAACGGGACCAGGGGCCCCTGACGGTTCAGGCCTGGCTCGACAGCCTGTCCCTGGGATCGGGTGAATTGAAGGCGCTGAGCGACCCGCCGCTGTCTTTCGATTATCGGGTCCGTGGTGATGACCCCGGGCGCAAGGCCACAGCCCGAATGACCAAGACCGGCCAGGGACCGCTCTACTACTCGCTCTCCCTGTCTTACGACACACCCGTTGGCCTGCCCGGGGAGCCTGTCGCCGCTCAGCCGGGAGCACCCTCTGCACCCGATGGGAGGAAGCCCGCAGAGCTTTCCACCGGTGGGGGCTCCGGCGACCTGGCGGGACTCGAGGTCCATCGGGAATACAGTGTCGAGCGCGACGGAAAGTGGGTGCTCCTCAAAGCGCCGGAGGACGTGAAGATGGGAGACCTGGTGCGTGTGGACCTTTTCGTGTCGGCCCAGGCAGAACGTTACTTCGTGGTTCTGGACGATCCCATCCCGGGCGGCATGGAGCCCGTGAACCGGGATCTGGCCACGGCATCTCTCACCGATGTGGAGAAAGGCAAGCAGCCTCTGCCCGAGGGATCCTACGGCGAGCAGTTCAAGGATCTGCAGCGGCTCAGCTCGTCGCGCTGGGCCTTTTATCACCGCGAGCTGCGCCACGAGGCGGCCCTCTTCTACTCGGAGATCCTCCCGGCGGGCCGCTACCACCTGACCTACGTGGCCCAGGCCATAGCCCCCGGCACGTTCACAGCACTGCCCACGCGTGCCGAGGAGATGTACAACCCGGAGGTTTTCGGAAAAGGCCGCGCGGCGGCTTTGAAGGTCGGCCCGGTGCAATAAGGCATGAGATGGCATCGGTTTCATGTTCTGCGGCGGAACTTTCAGCCAAAAAGATGCCATTATCGTGTTGACCACTCACCATCAGAGCTCTATCTTTCCTCCAATCGACGGGCGGTTTCAGCGGTACATTGAGACAACCGAATGGTATCCGCCCCTTGACCGTGTTCTCATCAACCGGTGCTGCATCGGTACAGGCGGCATTTCCGGTAGGATTACGTTCCTTCCATCCTGAAAGTGCAGCGCATTGTTCCGTTTGGAAGCGAGAGCATGCAGGTGCCGTCACAGACCAAGTACTCAGCTTAATCGAATGCATGGGCTCAGAGGGGGCTCTATCGTTCGGAACGTCGTCTGCCCGGGCAGCCTAATGGTTTGTGTCGGGTGGCTTTCTGTTGACGAATGTCAGTCAAAAAGGAGGAGATCATGTCACTGGCACAACGTTCGGTCGCGGAGTTCATCGGTACGTTCTGGCTGGTCCTGGGGGGATGCGGGAGTGCGGTTCTGGCGGCTGCGTTTCCGAATGTGGGCATCGGTCTCCTGGGGGTTTCTTTCGCCTTCGGTCTCACCGTGCTGACGATGGCCTTCGCCATCGGGCACATTTCGGGCTGTCACCTGAATCCTGCGGTCTCGGTGGGGCTGGCGGTGGGGGGGCGTTTCAAGGCATCGGAGCTTCTGCCCTACATCATCGCTCAGGTCGTCGGCGCCATCGTTGCGGCGGCCCTGCTGTACTTCATCGCCAGCGGGAAAGCCGGCTTCGATTTGAGCGGCGGACTGGCCTCCAACGGTTTTGCCGATCACTCTCCAGGTAAATACTCCATGGGGGCAGGGTTCGTGACCGAAGTGGTCATGACGTTCATGTTTCTCATGATCATTCTGGGGGCCACCGACAAAAGGGCACCGGCAGGGTTTGCTCCCATCGCCATCGGCCTGGGACTCACCCTCATCCACCTCATCAGCATTCCCGTCACCAACACGTCGGTCAACCCGGCGCGCAGCACCGGTCCTGCCCTGATGGTCGGCGGCTGGGCCATTCAACAGCTCTGGCTCTTCTGGGTGGCGCCCATCATCGGCGCAGCACTGGCGGGCTTCTTCTATCGTTGGTTCGAAGAGAAGTGATGCTGGGTGCTATTCCAGGATAAGGTGGGCAAGCGTTCTGTCTTGCCCACCGCAGCCGTGAAGCCGCATTTTTCGGTGGGCAGCGCTGCCGCTTCTGCGCACCAGCCCACCCCACAAAGAAGTATCTTTTTGACCGCCCCCGCCTGGCCGGCTCACCCCGATTGGCTGTCGAAATTCCTGAAAGTGCTTGGCACTCAGATCAATCCCTGAGAGCGCTTTCAACCAGAGGGATCACACCATTGAAAATCCTGGAAGTGAATGAGCAAACATGCAATCAGGATGGAATCTGTGCAGCCGTTTGTCCGGTCGGCATCATCAAGCACAAGAAGGGTGGGTATCCGGCGCCTGTATCCAGGGCCGAGGAGTTCTGCATCCGCTGCGGTCACTGTGTGGCGGCCTGCCCCACAGGAAGCCTCACCCATGCCGAG
>Ga0105100_10002585_pt1 | contig 10576 bp, 9 predicted proteins | sample PPLLak12cMay2015_2_FD_87033 | JGI IMG/M metagenome (GOLD analysis project Ga0105100, IMG submission 87033) | Freshwater sediment microbial communities from Prairie Pothole Lake near Jamestown, North Dakota, USA - PPLs Lake P8 Core (1) Depth... | ecosystem: Environmental > Aquatic > Freshwater >... | reverse complement strand
GCCGCCTTGATGCCGAACGCCACCAGGAACAGAACGGCCAGAGCCGTGATCATGCCAACCGGCAGACCGTCGTCCAGAGCCAACAGTTTGGCCGCCAGGTCGGCCATGTTGAGCGTGCCCATCGTGCCGTAGCGCAGGCACCAGGCTGCCAGAAACCCCGCCGAGCAGACCAGGCTCAGCGTCACATACTTGATGGCGCCGGCCATTTGCGCCCGGCCGCCGCCGAGCGCCATCAGCACGAAGGAGGAGACCAGCATGACCTCGAACCATACATACAGATTGAAAAGGTCGCCGGTGAGAAACGCGCCACACGCGCCCACGAGCCGGAAGTGGAACAGGGCGTGGTAGCCGAAGCGCTCACGCTCCGGGTCGAGGCTGAAGAGCGAGTAGCTGGCCACCGCCAGGGCGATCGTGCCGGTGAGCAGCACCATCGAGGCGCTGAACAGGTCCGCCACAAAGGTCACTCCAAAGGGCGCAGGCCAATTGTCCATTTGGGCGGCCAGCGTGCCGTTCCGCCACACCTCAAGCAGCAGTCCTCCGCCGACCAGGAATAGCGCCAGCGCTCCGGTCAGGCCGATGGCGCGCTGGGCGCGCACCGAGCGGCGAGCCAGGACGCACAGGATGGCCGCCAGCAAGGGGATGATCAGGGGGAGGGCCAACCACAGATTCATGAAGGCTTGGTCATCCCTGTCGTCGGATTCACGCGTCCGTCTCCCGCATCTGGTTCGCATCGTCCGTGCCCAGGGTCGAGTACACCCGGTAGACCAGCACCAGGGCGAAGGCGGTCACGCCAAACCCGATCACGATCGCGGTCAGAATCAGCGCCTGCGGCAGCGGATCGGCAAACCGCTCTGTGCCTGCCGCCGATCCCGGCATGATCAGCGGAGGGTTGCCACGCGTCAACCCGGCGGCGGTGAAGATCAGCAAGTTGGCGGCGTGGCCGAGCAGGCCGAGGCCGATCAACAGCTTGACCACGCTGCGCCGCAGCAGCATGTAGATGGCCGCGGTGTACAGCGCTCCAATCGTGAAGGCCAGGACGATTTCCATGCTCACTCCTCCGCCAGGGCGAAGACAATCGTCAGGGTGACACCGACCACCGTCAGATACACACCCAGATCGAACAGCAACGGCGTCCCCAGTTCGAGCAGGCCGCCGCCCGGAAGTGGAACCTCCACCCACTGGGCGGTGAGGAAAGGCTGGCCCAGGATCAGGCCGAACATCCCGCTCAGCAAGGCTGCCAGCAGGCCCCAGCCGATCAAGGCCCGCGGCGCGATGCGCAGCGCCCGGCCGGCCTGCTCCGGGTCCGTGGCCAGCGCATACAGCACCCAGGCCGCTGCCGCCACCAGGCCGGCAACGAAGCCCCCGCCCGGCTCGTTGTGGCCGCGCAGGAAGAGGAAGGCCGAGAACATCAGCAGCAGCGGCAGCAGCAACCGGGCTGTGGTCAGCAGGATGAAGGAGGTGATCATGGGCTGCTGTCCAACTCCGAGGCGTCACTTCCCTGTCGGCTGGGGCTGGAGGGGGAGCGCTCGCGCCCCATCTTGAGCAGGGCATACACCCCCAACCCGGCGATCGCCAGCACGGAAATCTCGCCCAGGGTGTCGATGCCGCGGAAGTCGACCAGGATGGCGTTGACGATGTTGCGGGCGTGGGCCAGCGAATCGGAGACTTCGACGTAGTAGCCGGAGATGCTGGGGAAGTACTCGACGCCCACGGCCGAGAGCACCAGCGCGGTCATCAACCCGCCGGCGGCCAGGGAGATCACGATGTCGCGGCCGCGTTCGACGCGGGTGGTCAGCTGGGAGAAGCGGGGCAGGTGGTAGAAGGCGAGCACGAACAGGATGACGGTGAGCGACTCGATCAGGAACTGGGTCATGGCCAGGTCGGGCGCGCCGAAGATCAGGTAGATCAGGGCCACGCCGTAGCCGGCGGCGCCCATGGCTGCCACCGCCCCCAAACGCGAGGGCGTGACCACCGCCATCAGCGCCGCCACAACGATCAAGAGCGCCAGACCCAGCTCGTAGTAGCTTGGCGGGGATAGCTGCGTGGGCCAATGCAGCCCTCCACCCCGAATCAGCGCCCAGCCAGCGGCAGTCACCGTTGAGAGGACAATGATCGTCAGATAGCGGCGCAGAATTCCGCTTTGCAGGATTCGCGTCTGCTCGGTGGCGATGACATTCAGCGCCGACAGCCCGGCCTGATACCATCGCTCCGGACCCCACGGCCGCAGCCTCCCCTGCAGGATGTTGCGCACCGGCTCGAGGAGCCAAAGCAGCAACAAGCCTGCCGCCACCGTGGCCAGGCTGAGGAGCAGCGCCGGATTGACGCCATGCCACAATGCAAGCTCAAGTGAGATCGGACGACCGAGCGCCGCGGCCGCCGCCGGCCCGGCCAGCCTTGCGCTGAAGACGCCCGGCAGGAGGCCGAGCAGCACGCCCAGTCCTCCCAGCATCACGGGCCCGAGCGTCAGGCTCGGCGGCGCTTCGTGAGGCTGGCGCTCCAGCGGCCTGGCCGTGCGCCAGAAGGGGACCAGTCCGACTGCGCCCGCCACGCACACGCCGAAAGCCAGAGCACCGGCCGCCGCGGCGACCAACGGCCAGGCGACCTCGATGGTAGATTCGTAAACCAGTTCCTTGGCGATGAATCCCAGCGCCGGCGGCAGTCCGGCCATCGACAGCGCCGCCAGGCCGGCGGCGCCGGCCGTCCAGGGCATGCGGCGTCCCAGGCCACCCAATTGCGGGATCTGACGCGTTCCAGTCTCATGCTCAACCGCGCCGGCAACCAGGAACAGTGCCCCCTTGTACAGCGCGTGGGCCACCAGCAGAACAACCGCCGCTTCCATCGCATGCGGCGTTCCCATGCCGATCAACAGCGTCAGCATACCCAGCGCGCTCACCGTCGCATAAGCCAGCATGCGCTTGAGATCGGTCTGGGCCAGCGCCATACCGCCCCCCAGCAACATCGTGACCGCTCCCACGCCCCCGACCGCCAAGGTCCATGCGTCCCCCCCCGCCAGGATCGGGGTGAGGCGAGCAAGCAGGTAGATCCCGGCCTTGACCATCGTGGCTGAATGCAGATAGGCGCTCACTGGCGTCGGGGCGGTCATGGCATTGGGCAGCCAGAAATGGAACGGGAACTGGGCCGACTTGGTGAAGGCCCCGATCAGGACCAGCACCAGCGCCGGTATGAAGAGCGGGCTGGCCTGAATGCGCGCCGATTGCGACACCAACTCGGAGATCTGGAAGGTGCCTCCGGCCATCCCCAAGAGCACCAGGCCCGCCAGCAGGGCCAGTCCACCACCGCCCGTCACCAGCAGGGCCTGAAGCGCCGCCGCACGCGCCTCCGAATCATCATGCTGGAAGCCGATGAGCATGAACGAGGTGAAGCTTGTCAGTTCCCAGAACACGAAGAGGAACAGCAGGTTGTCGGCCAGGACAACGCCCAGCATCGAGGCCATGAACGCCAGGATCCAGGCGTACAGCCGGCCGAGTCCGGCATCGCCCTTGAGGTAGCCGCCGGCGTAGACAACGACCAGCGTCCCGATTCCGGTGATCAGCAGGGCCATCAACAGGCCCAGGCTGTCGGCGCGCAGGCAGAAGCTAACGCCCAGCGCTTCGACCCAATTGATGCAGAGAGAAGCGGGCGACCCGCCAGCAGCCTGGGGGACCAGTGAGGCGAAGTACAGAGTCAGTCCGGCGGGCAGGGCGGCCAAAACCCATCCAGCCCAACGCCCAAGACGGCGCGCCGCCAGGGGTGCCAGCAGCGCCCCGGCGAATCCTGCAAGGAGTGCAAGAGCGATCACGCTCTACCTCGCACCGGCGATGGGATCCTTTCCAGCCGGGTCCGGGAGGCGGCCTCCCCTGACCCGCGCCAGGTCGTTCCTCGGGCGACCGCCGAGCGCTCACACGCTGGGAAGCCGTGTCCAAGGGCCGGTGCCGTCTTTGGTTCCACCGGTGTGCCTTGAGGTCACACCGGAGCGGCCTCAGCCTGGCGACCGGCCGGCGACGGAGAAGGGGCGGCGCTTCCCCGATGATGCAGGATCTTGTGCAGCGGGTTGTCCTGCTCGCTGGCTATGAAGGACTCAGGTGCGGTGTTGGAGCAGCCCCGACTTGGCGGCCAGTATAACGCAAGACATCCGAGCAGGGGTAGCCGGCGCCTTCACTGAAGCAGGCAGAGTAAGGGGCCGCCGTGGGACAAGTGACCCCAACCTCACACCGCGTGCAGTGCAGGTGTCCGGGGCTTGCCTGCCTAGAAGCGAGAGACCGTCCGTCTGGTCCGGTCCTCGTCCTTGCCCGTGGGCAGCACCCTGGACGTGTCGGGCGCGCGCCACCGATCGGCTTGCGCCCGGGCGATCGCCCGGGCATCCAACAGGCCCTGTCCAGGCCGACGGCAATCCGCTTCAGGCCCGGCGACCGTACCAGAACTTGTGCCAGTCCCCGCCGCTTCCCCGCAGCGCCAGGTAGGTGTACAGGCTGGCGGTGAAGAAGCCCAGCACCATCATCAAGATGACCCAGATCACCGAACGTCCAAAGGAGCGTTCGCGAAAGACGATCCAGGCTGAGAACAGGATGAAGCCGACGTACAGATCCACGAGCGAGACGATGCCCCACGGCATGGACAACAGCTGCTGGCCCTCGCTGGCGAAGTCGCCAACCGTGAAGCCGTAGATCAACACCCCGGTCATGGCAAGTACACCGAGCAACGAGATGGCCTTGGCGATTCGCATGCGGTCCTCCAGAAAGGGTCAGGCCCCCGAACGTGGACGGCGGGGGAACCAGGGAACAAAGGCGCTGGTCGTCTCGGCGTACTCGCGGTAGCCGGGTTTGGTCTCGATGAGCGTCTTCTCGAGCAGCGCCACCCCGGAGACCCGCACCAGCAACAGGGTCATCAGCACCGGGCTGAAGATCGTCCACCACCCGCCGGCGGCGGCGGCGATCAGAAAGTAGCCCCACCACTGGGCCGCATCCCCGAAGTAGTTCGGATGGCGGGAGTATTGCCATACACCGGTGGTGAGCAGGCGGCCTCGGTTGGCGGGGTCGGCCTTGAAGCGATCCAGCTGCCAGTCGCCTACGGCTTCGAAGAAGAACCCGAAGGCCCAGACGGCGACCGCCAACCCGTCGAGCAGGCCCAGGCGTGCCGGGACCGGGCTGACCTGCGCCGCCACCAGCGGGGTGCTGATGATCCACAGCAGAATGCCCTGCAGCAGGAACACCTTGAAGAAGCTCATCCACCACCAGCGGGCGCCGTTCTCCTGGCGCCACTTGGCGTAGCGGAAGTCCTCCGGCTTGCCCCAGTTGCGGCGCAGGATGTGGATCGAAAGCCGCAGGCCCCACAGCGTGACCAACCCGGCCAGCAGCAACTTGCGCGACAGGTAGCCATCCGGCGTGAGCAGAAATGTCACCCAGGCGACGATCACAAAGCCGGTGCCCCAGAAGATGTCCACGATGCTGGCGTTGCGCAGCGCCAGGCTGAGCAGCCAGAGCAGAATCATCAGCCCGAGAACAACGCCTCCCACAAGCAGGTAGAGGTTCAAGAAGTCCATGGTTGAGCTCCTCAGGTACCGGCGCTAGGCCTTCCGGATGCAGACAATGCCGACCGAGCCGGGGCCGACGTGGGCGCCGATCACCGGCGCCACCTCACCCACCATGCGGATGGGGACGCCGGGCAGGCGTGCCGCAACTTGCTGGCGCAACAGCTCCAGACGCTCCGCCGTGGCGGCATGCACCAGGGCGATGCTTTCGAGCGGCCCGAGCTGCAGCGCCAGGCTGACCAGGCGATCGATGGCGCCCTTGCTGGTGCGAACTCGCTCGGTCACGATCATACCGGCATGCATCTTAAGGATCGGCTTCAGTTTCAACAGCGTGCCGACGGAGAACATGATCAGGTTGACCCGACCGCCTCGCCGGAGGTATTCCAGGGTGTCGAGGGCCGCGAAGGAGTGTGTGTGCCCGGCGAGGGCTTCCACTGAAGCTACGATGGCATCAAGCGACGCCCCCGAGGCGGCCAGGCGTGCAGCATGCAGCACGAGAAAACCGGTGCCCAGGGTGATCTGGCCGCCATCGATCACGCGCACCGCAGCGGCGGAGATCGTCGACGCTGCCGCTTGGGCGACGTTGACAACGTTGCTGAGCATCGAAGCGACGTGGATCGACAGAATACCCGATGCGCCCTCGGCGATCAGCCTCTGGTAGATATCGGAGAAGGCGGCCGGGCCCGGGGCCGACGTGGTCGGCGGGGGCGTACTGGACGGCAGGCGAGCGTAGAACTCGGCGCGCGACAGGTCGACCCCATCGAGAAAGCTCTGCGCGCCGAAGTTGATGTACAGCGGCACCAATGCGATCTGGTGTTCGGCGATCAACTCGGCCGGCAGATCGCAGGTGCTGTCGGTGACAATGCGAACGGTCATGGGAACCTTCCTGGCGGCGGGTTGAGTCTACAGAATCAGGATCACGCCCAGGACGATCTCGGTGATCAGGCTGATGACGTTGGAACGGACCACCGAGTGATCGAAGACCATCGACACGGCGCGCACCACGGCGATGGCCAGGTAGCCGATCCCCAGCATCAGGTAGGCGGTGGCGCCGAGGAACAGCGGAGCGAGGCCAAGGGCGATGAACAGCCCGCCGAGCACGGCGCGCAGCTCGGTGATGCCGCGCCCGCCGATCGGCTGCAGGCCGGTGAATCCAACCACCTTGGTCGGGGCCACCAACGCGAACAGACCGGTGGCGGCGGTGGCCAGGGCGGCCAGGATCTGCAGGATATCGAGTACGGTCATGGGATTCCTCCTTGTTGGCGCGGCTAGAAGCCGCGTCGCTGTCCGGTCCAGGGCGGTGCGGCCTGGATGCGGAATTCTTCCACGCTGGGGCCGGCCAGGCGCACCAGGCGCCAGGTGCCATACAGGTAAGTCAGGATCAGCAGCACGACGGTTGCCGGCCAGCCGGTGAACAATCCGAGCGCGGCCAGGTAGCTTGCCTCCCGAAGTTGAAACACGCTCAACTGGACGAGCGCCTGGGCCAGGAAGTAGACCGCCCAGGCGAGCGTGACCTCGGTGTAGGCGGGCCGGACGCGGGGATGCCAATACCAGGCGCGCGGCCAGCGCCGAACCAGATGCGAGGTCCAGGCGACGAGGGGGCGCCTGAGGGCGATGGACAGCAGGCTGCCGGCGGCCAGGGCGAGGTTGGTGATCAAGTCCGGGAGGAAGAAGACTTCGGTGCGCTGGAGCACCTGGGCGACGATCAGCGCCAGCAGCGAGGCGCCCAGGCCGAACAGCGCGTAGACCACCGACTGATGGCGGAGGAGACGATAGAGGACGAGGCCGCCCGACGTGACCAGCGCCGCCAGCATGGCGGCCAACGATCCGGCGAGTGCATTGGCGAGCAGGAAGGCCAGCGGTGGCAACATGACGTCCACCACCCCGCCGCGTCCGAGGACGACGGTGCGGAATTCGTCTATCACTTCGCTGGCTTTGCCGGATCCGCTGGGCATATGGGCTCTGTGCTCGGTCACGAAGCGTGCCAGTGCTTCCTGTAGTTTAGCCTACAAGGGGCCCACCGCCTCGGCTCACTCCGAGCCCCCTTGAATGGCCAAGCAGCATCCCAGGGCGTATGCCCCGACCGGGAGCATGGCCAGATGACCTTTCTGGCCGAAGGCACTGGGAAGTATGCCGGCGGAACCCGGATCGCGTTCGAGTGATCCGATCTGCTGGCACGAGAGCACTTCGTCGAAGCCCTGCTCACGGCTGGCTTGACGGAGCCCGATCGACTGGTTTGCGATTCCGGCCAGATTGTTGAGATCACCCTGGAGGACTGAGAAATCGCGGCCAAGGTGATGGGCGTTGTGGAATCCCACTTTGACATACAGATCTGGCCTGCCGCCTCGAGAGCACCGTTGCCCGGAGGTGCCTGCAGTAGACTCGGCGTTTTCCGTCGCATTGCTCCTGATTTGGCTTCCTAAGTGCTTGGCGGATCCTTCGGCCGCGCCGTCGGCCAGCTCGAGTCTGGCCTGACGATCGTCACCCTGCCGCATCCGCGTGCCCCGTGAGAGAGCCTTGCGCTTCCAGGCCCTCGTGCCTTCGGGCATTGGGAGAAGGCCGCCCGCCACCATTCGCTCGGCATGCCGCAACCCTGGCTCCGGCTGATGTGCCGCCGTGCCGGCCTCACCCAAACCAGGATGCACAAGAGGCGCCTGGCGAGGCGCCTCCGGCAGTTTCAATCTGGGAGTCGGCGGGCCTTAGTCCTCGACGCACTTCCCCCCGGCAGCGACCGCCGACTCGACCCATTCGCAGGCGTCAATGGTGGAGCACATCCTCTTGTCGTATTGCCCGCAGTTGACCGGTGTCTCCGTCGGCTCCGGAGGCGGCGCGACGTAGACCACCGGAATCGGTACAAGGTCTCCTTGGATCTCCATGCCCGGCTGTCCGGCCCAGACCCAGCACAGCCGCTGCAGGTTGGGGCTCAGGATCTGCAACCAGGTGCTATCGGCGTTCCGCCCCCGGATGGGCGCGGCCACCCCCGCGAACAGCGTGTCGTTGACCACGTAGCGCGTGCTCGGGCCGGTCCGGCAGTTGGTGTCCTTGGGCGCCTTCAAGATCGGCTCCAGCGCTGCCGTTGCAACGGGCTCCGGAACCAGTGTGACAATCGGCTCCGAGATCAATGTCGCCACGGGCGGGACATCCAACACCATCGGGCACACCACGCCCGGCGGCTGGACGAAGAAGGTTCGCACCTCCGAGAACGGATCTTCCGGCGCGCCGGCAGGGTCGGTCTTGATGCGCCAGTAGTAGCGGTGGCAGTCTTCCAGGGGAATTTCTTCACCGGGCAGGGTGAAGCTGCTCTGCACGATAGGGATACGGCGCACGTACTCCGTGAAGTCCGGCGACTCGGAGATTTGGATCCAGAACATGTAGCTGACCAGGCAGGGCGTCGGGTCATCCCAGACGAAGCTCACCTCGTCAGTCGGAGCAAAGGTGGCATCGTCGGCCGGGCTGATCAGGTCGACGGGCTGCATCACATCCGAGGCTGTACACACCGGCCCAGTGAAGAAGTGGCCGACGGCGGAGGGCCCACAGGGATCGTCCCCCGGCCCGATCTCCAGGCAGGCGGCCTGGCGCCAGTAGTAGGTGTTACCCGGCTGGAGGGGGATGGGCCATTGGAGGCGCCAGGACCCAGCCGAAATCTCATCATCGAAGTTGACCCGCCCCGTGCCGCCCGGGCTTTCCGGCTCCAGCCCCGTCCAGACATACATCTCGAAGAAGTCCGGCTCACAGTCCGAGGTTGGATAGCCCCAGGTGAACGTCGCCAACTCGGCTGGGTCCAGGATATCCGCATCGCTGTTTGGATCCAGGTTCACGGGAGCCTGGAGCTGCGGCTCGGTACAGGTGGGCGCGCAGGCGCTTAAGAGACATAACGCCGCGACACCAAAAAGCGGGGCAAGCCTTAGTCGTCGAATGGGCATGGGTGACTCCTCTCTGGAAGGTTGACAGGGCGGCGCGGTCGACGGCGAACGGGCAACTTGGCTGTCTTCCCCCGAGGCCAAGAATCGCTCGATTGACTATATTCCTTTATGAAAGCCGGCGCAATCGTACTCAATGGGAGTGTGCGGGTGCCCGCCCACTGCTGCGTCATGAGCAGGTCGAGGGGTTGGTCTTTGCCCTCCGCAAGCCGATCCGGCCTGGCCCTTGGCACGAGCGTCGTCAAGTCTCCGGCAGATATCAAGGCGCCGGTTGCGCTTCGCCAAGGCCTCGAGTTTGATGGAGAGCAGGATCCCGGCAACGTTGCGCCCGAGCCGCTGCCGAGGCTGGCGCCCGATGCTCAGCCGTCGCAGCCCGAGGGCGGCGCGCACGCAATCGGCCGTGGCGCCAGTCGACTCGCGCAATCGCCAGCCAGGGTTGGCCTCGGCCCAGGGTCTCCCGCAAAGATGGCGAGATGTTGACCTTGAGTTGCGGGGCCGTCCTTGTTCATTTTCTCGCAGGCCAACGATGATTTGCCCGGCGGGCGTGCTGTTCTTCATGGGCTCCTAAGGCACATGAAGTGCAGCGGCACCTCGTTGAGACCCAGAGGTGGAGGCGGAGAGATTCCAGTCCATCACCAGTTCGAGAGCAACTCACGGTTGGTGGATGGCCTCCACCGAGCAGGGCTCACGCCCGCTCTGGCGCCCGCGCCCCGGCATGCCAACCTGCCCGCCCCCCGCCGGGGGCATGCGGCGCCCTTAGCGACAGCGGTATGCCCGGGTCGTGCGCCGGCCCGGATTCGTCCCAGCGCTACAGGTTCATGTCATACGCCTCCTTCAAGGGGTAGACCTGCCCCTTCCAGACGCGCTCAAACCGCGCCCGATCGGCGGCGGGCTTGCGCAGCATGCGCAGGCACAGGTCCATCTGCCGCGGCGTGCTGCTTGGTTTGCTGTGCAGGCCGAGCGCGTGGCGCGAGCAGTCGCGGACCAACCCATCGAAGATCTGGTCGATAAGGTCGTCGTTGATGGTGTAGACCGAGGCGTTCTCCAGAATAAGCTGGCCATAAACGACGAGGGTGAAGATCTCGCCCAGTGCCAGCAGGAAGTCGATGTCCTTCTGCTGTGCCTCGTC
>Ga0105100_10002581_pt1 | contig 10586 bp, 12 predicted proteins | sample PPLLak12cMay2015_2_FD_87033 | JGI IMG/M metagenome (GOLD analysis project Ga0105100, IMG submission 87033) | Freshwater sediment microbial communities from Prairie Pothole Lake near Jamestown, North Dakota, USA - PPLs Lake P8 Core (1) Depth... | ecosystem: Environmental > Aquatic > Freshwater >... | reverse complement strand
GAAAATCTCCGGGTTTTCGGGGTCGTGGGATTTATTGTGCACCAGGGTTTTGATGAGCAGGCTGTCGAATATCGAAATGCTCTCATCCTGGTCCATCGCCATTTTGATCCCGCGGTACTGAAAGCTTTCCCCTTTTGATTTGAGTTCATCCCCCCGGATGTCGGCCTTATAGAGGATCGATCCATCCACCTGGCACTTACCCAGGAAATAGCTTCCGGCGAGGTTGGAGCCGCTGAAATCGAAATGCAGGGGATGGTGGCCGGTGATCCCGTAAAATGCGTAAAACTCGGACAGTTTGGGCAACGGTATGCAGGGTTTCAAGAAAGGGCCCACGTCGAATTCCTGGCCTCTCAGGTTGATGTTGACACGCCGTATGATGCGCTCGATGAGCTTTTCAAGCTTCTGCATCGCGAAGTGAACCTCCATTCGATCTGTTTGTGCTGCGTCATTGTTTTGTGATCGTCACCGGCATCCTACCACAAACGCCACACAATTCGGTCGCCCCGCTTCTCTCCCCTGGCCTTTTCCATGTGTCGAAGGGCCGCAAACTCCCGTTCCAGTTCCTTTTGCGTCAGCTTGGCCGTGAGCTTTCCAAGTAAAGCCCGAGGTTCGATGCCTCCGGTTTTCTCCAGAATCGCAAGGATCTCGGACTGGATAGGTGTCAGTATCAGAGCTCTCTCCGCATGCCTTTCAAAGGACTTGGCGCTGTGGACCGCCCAGGGGTCACACGCTTTTAGCGGCGACAAAGCATCGATGTAGCAATCCTCGCAAAGCGTCTGGCCGAGATGATTCTTGTCGTCTCCTGGTTCGATGTTGGCATGGCAGCGATTACACTCCATCGTTTGTCTCCTTACGCATCCGTCCTCATCGACTTGAGTTTCGGTATCCACTTTCCGGTGTTCTTCTTGTAAATGAGGTAATCCTCACCGTACTTCCCCTCCAGCACATTCTCTTCGTAGCTCGCAATGCAATCATAAAACAAAAATATCACCAGAAGCAGGCCGAAGGAAAAAAGACAAACCGTATAAACAGCGAGCCCGAAATAAAACAGGAGGCTCGCCAAATACAAAGGATGCCGCACATACCGAAACGCTCCTGTAGATACCACCCCTGCAGGACGATGCTCATGCTTCACGACCCTATGGCCTGCCTTAGCCAGATAACCAGCGATGATCACGACAAAAACCATGACGATCAGCCGGATTGAGAGCGGCAGGTAAGCCGATCCAAAAGTGGATGTCCTCAGAAAAAAGGAGTCCCCAACCCAGAGGATCATAAAGCAAAGGAGCAAGATCAGTTGCCCGGTATCACCCCAAGGGTGCTCCCCATTTTTCGCTTTCACTTTCACCCCTTAAAATGAACATTGCCCTCTGAGCCTAATGCAGGCTTCTGGCCGCAACCAAACATTGACTGAGCCTGGGTCGCGCTCTCTCGCTCGCCTTCTCAGACTTTTTTTTCACTTTTTTTATATCCCATTTTAAGTCATTTTCCAAATTCATCATCAAGCCTGACCGCAAGGGCTAAGCTTCACAGCCGGAGTAAGAGGTTCGTCTCCTTCGAAAACACGATCACCCCTTAGACTGCAAATTTGCATCTTTTGTTTCAGCTTGAATTGCAGACATGCAAGTCCATGGGTGAGCCTGGTCTATTATTCCTTGGGCGTTTGTTTATAACAAATTGATAATACTGAATAAATATTCATATTGCCCTCGGAATATCAATGGCACAAAGGTTGCTTATATCAAAATCGAAATATATCTGGAAAGATACATATTGTATATATATTGCAGGGAATTCTTTCCCGTAACATGACCCACCGGTAGGAACGAATTCACATTATCTAAACACACAAATCAGGAGGTGCATCATGAAGCGAATAAAGCATGTTCTTCAAAATCGTTACTGCTTGCTAGCCCTTTCGTGGGTTTTTATTCTGGTTGGGATTTTTGTGTTTTGGGCCCCTGCCTTCTCTCAGGGGCCCAAGCAAATTGTGATAGCCACAGGGAGCCCCTTTGAACTGGGACTGGTGGATGAGTTGGCAAAGGCTGTCAAGACGAAATACGGCATTGTGGTGCGATGTATCAAGACGCCCACAGGTCCCGGGCTTGATCTCGGAAGACACGGTCTGACCCATATCACCATGGGACATGCCAGGGCGGCTACGGCCAAGTTTGTTGAGGAAGGATACGCGGCAAAAAGGGTGGATCTCATGCACAACTACACGATCATTGTGGGTCCTGCGAGCGACGCCGCTAAAATCGAGGCCTTGACCGATATCCAGGAGGCCCAGAAGAGGATTTACGAGGCCAAGGCTCCTTACCTATCAAGAGGCGACGGGGGCGGGATGAACATCCTGGAGATCAAAGTCTGGAAGGATTTGAACCTGGAGCCCAAAGGTCAGAGCTGGTACCAGGTCAGTAGCAAGTTCATGCTGGATTCTCTTCTGGATGCAGACAAAAACGGCCAGTACCACATGCTCGACTCTTCCACCTGGGCACTCCACAAATCCAAGGTGAAGGGTCTTAAGCTCCTCGTAAAGGGTCCGCCCAATGAATACGAGATGTGCCTGGTGAGCACTGCAAAGAATCCTAACCTTCTGTACAACCAGGACCTGGCTGAGAAGTTCTACGAGTTCGTGATCAGCAATGAGGGCCAAAAGATCATTGCTGAATTCGGGGTACAGCAATATGGCGAGTCCTTGTATTACCCGGCCGTCATCAAGAATCCGAAATAATGTAAGGCTAACGGGGCTTCACTCGAGAGGTCCCACAGGACAATACTGATGTGTGGCACAAAGATACTCGCGGAGTGGCACAGGAAAATCTGGTTTGAAGCGCTTGGGGACCATTCCCAGCGGGTTGCCGCAGTTCTGTCATTCCGGCGAACGCAGGAACCCAGACGTCGTCTCGGCGAAAGCCGGGGACCATACTTAAAACTGTGTCCCGGCTTGGACCGGGAATCCTGGATGCCGGATCAAGTCCGGCATGACGAAATAGGTTTGATGCCTCGTACCTGGCTGCGGGAGTTCAAATTCAATGGATAAAGGAGGGATGGCATTATGAGTTCGGAGAAAGATGATCATGAGCCAAATCGTCGGAATTTTCTAAGAAACGCGGGTATCCTCTCTTCGGCAGCGGTGCTTGGCGCCGCTTCCTTTGTGAGGGCAGAGACAGAGACCCAGGAACCTGCCATAGCCGAATACTGGGCCAAGAAACAGAAGGAGTATGAAGCGCTGGAAGAAGAGGCGCGAAAGGAGTACGGGGCATTTGATTCTCCTCCCAAGTATATCTATCGAGGGACGGACACCATGGACAACACGCCGACCTTCTATGCGCCCCTCATGCACGACTGCAAGTATCTGCCGGAATTTCAGACGATTTACACTGCGGGGACGGCAGGGCAGTATTTCAAACACACCCTCGCATTTGGGATGAAAGACATCATCCGCTTCCATGGTCATTCTTGTGAGGCCCTTTACTACACGGCAGCCATTTGCAGGCTCATCTGTGACAAACTCTTTGAGGATGGGGTTGTGGATCGCACCATTCTGAGGGGCCGGGGTGGAGAATCGCCCTGAATTGCCGATTCGCTCGCCTGGGTCACAGGCGGACGCGGTCATTTTGGAACCCTGGTCGTGGATGACGATATGGGTCATGCTGTGGTGCTTCAGCGAATCGACAACCAGGAAACATGGATGGGGGTCTGGAAAGACAGGATTCAATCATGGAATGCGGTGAATGTCTTCGGGCAACCCAACAAGCCCAACCCAACCCCGCACAAGCGATGGTCAAACTGGAAGCACGAGCCCGACACCCCCGCCGATCAATTGGGCGACTGCAAGATCCAGTGGAAATACTCCCAGCCGGAACTCCTCCAGCGCCTTCGGGACCTGAAAGACAATCTCAAGTATCTGCCCAAGGGGCAGAAACCCATCATCAATCCCCATGAGGTGAGGGAGGAATTTGAATGGCTGCAGTATCGTCACCTCCGAGAGGTGTTTAGTCATCCTCTTGAGGAATCTTTCCAGATCAAGAGGGTCCCAAACTACAAGTGGGAATATCCCCACTGTGAACCCATGTGGGTACCCAGGCTGGATCAGAAGGCGAAATGGGCACCTTTCCAAGGTCGTCCTGGGAAGGCAAAAAAATAGCTGATGCTCACGGGGGCAATGGGGTTGGATTCGATCCGGGATGTCAGTCTCAAACGCCTCCTTAGAGACGCGGATCGGTGGCACCAAGAGCAGCCCGCAAGATTGACAACACGGTAATCGCGGTCGGATTGGCGGTTATGCCGGTAATTACGCTCTCATGTTGGGCGCCGTGGCGCCCAAGAATATTCGTTTGGTGCTGTGGCGGCAATTACGAAAGCCTCATTCAACTCAGAAGGTACTTCAAGGAAAATCCTTTTAAAGGAGATGCGATCGTGGCGATCAGGCCTGAGGATATAGCGATTGTAGAAAACGACGATAAAGGCCGGAATGTCTTTTCAGGAAAGGTTGAAGGTACGAAAGACAAACCCTATTTCACCGAGTTAATCGTGAATACTAGCATACCGCTTGTTGTTATGAGCCAAAGGGAACATGCGTACCATCCCGGAGATAACATTAAAATCCGAACCCCGCCAGAAAAGGTTGTTGTAATTGAAAAAACGTAAAATGGAGGTGTAGTGATGAAGAGGTATTTGTGGATTTTTTTGGTGTCCATTTTTTTCTTGTCCGGAATCGGCGTCTTCAATGCACGTGCCGAGAATTACAAATTAGACTTATACGTTGCGGCCGGGTTGAAGAAACCCATGGATGTGATCATTGAAAAATTCATGAAAGAACATAAAAACGTCAAGGTCGTGCCCAATTACGCTTCCTCGGGTTCCCTTTACACCCAGATTAGAGAGGGTCAACCCTGTGACCTCTATTTCAGCGCAGACTGGATCTATATTGAAAAGATCAAACAGGATCAGAAACTGGCTGAGGGATTCAAGTTCCTGACGGATTGTGAAGTGCTGATTGTTTCGCGGACAGGAGAAGGCAAAGTCAAATCAGTCAAGGATTTGACCAAAAAGGGAGTCGTGCTGGTCATTGCCGATCCGCAGGCGCCGAACGGGGCTTATGCGGAGGCCGCTTTGAAAAACCTGGGTATCTGGGAGGAAATCAACGCCGCCGGCATATTGAAGGCACGGCCTTCAACCGTGCACCAGGTGGCTCTCATGGTGAAGGAAGACCAGGCGGACGCGGCGATCATTTTTCGCAGCGTAGCCAAGGGCCACGGTCTCAAGATCGTGGAGACGATCTCCACTGATCTTACCGGTGAGATCATTTTTGCCGCCGCTGTGATCAAGGGCGGAGATGAGAAACCGGCAAGGGAGTTTTACGATTTTGCTCGCCGGCATATTGTGGAATTCACCAAATACGGATGGGAACCGTATGAATAATTTCCGTAAAAATATAGTGGCGGTTCTTTTCACGCCGCTCTTTTTACTGCTAATCGTCTACCCCCTCATCGCCCTGCTGGTTCGACTGGAATGGAACGGCGCCGTGAAAACGTTTGCGGACACCTACTTCTGGTTAAGCGTCCGGAACACCCTATGCGCCGGCCTGCTTGCCGCGCTTTTGAGTCTGGTGCTGGCCGTGGGCTTCGGCTACTGCTATTTGTTCTTGAGGCACACCTTGATTTATAAGGTGGCCAACCTGATGAATGATTTGCCGATCGCCCTGCCCCATACGGTAGCCGGTCTGACGCTGCTGCTGGCCTTCGGGAGGAAGACCTGTGGCTTTTTGGGGGAGACCGGCTTGGCATTTACCCTGTTGGCGGTGGTGCTGGCCATGTTTTTCGTCTCTTACCCGTTGGCAGCCCGGACAGTGGCTTCGGGAATGGACAAAATGGAAACAGAAATCATCGACGTGGCAAGAACACTGGGCGATACACCAGTCAAAGCCTACTTCCGGGTGGTATTGCCTACGCTGGGAGAAGCATTGTTTTCCGGTTTTGTGCTGGCCTTTTCCCGTTCTCTAAGCGAATTTGCCGCTGTCGTCATGTTTGGGGGGAATCTGCCCGGAAGTACTCAGGTGCTGGCTTCATACGTTTTTACCAAAGTGGAGGAAGGGGAACTGGAAATGGCGGTCACAGCGAGCTGTTTCTGTGTCCTCCTGTCTCTGTTGATCGTGGCGACCCTAAGCCTGAGGAGGAGGGTGTGGAATGCTAAAAGTTGAAAAGGTAGGGAAAAGCTTTCACCCACGGCGGGTGCTCCGGGAGGTGTCGCTGAGCGTCGACTCCGAAATCAGGGTCATCATGGGCTTAAATGGCGGCGGTAAATCGACTTTGTTAAAAATTATCGCCGGGATCTGGCCGGCCGACTCCGGAAACGTCTATATCGGCGAGAAAAATGTGACGGGTTTGAGCCCGGAAGACCGGGGAATCGGTTACGTCCCTCAGCATCCGGCCCTTTTCAGGCATTTGAGCGTACAAGAAAACATTTACTACGCGATGAAAAACGGCCGGGGAGCGGTGGAAGACAGCAATCGGTTAATCGCCATGCTTGATTTAAAAGACATGCTGGACAAAAAGCCCGGTGTTTTAAGCGGCGGCTTTCAAAGCCGGGTCTCTTTGGCCAGGGCCTTGGCTTCCCGGCCGAAGGTCATGCTTTTGGACGAGCCTTTAAGCGACCTTGACCTGGCCATCAAGGAAAACCTTTTGCCCGAATTTAAAAAGGTGCTGAAGGCCCTGGGGATGCCGGTTTTATACGTCACTCACGATCCGCGGGAAGCCGGCCTGGTGGGCGACAGTTTTTCGGCCCTGGTGCAGGGTGAAATCAGGGGGATCCATTCCGCTGAGGAGGCCTTCGATCTTATCAAGGCCGATTATGTTTCCGATTGAACACGGTATGGTGAATTTTTAACCTTACATAGAGTCTTTTAAAAAGGAGGCGAATATGCCTAGAGAAAAAACAAGTCTTATCATCGCATCAACTACAAGCACCCAAAATTCAGGACTGTTGGATATTTTGATTCCTGCATACAAAAAATCTACAAAATATGACGTAAATGTGGAAGTGATTGCTGTGGGAACAGGAAAGGCTATCAGAATAGCAAAGAAAGGCGAGGCGGACATGCTCTTTGTTCATGACCCTTTCAGAGAGGAGAAATTTCTTGCTGAGGGATACGGCATAAACAGAAGGGCAGTGATGCACAATGAATTTGCTGTCATTGGCCCCGATAAGGATCCTGCCAAGATAAAAAAACTCAGAAGCGTAATAGAGGTGTTCGAAGAGATCGCAGAGATAGGATCAACTTTTGTTTCGAGGGGAGACGATTCAGGCACAAACATCAAGGAATTGGATATATGGGACGACGCCGGCATTAATCCAAGAGGCAAAGGCTGGTATGTTGAAGCTGGAGCGAATATGGGAGATACCCTGATTGTAGCCGATCAAAAGGGAGCTTATACATTGACTGATATAGGGACCTTTCTAAATTATGAATCTAAGATCAGCCTGAAAATTCTCTTTAAAGGGGACCCTTTATTGAACAACAGCTATAGCGTAATCGCTGTCAGTCCCGATAGATTCCCGAAAGTGAAATATAAAGAGGCTATGGATTTCATAGCTTTTGTTACATCTCCTGAAGGTCAACGTTTGATAGCAAATTATAAGAGGCATGGGGTGAATCTTTTTTATCCGGATGCAATTCCGTCAGTGATCACTGGGAAATAGCATGACCCTTGGGACGTCCTGTCAGATATTCTATGGATGAGATGATAAGAACATGCGTCCAATGAAGCGGAATGTGCCAGGTTGCTATGACCCAATGAAACCTGTCGAACGGACACGTAAAGTGCCGGATCACCAAGAAGCGGAAACTCATATATAAACAAGGAGGAATGATTTATGAGAAAATCGTCTATGTTCAGAATGATGACAGGATTATTTTTTCTTTTGGCCGCTACCCTTTTGGGTGGATTTGTCCATGCCGAACCGCAGGGGGAACTGGTCATGTTTTATGCCGGATCCCTCTCCATGCCTTTCGACGTTATGGAAAAGGCCTTCGAGGCAAAATATCCGAAGGTGGATTTGCTGAAGGAGGCTGCGGGAAGCCAGGCGTGTGCCCGAAAAATCACGGATCTCAAGAAGGCATGCGACATCATGGCCTCCGCGGATTACAAGGTGATTGACAAGTTGCTCATTCCCGACTATGCGGATTGGAATATCCGCTTTGCGTCCAATCAGCTCGTTCTTTGCTACACGGAAAAGAGCAAGCACGCAGACAAGGTCAACAGAGACAATTGGTATGAAATTCTTCAAAAGAAGGGCGTTGTCTGGGGCCACTCGGATCCCAATTTGGATCCCTGCGGATATCGCGCCCTCATGGTGATCCAGTTGGCGGAGAAGTTCTATAAGAAACCGGGGCTCTACGATGCCGTTATTGCCAACAGGCCTAAAGAGAATATCCGCCCAAAATCCGTGGAACTGGTTTCCCTGCTTCAGACAGCGAATATGGATTATGCCTGGGAATACCTGTCCGTTGCCGTGCAGCACGGCCTCAAATATCTGGTGCTTCCCGATGACATCAACCTCGGCAACTACAAGTACGACGACTACTATTCCCAGGCGGTCGTCAAAGTGACGGGCAAGCAACCGGGAACCTTCATGGACCTCAAGGGCGATTCCTGCACCTACGGGGTGACGCTCATCAAAACAGCACCCAACCAAGAGGCGGCTCTGGCTTTTCTGAAGTACATGCTCGCTCCGGAGGGAGGTCTCAAGGTCCTCAAAGACCAGGGACAACCCCCGTTCATTCCGTGCAGGGTCCCGACCGCGGCCATGAAAGAAAAAATTCCTCAAGATCTTAAGCCCTTGGTTGAGGTGAAGGATTAGTCGGAATTTCTATGATGAGGAAGAAGGATCCGTTTTTCTGGTTTACCATTGCCTGCGGCACATTCATTGTGGCCTACATCCTTCTTCCTCTTATCGAACTGATCACCTCGCCCTCGATTTCCGACCTCTGGGAGAGCATCAAGGACAAAGAGGTGGTGGGGTCGATCTGGCTCAGCGTTTACACAGCCGGATCGGCCGCCATCATCTCCTTTCTTTTCGGAACACCTCTTGCCTATTTTCTGGCCCGCCATGAGTTCAAGGGAAAACGATTTCTGGAAGCCGTGATTGATCTGCCCATTGTCATCCCCCATCCGGTGGTCGGCATCGCGATCCTCGGCATTGCAGGAAAGAACCACTGGATCGGCCAGATCATCAGCGAATTCGGAATCAGGGTTCTGGGAAGTGTCACGGGGATTATCGCCGTCCTGACCTTCGTAGGCATTCCCTTCTACATTCATTCGGCAAAGAACGGGTTTGAGGCGGTTGCCCCGCGACTTGAGAAGGTTTCGCGAAGTTTAGGCGCCTCCATGCTAAGCACCTTCTTGCGAATCACCTTTCCTCTGGCGTGGCGGAGCATGCTCATCGGCATCATCATGTGCAGTGCCCGAGCCATCAGCGAATTCGGCGCCGTGGTCGTCGTGGCTTATCACCCCATGACCGCTCCCGTCCTTATTTATGAACGCTTTGAAGGGTATGGATTAAAATACTCTCAACCTGTGGCTGTGTGGCTGGTTCTGGTCTGCCTGAGTCTTTTTTTCATCCTCCGCATTCTGACGCTCAGAAAGGCCAAGGAAACATGATCAGGATAGAAAATTTAAACATCCATCTCCTGGATTTTCGCCTAAAGAATATCCATCTCGCGGTTGAGGAAAACGAATTTTTTATGCTCATGGGGCCTACAGGGGCTGGAAAGACCGTTCTTCTAGAGGCGATCGCCGGGCTAATCCCTGTAAATACGGGCAAGATCTTCATTCAGGGACGGGACGTCACAAGGCTGCCTTCTGAGAAACGCGAGGTTGGGCTCGTTTACCAGGATCACGCACTTTTTCCTCACCTGAATGTCCTGGAGAACATCACCTACGGGTTGCGATTCCACGGCATCTCCATGGAAGAAGGGGAAAAGAGACTGCGCAGGCTCACGCAGTGGCTGAACATCGATCACCTTCTGCATAGGTTGCCGGTCAACCTAAGCGGGGGAGAAAAGCAGCGTGTCGCCCTGGCACGTGCCCTGATCGTTCGGCCCCGCGTGCTTCTTCTTGATGAGCCGCTTTCCGCTCTTGACCCGGGCTTTAGGGAGGAAATACGCAACGCGCTCAAGAGCCTCCATGAGAATACCGACACCACCTTCCTTATGGTGACCCATGATTTCGGGGAAGCGTTGGCCCTGGCCGATCGGGGCGCCGTGATCGATCACGGGGCTATTGAACAGGTGGGAGCCATTCATGAGATTTTTCAAAGACCCTGTTCCTGCTCAGTAGCCGACTTTGTGGGCATGAAAAACCTTTTTGAAGCCAAGTTTCAGGATGGAGTGGCGGACGTCCACGGGATAAAGATCCGGCTCAAAGAGCCGACTGACAACTCTCAGGGGTATGTAGCGATTCGCCCCGAAGATATCACCGTGGCAAGAAATCGCCTTCCTTCCACCCATGAAAATACTTTCCCCGGTCTGGTGACCTCAATTACCAGCCAAGGATTTACTTATGCGGTTCATGTGAAAGCAG
>Ga0105100_10002580_pt1 | contig 10588 bp, 5 predicted proteins | sample PPLLak12cMay2015_2_FD_87033 | JGI IMG/M metagenome (GOLD analysis project Ga0105100, IMG submission 87033) | Freshwater sediment microbial communities from Prairie Pothole Lake near Jamestown, North Dakota, USA - PPLs Lake P8 Core (1) Depth... | ecosystem: Environmental > Aquatic > Freshwater >... | reverse complement strand
CGTTCTCCACCGCCGCGGGCGGGCCGGCCGGAGCGCCGACCGGCGGCTGCGCCGTCGGGGCCGGGCCGGCCGGCCCGGCCGGGCGCGGCGCCGGCTGCACGACGCGGAACAACCCCGAGATCAGCCCAGCGCGAATGCTCCCCAGAAGATTCTGGAACATGTCGAAGGCCCGACTCTTGTACTGCACGAGCGGGTCGCGCTGACCGTAGGCTTCCAGACCGATGGCCGTGCGCAGCGCCTCGACCTCCGTGAGGTACTCCACCCACAGCCGATCGCCGACGCCCAGGAATACCCGCCGATGGGCCTGGGTGAGCAGCCAGCGGCCGAGCGCCTCCGCCAGCGCGGCGCGTGCCGGTTGCGAGGCTTGCCCGATCGTCGCGGCCGCCTCCAGCTCCTCAACCACACCCGCCTCGAGGGCGCCCCGCAGCCAGGTGCGCGGCCGCTCTTCCAGGTCCTGGAAACGGGCCGCGCCAATGCGCTGGACTTCCCCGCGGCCGACGAGGGCGCGGATCCTCTCAAGGGCCTGGGTAAGGTGCTCCAGCACGCGCGCCTTGAGAACGTCCGGACGGGTGTCCTCGATCAGGCGTGCCGCGTACGGCGTATACGATAGCCTGGCGACAACCGCCGAACGGCGCTGATGGGTCTTGCGGTCGAAGAAGCTGCGCTGACCGTAGCTGGCGCGTACAAGCGCCCGGGTCTTGACTGCCTCCGGCACAGGCGTCACCTGGGTGCGCAGCGGTTCCAGATCGGCCCGCACTTCGGCGAGAGTCGTCTCCGTGCGCGCCGACCAGTGCGCGTCGATGGCGTCGGCGAGAATCCCCTCCGCCTCGCCCCAATCGATAGGCGAGGCCGGTTGTGTCGGCAGAGTCAGGGTCTCGCCGATTCTCCGCTCCAGCGCCTGCAGCGCCACCGCCCAGGCGCGCGCGTGCATCTCAGCCCCGACGTACGCCGGGAGAGCCTTGCGCAGCTGCCCCAGTTCAGGCTGGCGGGGATCCTCTAGGGCCTCCTCCAACGGCAGCCGCAGGCCGGTCGCTTCTTCGAGCCCGCGCGCCAGATTGTGCACATCCAAGGGCCGGCCGCTCTCCTCTGCCTCCAGGAAGGCGCCCTCCAGCCAGGTCTCGGCCACCTCGAGCTTCTGCCGGGTCTGGTCCTTGGCGTGCTGCTCCGATCGCTCGGTCAGCTCGGTGACGAAGTGCTGCTGCCGTTCTCGCTGCGCGTCGAGGGAGGCGCGCGCGATCTCGAGCAAGCGCTCGATGACCCGATCGGGGGACTCGGCTTCGGCCAGCTGCTCGAGCAGAAGCCGCAGCATGAAGGACGGGTACGGGGCGGGGCTGTCCAGGTCGATGGTCGGCTGGGTTTCCTCCAGCCAGGCCAGGAGCTTCCAGGCCCCATCGGGCTCGCTCAATGCCAGGTCGACCCGCCGCCCGACCTCGGTCCCGAGCATCTCGGCGATATCGTCGTCCAGGTCGTCCTTGAGGAAGATGCGGTTGCGCTGGGAGTAGAAGATCTCACGCTGCTGGTTGAGGACGTCGTCATACTCGAGCAGGTGCTTGCGCGAATCGAAGTTGGCGCCTTCGACCCGCGTCTGTGATTGCTCGATGGAGCGATCGACGATGCCATGCGCGATGGGGACGACGTCGTCGATGTTCAGTCGCTGCATGATGGCCGAGACCTGTCCGCCGCCGAACAGGCGCATCAACTCATCCTCCAGTGAGAGGTAGAACTGCGACGAACCCGGGTCTCCCTGCCGCGCGGCCCGGCCGCGCAGCTGGTTGTCGATCCGGCGGGCTTCATGCCGCTGGCAGCCGACCACGTGCAGGCCGCCCAGCTCACGTACGCGCAAGCTGCGCTGCATGTACTCGCGGAAGGCCTCGACGTCCAGCGCATAGATCCCGATCGCGTCGGCGTTGACCTGCTCCAGCTGCGCCAGCCTCTCGTCCATGTTGAGCGCGAAGGGATCGTGCACCCCCGCCCGCTGCAGCACCCGATTGACGCTGGCCAGCACCGTTTCGGGCACCTCGCCGCCCAGCTTGATATCGACACCGCGGCCGGCCATGTTCGTGGCGATGGTCACCCCGCCCAAGGCGCCGGCGTCGGCGATGATCTGCGACTCGCGATCGTGCTGCTTGGCGTTGAGGACGTTGTGAGGGATGCCCGATTGCAGCACCTCGGCCAGCCGGGGAAGCGACTCGCTTCCCAGGTCCAGGATGCGGCCCAGCCGTTCCAGGTTCTCGGACTTGGCCGGGTTGAGGACCAGCTCGAGATCGCGGGCGAACTGCCGCAGCGTAGCTTGGCCGAGCGAATCCAGGCTTTCGTACAGCGGGGTCAGCGCCTCGACCCGCAGGCCGTCGTCGCGGATGCCCTGGCGCTCCAGGTACGCGTCCCGTAACACCATGGCCATCGTCAGCCGCTGCAGCGGCTCGGCCCGCAGCCTGGCCGAGAGCCGTTCCGAGAGCTCGACCGAAGTCGTTCCGACCAGCATCGGCTGACCGAGGACGTGGCGGCGCAGGATATCGGTAGTGATCGCCCGCAGCTTGGCTTCCTCGGTCCGATAGACCTCGTCGGGGTAGTCCTTGCGCCGCCAGTACACTGGCCGGCGCTCAGGGTCGTCGGGGTGCACGAAGCAGCGGAACTTGTGCCCGTCCTCGCTGTATTCGGTCTCGACCAGGTCGCTGTCCGGCTGGACGGCGATGTACTCCAGATTGGTTGGCAGCGATTCGACATCGACCTTGTAGATCTTGTTGAACTCCTCGGCCTCGGTCATGGCCGTGCCGGTCATCCCGGCCAACTTGCGATACTTGCGGAAGTAGTTCTGCAGGGTGATGGTGGCATAGGTGACGTTCTCTTGCCGAACGCGCACGCCTTCTTTGGCCTCGACTGCCTGGTGAAGCCCGTCCGACCACCTGCGGCCGGCCATCAAGCGTCCGGTGAATTCGTCGACGATGATCACCCGCCCGGCCTGAACGACGTATTCCTTGTTGCGCTTGAAGAGATGCTCAGCCCGCAGCGCCTGCTCGAGATGGCCCAGCATGCGCGCCTGGTCGGGGGTCAGGTCTTCCGGCCGGTCCGGGTCGCGCAGCGCCCTGCCAAGCAGCTGTTCAACGCGTTCCTCGCCGGCCTCCGTCAGGGCCACCGTCCGGTCGCGTTCGCTGACCTCGTAGTCCTCCGGCCGAAGTTGCTTGACGACGCGGGCCATCTCGATGTACATCTCCGGATCCTCCTGCGCCGGGCCGGAGATGATCAGCGGAGTGCGCGCTTCGTCGATCAGGATGTTGTCGACCTCGTCCAGGATGGCGTAGTGGTGCTCGCGCTGCGAGCGCGCCTCCAGGCTGTGCGCCATGTTGTCGCGCAGGTAGTCGAATCCGAATTCGTTGTTGGTTCCGTAGGTAATGTCGGCGGCGTAGGCCTCCCGCCGGTCGACCAGGCGGAGCTGGTGCGAGTCCTCCTGGCTCGAGACCCGCTCGGGGTCGTAAACGAATGCCTTGCGACCGTTCTCGGTCCGGGAGGCCTCCTGCAGCACACCCACACTCAGTCCCAGGAAGTGGAAGATCGGGCCCATCCAGCGCGCATCGCGCCGGGCCAGGTAGTCGTTGACGGTCACCAGGTGGACGCCCTTGCCCTCCAGGGCATTCAGGACCATCGGCAGGGTCGCTACCAGCGTCTTGCCCTCACCGGTGCGCATCTCGGCGATCTTGCCTTGATGCAGGACCGCACCCCCGATGAGCTGGACGTCAAAGTGCCGCAGGCCGATCGTGCGCACCGAGGCCTCGCGCACGACGGCGAAGACCTCGGGCATGAGATCGTCGAGGGCTTCCCCAGCGGCGAGGCGAGCGCGGAACTCGGCCGCCTTCGCCCGCAAGGCCTCGTCGTCCAGGGCCTGGAGCTTCGACTCCCACGAATTGACCTTGCCAACCAGTTCACGGTGTTGGTCGATCACCCGGCGGATCGGATCGCCGCCGAGCCTCTTAGTGATGTTCTTCAGCATGCCGAACCTGACCTCGTCGGGCGGATTATAGCATGCCGACCTGACCCTCCCATTTCCGCGGCAACCTTGCCCCGTCCACTCACTTAGCGTAGAGTCGGCCGCACCGGGGAAACCGTTGTGAGGACCCGAATCCTGCTCACTGGGATTGTCGCGTTCGTGCTGGCCGGATGCGATGCCGCAGCGCCTTCCGGCGTTCTGGGGCGCGCGGCCGTGGTGGTCATACACGGCGATGGGACGCGCCAGACGGCCTGCCTCAGCCTCGATTCCGACGACACGACCGGCCAGGAGCTTCTGGGCCGCACAGGCTGGGAGTATCAGATCGACGCCGGGAACGCCATGGGGGTTCTGGTCTGCCAGATCGACGGCGAAGGCTGTGAGTTCCCGGCCGAGAACTGCCTGTGCCGCTGCAGGCCGGGGCAGCCGTGCCAATACTGGGCCTACTTCAATCACGACCCCGGCGGGGATTGGAGCTACGGCGCACGGGGCGCCAGCCAGCGGATCGTCCGCGATGGCTCGCTGGACGCCTGGGTCTGGCTGACCAGCGCCAGCGCCGATGAAGCGGCCGCCCCAGTGCTGGAAAGCCTGACCTTCGAGAGCGTGTGTCCTGCACAACCCTGACTCGGGATAGAATGCCTGCGGGGCGGTGGCGGAACTGGCAGACGCCGGGGACTTAAAATCCTCTGAGGGCAACCTCGTGTGGGTTCGACTCCCACCCGCCCCATCTCCTGCCCGCGCACAGCCGAAGCACGGACCCCCTGCGTCGACCCTGGCACGCCACTTGCACCCCGACCTCCTGGCCCGTATACTGCCTTGAGGCGGCTGGTCGGCCATTCGGCTGAGCCGCCCACCCGGAGGGAAGAATGACTCGGCGCCTGATCCAACGAATCCTGTTGATGCTTGTGCTCGCCGCGACCGCGGCCGGATGCACGCTCCCCGGTGCGGCGCTGCCGACTCCGTTCACCTTCCCCACCCCGAACCTCACACTGACGGCGATCTTCGCGCCCACCGCCACTTCGACGGAGGCGCCGCCGACGGTCGAAATCCCGACCATCACGCCCACTGTCCCGGCGCCGACGCTGCCCGGCGGGACACCCGGCGCCACCGCAACGACCGGCGCCTACACCTCGCGCCCCAACGGTTCTCCCGTCACGGCCGGCTTCATGGCTGCCGCGCCGACGATCGACGGCAGCACCGCGGAGTGGACCGGGACGGGAAACGCGGCCGATCGGGCCACGTACGGCGCCAGCAATTGGACAGGCACCAGCGACCTCTCAGCCACCTACTTCCTGGGCTGGGACACCAACTACCTCTACCTGGCCGTGCGCGTGCGCGACGAACGCTTCGTCCAGGCTGCCTCCGGCCGCTACCTGTATCGCGGTGACAGTGTCGAGATACTCTTGGATGTCAACCTGGCGACCGACTACACCTCGACCACGCTCTCCAGCGACGACTATCAGCTGGGTCTGTCGCCGGGCAACTTTGCCTCGCTCTCGACCGAGGCGTACCTCTGGTTTCCGGCCGCATCGGAAGGCGCCCGTACCGCTGTCGCCGTACGCTCGCGCACGACGACGGACGGATACGAGCTGGAAGCCAGTATCCCCTGGAACGTCTTTGGGGTCGTGCCTTCGGACGGCAGCCGCTTCGGATTCGCCTTCTCCGTTTCGGATAACGACGCGCCGTCGACAACCACGCAGCAGTCGCTCATCTCCGGCGTGAGCACGCGCCGCCTGAGCAACCCGACCACCTGGGGCACGTTGATCCTCGACTGACCGGCGGCGAGCCTGGTTGAGGATGAAAGCGGGGTCCGGGCGAAGCCCGGACCCCGCCGCGTGATCCTTGTTCTCGCTGCGAGGCGCGCCCTGCGAAGGGATCTGCTCGCTAGCGAGGCACTTCCCGGGGGTCGAGCATGGCGATCAGGCCCAGCGCCCCCATGTTCGAGAACAGCATCGGCGCCAGGAACGGAGCCCCGCGCACGAATCGTTCTCCGAGGATCGTCCCCTGTGACGTCAGATTCTCCAGGATATGCAGGACCGTCCCGACAACGCCGACCGCCGCCAGGACCAGGAAGGCTGCCAGCATGACGATCATATCGGCGCGGCGCGGTCGATCGAGCGCGGCCGCAGTCACAGGCAGGATGGTGCCCAGCACGCCGGCCACCGTCGGGATCCAAAGCCAGGGATTGGCGAAGCCCGTGCGGGCGTGGTCCAGCACGCTGCTGATGACGGTCGCCAGCGTGCCCAGACCGACCAAGAACAAGAATGCCCGTGTCTTGCTGTAGGGCATGTGCAGGCGCCGACCGGCCGGGAGGAGCAGCGTGCCGCTGTCTACCGGGTCCTCGATCCATGCGGCGCTGATCCCCAGCACCCCGACCAGAGCAAAGGTCAGCGGCCCGAGCAGCGGCGGCGCCCAGACGAGCAGGTCAATGCTGACCCTCTCCCCGACCGGCGCGTTGGGCAGAATGGCGCGCACGAAGTGGTAGTAGGCGCCCAGCAGCCCGACCCCGATGCTGAGCACGAAGACGGTCGTCGCCAGGATCGTCGCCGCCGGCCGCCGCCGCAGGGCGATCAGCCCCGCCAGCAGCAGGACGATCCCGGCGCACGGGCCAAAGACGATGGGTATCCACTCGCGGGCCGTTATCGTCCCGCTGATGCTGTGCGCCAGGTAGATATCGACGCCCAGGAAGACCTCGTTCACTGCCGCCATCAACAGCATCAGCTGGTCGCGGCTGAGCGGCAGCCGCAGGGCGCGCGCCTGCGGGATGGCGACCGCCAACGGATACACGGCTACTGCTCCGCGCCGGGCGCCGCCAGGCGCTCGTCGACCATCTCGCGCAAGTCGGATAGATCACTGAGCAGCTCGTAGACCCCGTGCCACTGCGTGTAGTCCGGACCCTGCATCCACACCCCGAACTTGGCCGTTCTGCCCCAGTGGTGCCAGAGCTCGAAGTAGACGTAGTCGATCGGCTCGTCGAATGGCTCGGCGGTCATCAGCCCGCGGCCGGTCAGCGGCCGCACCAGGTCGTCGCTTTCACGGACCCAGTCATTGACCCGCAGCGTGGCTGTGTCGGCGGCTGCGTAGAAGTCCTCGATGAAAGTGGTGTTGTGGCATTCACGGCAGACGCTTTGCATGCGCACCAGATTGTCCTGCCAGGTCGGACGCCGCTCGCTGATCGGTGCGAACAGGTACCAGGTCAGCCGATCGCCCACATCATGGGTTGTGCCGCTGGCGCCGAAACCGCTGAAGTGGCAGGTGGCGCAGGTCGGGGCCGGGAAGTCCTCAACGGTCAGCGTTCCCGGCTCGGCCTCCCAGTCCCAGCCCTCACCGCCGGTGTGATAGGCGATCCCGTGGGGGGACTCTTCGTAGATCTCCCACTGCGGGTGATCGGGACCGATGTGGCAAGCATTGCAGGTTTCCGGTTTGCGCGCCTGCTCGAGGCTGAACTCATGGCGAAGGTGACACTGCTGGCATTCGCCGACCGAGCCATCCGCCTGAGGGCGCCCGATGTTGTGGCAAGCGGCGCAGGCGAAGCGCGTCACCTCCGGCCCCTCGATCGCGAACAGGGCGTGGCGCATGCGATCGGGAGCGAAACCGCCCTCCGGAATCGCGCCGTACATGGCCAGCTGGTCTTCGCTCAATGCCTCTGTCCCGGCCATAGCCACATAGGCCGGAAGCGAGTGCCGGCTCTGATAGTACTGGGCCACCTCGGATGTATGGCAGCCCTCACAGGTGGCCGGCGTCGGCGAAGCGAGGACGTACGTGCCCTCATGCTCTACCGCGCCGGGGTACGTGCGAGAGACCGTGTGACAGTCGCTGCAGGCGACCTCCGCTGCGGCCATGCTGCTGTGCCCGTACTGGGTCACGATTCCAGGGGTCGCCCGGCGATGGCAGACCACACATGCGTCGCTGCTGTCGGCCAGCGCATCGACCCGCTCGGCCGGGCCGGCCTGCATTGAACGCCCGATGCTCATGACGACCAATGCCAGACCGAGGACCACCAGGACGCCGATGAAACCCAGGATTAGCAGCCGCGCCGAACCCCACAGGGACGCTCGCTCTTCCGACGCCATGCCCCGCTCCTCTCTGTTGTCGATGTGTCGGCCGGATCCCCCCGAGAGGAATCCAAGATTGCTCCGTCGCCTGTCTGCGCCGCGGCAGCAGCGCCGACCAGGTTTGCCCTCGAAGGGCCTGCCTGATTCTACAGCGGCCGCGGCCCCGCGGGAAACTGCCGGCCGGGACAGCCCCGCTTCTCTCAGATGCGCCCGCTCAGGCGCAGGGCCCGCAATGCCTCCAATGTCGCATGAACGTCGAAGGGCTCGCCGTCATCGCTCTCCCACCTCCCTTCGGCGAGTTGACGGGATTCCAGATACTCAGCCGCTCGAGCGAGACAGGGATTCTGCGGGGGCACCCCTGAGGTGAGAAGGGTGACCAGCATCCAGGCCAGGCCCCCGGCGCCCAGGTCTCTCAACCGCGGCGTCAAGTACCGGAGCAGCGATTCGGATGCAGATGGGCGGCTCAGCCGCCACCACAGCCCCGCCGCCAGCCAGTGAGTCTGCATGAACGAGGGCAGGTGGCCTTGTGGAGTCACTCGTAACAGGAGGGCATCGGCCGCGCGCTCGGCCTGCGCCCGCCAGCGTGCGGAACAGGATAGCCAGAACCCGCAATTGGCGGTCAAGTACAGCCGTGCCGCCAGATCGCCGCGCCGCAGCCAGGCAGGAGGCTCTGCCCCAGGGATCTCCTGCTCCTCCCACCCGCCTTCCGCATCTTGCGCATTGGCGAGGAACTCGCCCGCGCGCGCGATCGCCGGATGATCCGGGGCCAGCCCGAGAGCATCGGCCTGCGCCAGTCGAAAGCAGGTGGCGTCGATGGAGGTTGTGGTCTGGGACCAGAAAGCGGCCCAGCCTCCGTCATCCCGTTGGCCCGTCAGGAATTGGAGAACAAGGTCTCCAGCAGGCTGCTCGCCGTGGATCAGGAGATTCAGGCGAGCCTTCTCCACGGCATTGCCACGGCGGACGACGAAGGCAACGGCGGAGGCTAGATCCATCGTAAATCCAGGCCGGCGCCGGAATCAACCGGCGGATGCGTTCCAGGAGTGCAAGACGACCTCTGCACGGGCGGCTCCGGCCGCGTGCGAGGGCGCTCGCAGCCGGTGTGCTCGCTAGAGCAGGGATTGAACCATCAACCCGGCAAAGAGGAGAGCAAGGTAGGTGCTGGAAAAGCGGTACATGCGCCATGCGAGCCGGTCAGTCCCGCCGCGCCACAGCCGCCAGGCATGGACCAACAGCCCGGCGCCGAGGGCCAGGGCCAACACCAGGAACAGCCAGCCGCGCAGGAAGACCCCCAGGATGACGGTGATCGAAACGACCTGCACGGCGTAGAGAAGAATGTGAACACGCGTCCGCATCTCACCCTGCACGACCGGCAGCATGGGCACCCCGGCCCGAGCGTACTCGCGCTTGCGGATCAAGGCCAGCGCCCAGAAGTGGGCCGGCGTCCAGAAGAACACCACCGCGAACAGCAGGAAGGAGGTCCAGTCCAGGTGGCCCGTCGCCGCTGCCCAGCCGACCAGCGGGGGTATGGCGCCCGCCCCACCCCCAACGACGATGTTTTGCGGCGTGGTCCGCTTCAGCACCAGGCTGTACAGGATGACGTAGTAGAGCATCCCGGCCAGAGCCAGGAGTGCAGCCAGAAGATTGACGGCTAGCGCCAGGATGTAGAACGCGGCCGCACAGGCGACCAGGCCGAAGGTGACGGCCGCCGCCGGCGAGACACGTCCGCCGGGGATCGGTCGCCGCGCCGTGCGACGCATGCCGCGGTCGAGGTCGCGGTCGATGTACTGGTTGAGCGCGCCGGCCCCGCCTGCTGCCAGCGCGCCGCCGGCCATGGTCCACGCCACGATCGCCCCGCCGGGCCATCCGCCTCCGCCGACCATCATGCCCGCCAGAGTAGTCACCAGCAGGAGCGCCACGATCCAGGGCTTCGTCAGCACCACGAAGTCGATCAGCCGCGGACGGACGCCGGCGGTCGGGGCATGGTTGGGCTCACTGCCCGCGGTCTGCTCCTCCGGCTGCCCGCCGGGTTGCTGCGCGGCCAGGACCATGGTGGCTACGAGCAGACCCCAGACCGCAGCCGCGGTGGCGATGTGCAGGCCGATGACTTCCGGCCGATAGCCGCCCAGGACGGTCACCGCGCCGACGGCGATCTGTGCACTAAGGAAGGCGGCCGTCAGACCGGCCAGAATGCGTGTGCTCGGCTCGCCCCTGCCCGGCCGCCAGGCGGCCCACGCCAGCGCGAACACGGACGCCCCGCCCAGCGCCGCTACCAGCCGATGGAGCATCTGCACTTGCCCGAGCAGGTTGCCCGGCCAGACCCGGCCGTCGCAGAGGGGCCACCCGGCGCAGGCCGCGGTCGCGCCGCTCCCGGCGACGAGTGCACCGCTCACCAGCAACAAGAAGACCGTCAACACCGCCGCGGCCGCCTGACGAGCAAGCGGCGCCCTCAACGAGAGTCGTCCATCGGCGCGCCCGCTCTCCGCGCGGCGGAACGCGACCAGCGTGACCGCGATCTGCAACGCCAGGATGATCAGCGCGGTGCCCAGGTGCAGGG
>Ga0105100_10002579_pt1 | contig 10590 bp, 14 predicted proteins | sample PPLLak12cMay2015_2_FD_87033 | JGI IMG/M metagenome (GOLD analysis project Ga0105100, IMG submission 87033) | Freshwater sediment microbial communities from Prairie Pothole Lake near Jamestown, North Dakota, USA - PPLs Lake P8 Core (1) Depth... | ecosystem: Environmental > Aquatic > Freshwater >... | reverse complement strand
TTACAATGCACGAACAGAGTGGCAATCACACCCCGGCGGAGGTAGAGCAGATGATGAAGGCTCTGGAAACCGCGCGCAAACAAGGCAAGTGCCGTTTCACGGGTCTTTCCTCGCACGACCGCCCGCACATCAAGTGGATGATCGAGACCTACCCGGAGATCGTGCAGGTGGTCGTGCCGCCGTACACCGCCAAGAGCAAGGTCGCGCCGCAAGACAGCCTGTTCGCCACCGTGAAGAAGTACGACGTGGGCGTCTTCGGCATCAAGCCGTTCTCCAGCAACGCCTTGTTCAAAGGCGATGGTTCACTGGAGAGCCCGCACGCCGTGGAAGACGACCGGATGGCTCGCATGGCGATCCGCTACATTCTCGCGACCAACGTCATCACCGCCCCGATTCCCGGCATGATCAACATGCACCAGGTGGACAACATGGTGGCGGCCGTCAGGGAACGCCGCGAACTGGATGCGGCCGAGGCGAAGGAGCTGGAGCAGGCCATGGACCTCGCCTGGGCGAAACTGCCCGCAGACTACCAGTGGCTCAAGAACTGGGAGTACGTGTAGTCGGATGACAACCGACGACACATCCCCTCGGGACGTGCAGGAATACGGGACAATGAGAGAAGAGAAATCAGGGGCGGCATCCGCCCTTCTGGTCGGCGCCGTGCTGCTCATCATTGCGGCAAGTTGCGCGCTCAACCACGGTAAGAAGGCCGTTTCACCGGCAGGCACGTCCGCATCTTTTGTGGCCAATCCGTTCTGCATGGCCTGTCATGCCGATTTCGACGGGGAGAAGCTGGCCGTGACTCACAAGGCAGCGGGCATCGGCTGCGAGCGATGCCACGGCGAGTCGTTTCGCCACCGCTCGGACGAGGCCAATGTCACCCCGCCCGACCTGATGTATCCGAAGGAAAAGATCAATCCGACCTGCATGATGTGCCATCCGAGGCAGACGATTCCGCCGACGGAGAGTCACCGGCCGATTCTGGAGGTGAGCCTGAGCCCGGTCGAGACGGCGGCGTCGGACGGGCCCACCTTCAGATACTGCACCGATTGTCACGGCGCCGAGCACCACATGAAGGTCCGCACGACCCGATGGGACAAATGCACCGGGAAACGGATCCAATGAGCTGAGCGGATACGACGCCGTAGCCGTGTGAGCCGTCACATCGGCGCGCCGGTCGTGTCGTTGTACTGAGCCCGCAGCCGCTTCAACTCGGCCTTCAGCTCCCGTGCGATGTCCGCGTACTCGGGATCGTCGTGAACGTTCTTCAGCTCATCCGGATCATTCTGTAGATCGTACAGCTCCCACTCGTCGATGTCGTTGTAGAAGTGAATCAGTTTGTACCGCTGGGTACGGACGCCGTAGTGCCGTTTGACACGGTGCTCTGCGGGGTACTCGTAGTAATGATAGTACATCGAGGTCCGCCAGTCGCCGGGCGTTTGCCCGCGCAGCAGCGGTCGCAGCGACCGGCCTTGCATGTCCGCCGACGCCGGCACACCCGCATAATCCAGGAACGTCTCGCCGAAGTCGAGATTCAACACAAGATCGCTGTTCACCGAGCCCGCCCGGATTTCCTTCGGGTAACGAACGAGCAGCGGCATCCGCAGCGACTCCTCGTACATGAACCGCTTGTCAAACCAGCCGTGGTCGCCTAAGTAGAAGCCCTGATCGCTCGTATAGACGACGACCGTATTCTCAGCCAGACCCGACTGGTCGAGGTAATCCAGTACGCGTCCGACGTTGTCATCCACCGACGCGACACACCGCAGGTAGTCCTTCATGTACCGCTGGTACTTCCACCGGACCAGGTCTTTGCCCTCCGGCTTAGCCTCCTCGAACGCCTTGTTTTCGGATTCATACGCGGCATCCCACTTAGCCTTCTGTTCCGGCGTAAGTCCTCCGGGCGGCTTGAGCTTCAGATCGTTCTCGTTCATCGTCCTGGCGATGCTCATGTCCTGCTCTTTCGCGGCGCGGCCGCGACCGTCGTAGTCATCGAAGAGCGTCGTCGGCTCGGGGATCGTCACGTCGTCGTACAGGTCCAGATGCGTCGGCCCGGGCTGCCAGTTACGATGCGGCGCCTTGTGCTGTAGCAGCAGACAGAATGGCTTGTCGCCCTTTCGGGCCCGCAGCCAGTTGAGGGCTTGATCGGTGATGAGGTCCGTGACATAGCCCTGATACATCTTTCTCTCGCCCATCTCGATCAGCACGGGATTGTAGTACACGCCCTGCCCGGGCAGGATGTTCCAGTAATCGAAGCCGGTCGGGTCGCTCTTCAAGTGCCATTTGCCGATGACGGCCGTCTCATAGCCCGCGTGCTGGAGCAGCTTGGGGAAGGTCGGCTGGCTGCCGTCGAATTTCACCGCGTTGTCGATCACGCCGTTCACGTGGCTGTACTTGCCCGTGAGGATCACCGCCCGGCTCGGCGCACAGATGGAATTCGTGCAGAAGCAATTGCTGAAACGCATTCCCTCTCTGGCGATCCGATCCAGGTTCGGCGTCTTGTTGACCTTGCTCCCGTAGCAGCTCATCGCATGGGCCGCATGGTCATCCGTCATCATGAACAGGATGTTTGTCCCCCGATTCGCAGCCGGTGGAGTCTGACCAAGGCAGAGACGCCCGGACACGACCGATAGGACTCCTGCTGAGCCTGCCACAATGCCCAGTTTCTTCAGAAACACTCGTCTCGTCTGCCTCTCCATCTCAGTCCCTTTCCACAGGAGCCGGAAAGCCTGCACGCCCACGAGCGCCACCTGACCTCATGGATCTGCAATACCACAGGATACCATACGCGGGCTTCGTGTGGAACTGCGAAGGGCACGGCCACGCGGGCGATTCTGCGCTATCGGATACGTTGTCGACCGCCTGGGATTGGCCCACGAGCACGTGCTCATCAACGCAGGCGCCGCGATGCCCGAAGAGTCAGCTATTCACGATCCAACCCCAAATGCAGCAGTTGCCGCAAAGGCAGCGTTCCACCTGTTCGGCACGTAGTGCATACGTGTGCTCGGCAAGGACTCTCTGCCGCGCCAGCTCACCCATGTGCTGCGCCCGTTCGGGCGAGAGAGTCGCGAGGACTTCCGCCACGCCTTCGCCATTATCCACGGCGATACACTCGGCTCCAGGTCGGAGAAACGTCGCCAGTCCCTCGCAGTTGTCGGTGATGATGCAGGCGGCCGCTCCGGCGGCCTCGAACACCCGTGCGGGCGGCGAGAAGCCGAACCTCGCCACGCTTGGGCGGCACACATTCAGCACGGCCAGCGGCGTCGCGTTGAACGCATTGTGGTCAGCCGTATATACGTGGCCGAGGTACCGCACGTTGGCTGCCGCTGAGGCCCGGCCATCCCAGCCGTCGCCTCCAAGAAGGAATCGGCGGTCCGGCAGCAGCGCGGCCGGCTTGAAGAAAAACTCGGCCACGCAGGCCTCGCGATCCGGCTTCCGATTCCCGTAAAAGGCAAGGTCGGCCGTGAAACGATCATCCCTGGCGACAGGATAGTGCGCGGACGGACTCAGGGCGTCGTAGATCGCAACGCACCGGCGAGCGCCCAACTGCCTGTAGGCGTGGACCGCCGGCTCCCCGCCCCCGCAGGTCAGGATCAGATCGTAGCACGGTACCAGCAACCGGAAGGGATCATCCTCGCGCCCCTGAACGCGTTCCAGCGTCGCAGGCGCATCGACATCCCAGAAGACAACGTAACGATTGGGATGTTTTAGCTCCAAAACAGCCTCTTCGAGTTCTTTGTCCAGCACCCCCACGCCGCTGCACTTCACGACGACATCTGCATCGCGTGCCTTCACCAGGCATGCCTTGGCGGCGTTCAGGTCCGGCGGGCAGACGACACTCCGGGCATACGGAACGGCATCAAGGTCGCGGTGCTTCCGGCGACCGAAGGCATCCGGCTCGTAGAACGTGATACAGTGCCCACGGTCGTGTAGCGCCTCGATGATGCCCCGGTAGTACGTCGCGGCGCCGTTCCGGTGGGCGGACACGAGACTGGATCCAAAGAACGCGAACTGTAAACCTTCCATCATGGATTCTCCCGCAACCCTCAACCCACGTGCGAATAGACTCGTGATCCGTCGTGACTCTGGATGACTTCGATATTGTGGATACCTCCTTGCTTGATCTCTCGGCCGTAGATGCGGTCGAGAACTTCCGCCACGGCGATCTGTTCGTCCACGTCCGTATTGAAACGCCGGTTGGTCTGTAGTCGGCGCGCCCACTCGACGGCCGCTCGCCCGGACCACGCATCGGGCGGCTCGGCCAGACTCATGGCTTTCGTCCTGGTGCACAGGCGAGCCGAGAAATCATCGAATGACCCATTGACGTTCTCGATCATGACCGCGCCTCGCTGCCCGTAGAACCCGGCGGCGATGACGGCATCGCGGCCTGCGTGAAGGTTCCACGAGCACTGGACTGTGAGGCTGGCGTTTTCCACCGTCAGCAGTTGAGCGGTGGCGAAGTCCTCCACGGCCACACTGTTTCTCTTCAGCAGCACTCCTTTGTTGTAGAGGCGGCTGCTCGTCTCAATCACCTCCGGGAAACCCAGCACCCACAACGCGAGGTCAACCAGGTGGACACCCAGATCGATGACGCAGCCGCCGCCGGCGAGGCGCAGATCGTAGAACCAGGGCTTGTCGGGCCCACGCGCGTTGTGGAACACCAGGTCCACATGGAATATCCGACCGAGCCGTCCCGAATCGACCGCGTCGCGCAACGCCAGGGCGGCGCGGATCCACCGGTGCGACGAATCGACGCCGAGCAGGCGATCCGCCCGCCGGGCTGACTCAACGACCCTCTTGACCTCCGGAGCATTCCTGCCGAGCGGCTTCCGGCAGAACACAGCAAAGCCTCGATTCAGAGCTTCGATGGACTGTTCGGCGTGCAGCGCAGTGGGCGTGGCGATGACCACGCCGTCCAGATCCTGTGCCAACAACTCGCCGAAGCTGTCAACGATGCGGGCCTCCGGGGCGATCTTCTCACAGGCATCGAGACTGCCGGGGTCCGGGTCGGTCACGGCGGACACCTCGGCCAGTCCGCTCTCGACAAGAGCCTGAAGACGGTTGCGCCCAATCCATCCGACTCCGACGAATCCCAATCTCAGCGTGCGCCCCGCCGATTCCGCTACACGCGGCGCCGATTGTCCCGGTCCCTGGTCAGTCATGGGATATCCAGCCTTTCAGCCATTTGTCGAACCATCCTCCTGATGTTGCCAGCGGCGACGATCTCAATCGACTTGTCTCGGCGGCCAAGCTAACATAGACATCCTTGAGCCCTCAGTGCGGGAAACGCTCAAGGCAGATACTCCTCTTGCCTACGCTCAGTGCGTCAAGAGCCGTCTCGATCGGCGGCGCCACTGTGACAGGGTGACTCCGGTGACTGCGCACGTCACGTTTTCTTCGGGCGCCATTTGCCGTCGTCGCCCTTCGTGTACTTGCCTTTGACGGCCGACCAGGCTACCTTGCTGGCCGTCTCTTCGCGCGACTGGCTGCCGCGGCGCTTGCTCTTGTCCTCGTATTGGTCGTGGGCTTTGTTGTACGCCTTGCGGTAGATGTCTTGCGCCTTGGGAGGCAGGACATCTCTGGGCCCCTTGGGCAGATCGCCTTTGCTCTTGATAGGCACGTCTTTCTCCTTAACGACGAGACTCACATTCGCTGTTGCGCGTCGGATCAGCCGTTGACGATGCGGCCGCCGTTGGGATGGACGACCTGTCCGGTCATGTACGAACTGTCGTCGCTCGCCAAGAACACAAAACATGGCGCGACCTCATCAGGCTGGCCCGGCCGACCCATCGCTGTATTGGCGCCGAACTCCGCCACGTGATCCTCGCTAAATGTGGCGGGAATCAGCGGCGTCCAGATCGGGCCCGGCGCGACTCCGTTGACTCGAATGTCTCTCTTCGCCAGCGCCAGGGCGAGGGAGCGAGTGAACGCCACAATCGCTCCTTTTGTCGCCGAGTAGTCAATCAGCCTGGGATGACCTTCGTAGGCCGTGACCGAGGTCGTATTGATGATCCGGCCGCCGGGGCCGAGATACTGCAACGCCTCATGCGCCATGTAGAAATACCCGAAAATGTTGGTCTGGAATGTGTGATGCAACTGCTCATCCGAGATTTCTTCGAACTCCTCGACGGGGTGCTGCTCGGCCGCGTTGTTGACGAGAATATCCAGCCGGCTGAACGCATCGACGGTCCTGCCCACGGCTTGCCTGCAGAAGTCGTGGCGGCCCACGTCACCTTTCAGCAGCAGGCAGCGACGCCCCTGTTGTTCCACCAGTTCCTTCGTCTCTTTCGCGTCCTCACGTTCGCTGAGATACACGATGGCCACATCCGCGCCTTCCTTGGCAAAGGCCACGCACACGGCCCGGCCGATCCCACTGTCTCCGCCGGTCACCAACGCGATCTGGTCCCTGAGCTTGCCTGCCGGGAGGTAATCAGCCACACGCGAGGCTGGGCGAGGTTTCATCTCGCGTTCTCTACCCGGCTGTCGCTCCTGATGCTGAGGCGGCGGCGATTCCTGCTTCTTGCTCTGCGTGCGCCGGCGCACCGCCTTCCCGGCGGCTTCCTTCGCCTTCTTCCGGGTCTGTTTCGCCATGGTATTCTCTCCTTATGCCGAACCCGGCGTGCAAGCCGCACAGACGATGCTCTCAGGCCATCACTGTGGGAGCTTCTTTCTTCATCTCTTTGAACCTCTTGGCAACTTCCTCTGAGCGGTCCTTGTCAATGACCTCATGGGCGATGTCGAAGATCTGACTTTCTTCTTCCTCGACGTGATGCTCGATCAATTCCTTGAGCACCTTGAGCCTCGCCATCCACCGCGGGTCATCGGTCGCCGCGTCCGTCAGGTCCGAGAGGACCATCGTCGCCGCCCTGTGCTCCTCCAGCGCCGAGTACACGTCCTCCTGCTCCGACGTTTCGTCCAGCAGAATCTGATAGAAACACTGCTCCTCGGCGTACATATGCGGCAGGAGGTTGGCGCCAAGACTCTGCAAGAGTTTCTCCCGTCGTCCCGTGGCCCGGCTCGAGGTCTGTTGCAGTTGTTCCAGGATCTTGTTCACCTTCTCATGTTCCGTCCTGAGCACTTCGAAGATATCCATAATTACCCCCTGATTTGTCTATTGGATTACAGGTACCCGGTGATTGCACATGGCGTCTGATCCGCCTTGCGTCGGTCACGACTCGGCACATTGGGTCCGCCATGCATCGAATGTCCGGTCGTCCGCAAAACGGAAACACGACGCCTCCTCATACGCCGGCTCAGTTACACGTATAGATCGACGGCCTCAATGGCCCGACGGGCGCGATCCTGCGGACTCTGCTCGCCTTCCCCACGCACCATGTCAAAATCCCCCCGCAGCGCCTTGAGAGCGAATCGCTCGTGATTGATCTCATGCGTCGTACGAATGCCCAGTCGCCGCAGGACGGAAACCGGCGGACACCAGCCCTGAATCGCATGCTGAAGGAGGAACGCTCCGGCCACGACGGGCAGAAGATGCCATCGGCGATGCATGGCGCCCAGCGTCATTCCCAGCAGGGTCAGCGCCCCGGCATTCGCTTCCAGCAACCGCTCGATATCCCACTCACGATCCAGCTCATCCAACCGGCCGTTGATTTCCTCCGGACGCTCCGCATAGTAGGAAACACGCGCTTCCAACTCCCTGCAAATCTGGCGGTTGATCTGCTCCTGTGTATTCGCCTCGACCCGCATTTCCGTCGCGGGCGCCAACTCTTCCGCATCTGCCATAGCACACCGTCCTTCTTTTTCCGTTTCGACCTCACACCACAAGCGTCTGTCGCCTTCCGTCACAGCCGGGGCGGTTCTCGCCCTGGAATCTCTCCCCTCCGAAGGTGCGGGCCTTTGTCGGCCTTCAGGATCGGTTGAAGACAATTCGGCCCATCACGGCGGTCAGGATCGCGACTATCAACAGAACAAAGCCCAGGATCAGACCGGCCGCACCGGCGGACTCGATGGCACGGGCAAGCAGCACGAAGATCCCGTACAGGATGAAGCCAACGCCCAGCCCGGCCAGAATCACGCTGGCCAGAAAAACAGCCGCATACATCGTCAGGCGGTTGACGACCCGCTTGATGATCCTCGTCTCCGTCTGCACCTTGTACCGCATCAAGTCGCCGGACAGCCGCAGCACATCCCCGATTGTCACCAGCACGTCTCGGGCCACGCTCATGACGATCTCTTCCACCCGAAGAACGAAGCCAGAATCACCCCTGCGATGAAGGCCGATACCACGTACGTCAACGGCTTCTGCTCCACCGCTCCTCGCGATGCGTCCATCGCCCGGTGGCCGTGATCACGCACGGTCCGTGCCGTCCCCCGCAAGCGGGTGTAGGCCTTCCCCTGCAAATCGTCGACAGCGGCAACCAGCCGATCTCGCGTCTCCATCAGTTTCTCCTTGCTGAATGAGCCCACGGAACCCACCATATCGCCAAGGTCATCCCGTAGTTTCTGGATGTCCGCCTTGAGCGTCTCGATGTCCGTGCCTGTCATTTCCTCTGCATCTGTCCTGGCCATGTGGCCGCTCCTTTCTGTGTCCGAGTCGAGGCGAAATCCGAGGGGGGGTCAGGTGCGCATCTGCCAGTCATCGACCTCCTTCTCCGCCTCGTCCCGGCTCCTGCCGTATCGCTCCTGAATCAGACCCACGAGTTCGTCCCGCGAGCCTTCGATGCGATCCAGCTCGTCATCCGTCAGTTTTCCCCATTTCTGTTTCGCCTGACCTTTCAACTGCTTCCACTTGCCCTGAAGGATATCCCTGTTCATGTGCATTTCCTTTCTCACGAATGGTTGTCTTGATTTGATTGCACAGGTACGGCGTCACTTGCCGGCTGCGTCATCCACTCCCTCTTGGATGCTCTCACCGGCCTCTTCCACGGTCTCTCCCACCCCTTCCGCGATCTTCTCAGGCCCCGACTTCTTCTTGCAGCCCGACAGCCCGACCACAACACTCACGGTCAGCACAGCGGCGAGGAACAGGCTGACCGCTCCGCGACACAGTCCGCCCATCGTGTTCTCCTTCCGGCGCTCGTTACGGCGGCAAAGTACCGGTCTCACCAGGCCATCATGCGGTGACGGCGCCGATACCTACCAGTCCAAGCACAAGCAGCACGACAAAAATGAGGACAAAGATGAAAAACAGCACTTTGGCGATCCCCGCCGCGGCGGACGCGATCCCACCGAACCCGAAAATCGCCGCGATGCCCGCCACGATCAGAAAGATCAACGCCCACCCTAACAAACCCATAGTCACTTCCTCCACGGATGGAAGACTCCGCGTGTTCCGTCATCGCTGGTCTGTGTCGTCCTGCACAGCCACGGCAACTCTGCAATCGTCTTCGGGTCGTGGCCCCCCGTTGCAGCAGGTTGTCGTTCCCCTCACTGTGATTCGCTATCCGTGAATGCTTTGCAGGCTGGCCGGCCATTGCCGCTGCCGCCGGCCGGCCCGTCTGCACTGCTCAATCTACGGGTCGGACGATGACCGGTCAGTAGGGCCTTCCCCTATTTCTCTCTGTCAAAAGGCTGACACAGATCGGCGCGAGACTGAGGCCGACTGCGGCATGGAGACCGAAGACCGCTCGCAGGATGCGTTCACGCAACCGTGGTGCTGAGGGCCGCTTTGTTATTCACGCTATGCGTGGACGTGCTCGTATTCCGCTTCCTGCTTCTGTTTCTGCTCGACACCGACGCCGTGCTCGTACACGAGGGCTCCGCCCAGCCAACCCCCTGTTCCAACCGCCAGTAGCCCGAAAATGCTCAGGACAAAGGGCACAATGCTCCGCGGGCGCCCAAACACGACCAGGGCAAACGCAATGACGAAGATGGTCAGCGCGACGGTATTCGAGATCATGTGACACAGCGCGAGGGTCTGGACCCGTGACTTCGGCAGGGTCAGAAAATCGATCGCGCCGGGTATGGCCGCCAAGGCTCCGCCCACAATCCCCCCGCCCATCGCGTACAGCATCACCGTGTGCCACACCGGCACGGCGCTGAGCAGGTAGATCACGTAGCAGACAAACGAAAAGACCCACAGACCCAGCGGCAGGACGATGAGCATCGGATGGATCGGATGACGGTATACACTCGCACGTGTTGACATGGCATCACTCCTTCAATCATTCCAGGGGGCCCTTGAGACGTCCGGAACCCTGGCACAGTCGTCCAATGGTTCTTGAAACTCCTCACAACGCAGGCGGAGCGTCGTCCACGGACTTCACGCGCGTTCGCAGGCATCTTCGCTCGCGGGGATCGTCGGTCGCGGGTAAAGCGGAATAGACCGGTTCGAATCGCTTGCGAGGCAAACGGCAGTCTGAACAGGAGCATCAGAAATACGAAACCGAACCATACCAGGACGAGATGTGTATCGTGCATCATCCTTCCCCGCCTTTCCGCCGGCCTGCTGCCCGCCTCGCCCAGGCCATCCTGAGACCTGTGACGACGCGCTCACATCCGTCACTATGCAGGAGCAGGAACTCGTCCATGAATAGGGATTTTGCCGCAACCAGGCTCGCGTTTTGCCTATCCTCGGGCTCCAGACACTGTCAGGCCGACCCTTGGAAGGTCCAGAGCCGGTGGCGCGACGTA
>Ga0105100_10002575_pt1 | contig 10599 bp, 9 predicted proteins | sample PPLLak12cMay2015_2_FD_87033 | JGI IMG/M metagenome (GOLD analysis project Ga0105100, IMG submission 87033) | Freshwater sediment microbial communities from Prairie Pothole Lake near Jamestown, North Dakota, USA - PPLs Lake P8 Core (1) Depth... | ecosystem: Environmental > Aquatic > Freshwater >... | reverse complement strand
GTAATGGTGGAGCTCGGCGTGCGGGTCGAGCGCCGGGGTGCCGTTCCGCTGCAGCGCGGCCTGGTCGACCCCGTACGCGACCGCGACGATCAGCGCCAGGACGAAAGCGATCACCCCGAGGAACCCCGCCACGATCCGGAACGCGCGGGTCCTCGCGCGCGACGAACGAACCGTCCCCTCCACCCTCGACATGGTCAGCTCCTCTCGCGGGCTCCCGGTTGACGCTCGGTCACCCGCCGGTCGACGGCCTCCGGTTGTCCTCACCAAGGACGACCCGGATCCTCACCTCGGCTCCCCCACCGGCGGTCTGTGTAGCATGCCGCCGTGATCCGCGTCGTGTTCGCCGAGGACAACTACCTCGTTCGGGAGGGGACGGCCGCCCTGCTCGCGAACTCGGCCGACGTGGATCTGGTCGGCACGGCGACCGACTTCGAGGAGCTCCTGCTCGCCGTCGACGAGCTCCGCCCCGACGTGGTCCTGACCGACATCCGGATGCCCCCGACGAACACGACCGAGGGCATCGACGCCGCCCGGAAGATCCGCGGCGAGCACCCCGAGATCGGCGTCGTCGTCCTGTCGCAGTTCGCCGAGGAGGGGTACGCCTACGATCTCCTGAAGGACGGGGCGGCGGGGCTCGGCTACCTGCTGAAGGAGCGGGTCGCCGACGTGAGCGAGCTGATCCGGGCGCTCAACGAGGTCTCCACGGGTGGCTCGGTGTTGGACCCGAAGGTGGTCGAGGCGCTCGTCTCCGCGAAGGACCGGATGGCGCACTCGCCGCTCGCGCAGCTCACCGAACGCGAGCGCGAGGTGCTCGAGCAGATGGCGCAGGGCAAGAACAACGCGGCGATCGCCAAGTCGATGTTCCTCACCGAGCGCGCCGTCGAGAAGCACATCAACTCCCTGTTCCACAAGCTCGCGCTCTCCGAGGAGCCCGAGGTCCACCGTCGAGTGATCGCGGTTCTCGCGTTCCTCAGGGAACGGGATCACGCCTAGCCTCAGCGCGCCGGCCGTGCTCCACATGTCGTGGGGTGTTCCGATCGGATGACCGGGCTACGCGGAGGTCGCGGCCGCCCAGGCCTGCTCGAGACGGTCGGGTCCGAAGACGGACTTCAGAACGTACGCGGCCGCACCGCACTCGGCGGCTCTGGGCGCGTACTCCTCCTCCTCGCAGGTCGAGAGCAGGAGCACGACGACCGAGCCCCCGCCCTCGGCCAGGATCTGCCGCGTCGCCGCGAGCCCGTCGATCCCCGGCAGGTTCACGTCCATGAGCACGAGGTCCGGCGAGAGCTCGCGTGCCTGGTCGACCGAGTCCTCACCGGTCTCGGCCTCGCCGACGACCTCGAACCCTTCGGTCGCCTCGACGACCATCCGGGCCGCCACGCGGAAGGGCTCCTGGTCGTCCACGATGAGCACACGTACGGGCATGGTCCTGTATCTCCGCCGGAAGCGTGGCACGCACCCGCGTGTGCGTCAGTGATGCCAGCCCCACTTCGCGACGGGGCGTTCGGGGACGTCAGGACGCCCCGAACCGTAGGAACGCCCGCTCGAGCACGAGCCGCACGTTGAGGTTCAGCTCCTCGGCGAGCGCGGCGCGAGCCTCCTCGAGCGCCGCGATCCCGCCCGCCGACGCGCGGACGGGCTCGGCCGCCGGCGGGAGGTCCGGGTTCATCAGCAGCTCCCCGCCGCCGCCGACCGCGACGACCACGCGGTCCCGCAGGATCGCGGAGGCCGCGAGGAGCACCCAGTCGACGTAGTCGCGCTCGGCCCTGCGGACACGACGCTTGTGCCGCTCCTCCAGGCGACGGACGGCGCCGCGGTACGCCTCCTCGGGCCGCCCCGAGTCATCGAGGAACGGCGCGAGCTCGTCCTTCAGCGACTCGGTCAGAGCCTTTCGGTACTTCTCGGCCGCGACGAGCACCGTCTCGGCCGCGTCGAGCGCCCCCGCAGGGCCCGCCGCCGCGCGCTCGAGCGCCTTGCGCGCCACCTCGCGGAAGCCGAGTCCCTCCTCGTCCACGGCCAGCCGCCGCGCACGCCCGAGGTTGCCCCCCGACAAGCGCGCCGCGAGCGCCGCGCGCTCGGGGTCGGCGCCCTCGGCGGTGAGGGTCCGCACGACGAACGCCTCGGACAAGGGCGCGAACGTCACGACGTGACAGCGCGACAGGACCGTCTCGGGCAGCTCGTGCGGGCGGGCCGAGAGCAGCAGGAACACGGCGTCGGCCGGCGGCTCCTCGAGCACCTTCAGCAGTGCGTCGGCCGCCGAGGGGTTCAGCCGGTCCGCCTCACGGATCACGAACACCTTGCGGCCGGGCTCGGGCGCGGTCCGGTACGCGGGGTGCCAGATCTCCTGCTTCACGGTCTCGACGTGGATATCGCGGCCCTCCGGCTCGACGAGGAACTCGTTCGGGTGCTTGTCCTCGAGAGCCAGGCGGCACGAGCGACACTCGCCGCACCCGCCGCGCTCGCACAGGATCGCGGCCGCGAACGCTCGGGCGGCGAGGGATTTGCCACCGCCCTCGGGACCGGCCAGGAGGTAGGCGTGGTGCGGCCGCCCGGCGGCCTGCCGCAGGAACGCCATCGCGTGGTCCTGCCCCGGCACCCGGTCGAGCACGTCAGCCGGCATCGCCGTCCTCCTCGCGATCCCTCAGGACGCGCTTCAGCGCCTCGACGACCTGCTGGTGCACGCGCTCGGGCGTGTCGTCGGCGTCGATGACGATGAACCGCTCCGGGTGCTCCTCGGCGATCTTCAGGTACGCGTCGGCGACCTTCGCGTGGAACTCGCCGCCCTCCATCTCGATCCTGTCCGGCTCCTCGAGCGACCGCAGCAGGCCGACCTCTGGCTCCAGATGCAGCAGGATCGTGAGGTCCGGGAACAGCCCTTGCGTGGCCCACACGTTGAGCGTGAGGATGTCCTGCTCGCCGACCCCGCGCGCCGACCCCTGGTACGCGAGGCTCGAGTCGATGTAGCGGTCGCAGATCACGACCTTGCCCTCGGCGAGCGCGGGCCGGATGACCGAGGTCACGTGCTGCGACCGGCTCGCGGCGAAGAGCAGCGCCTCGGTCCTGGCCTCGACGGCCCCGGTGTCGTGGTCCAGGAGCATCTCGCGGAGCTTCTCCCCGAGGACCGTGCCCCCCGGCTCACGGGTGACGAGGACGTCCACGTCCCGCGACTCGAGGTACTCCTTCGCCAGCCGGATCTGGGTGCCCTTGCCCGAGCCCTCGACGCCCTCGAAGGCGATGAAGAGTCCGTTCGACGGGGCCCGCTTCAGCTTGGGCACGAGCGCGAGGGGTTGCGGGCGGCTGATGCGGTAGCGAGACAGGCCGCGCTGGGTGAACAGGGTCGCGCCGACGACCATCGCACCGGCGACCCAGAGCGCGACGCGCGTCCCGGACAGGTCGAAGCGCTGATCCGCGATGAGGACCTCACGGGACCCAACGATACCGGCGAGGACCGGGAAGGCGGCGAGCGATAGGAACAACCCGAGCCGCGAGAGCACGGTGAGCGCGCCGAACGTCCGGCCGCGGAACTCGTCCTCCACGTTCTCCTGCAGCAGGACGTAGCCGCTCACCCAGGCGGACCCGCAGAACACGCCGAGCACCACGGTGAGGATGGACGCGAGTTCGATGTTCGGCATGGCGGCGAGCACGAAGAGGGTCATCGCCGCGGCGAGCAGCGACCACACGAAGAGGTGCTCGCGCTCGATGAAGTCCACCACCTTGTTCGAGAGCGCCATGCCGATCCCCATGCCGACGCCGAACGACGTGACGAGGATCCCCCAGCCGGTGTTGCCGGCCCCGAGCGTGTCGTCCGCGAAGAGAGATCCGATCGCGAGGACCGCCCCGACCGACGTGAACGCGACGACGATGCCGAGCGTCATCGCCGACACGAGCGAGCTCTCACGCAGGAAGCGCAGGCCATCCACGATGTCCCGGCCGACACGCGACATGTCGAGCTTCTCCCCGGTCCGCGCGCTCGGCGGCGGGAACTTGATGCGGCTCAGCATGAGGGCCGAGAACAGGAACGTCGCGCCGTCGAGCAGGAGCGGCAGGGCCTCGGGGTTGTCGCTCAGCCACGGGACCAGGTCCGAGCCGCCGGCCAGGAACGCGAAGATCAAGCCGCCCAGGGGCAGCGTGCCGTAGGTCGTGACGAGACCGAGCGAGTTCGCGTTCGCGAGCTGGCGGCGCGGGACGAGGTTGGGCAGGCTGGCGTCGCGTGCCGGGCTCCACAACAGGGAGAAGCACTCGATGATGAACGAAACGAGGAAGATCAGGTACAGCTTGCCGAGGAACGGCATCGTCGCGTAGAGCGCCGCTCGGCACAGATCGGCGAGCATCATCATCCGCTTGCGGTCCATCCGGTCGACGAGCACGCCCGCGATGGGGCCGAAGAGGATCGCGGGGAGCATGCGCGCGACCATCACGCCGGCGACGGCGTAGGCGGCGACGTCGCCTCCCAGGCGCTTCACGAGTGCAGCGACCGCGACGAACCCGACCCAGTCGCCGAGCGACGACATCGTCTGAGCAGCGAGGAGCTTCGAGAACGCCGGGTGGGTGAGGAGATCCTTGAAGGTCGCCGGCTTCGTGCCTCGGAGCGCCGCGACCTCGTCGGCGATGGTGGTCAACTATCCCTCCGCGGCCTCGCGGGCGGTCCCCTCCGTCGCGGTGAGCTTCTTCTTCGCGGTGGACTTCTTCTTCGTCGTGTTCTTCTTCGCGGTGGACTTCTTCGCCGTCGTCTTCTTCGCAGCCGCCCGGGCCGCCCGGGCCGCCGACCTCGCGGCGCGCGTTTCGGCCTCGGCGTCCGGGTCGCCCGGCTTCGTGACCGCCAGCTCGAGGTCCAGCTCGGCGCCGCAGTTCCAGCAACGGTACGACTTGGGCCGGCGCACCAGCAGGGAGCCGCACTCGGGACATGGGTGGTCGGCGACCGGCGGGTTGTTGACCGCGAAGTCGCAGTCGGGGTAGCGGTCGCAGCCGTACATGATGCCGAACCGCGTCCGTCGCTCGACGATCTGCCCCTGTCGACACTGCGGACAGATGATCCCGGTCGACTTCGGAGGCTCCTTCTTGATGTACCGGCACTCGGGGTACCCCGAGCAGCCGATGAACGGCCCGTACCGGCCGACCTTGCGGGCGAGCGGCCGGCCGCACTCGGGGCAGGTCTCGTCGAGGAGTTCGGGCTCGGGGCGCTCCTCGCCGTTCAGGTTGCGGATGTACCTGCACCCCCCGTCCTCGGGCGCGTAGCGGGTGCAGCCGATGAACCGTCCGTACCGGCCGAGGCGGATCTGGAGGCGGCCCGGCGGCGTCCGTCCCTCCTCGATGCACCGGGGGCAGTCCTCGTCGAGCTCCTCGACGTAGCGCTCGAACTTCTCCTCGGCGCGCTCGAGGTCCTCGCTGAACGGCTCCCAGAACTCGCCGAGCACGCGGGTTCGGACGGTCCCGCCCTCGGCGATGAGGTCGAGCTCCTCCTCCATCTTCGCGGTGAAGTTCACGTTCACGATCTCGGGGAAGTGCTCGACGAGCTTGTCGGTCACCACCTCGGCGACGTCCTCGGGGTAGAAGCGCTTGTCCTGCAGGCGGACGTAGCCGCGGTCCTGGATCGTCGAGATGATCGACGCGTACGTGGACGGCCGACCGATCCCAAGCTCCTCGAGCGTCTTGACGAGCGAGGCCTCCGTGAACCGGGGGGGCGGCTGCGTGAAGTGCTGCTCGGGCAGGATGTCGAGCATCCGCAGGAGCCGGTCGACGGTCAGCTCGGGCAGCCGGGCCTCGGCGTCCTCGTCGGGACCCTCGTCGCGGCCCTCCCGGTAGACGCGGATGAACCCGTCGAACAGCAGCGTCTGCCCGGTCGCGCGTAGCCCGTACGTCAGCGCGTCGACCGAGGCCTCCACGTCGACGCCGACCTGGTTGAAACGGGCCTCGGCCATCTGGCTCGCCACGGTCCGTTGCCAGATCAGCGTGTACAGCCGGAGCCGGTCGCGGTCGAGCGCCGAGGCCACCCGCGCCGGGTGCCGCAGCACGGAGGTCGGGCGGATCGCCTCGTGCGCCTCCTGCGCGTTGCGCGAGCGGGTCCGGTAGCGGCGCGGCTCGGCGAGCGAGTACTCGGGCGGGTACTCGGTGCGGATGAAACCGGCGATCTCGCGCAGGGCGGACTCGGCGAGGTTCACGGAATCGGTCCGGATGTACGTGATGAGGCCGACCGTCCCCTCGCCGGCGATGTCCACGCCCTCGTACAGCCGCTGCGCGAGCGTCATCGTCTTGCGCGCGCCGAACCCGAGCTTGCGCGCCGCCTCCTGCTGGAGGGTCGACGTCGTGAACGGCGGGGCCGGCGAGCGCTTGCGCTCCTTGCGCTCCACGTTCGCGACGCGGTACGTGGCCCGGCGCAGGCGCTCGACGTGCGTATGCGCCTGGGCCTCCGCGCGGAGCACGATGCCCTTCTTGTCGGGCGAGGTCGCGAGCTTGCCCTCCGGAACCCGGGTGAGCCGCGCGAGGAACGCGTGCTCGTCGCCGTCGGGCGCGAGCCGGACGTCGACGCTCCAGTACTCGACGGGGACGAACGCGCGGATCTCGCGCTCGCGCTCGACGATCAGGCGGACGGCGACCGATTGGACGCGGCCGGCCGACAGGCCCGGGCGGACGCGCCGCCACAGGATCGGGCTGATCTTGTAGCCGACCAGCCGGTCGAGCACCCGTCGAGCCTCCTGCGCATCGAAGAGCTTCAGGTCGATCTCGCGCGGGTGGGCGAAGGACTCGAGGATCGCGTCCCGCGTGATCTCGGTGAACGTGACGCGCTTCGCCCGCCCGGGGTCGACCCCGAGGAGCGAGGCCACGTGGAAGGCGATCGCCTCGCCCTCGCGGTCGTAGTCGGTCGCGAGGACCAGGTCCTGCGACGCCTTCAGGGCCTTCTTCAGCTCGGCGACGTGCCGCTTCGAGTCCTCGGGGACCTGGTAGGTGACCCGGAAGTCGCGCTCCACGTCCACGCCGAGCTCGCTCTTCGGCAGATCGCGGATGTGGCCGTAGGAGGCCCGGACCGAGTAGTCCGGCCCCAGATATCGCTCGATCGTCTTCGCCTTCGCAGGCGACTCGACGACCACCAGGGTCTTCGCCACGCTACCGCCTGCCTCGTCGGGTCGGGGGGATGCGAGGTCCCGCACGTCCGGCGGGCCTCCAGCGCCGCAGGGTACCAGCCCCTCGTGTCATCCCCGGCATCATCGGCGGCAGGGTACTCCTCGGGCGCAACCTCGGTACGGGGGTTCCGGGGGCCGGTGATACCCTCGGTCCCGTCCCCGGATCCTCGGAGCTCCCCCTGCTCGACTGGCTCACGCAGCTCATCATCGACAACGTCGCCTCCTACGGGTATGCGGCGATCTTCGTGCTCATGGTGCTCGAGTCGGCCTGCATCCCGATCCCGAGCGAGGTCACGATGGTGTTCGGGGGCGCGCTGGTCTCGGCGACCTTCCTCGCGCCCGAGCTCCAGCTGGAGTTCTGGCCCGTGGTCGTGGCGGGGACGCTCGGCAACCTCGTCGGGTCCTGGATCGCCTATTGGGTCGGCTACGTCGGGGGCCGCCCGTTCGTCGCCCGCTGGGGGCGCTACGTGCTGATCCGCCCGCACGAGGTCGACCGCGCCCACGACTGGTTCGAGCGCTACGGCGAGGCCGCGGTGTTCTTCGGCCGGCTCCTGCCGGTCGTGCGGACGTTCATCAGCCTGCCCGCGGGCGTCGTGCGGATGCCCTTCTGGAAGTTCACGGTGTTCACGGTGCTCGGCTGCCTGCCGTGGTCACTCGCGCTCACGTGGCTCGGCTACGAGCTCGGCGAACGGTGGGAGACGGTCGAGCGGATCCTCCGGCCGATCTCATGGGCGGTCGCGATCGCCGTTCTCCTGGCGGTCGTCTGGTTCGTCTGGCATCGGATCCGCATGATCCGTGCCGAGGAGGCCGAGCGGACGGCGGTGCCGGCGGACGCGACCGAGGACGCCTGAGGCCGAGCGCTCGGCTCAGTGGAGCTCGAGTCGCATGGTCCAACTCCCGCCCTCCTCGCCGACCTTCTCGAACCCTGTCCGCTCGTACATCATGCGCGAGCGGTTGTGCGGCGCGACCGAGAGGGAGAGCGCCTTGATGCCCTGCTGGCGGGCCTCCGAGATCAGCGCCCGGAGCAGGGTCTCGCCGATCCCCTTGCGCCGATGCAGCGGGACGACCGCGATGCCGAGCTCGGGCGTGTCCTCGTCCACGAACCCGTGCCCGGGCTCGTCGGCGGTGAACAGCCGGAACCACGCGGCGCCGACCGGCACCCCCTCGAGCTCGGCGATCACGCCGAAGTCCCCCGGCCGACCCCAGTCCCGGTGGAACCGCTCGAGCACCGGGTCCGACAGTGCCTCGATGACCTGCTCGCGCGGCCAGTCGGGGTTCCAGGCGGCGGCCTCGTAGAGCATCTTCCTCAGGAACTCGTCGTCATCGCCCGTGGCCGGTCGGATGTTCACGCTGGCACCGTCCCCTCGCTGTCATGCTTGTGCCGATGCGGGGAACCCTAGCGCAGTGGCCGCCGGCCCGGGTGGTCCGCGCGGTGCTCGTGCGGTCGGCCGAGGACGACGTCTCGACGCACGCCGCCGCCCTCGCCTACCAGCTCTTCCTGTCGACCCTGGCCCTGTCGCTCGTCGCCCTGTCGGTCTACGGGCTCGTGGCGCGTGCGACCTCGGTCGACGTCGTCGAGGACGCCGAGGAGCAGTTCGACAACCTCGTGAAGGGCGGGGTCGTGCTCGGCATCGTGAGCTTCCTGGGGTTGCTGTGGACGGCCTCGGCTCTGGCCCGTCGCACGGCGCGGGCGCTCGGGATCGTCTTCCGCTCCCCGTCCGGGCCGGCCGGGCGGCTGCTGCTCCGCGCGGTCGGCACCACGCTCGGCCTCGTGATCGTCGTCGGCGCCCTGCCGGTCGTCACCGGGCTCATCGCCGGCGTCGATGCTCCCGGCGCCCTCGAGTGGCCCGTTCGCATCCTGGCCTTCGCCGCGACGGCCGCGCTGGAGTTCGGCCTGTTCCTCCTGTCGTACGTCGCGCTGACACCCGGGCTCCGGTCGTGGCGCACGTACGTCCCGGGTGCGCTCGTGATGACGGCGGCGTGGGAGGGGTTCACGCTCCTCGGCGGACTGGTCGTCGACCGCCTCATCGCGAACGCCACGCTGCTGTACGGGACGATCGGCGTCGTCGTCGGCGTCCTCGTGGTGCTCCGGTTCACGACCGGCCTGTACCTGTTCGGCGCCGAGCTTTCGGCCGTGCTCGCCGAGCGCCGCCCGCACCGGGCGCCGGATGCCTAGGTGTTGAACGAGAGCGCCGCGGCGACCGCGAAGCCGAGCGCCGTCGCCAGGCCGACGGCCTTTCGGTGCGTGCTCGAGCGCGCCTCCCGGTAGGCCTCGGGGATCATCTCGTCGGCGAGCATCGTGAGGATCGCGCCCGCCGCGAAGGCCTGGATCGCCGCGACCCACGATCCGGGGGCGTCCTGGAGGAGCACGAAGCCGAGCAGCGCGGACACGGCCGAGGCGAGCACGACCACCGACCACAGGAGCGCGACCGAGCGCCTGGACCACCCGCCGTCCACGAGGTCGGTCGAGGCCGAGATCGCCTCGGGCACGTTCGAAAGGAAGACGGCGACGAGCACGGCCACGCTCACCGAATCGCCCTCGATCAGCGAGATCCCGATCACGACCGACTCCGGGATCCCGTCGAGCACCGCGCCGAGGACGATCGCCAGCCCACCGCCGCTCTCGCCGGCCCGCCGCTCGATGAGCTCGTCGCCCGCGAAGAACACGAGCGCCCCGCCGGCGAACCCCGCCGCCACGGCCAGGCCGTTCGCCGAGGCCCGCACTGCCTCCTCGACGAGCTCGTAGGCGACGGCGCTGATCAGGACGCCCGACCCGAACGCCATGACCATCGCGACGGTCCGCCGGCGCAACCGGACGCGGAACGCGACGACGGCGCCGAGGAGCAGCGACGACGCGCCGAGCGCGCCCCAGCCCGCGGCCTCGATCACCGTCCGGCCCCGAGCGGCTCGAACCGCGCCGTGAAGTGGCGGAGCTGCGGCGGCTCATCCAGGATCCGGTACCCACGGAGCTCGGAGGCGCGCTCGGCGACCGCCGTCACGACCTCGATCACGTAGTCGACGTGGCTCTGCGTGTACGTGCGGCGCGGGATCGCGAGGCGCACGAGGTCCATCGAGGCCGGCCGCTCGGTCCCGTCGGGGTGCCGTCCGAACATCACGGTCCCGATCTCGACGCCGCGGAGACCGCCCGCCTCGTAGAGCGCCACGGCGAGCGCCTGGCCCGGGTACTCGAGCGGCGGGACGTGGGACAGGAGCGCGCGGGCGTCCAGGTAGACGGCGTGCCCGCCCGCCGGCTTCACGATCGGGACGCCGGCGTGGTCGAGCGCCTCGGCCAGGTACTCGGTCGAGCGGATCCGGTAGCGGAGGTAGTGCTCGTCGACGCACTCGCGCAGCCCCTGGGCGATCGCCTCCAGGTCGCGCCCGGCGAGCCCGCCGTAGGTGACGAAGCCCTCGGTGAGGATCAGGAGGCTCCGGCAGCGCTCGGCGAGGAGGTCGTCGCGCCTCGGGAGCCAGGCGGCGATGT
>Ga0105100_10002574_pt1 | contig 10599 bp, 18 predicted proteins | sample PPLLak12cMay2015_2_FD_87033 | JGI IMG/M metagenome (GOLD analysis project Ga0105100, IMG submission 87033) | Freshwater sediment microbial communities from Prairie Pothole Lake near Jamestown, North Dakota, USA - PPLs Lake P8 Core (1) Depth... | ecosystem: Environmental > Aquatic > Freshwater >... | reverse complement strand
CGTACCATTGCCGCTTGATTTCTGCTGTTTTGGCAGTAAACGTCCTCACTGCATCACTCCTTTGCTAGCCGGGTATCCGGCCTCCGAATAGTCAACTCGCATCAGACACAGTCCGTGCGCCGGCGCCAACTGCTTTGCCAGGCTGGAATCCCGAGCCAGCAGCATGCCCTCGAACTCGTCCGCCGAGAGCTGGCCCGAGCCTACCAGGACGAGGCTGCCCACCAGGCTGCGCACCATGTGGTACAAGAAGGCGTTGGCTGTGATGTCAAAAGTCATTGAATCACAATCTTTTCGCCATGTCGCCTTGTTCACAGTCCGTACAGAGTTCTCACCCTGTGGCGGCCGGCCAAAGGTTGAGAAGTCGTGCGTGCCGATCAGGCAGCGGCTGGCCTGTGCCATGCGATCGATATCGAGTTGATAGGGTACCTGCCAGGCTGTGCGCCTGTTCAACGGCGAGCGCCAGGGCTGGGTCAATAGGCTGTAGCGGTAGGTCCGGCTGACCGCGTCGAAACGGGGATGGAACCCCTCTGGCGCTATGCCAAGCTGCACAATCGCTACGTCGGCGGGCAGGACTGCGTTCAGTGCCCGGTGCAGATCGGCCAGCTCGTGCCGCCACTCGGCGTTGAAAGCGATGACCTGTCCGCGGGCATGTACGCCGCTATCGGTGCGACCTGCGCCGATGACCCTGGTTTCGACCCCTGTGACCTCCCTCAGTGCTCGCTCGATCTCTCCCTGGACTGTCCGGTCCTGGGCCTGGAGCTGGAACCCGGCCAGTTCTGTGCCGTCGTACTCGACTTGGGCCCAGAAGCGCCCCTTAACCCCAGCCGCCACTCCACCACTTCCTGCGTCGCCAGACTTTAAGTCTTTCAAGACTTACAAAGTCTTTTCCCTGTTACTCCACCAGCTCCAACATAGCCATCTCGGCCGAGTCGCCCTTGCGCATGCCCAATTTGAACATGCGGGTGTATCCTCCGGGGCGATCGTCGAAACGGGGTGCGATCTCGTCCACCAGCTTGTGGGCTATTTTCTTGTCGGTCAGTGTGGCCAGCACCTGCCGGCGTGCATGCAGGGCAAAGCCACCGGCCATTTTTTCCAATGCTTCGGTGTTGCCCTGGTCGACGCAGTCGATGAGCTGCTTTGCTCGTTCTGGGCTGAACCAGGCCGACAGTCGTTCGACATTTCGCTCTTGGGCCAGCTCGACCACGCGTGCTGCCCGACCCTTGCGCGCCGTTGTGACCAATTTCTCGGCCAGCGGGCGGATGGCTCTAGCCTTGGCTTCGGTTGTCCTGATCTGCTCGTGGCGGAACAGTTCTGTCATCAGGGTGCGGTACAACGCCCGGCGTTGGCCGCTCGACCGCTTCAGATGGCGGCCTACTCTACCATGTCTCATGTTAGTCCTCTATTCCACCGGCAAGGGCCAATACCCTTTGGCCGCCAGTTTCTCCTTCAGCTCGTCCAGCGATTTCTGACCAAAATTCCGAATGGAGAGGATCTCTTCTTCGCTTCTCTCCAGCCTTTCCAGGATCTCGCCTACCTTGGTGATGCCGGTCCGCTTGAGGCAGTTGTAGGCGCGCACCGTCAGGTCGAGATCTTCGATGTTGACTTCGGCGATCCGGGCCGGGATCCGGCTTTCTTCGAGTCCGGTGACCATCGGCACGGCTACGTCTCCGAATTCGGCGATCAGGGACAGGTGGCGGGCCAGGATCTGGGCGGCTGTGCTGAGTGCCTTGGCCGGCAAGATCGAGCCGTCCGTGGAGATTTCGAGCACCAGGCGGTCCAGATCGCTGATCTGGCCAATCCGGGCCCGTTCCACCTTAAAGTTCACCTTGCGGACGGGGCTAAAGATGGCGTCGACCGGAATCTCGGCCAAAGGCAGTTTGCCTCGCTCCTCAGCAGGTGAATAGCCTCGTCCCCTGGTAACGGTCATTTCGATTTCTAGCTCTGCCTCGTCCGAGTCGGTCGTCAGCAGGTATGCCTCAGGGTTGACGATCTCGAGGACAGGTGGGGCGATGATGTCGCCGGCCGTCACTACCCCTTCGCCCTGCACTTCGAGGCGTATCCGGGCGGATTCTTCCTCGTCATCCTGGAAGGTGAAGCGGACCTGTTTGAGGTTGAGGAGGAGTGAGGTCATGTCTTCCCGGACGTGTGGGATGGTCGAGAATTCGTGATGGATGCCTCTGACCAGGATCGAGGTAATAGCTGCGCCTTCCAGCGACGCAAGCAGGACGCGGCGCAGCACATTGCCTAATGTGATCCCATAACCAGTTTCCAGGGGGCCAATTACAAAACGGCCATAATCCCTGGTTAGAACGTCGCTTTCGATTTTTGGCAAGACCAGATTCATCACACGGCATCCCCTTTCGGCTATCAGCTATCCTCAGACTTGCACAGACGTAAGTCTGCAAGTCTGCCGGTTAGCGGCTGTAGTACTCGACGATCAACTGCTCGCTGATCATCGGGAGGTCCATGGACTCCCGCGTCGGCAAGGCCAGGACGCGGCCAGACATGGTCATGGCATCGCGGGTCAGCCAATCGGGCAGCGGCCGATGTTCGAGCTCGCTGGCGACCTGCCTAAAGTACTCCTTTTGCCGGCTATTGGGATCGATCTCGACCACGTCCCCCGGCTGGAGCAGGTAGGAAGGAATGTCCACTTTGCGGCCGTTGACCGTGAAATGTCCGTGGTTGACCAACTGCCGTGCCTGAGGCCGGGACGTGCCAAAGCCCAAACGGTACACGACGTTATCCAACCGGGTCTCGAGCATGATCAGCAGGTTCAGGCCGGTGAGCCCTCGGTGCCGTTCGGCATTGCCAAAGTAGCGGCGGAACTGGCGTTCCAAGACGCCATAGTAGCGCCGCACTTTTTGTTTGGCCCGCAGTTGCAGTGCATAGTCGGATGCCTTTTTCTGGTACTGGGCCTGCTGGCCATGCGCCCCGGGAGCATAAGGCCTGCGGTCCACCGCGCACTTGGGCGAGAAGCAGCGCTCGCCTTTGAGGTAGAGCTTTTCTCCTTCGCGCCGACACAGCTTACAGACTGGATCTTTATATCGTGCCATTATTCCTCGCTATACCCGTCGTTTCTTGGGCGGCCGGCAGCCGTTGTGCGGAATCGGAGTGACGTCGGTGATGGACCGGACGATCAGTCCCGTCTGCTGCACAGAGCGGATAGCCGACTCACGGCCGGGGCCAGGGCCTTTGATATAGATGTCCAACTCGCGCACCCCATTCTCCTGGGCCGTCTTGGCGGCCGCCTGGGCTGCCATCTGGGCGGCGTAGGGTGTGCTCTTGCGCGATCCTTTAAAGCCAGCAGTTCCGGCGCTGGCCCAGGTGATGACGTTGCCCTGCGGATCGGTGATGGTCACGATCGTGTTGTTGAACGTGGCCTGGATGTGGCACTGGCCCTGCGGGATGACCCGCCGTTCCTTGCGCCCCGTACGCCGTACCTGACGTTTTGTTCGTCCCATGTTACCCCCTATTACTTCTTGGCCCGCGACCGGCGCTTGCCTGCCACAGTCCGGCGCTGTCCCCGTTTCTGGCGGGCGTTGGTCCGAGTCCGCTGCCCATGCACCGGCAGGTTCTTGCGATGGCGGATGCCCCGATAGCAGGCGATCTCCTGCAGGCGCTTGATGTTCATGCCGATCTCACGCCGAAGGTCGCCTTCGACGCGATAAGTGCGATCGATCACTTCGCGCAGTTTGGCTACCTCAGATTCGGCCAGGTCGCGCACGCGCGTTTCAGGGCTGATCCCGCTTACTCTCAGGATCTCCTGGCTAGCGCTGCGGCCGACGCCAAAGATGTAGGTCAAAGCCACTGCAATCTGTTTGTCTCTTGGCAGGTCAACACCCGCGATACGAGCCATATTCCCCTCCAGGTCTTACCCTTGGCGCTGTTTGTGTTTCGGGTTGTCGCAGATGATGCGCACAACCCCACGCCGCTTGACGATCTTGCACTTTTCACAACGCCGCTTGATCGACGGTTTGACTTTCATGATTTCCTCCTTCCCGGCCTATCGGGCCGGGACATCCAGGTTTCCAGACTTTCAAGTCTTTGCTGCTACTTACAGCTCTGTCAGGATCATTGGGCCGTTCTTGGTGACGGCGATGGTGTGTTCAAAATGGGCCGATCTCCCACCGTCGGCTGTCACCACAGTCCACTTGTCATTGAGCACGCGCGTCTGCCAGCCTTTGGTATTGACCATCGGTTCCAGGGCAAAGGTCATGCCCGGTCTCAGACGGTAGCGGCCCATCTTTGGTTCGTAGTAGTTCGGGATCTGCGGATCTTCGTGCATGTTGCGGCCGATTCCGTGACCCGTGTACTCGCGTACGACTGAAAAGCCTTGTCCTTCCACGTATTCCTGAACTGCTTTTGAAATGTCCGATGTCCAATTGTCTGGCCGGCAGGCCTCGATCCCGCGGCGCAGTGCCTCTCTGGTCACGTCCATGAGGCGCTGGCTTTCAGCGTCGACCTGGCCGACCGGCACGGTGATGGCCGCATCTCCCTGGTAGCCTCTGTAAATCACGCCGACGTCGACGCCGACGATGTCACCCTGATTCAGTACGCGCTTGCCAGGGATGCCGTGCACGATCTCGTCGTTGACCGAGGTGCAGATCAGGCCCGGATAGCCCCTGTACCCTTTGAACGACGCGATCGCTCTGTGCTTGCCAATTATGATCTGATCGGCCAGGGCCTCGATGTCGGCGGTGGTGATGCCCGGCACCACGGTTTCCTGCACCCGAGCCAGCACTTCGGCGACGATCCGGCCCGCCTCGCGCATCAGGGCGAGCTCGTGCTCATTCTTAAGGTTGACGCCGGTCATTGCACAGAAGGCGCGGGCGCCGCGCCCCTACGGATGGCGGCCAGCAGGTGAGCCTGGACCTGTTCGATGCCCGGCTGGCCGTCTACCTCGACGAGCAGTCCCCGCTTGGCATAGTACTCGATCAGCGGGGCTGTCTCGGCCAGGTAGACCTTGATGCGCCGCTCCTGGGTTGCCGGGGTATCGTCCGGCCGCTGGTACAGCTCGCCGCCGCATTTGTCACAGACGCCGGCCTGTTTCGGCGGGCTGTAAAGCTGGTGATACATCGTCCCGCATGATTTGCAGGTCCATCGCCCGGCCAGGCGGGCCAGCAAGACCTCATCTGGCACCTTGATGTACAGCACTGTCGCCAGCCGGGAGCCCAGATCGGCCAGCAGCTTTTCTAGCGCGTCCGCCTGAGCCTCTGTGCGGGGAAAGCCATCCAGGATGGCGCCCCCGGCGCAGTCGGGCTGTAGCAGCCGCTGGCGGAGCATGCTGACTGTGACCTGGTCGGGAACCAGCTCGCCTCGATCCATGTAGCCTTTGGCCAGCGATCCCAGCTCGGTCTGCCTTTTCAGGTTGTCGCGGAACAGGTCGCCCGTAGAGACGTGGGGAATTCCCAGACGCTCTGCCAGACGATCCGCCTGCGTTCCTTTGCCGGCTCCCGGCCCACCGAGCAGTACCAGATACAATGTGTCCATCTTGTCTATATCCTAGCCGAGGATGCCTCGGCGCAGGAACTTGTCATAATGCCGCATCTGCAGCTGGGCTTCCAGTTGGCGCATCGTGTCCAGGACCACGCCGACGACGATCAGCAGGCCGGTGGAGGTGATGAGCATGATGTTGCTCCCGCTGACTCCGGCTTGAGCGCCGGGCAGCAGCTGGGCAAAGAGACCCACCAGCCAGGGCAGGATGGCGACCAAGCCCAGGAACACCGCGCCCACCAGTGTGATGCGCCGCACTTTTGACATCAAATAGTCTTCTGTCCGCTTGCCCGGCCGGATGCCTGGGATGGAAGCTCCTTGCTTTCTCAGGTTTTCGGCCAGGTTCTGCTGCTGGAAGATGACGTTGGTGTAAAAGAAGGTGAAACCAACGACCAGCAAAAAGTACAATGGCCAGTAGACAGAGTACTGTGGGTTAAACATCCGATCCACATACCAGGCGATATTCTGCCCAATGCCCGCCGGCGCCTGTCCCTGCGCTGGCAGGAAGTAGCTGGCGATGGTGCTGGGAAAGACCAGCAGGCTCTGAGCAAAGATGAGCGGGATCATGCCCGCCATGTTGACCCGCAGCGGGATGTGGGTCCTTACGGAGCGGGTCTGCCGCAGGCGGCCGCCGCGTTGCCCCAGCGTCCGGCTGGCGTACTGTACCCAGATTTGCAGCTTGCCTTCCTGGATGATGACGATGCCGAGAACCGTAATGGAGGTGATTATGACAAAGATCACGATGTCCAGCCACAACTGGCTGGCAATCAGCCCCAGAAGCTGTTCCGGCAAGCGGGCGACGATGCCGCCCAGGATGATGATCGATGTGCCGTTGCCGATACCCTGCTCGCTGATCAGCTCGCCTAGCCAGACGGCAAAGAGTGTGCCGGCGGTCATGCTGATCAGGATAGCCGTAGTGGTCAACGGCGCCGAGCCAAAGCCAAAGGAGCTCAGGATCGGGGTCGAGCCGGCGGCGCGGTTGATCAACTGGGCCTGAGTGTAGGCTTGCAGCAGGGCCAAGGGCACCGTCAGGTACCAGGTCCACTGATTGAGCTTGTTCCGTCCCTGCTCGCCCTCTTTTTGCAGCCGTTCCAGGGCAGGGATGATCGGCGTCAGCAGTTGCAGGATAATCGACGCGGTGATGTAGGGATAGACGCCCATGGCCATGACCGAGAACTCGGACATGGCCCCACCTGACAGAAGGTCGAGCAGGCCCAGTAGCTGGTTCGACTCGAACACCTGGCCGAGGACGTCGGCGTTGACGCCCGGCACCGGGACATGGCAAGCCAGGCGATAGATGCCCAGGATCAGGAAGGTGAAAAGGATCTTTTTTCGCAGGTCTGGCAGTACAAAAGCGTTACGAACCGCCTGGATCATTAGCTACCGCTCCTTCGCCCCCGCTTCACTTCCCAGGGCAGGATCTCCACAGAACCGCCTGCCGCTTCGATCTTGGCCCGGGCATTGGCTGAGACACGGTGGGCCTTGATCGTCAGGGGACGATCCAGATCGGCATCGCCCAGGATAGCCACCGGCTGTGATGCGGATTTGACGATGCCGGCGGCGACCAGCGTCTCAGGTGTGACCTGGGCATTGGCCTCAAACTGGGCCAGGCGGTACAGGTTTACGGGGGCGTATTCAGCCCTAAAGATATTGGTAAACCCTCGCTTGAACGGCAGGCGCCGTACCAACGGAAGCTGGCCACCTTCAAAGTACGGGCCCTTGACTCCGCCCGAGCGTGAGGCTTGCCCCTTGGTGCCCCGGCCAGCCGACTTGCCCTGGCCGGCGGCAATGCCCCGCCCGACTCGCTTGCGCGACTTTTTTGATCCGTGTGCAGGATTCAATTCGTGCAGCTTCATGTCATTTACCTTTGTGGAGATCCCCGCCCCGTGAGGGAAGGGGTTCATCCTGTGTCACTTCGACTCGCAGCAGATGGCTGATCTTGTTGATCATGCCCCGGATGACCGGGGTGTCGGCCTGTTCCACTGTAGTCCCCAGACGCTTAAGACCCAGGGCCCGGATTGTCTCTTTCTGGCGCTGGGAGTATCCTATACCGCTTTTGACCCATGTGATGCGCAATTTGGCATTACTCATCTGCCTCTCCTCGCTTCCAGAAGGGCATGAGGTTGCGCACCGGGACACCGCGCCGTTGAGCTTCGATAGCCGGATCCTTCATCGTCTGCAACGCCCGTATCGTGGCCTGGACGACGTTCAGTATGTTGGCGCTGCCCATCGACTTGGTCAGGATGTCTTTGATGCCGGCTACCTCGACGACGGCGCGAACGCCACCGCCGGCGATGACGCCGGTGCCTGGCGACGCCGGTTTGAGCAGCACCCTGGCCGCGCCAAAGTCCTGTATGATCTCATGCGGGATGGTCGTTCCGGCCAACGCGACCTGCTTCATGTTCTTCCTGGCCCGTTCCGAGCCTTTGCGGATCGCCTCGGGCACCTCGCGAGCTTTGCCCACGCCAAGGCCGATGCTGCCCTTGTTGTCGCCGACCACTACCACTGCGCGAAAGGCGAAACGCCGCCCGCCCTTGATGACTTTGGCGGTGCGGGCGATGTGCACGACGCGCTCGTCGAGTTCTTCGACTGCCGCGTCATCTCGTTGGTCTGCGCTACCGCGCCTTCGTCTTCGGCTATCTCCACGCCCCATAATTCCTCCCCATCGGGCTCCCACACAGGGTCGCCCCTACTAGAAATCCAGTCCGCCTTTGCGTGCGGCCTCAGCCAGAGCTTTTACCCGGCCATGATACATGTACCCACCCCGGTCGAATACTACGCTTTTGATGCCGGCGGCCAGAGCCCGGCGGGCAAGTACCAGGCCGACTGCCACTGCCTGGCGCGTCTTGGCCTTGCCGTTTGCCGACTCCGCTGGCACTTCGCTCGCTGCGTCCGGCTGTGTCTTGGCCCCCTTGCCCTTGCCCTTGCCCTTGCTGGCCTCCGGTTGGGCTGCCGCTGCGCTCGCTTCTGTCTGCACTTCGGGGTCCAGGGTAGACACGGCCAATAGGGTGTGCCCCCGCGTGTCGTCGATGACCTGGACATAGATATGACGCAGGCTGCGAAAGACACACAAGCGCGGGCGCTCCGGTGTGCCCTGTACCCGGGCGCGGACTCGCTCGTGGCGGCGCCGACGGGCCAAGACGGTGTCACTTGTTTTACTCATACGACCTCCTCAAGGCGAGGCATCCCCTGAACGGGATCTGCGTAAGGCAACGCGCCGCGCCCCTGCTATTTCTTGCCAACCTTGCCAGCCTTGCCGGCTTTGCGCCGGATATGCTCGCCGGCGTAATGCACGCCCTTGCCCTTGTAGGGCTCAGGTGGGCGCTGGCGCCGGATGCGGGCGGCAATCTCACCTACCAGTTCCTTGTCAACGCCCAAGATGGTCACGGCGCGCCCACCCTTGGGCACTTCAAAGCTGATGCCCTCTGGTGGATCGAACTCGATGGGATGCGAATAGCCCAGTTGCAGCACCAGTTTGCGGCCCTGCAGATCCATCCGGTAGCCGGTCCCTTCGACCTCAAGTATCCGGGCGAAACCCTGCGACACGCCCGTGACCATGTTGGCCAACAGCGCACGGGTCAGCCCATGGGTAGCGCGGTGCTGGTGGCTGTCGGTCGGGCGCTCGACGCGCACGGTCCTGCCCTCAATCACGATCTTGAAATCGGGATCGAATGATCGATGGAGTTTGCCCCGGGGTCCTGTGACTACTACCTGCGCCCCCTGGACAGCGACCTCGACATTCTTTGGCAAATCGATTATTTTCGAGCCAACGCGAGACATGGTTCCCCCTTACCAGACGTAGCAGAGGATCTCACCGCCAACGCCCTGACGTCGAGCCTCGCGGTCGGTCATCAAGCCTCTTGGGGTGCTGACAATTGCGACTCCCATGCCGCTCAAGACCCAAGGCAGCTCGCGCTTGCCTGAGTAGACGCGGCGACCTGGCTTGCTTACCCGTTTCAGGTTGGTCAGGATGGGTCTCCTCTTGTTGTCGTACTTTAGCCACACCCGGATGTTGGGCTGAGGGCGCTCATCAGTGACTTCGTAGCCCTGGATGAAACCTTCGTCCAACAGGATCTGGGCGATGGCCGTTTTGATCCTGGAACTTGGTACCAGGACAAAGGTCTTGCGCAACATCAGACCATTACGTATTCGGGTCAGCATGTCCGCAATCGGATCAATGACTGCCATATATACACCTCCAATAGCCCACTTGGCGACCGATGACTACCAACTCGACTTGATCACACCCGGGATCATGCCACGGGTGGCCAGCTCGCGAAAACAGATGCGGCACAGCTTAAAGCGCCGAAGATATCCTCGCGGGCGGCCGCAACGGCTACAACGGTTGCGCACACGCGTCGGATATTTGCGCCTAGTTTCCCGCACGACGATGCTTTTCTTTGCCACGTTCTCTCCTTCTATCGTCCCCGGAAGGGCATGCCCAGGTGTTTCAGCAGTTGGTAACCTTCCTCGTCGGTCCTGGCTGAGGTCACGATCGTGATCTCCAGTCCTCGGATCTTGTCGATCTTGTCATACTCGATCTCGGGAAAGGCGAGCTGCTCGCGCAGGCCCAGGCTGTAGTTGCCTCGCCCATCGAACGCGTCGGGAGAAATGCCGCGAAAGTCGCGCTGGCGAGGCAAGGCAATGTTGCACAGGCGGTCGAAAAAGTCCCACATGCGATTGCCGCGCAGAGTGACCTTGACGCCGATGGGGTTTCCCTCTCTCAGCTTAAAAGTTGAAATTGACTTGTGAGCGCGCGTCACAATCGGCTTTTGCCCGGTGATGGTAGAAATATCCTGGACGACGGCATCCAGGGCTTTGGCGTTCTGCAACGCTTCGCCCACGCCGACGTTGACCACGATCTTGACCAGGCGGGGAACCTCCATGACATTGTCATAATGTAGTTCCTGCAGTAAAGCCGGAGCTATTTGATTGCGATATGTGTCCTTCAATCTTGGCATCGCTTAATTCCTCTCGGGCGTCCCTACTTGATCATCTCGCCGCAACGCTTGCAGTACCGGGCTTTAGAGCCATCCTCGAATACCTGGAAACGGACGCGGGTCGCCTTGTTACAGGATGGGCAAACCAACATTACTTTCGACAGGG
>Ga0105100_10002566_pt1 | contig 10612 bp, 9 predicted proteins | sample PPLLak12cMay2015_2_FD_87033 | JGI IMG/M metagenome (GOLD analysis project Ga0105100, IMG submission 87033) | Freshwater sediment microbial communities from Prairie Pothole Lake near Jamestown, North Dakota, USA - PPLs Lake P8 Core (1) Depth... | ecosystem: Environmental > Aquatic > Freshwater >... | reverse complement strand
TGACATTAACCGCACCGGCAGGCAAGCCGGATTGACCGACAATCGCCGCCACCAGGCCACAAGTCAGTGGCGCCAGGGCTGGCGGTTTGACCACCACCGTGCAACCGGCTGCCAGGGCTGGGGCCAGCTTCCATGCCATCAAAGAAACAGGGTAGTTCCAGGGGGCAATCGCCGCCACCACCCCGATAGGCTGGCGGATCACAAGACTGCGCGCCGTGGCAGATTTGCTCGGAGCAACCTCGCCGGCAATCCGTCGCGCTTCTTCGGCGTAATATTCCAGGGTATCGATCGTGCCTTTGATCTCTTTGCGGGCATCTCCCAGGGGCTTGCCATGATCCATCGTCAGGATGCGAGCCAGCTCCTCCTGGCCGGCAGCTACTGCAGCCGCCGCTTTTTTCAATCCTTTGGCGCGCTCGTCTGGGGTGGCTTTTCCCCAAACCTTGAAGGCCTTGTCAGCCGCTTCAAGGGCGCGCCGCGTCTCGGTCCGCCCGGCCTTGGCTGCCCGTCCAATCGGTCGGGTGTCAACCGGATTAACGACCTCAAAGGTCTCGCCAGAGTCGGATGCAACCCATTCGCCATTAATGAATAGATTCAGATCAACCAGCTCCATGATTAGATTCTCCTTACAGAATTTCACTGAGGGGTGCGATTAACGGTGGCTAAATCACTCGCCAGATTGCTGGTAAGACCGCCATCCAGCTCGCCCCGCAGATCGCTGCCCAAACGTTCGGACAGGCTATTGGCAGTTTGTTGCGCCAGCACAGCCAGCTGCCCATCGCGGTCAGGAGTCATGGTCAATGACCAGCCGCTGATGCTGATGGCAGCAATCGTTTTCCCGGTGTGATCGCGCACCGGGACTGCCACGCAGCGGATGCCGTCCTCGTTTTCGCTATCATCTATCGCATATCCGCGTGCTCGGATATCGCGTAGGTGATCGTACAGCTTTTCTGGATTGGTGATGGTGTTGGGTGTGCAGGCCGGCAGCCCTTTGGAGTAAACATAAACCTGCCATTGGCTTTCGTCTTCCTGTGCTAATAAAGCTTTGCCAAGGCCGGTTGAATGCGCAGACATGCGATTTCCTACTTGAGACGCCATCTTGACAGGCTGGTGACCATCCACTTTGTCAATGTACACCACCTCGAAATTGTCCAGGATCGCCAGGTGAACGGTCTCCCGGGTCTCTTCCACCAACTGCTCCAAATAGGGTCGCGCAATCGTGCGGATATCGAGGCGGTCGAGGAACTGGGATGCCAGCCAGACTATCCTGGATCCGAGTGCGTAACGGCCGGTTTCCTGATCTTGCACGACATACCCAAAGGATTCCAGGGTGGTCAGGAAACGATACACGGTGCTCTTATTCATGCCCAAAGATTGGCTGATCACACCCAGTTCCTTGGGTGTTTCAGCAGTCGCCATATATTCAAGGATAGCAATCGCTTTGGCAACCGAATAGTTCATCACAGTGGATGTTACAAATTGAATAAACGGGGAAAGTACACGGTTGGGTCGTTTCTCATTTCAAAACGCCGTTTCACATACGAAATATAATATAGCATAATAAATAATAGATGTAAATACATCATCTTGTCATTACCAGTTGCCATCTATCTGATGACACCCGCGGGTTGGTTGCCCCTTGATTCTCGCGGTGATGTGTTTTATAATAAAATCAACTTATCATCCTGTCATTACCAGAAAACCAGTTCTACCCTATTCCACCCAACCTAATCGAAAAGGAGTATGAGATGGGTACTGAAAAAGGCAAGCTTATTCAAAGCGAACAACTTCATGCTGAGTCTGGCGGCAGCTCCTTTGCAGCGCTATTACGCCAGGAAGGCGATGAAATCCGTCGTGATGTGTACATGCTGATCAACCCAGATCAAAGCGCCTCTGGCAGGATCCAATCCGGCATCACGATCGTTTATCCCGGCTGCCGTACCAAAGGTCACGCCCATCCAGACCGTGAAGAGGTCTATTTCTTCCTGGAAGGCCGGGGGATCATGGAAGCCGACGGTCAGGCCTGCGAAGTAAAACCGGGAGATACCTACTACGTGTCCCCTGGTCCATTCCACACCACCAAGAACCCTTACGAATTCCCGCTCAAATTCTTCTGGATCACAATCAAAGTAGATTAATTATGGATGTAACACCCAATTTCAATCTCTTAAAAGATGACCTCTCGGTGTACGACGGGGTAGAACCGGCTTTCGTAACCTTTGGAGAGACGATGATCCGCGATACCCCGGCTGATATGCAGCGCGCCGAGCGCACGCGCCAGATCGATATCTCGCTTTCCGGCAGCGAGCATATATTATGCGTCGGCTTGAGCCGCCTGGGCATCCCCTGCCGCTACATCACCCGCACGCCGGATAACCCGTATGGCTGGATGTTGCGCAATGTCAGCCGCGAGCAAGGCATCGACACCAGTTACTTTGTCTGGGCGCACAAGACCGAGCTGATGGGGCGTTATATCTACGAACTGGGGCGCACTCCCCGGCGCTCAACCGCCTGGTACCAGCGTAAGTACTCGGCTGCTAGCAAATTCGGGGCGGGTATGGTCAATTGGGAGGCTGCTCTGAAGGGAGCCCGGTTGTTCCACGTATCGGGGATCAACTTCGGGCTGGCAGCCCACAGCGGGTACGAGCGCAATTACAACTTGGAGGCATTCGAAGAAGCCCTGGAAGCTTTGCCGGAAGAGTGCCGGGTGGGGATGGATTTTAATTACCGCGGCACGCTGTGGAGTATCGAGCAATGCAAGCAGGTGATGACGCCAATCATCCTCAACCATGTCGATTGGTTCATCACTACCATCGAAGATATGGCTAAACTGTACGGGATGAACTGCGGGCAGTATAGCGCCGAAGCGATCAACCGCGGCGATATTGGTCCGCTCAGCGATGCTGACCTGAAAGCCTTTACCCAGCAGGTGCAGGAGAAGTTCCAGGTCTCGATCGTTGGCGTGACTGTCCGCTACCCTGATTCGTTCGAGCAGCACCGCTGGGAGAGCGTGGCACTAGATGCCAAAGGCAATTTCTACCGCTCCCCGGCAATAAAGCCAATTGTCCTGTGGGATCGCATCGGCGGTGGTGACACCTGGAACAGCGGTTTCTACTATGGCCTGCTCACCGAGACCGATTCTGGCCTTGGAATTCAAAAAGGCGTGCTGGTAGGCGACGCCATCACACGATTAAAGCAAACCATGATGTTCGATCTGGGCATTGTAACAAAGGAAGAAGTACAAGCACTGATCGACGCAGATAAAACCGGCGGCGGCAAGCGCGAGTCTCGCTAAAGGGGCAGAGAGTGCCAGAATACACCTTTACCATGCTGATGGATACCCACGATTGGGACTCCATCCAGATAGAGAAAGCGATCCTGGCCCAGGTGGGCTGCCGGGTGATCCCGCTTGAATTTTCCGACGACGACGAGCTGGTTGCTGCGATTCGCCAGGCTGACGCTATCCTGCCCCGCTACGTCAACATCGAACGCCAGCATATAGAAGCGATGCAGCGCTGCCAGATCATTGCCCGCAGTGGCATCGGCGTAGATATCGTCGATGTCCAGGCAGCAACCGAGCATGGTATCTGGGTGACCAACGTACCCAACTACTGCGAAGAAGAAGTAGCCGATCACGCCCTGGCACTGATCCTTACCTGTGCTCGGAGACTTCCCCTCTACCATGGAGGTGTACAGCACGGCACTTGGAAGTGGCAAACTGGCAGGCGGATCAAGCGTCTAAGCGAGGCTACCTTCGGTTTGATTGGATTTGGCAAGATCGGACGATTGATCTGGCAAAGGATGAGCAGTTTTGGCTGCAAGGGGCTGGTGTACGACCCCTTTCTCAGCCCGGAAACAATCGCTGCAAGTGGAGCCACCCAGGTCGTGCTGGATGATCTGCTGACTCAGTCGGATTTTGTCCACATTCAATCACCCCTTACGCCACAAACCTATCACTTGATTGGCGAGCGCGAGATCAGCCTGCTCAAGGCGGATACAATCCTGACCAATACAGCCCGCGGGCCAATCATTGACGAAAGGGCACTGTACCAGGCCTTGGTGAATGGGACAATCGCCATGGCTGGGCTGGACGACCTGGAAGAAGAACCAGCCAAGATCCGGGCCTGGCAGGCTGAGAACCCGCTTATCCACCTTCCGAACGTAATCATCACGCCCCATTCAGCCTGGTACTCCGAACAATCTGCCGAGGAAGTGAAACGGATCTCGGCATCTGAGATCGCCCGGGTACTGTCCGGGCAAAGACCCCAATATCCTGTGAATGAGCCTGTTTTCAAGAGAGGATAAAATGGCATCCCCCTACTATTTTCAAATACCCACGCAGATTATCTACGGCAAGGACAGCCTTCGCCAGCTCGGAGAGCTGGCTGGCAAATTAAATATCAGCAAAGTACAGGTGATCACCGATCCCGGCGTCGCCTCCTCCGGTGTTCTGGAGCAGGTTCTCAATCAATTGAAAAACTCCGGTATTAGTTGGACCGTCTTCGACCAGGTTGAGGTCAATCCGACCGTGAACACAGTCGACAAAGCCGCGGCTGCTTACAAAGAAGAAGGATGCCAGGGCGTGATTGCCCTGGGTGGCGGCAGCCCGCTGGATGCAGGTAAAGCTGTCGGCGTGCTGGCAACCAATCCGGGCAATGCCGCAGATTATCTGGGGGTGGACAAAGTCCAGATTCCCAGCGCCCCAGTGATCGCCATCCCAACAACCGCCGGCACCGCTGCCGAGATCACGGATGTGACCGTGTTGAGCGACCCAGTGAAGAAAGCCAAGATCGGTTTGCGCAGCGCGTATGTTGCCCCGCGGGTGGCTTTACTCGATCCAGTATTAACTCTCGGCCTGCCGCCGGTGCCCACCCGCGACTCCGGCCTGGATGCCCTGACCCACGCCATCGAAGCCTTTATTTGTGTCAACGCCTGGGCTGCCTCCGATGCTTTGGTGTTGAAAGCCATCTCACTAATCGGGAAAAACCTGCGCACAGCAGTGCATAACGGCAAAGACCTGGAGGCGCGCGATGGAATGCTCACCGCCAGCTTGCTGGCCGGGATGGCTTTCCACAACACCAAGCTCACCCTGGTGCACGCCATCACCGGGCCTTTAGGCGGGGCCTTCAACCTGCCGCACGGAGCGATCAACGCCATTATCCTGCCGCATGCGATGCAGTTCATGCTCCCCGGTGCGATTGAGAAATACACCCAGGTTGCCGCCGCGTTAGGTGAAAACGTATATGGGCTATCTCACAGGCAGGCTGCCGAGAAAGCTGTGTCTGCTGTCAAGCAGCTCTCCGAAGATGTTGGACTGCCATCCGGGCTATCCTTCTATGGCGTCAAAGATGAAGACCTGGTTCCGCTATCTAAAACCATTGCCGGCAGCTTTATGGTGCCGCTCGCGCCGCGGGTTGCCAATGTCGATGATATCCTGGCGGTTTGCCGGGCAAGCTTATAAGCACTTAGGATCGAATTTATGAAACCATATCGAGTTTTGCTCTACGAAGATATGCACGCCGCCGGTAAAGAAGTGCTGGCAGCCAAAGCCGACCTGATTATGGCTCGCAGCCTGGATGAAACCAGCTTGATCGAGCAGGTTCGGGACGTGGATGCCATCATCATCCGTGCCAACGGCTCAGTCAATGCAAAGCTGATGGATGCTGCTCCAAAGCTGAGAGTGGTCGGGCGACATGGCGTGGGTGTGGACGCTATTGACCTGGAGGCAGCCAAATCCCGGGGGATCGTGGTGTGCAACACGCCAGACGCCAATCTTGAGTCGGTCGCCGAGCAGGCTGTCGGATTCATGCTTGCCGTCTCCAAGCAAATCCTGCGCGCCGACCGGGCAATCCGGCAGGGTCGCTGGGGGGTGCGCTACGAATACATCGGCCAGGAGATGTATGGGCGCACGCTGGGGTTGGTCGGCATGGGGCGGATCGGCTCCAGGGTAGCAGAGATCTGCCATATGGGCTTTCGAATGCCCATCCTGTATTACGATGTTGTGGCGTATCCTGCTCTCGAAGAGAAACTTCAGGCAAAAAAGGTCACTTTGGATGAGGTTCTCAGGCAGGCAGATTATGTTTCCTTGCACATACCCCTCCTGCCATCCACAAAAGGTCTGATTGGCAGCGACCAACTTGCAATGATGAAACCGGGCGCCATCTTGATCAATACCGCCCGCGGCGGGGTGGTAGATGAGACCGCCCTGGTAGAGGCTGTCGAAAGCGGTCATCTTGGCGGAGCTGGTCTAGACGTCTATGCTGTAGAACCAACACCGGCGGATAACCCACTCTTAAGCCTGGAAAAGGTCGCCCTGACTCCCCATATGGCTGCCCATACCGATGATGCCCTCAAAGCGATGTCGATGGTAGCCCAAGACATCATCCGCGTGTTGGAAGGTCAAGAACCGGTTTATCGTGTTGTTTAGATCAGGAGCCAGAATATGCCGAATGGATTTTGGGGTCGAGTATTACGAGTTAATTTGAGCAATGCACAAATCAGCGTTGATGAGCACGATGCCAAGTTCTACCGCACGTACTTCGGCGGGCGCGGCATTGTCGCCCACTACTTGTTGAAAGAAGTTCCCCCAGATTGCGACCCGCTCGGACCGGACAATATCCTGGTGTTTGCAGCCAGCGTGCTGACCGGCACCGCCATCCCGGGCTCTGGCAGGAATAGCGCGGGAGCCAAGTCTCCACTAACCGGCGGCTACGGTGAAGCTGAGGGTGGTGGTGATTGGGGTGCCAAGCTACGATGGGCCGGCTACGACGGTCTGGTCATCACCGGGCAGTCGGAAAAACCGGTCTTCCTGTGGATCAACAATAGCACTGTCGAGCTGCGCGATGCCGCCCACCTGTGGGGGATGGAAGCCTACGAGACACAGCAGGCCGTTCTGTCTGAGATCGGCGACCCGCGGGCCAGCGTGGCTGTGATCGGGCCTGGCGGCGAGCGGCTGATCAGCTATGCCTGCATTGCCCAGGATATGCACGATTTTCTGGGACGCTGCGGGCTGGGAGCGGTGATGGGCTCCAAGCGACTGAAGGCAATCGTGGTGAACGGAAAGACCCGTCCTGATGTCGCCCGAAAAGACGAGGTGATCGATACCGCCCGCTGGATGCGTGACAATTATGAGGCTCCCCTGGGCACGATGCAAGAAATGGGTACCGCGCGTGGTGTGCCTGTATTGAATGCTGCTGGTGGTTTGCCAACCCGCAACTTCCAAGAAGGCAGTTTCGAGGGGTTCGAGACTCTGAGCGGTCGATACATGACCGATACCATCCTGGTGGGGCGCGAATCGTGCTACGCCTGTCCGGTGCATTGCAAACGAGTGGTGGAAGTCGATGAAGAAGGACTTCAGGTCAGCCGCAATTACGGCGGGCCAGAATACGAGACCATCGGCGGTTTTGGCTCAGCCTGTGGCATCAGCGATATAAAAATCGTCGCCAAAGCGAATGAGCTATGCGACCGGCACACCCTGGATACGATCTCTGCCAGTGTGATGGTATCTGGCGCGATGGAATGTGCCGAGAGGGGATTGATCCCAGCGGAGCTGCTGGAAGGGCTGGACCTGCGATTTGGATCGGCAAACGGGCTGCTGGGGCTGATGGAGCAGATCATCAACCGCCAGGGGCTGGGCGGTATCCTGGCAGGCGGACCGGCAAGTGTGGCTGAAAAGCTGGGCGATGAAGCAGCCGGCTATTTTATGCACGTCAAGAACCAGCCGCTACCCCTACACGAACCGCGCTGGAAATCAGGGATGGGCATCGGCTTTGCGATTTCTCCCAGCGGCGCAGACCATATGCACAATATCCATGACGCAGTCTTTGCTAATGAAGAATCGCCTGCCTTTGGAGCAGTGCGCAACATGGGCATCCTGGATGCAGTCGGGTCCAGCCAGCTCGGGCCGGGCAAAGCGCGCCTGTTCGTCTATATGATGCTCAACAAATCCGTTAACAACAACCTTGCGATGTGCTCCTTTATGCCCTACAGCCTGGATATGATGGTAGAGCAGGTCAAATCGGTTACCGGCTGGAATGTATCCAACTGGGAAATCCTCAAAGCCACCGAGCGATCGCTGGCGATGGCGCGCGCCTTCAACACCCTGGCAGGTTTTACCGCACAGGAAGACACGCTGCCGGAACGCTTTTTTGAGCCTTTGCAGGGCGGGAGCCTGAAAGGCGCTTCCCTCTCGCGCCAGGAGTTCTACGAGACCCGCGATATTGTGTATGACATGCTGGGGTGGGACCGCCAGACGGCTTCTCCCATGCGCTGGAAATTGTATGAGCTCGGCCTGGATTGGGTGGCTGAAAAACTAGAACAATCTAATCATCTGGTTGGGTGATCAGACCTGCCCTTAATCTTTACTGGTGCCCAGGAGAGAATATGCCCGCCATGGAAAGCGCTGATCCAAAAGCGAACCAACCACCCGAACTCTCGGGTAGTGAAGCCCTCGCCTGGGGGTTGATTGAATCCGGCGTGCAGTATGTCACCGGACATCCCGGGTCGCCGGGATCGGCAGTGGTCGATGTACTGGTGCGGCTCAATCCTCCAGGCGTGCGGATTGAATGGGCAAGCAACGAGCGGACCGCCTTCGACGCTGCTTTTGGATACTCCCTGGCTGAGGCACGCTCATTGGTCTGCTTCAAGAGTGTTGGGTTGAATGTGGCATTGGATTCGCTGATGGTGAGCAACCTGGCAGGCGGCGATGGAGGCTTCGTGATTCTAACGGGTGACGATCCCGGCGGTTGGGGATCGCAGAACGAGCAAGACTCGCGCCCGCTCATCGCCACTGCAGAGATCCCCATGCTGGAGCCGTCCACGCCTGCAGAAGGACGCACAGTGATCCAACGCGCCTATAAGCTGTCAGAACGCATCAAGACGCCGGTAGCCGTGCGCATCACGCAGGCGATGGCAATCGGCAAAGGACCAGCTGCTTCCCCGCTCCAGGCTCCCCAAAGCCACACCCTGGCTCGCTTCCGACGCCAGGAAGACCGGTGGACGGTCACTCCAACCTTCGTCGTCAGCTACCACCAAAAACTGGTCGAGACCCTGCGATCTGTTCAGGCTGAGTTCGAGGATTGGGACCTGAACCAGGTCGAAGGTGGCGGGAAGCTGGGAATCATCGCTCCTGGTCACGCCTATTCCAAGCTCAAGCAAGTGCTCGATCAAAACCCAGGACAAGCGGTGCGCATATTAAAGCTGGGCACCCTCTTTCCACTACCGGAGAAGCGGGTCGCCAGCTTTCTGGAAGGGCTGGAAGGAGTGCTGGTAATCGAAGAAACTGCCCCATATCTCGAAAACCAGTTGCCAACCATTGCTTTTCGGGCAGGTTTGCAAGTGGCGATCTCAGGGCGAAACAGCGGTCATATCCCGGTAGCAGGCGAGCTATTCCCCGAACACATCTCCCAGGCTCTGGGCATTTTCCTGCCTGCCTGGCAGGCACCCTCCCACCTGGAGCCCCCCCGGCGGCATATGATCAGCATGGATCCCCTGTGCGAAGGCTGCCCTTACAGCCCTGGTTTTGGTGCGCTGTTGAAGGTGATGGAGCGCCATGGAGGCCGGGACGCTTTTGTGGTCACCGGGGAATCGGGTTGCATGATCCGCGCCCAGGTATCCCCGGAGCGAATCCTGGACACAAAATTCGCTATGGGTTCGAGCATCGGGATTGCCTCAGGAATCGCCCGCAGCGGTATTCCGCAGAAAGTGATCTCCCTGGCGGGTGATAATGCATTCTTGCATACCGGCTGGGGGCAGCTCATGGACGCAGTCCAGGCAGGGGTGAAGATGCTGGTCATCATCCTGGATAATGCCACGGCAGCCATCTCCGGCGGGCAGCCCCACGCTGCCATCGGGCATGACTTGCGCGGCAACCCGCGCAAACCGGTGGATCTGGTGCGCCTGGTGCAGGCAGCCGGTGTAGAGGAAGTCCGCGTGGTTGATCCGCATAATATTCAAGAGACCCAACAAGCATACGAAGAAGGGCTGGCGGCAGACGGAGTCTCGGTGGTAATCATCCGCCATCCGTGCCCGTACTTTGTTTCAGATATCTCTCATGAAATCGGTACTTAAGAAAGGTGAGCTGTATGGCTTCCAAAGAGCTGGTTAAACAAGAGATCGAAATCAACCCCACGAAAAAACTGGTAGTCACCGTTAGCTGGTGCAAAGCCTGCGGCATCTGCATGGAGCTCTGTCCGAAAGAGGTGCTGGGCGAGGAAGAAGTGACCAAGAAAGTGATCTTGATCGCCCCGGAAAAGTGTAATGGGTGTGGCTTATGCGAGCTCTCCTGCCCGGACTATGTGTTCACCATCCAAGAGCTCGAAGATATTTTGAAATGAGGCCTGTTTATGACCAGGAAATTACTTCAAGGCAATGAAGCCTGTGTAGAGGCTGCAATAGCAGCCGGGGTGAGATTTTTCGCAGGGTATCCGATTACTCCTGCCACAGAGATCGCCGAGGGGATGGCGAACCGGCTTCCTGAAGAAGGCGGAGTCTTTATCCAAATGGAAGACGAGATCGGCAGCATCGCCGCCTGCATCGGTGCTTCCGTTGCCGGCGCAAAAGCCATGACCGCCACCAGCGGACCGGGCGCTTCGCTCATGCTGGAAAACCTGGGGTT
>Ga0105100_10002565_pt1 | contig 10612 bp, 10 predicted proteins | sample PPLLak12cMay2015_2_FD_87033 | JGI IMG/M metagenome (GOLD analysis project Ga0105100, IMG submission 87033) | Freshwater sediment microbial communities from Prairie Pothole Lake near Jamestown, North Dakota, USA - PPLs Lake P8 Core (1) Depth... | ecosystem: Environmental > Aquatic > Freshwater >... | reverse complement strand
CGGCCAGGCGGTCTTCAAGCGGGCTTGCGGACGGGTTTGCGTTTCACCGTTGCCCAGTCCTGGTAGAGAATAAGCAGAGGACTGGCGATGAAGATCGATGAGTAAGTCCCCGTGATGATCCCGATCAACATGGCGAATGCGAAATCATGGATGACCGTTCCACCGAACAAGAACAGGAACAAGAGAGCAAAGAGCGTGGTTCCGCCTGTCAGGATGGTTCGGCTCAGGGTTTGGTTGATACTGGTGTTGATCATTTCGATGAAGGGTTGCTTTCTCTCCTTGCGGAGAGTCTCCCGGATGCGGTCGAATACCACGATGGTATCGTTCAGAGAGTAGCCGGCGATGGTCAGGAGTGCCGCCAGGATCTCGAGGGTGAATTCCTTGTCCAGAACCACGAATACCCCCACCGTGATCAGGACGTCATGGATGAGAGCGAGGGTGGCCGCCAGCGCATAGGGCAGTTTGAGGATCCAGCATAGCCCCAACGTGATCAGAATGGCTCCCACAATAAGAGCCAGAGCGCTCAACCCGACAGCCTCCAGCAGGTATACCCCAACCATCATGACGCCGACCATGATGGCGGCGGTGCCCCACTTCATCTCGAAGCGACCCGAGATATAGATGGCTATGAACAACAATGCATAAAAAATGGCGAAAAGAGCCTTTTGTCGAAGATCCTGCCCTACCTTTGGCCCCACCATTTCGGCGCGGCGCACGGTTGCCTGGCCTTCCCCGAATTTCTTGCTCAGCGCCGCTCCCACCCTGTCGGACAGATTGGCCATTTCCTCCGAGGATACATCCGTCCGGATGATGTACTCATTGTCCGCCGCAGCCCCAATCCGCTGAATGGCGCTCTGATCCATGCCGAGGTCCTTCAGGGCGCCTCGGATCTCATCCGGCGTCGTGGCTTTTTCGAACTTGATCTGGATGAGCGTGCCACCGGCGAAATCAACTCCCAGGTTCAATCCCCCCTGCGCCACCATCACGGCCAGGCTGCCCACGATCAGGAACATCGAGAGCAAAAACGCCTTGAACCGCATTCCTACGAAGTTGATATTGATGTCCGATCTGATGATTTCCATGCTGTCGCCCTTGTGCCCTCTCTTTTTGAACCGGCTAGATACTCAGGGTCTTCACGCGCCCGTAGGTCAGGAGGTAATCGAAAATGACCCGGGTGGCGATGATGGCGGTGAACATGCTCGCGAAGATACCGATGGTCAACGTGACGGCAAATCCCCTCACCGGTCCCGTGCCGAACTGGAAAAGAACCACTGCCGCGATGAGCGTGGTGAAATTGGAGTCCAGGATGGTCAGGGTCGCTCTTTCGAAGCCGGTCTCCACGGCCGCCCGGGGGGTTTTGCCCAAACGCAGCTCCTCGCGTATGCGCTCGAAAATGAGGACGTTGGCATCCACGGCCATGCCCACGCTGAGGATGATGCCCGCGATGCCCGGCAGCGTCAGGGTTGCCTCGAACGCTGCGAGGCAGGCCAGGATCAGGGGGATGTTCAGCAGAAGAGCAAAATCGGCGATGAAGCCCGAAATCCTGTAGTAGACCACCATGAAGAGAACGGTGACGATGCCGCCCAGCAGCGAGGCCAGCAGCCCCTGCCGAATGGAGTCGCTTCCCAGAGAGGCCCCGACCGTGCGCTGCTCCAGGATCTTCACCGGTGCCGGAAGGGCGCCGGCCCTGAGCACGATGGCCAGGTCCCTGGCCTCGTCCATGGTGAACGTGCCGGTGATGCTGGCTTTTCCTCCGCTGATCCGCTCCTGGATCACCGGCGCCGAATAAACGGTGCCGTCAAGCACGATGGCAAGCTGCTTCTTGACATTTTCACCACTGATCCGTTCAAACTGCCTTGCTCCTTGAGCGTCGAACTCCAGAGAGACATAAGGTTTGTTATACTGCTTATCGATGCTCACATGGGCATTGGTGATATTTTCCCCGGTCATCAGGGTGCGGTCGCGAAGCGGGATCTGCCGGTCCGATCTCTGCCCCGATGCGGGATCGCTGTTGTGCATGGCATACATCTTCACCCCGGCCGGGAGCTTCCCGTCCTTGAATTGATCTGAGCTGGCTTCCTCTGAAACCAGCTTGAACTCGAGGAGTGCGGTCTTGCCGATGAGCGCGACAGCGCGCTGGGGGTCCTGCACTCCGGGAAGCTGAATCAGGATCCGATCCTCTCCCTGGGGCCGGATGTCGGGCTCGGTGACGCCGAACTGATCCACCCGGTTTCGGATGGTCTCCAAAGCCTGGTCTGTGGCCAGCTTCATCAAGTGCTGGACCTGGGCCTCCGAGAATGTGAAATCAGCCGTGAAACCTTCAGCGGTAGCTTGAGCACCCGCCGGTTTCAGCGTCGGGTAGTCCTTTTCCATCAGCTTCGCCAGGTCCCCCTGAGCCTCCGCATTGGCCAGCTGGATCTGGATGTCCCATTTGTTGACCCGCTCGACCCGGGTGAACGGAATCCGCTGCTGCCTCAGGGAATCCTTGATATCCTCGACCATGCGCTCGGCCTGATTCTGAACGGCTTTCTCCGCCTCCACCTCCAGGATCAGGTGCATTCCACCCTGGAGATCCAGCCCCAGATGGATCCTGTCCTTGGGCAGGATCTTCGTCCACCAGGGAGGCAAATTCGGGATGATCGACGGGATCAGGTAGACAATTCCCGCCAAGACCACCCCTGCTATCAGCAATGCACGGTACTTGAGATTCTTCAAACCAGACTCCTCCCGATGTGTTAAACACCCACCCTCAGCACAATCAGGAACTCGATTGGAGACCCTGCGGTCTTCACCAGTGAGCCGGCTCGGTTGGTCAGGAGCTGCGGCGTTCGATCCGGCACAGGCTCAGGCTGCGCATTGCAGATCCGGAAGGGGGCAGGGGCAGCCCCCTTACCGGGTTGTCTCCACAGCTCGCAGCGTGGACGGCTCAACCTCGATTCAGGGCTGTCGCGCTATTCTTCGACCTCCCCCTTGGAAACCACACTCACGACGTAAGCTCGCTGTATCTTCACTCGAACCTTTTCTGCGATCTCCAGAGTCACAACCGTATCCGTCAATCCCGTGACCTTCCCCTGAAGGCCTCCCTGGGTGAGGACCACGTCACCCTTCTGAAGGCCGGCCAGCATGTTCTTGAGCTCCTTCTGTCGCTTCTGCTGGGGCCTGATGAGCAGGAAATAGAAAATGACCATCATGATGACCAGTGGAGCGAAAAAACCCAATCCCCCCGCAGCACCCTGCCCAGATCCACCTTGTCCGGCTCCGCCCATGGCGTGAGCCACGCTCGTCCAATCCATCTTTTTCTCCCTCAGCAACGCTCAGCAGCAAACAATCCTCGTTTCAAAACCCGCACATCGACTCCTGAAATCGAGCCGCACCCTGAGCGCACAGATCCCCGTGCGCATTCAAATCAAGTCGGTACTTAAACGACATTTCAGATTGAATGTCAACGGTCGATGCTCAACTCACGTGCTCTGCACGAATCCCTTGAGAGACTCCTGAACATCTGAGTGAATGGGCAGAAAGGAAGAAAATCCTGACATATCGAAGACTTCCTTGATATAGTCCCGAATGGAGCAGAGGCACATCTGACCGCTGGTCTTCTTGAGCTCCTTGGTTGCCTTCAGAAGGACCCTCAGCCCTGCACTGGAGATGTAATCAAGCTCTTGAAAATCGAGGATGAAGCGATTTTCGCCCTCGTCCACCCTGCCGAGCAGCATCTTCTCAAATTCATCTGAGGTATTGGAATCGAGTCGACCTTTGACCGACAGGACAACGACCCCTTCCAATCGTTTTTCCATCACGTCCATAGGGAGCACCTCCACACTGGATCATCAAAGTTTTCACTAACATATAAACCGCTTGTCACTTCGTCAACAACCATGTAAAGATGGTTTTGTTTTTTAAGGTCCCCGAGCAGTCTCTTCAGTTCGATCACGCCCTTTTAGCCGATTTCAACAAGGCTCCCGTCGTATGATCACCAGACGTCCTCTATTCTATTGGGTTAAAACGAGCAACTGGAAACTCCAGATCCTTCTGCTCATCCTGATTGCCGTCGGCGTCGCAGCCCGCGTTTTTCCGCTGGAGATGCAGAAGCGCATCGTCAACCAGGCCATCGGCCTGGGCAAGCTGAATCTGCTTTTTCTCTATTGCGGACTCTACCTGGCCGCGGTATTTCTGGCCAGCGTGATCAAGTTTTTGATCAACGTGATTCAAACCCACCTGGGCCAGCAAACCCTGGCCCGTCTGCGCAAGGAGCTCTACGCACACATCCTGACCCTGCCCATGAGCTTTTTCCGCAGAACCTCATCCGGCATGGTCGTTTCCGCCCTGGTGACCGAAGTGGTCTCCGCAGGCGAGCTGGTCGGGCAGGCCATTGCAGTACCCATCAACAACATTCTGACCCTCCTGGCATTCACCGGCTTCATGTTTTACCTGAACCCGCTCCTGGCATCACTCAGCCTGACCATCTATCCATTCATCCTTTTTTCCATCCCCATACTCCAACGGCGTGCCAATGTGGAAAACAAGAAACGGGTTGACGCAACCCGGTCCCTGAGCAGCAAAGTCGGCGAAACCATCTCGGGAATCCATGAAGTCCACGGCAATGGAAGTTATCACATCGAAAACAGACGTTTCGGGGAGCTTGTCCAGGAGCTGCTTCACATCCGTGTGCGCTGGAATGTCTATCGATACGCCATCAAGGGTTTGAATAATCTTTTCCAGAACATGGGACCATTCTTACTGTTCATCGTGGGCGGTTATCTGGCCATAAACGGTCGGTTCGACCTGGGGGCCCTGGTGGCCTTCCTCTCGGCTTACGAGAAGCTTTACGATCCATGGAAGGAGCTCATGGAGTTCTACCAGACCTATCAGGAAGCGTCCGTCAGCTACCGGCGGTTGATGGAGTATTTCGATGAGCAGCCGGAGTTTGCCCTGACCCCGCCGGACCGAGAGCCCTATGAGCTGGCCGCCTCCATTCAGGTGCGGGATCTGTCCTTCAGTGTTGCGCCCAGAGTCCACCTTCTGCAAAAGGTCAGCTTCGACCTTGAACCCGGTCAGTCCATGGCCGTTGTCGGATTCTCAGGGAGCGGCAAGAGCACCCTGGTCCACTGTATCGGCCAGCTTTACCGATATTCGGGGGGAAGCGTAAAATTCGGCGGCCACGAGGTTTTTGAGCTCACGAAGCAGGACGTGGTTCGAAATGCCGGCATCGTCGCCCAGACACCCTACATCTTTGACGGAACCATCAAGGAAAATCTGCGATACGCCTGCGAAGCCATTTACGATTCCGGCAAGGAGGGAGATGCGCCCAGGCTGCCCAGTCTCGACGAGATGATTGAGGTCATTCAGCAGGTCGGGCTGTTCATGGATGTTCTGCGGTTCGGTCTGAATACCGTCATAGAGGAGGACGAAGACCGGGAGCTCCACGAGAGGATCATCCGCATTCGCTACAGGTTCCAGAGCGAATTCGGCGAGATCCTGGGCGACGACATCGAGTTTTTTGACATCAAGAGATATCTGATCTTCTCTTCGGTGGCCTCCAATCTCACTTTTGGCACCGCCCAGCAGGACCCGTTCAAATCGGAAAACCTTTCGCGAAACCATTACTTCCTGTGGTTTCTTGAGGAATCCCGTCTCAAACAGCCCCTGCTGGAGCTCGGACGCGATGCAGCCCTTCAGACCATGGACATCCTCGGCAATATTGTACCGGATGCGCTTTTTTTCGAACAAAGCCCCATGGAGCCCGATGAATTCGAGGATTACACGATCCTCTCCCAAAAGCTGCAAACCTCGAGCACGGAAGAGCTGGGCGGTGCCGAGCAGGCCATGCTTCTGAAACTGGCTTTGCGCTTCGTGGCGGGTGTCCACACCACGGGAGAGCTTCAGCCCGGGCTGCAGGATTCGGTGGTTCAGGCCAGGCGTGAGTTCAGGGATCAGATCCAGGCCGACCACCCGGAAGCGTTCACCTTTTACCGCATGTCGGGCTACCTGCCTTCCCTCTCGATTCTCGACAACATCCTGTTCGGGAGATCCCGCATGGACATACCCGGTGCCCAGGAGCGCATCGCCAAGAGCCTCATGCAGCTTCTCATCGAGGAGGACCTGCTCGAGCGCATCGTGGAGGTCGGCATGGACTTTCGGGTGGGCCCCAAAGGCGACAGGCTGTCGGGCGGACAACGGCAGAAGCTGGCCATTGCCAGGACGTTTCTCAAGAATTCTCCCCTGTTGATCCTGGATGAGGCCACGTCGGCACTCGACAACGCATCACAGAAGAGAATCCAGGGGGTCCTGGAGTCAAGGTGGAAAGGCCGGAGCACCATCATCGCGGTCGCCCACCGGCTGGACACCATTCGGAACTATGATAAGATCGCCGTCATGAAGGCCGGCAAGATCGTGGAAATGGGAGCTTTCGACGAACTGCTGGAGAGGAAGGGGATCCTGTATGAGCTCGTCCACGGAGTCAAAACAGAGTACTAAGGATTGCAAGGATAATCTGCAGCTCCTCATGCACCTTCCCATGCTTTCGGGACTGCCCATGGAGCCAATCAAGCTGCTGGCCTACCTCTGCAAACGCCACGTTTTCAGGCCCGGTCAGACCATCTTCCGTCAGGAAGAGGTCGACGCCAATGCGTACTTGATTCTTTCCGGCAAAGCCAGGCTGCTGCTGGAGGAACCCCAGGAGATCGCGCTGGTCGAAGTCGGCGAGATGGACTTCATCGGCGTGCTCTCGCTCTTTTGTGAGATGAAAAGGATCTATACCCTCAGGGCCGAAACAGAAGTGGTGAGTCTCACCCTGTCCCGTGAGAAATTCCAGAAGACCCTGGAGCAGTTCCCAGACGTTGGACCCCGCATATTCGAGGCCACTGCACGTTCAATCATCCGCTGGGAGACGCATTTTGTAAGGGAGCACCTGGCCAAATGCCCCGAATGCAGAAACCACATGGGAATTCCACCAACCTAGTCCAGGCGGGATTGAATGCCTGATCGGCTTCTGAAGTCCCCGCTCCCCATGTCGCCCTTTTCCTAGCAGGGAAGTCACCATGACGAGCACCCGATTGCCGGCCAAGCGGGAATACCTTGAAGCGCTCCAGGCCTGTGTCATGGACACGGTCAGGCAGAAGGCGACCTCACCTAAAGGGCTGTTCAGGATCGAACTGGCATTGGAGGAGATTCTGAGCAATATCGTCAAGTATGCTTACCCTGAGTGTGAAGGGGAAATCGAGATTGAATGCTGCGTGGATCAAAAGGGAATGCTCACCATCCTCATTCGAGACTGGGGCGCCCCATTCAATCCAACCCAGTGCGAGACCCCGGATCTGTGCATGGAGGCCTGCGAAAGGCCTCTTGGTGGTCTGGGCGTATACCTCACACGCCAACTGGCGGGTGGTCTGACGTACGAACGCCTCCCCGACGGCAACAGATTGACCATCTGTTTTCAGCTCTAGTGTTCTGCCCTCGCCGCTATTGCGGCAGGAACCACTCCATATCGATCTTTTCCGGCATCAGCCCCGGACGGGTGTCTTCCTTCACCTCTTTCCGCTGCTTCTCGTGGCAAGCCGCCTCTTCGTCAATGAGGCTGCTGTGGGTCAACCGGAGCGAGTTGCCCGGTGTGAATGAGTCATCGTCCCCCATGTAGTGCTGCAGAATAATGCTGATCCTGTTGCTCTCCTGGTCTCGCAGGGACCACTTCCAGATCTTGAGTGTGCCGAACGGGTTGCCTCGCCATTCGGTGGGCTTGCCATAACGCCGGGTGAGAACAGAATGCACCTTGCTGTAGAAATCCTGGCTGGGGTCCTCGTAGGTGAGTTTGACCCGGACAATCCGGCCTTTATGGGCGCAGTTGCCGAAAACGACATACCCGCTTTGATAGCCGCGGATGGGACGCAAGGGGGCCCGCATCAAATAGTCACTGCCCCACAAGGGAATGGCCGCGTTCAGTTCCACGATTTCGCCGAGATCCTGAACCTGGCTCCCCAGGCGGATGCCCACGATGGAGTGAGGCGCATCGGCATGGGCCACGGAGTACATCCCCACACCCAAAGTGAAGCAAATGACGGAAGCAACCAAAAGCATTCTGCTCATCCCGCTCCTCCACTCAGCAGCAGTTTTTGATCCGGTCGCGGCCATCCAAACGAGCCAGTCGACCGGCAGCACGGCAGTAAATTCTCAGCGGGCGCAATACCTGGCCCCCTCACCCTGAACGATGATCATACTTGCTTTTTAGTCTCTGTCATTCCATTGTGCAATGAGGGTTGCGCGAAATAGACTCGCACGCAGGGCCGTGAGAACGGCAAGGCAGCGATCACGAAAGGCATGACAATCGATTCGGGAGGTTGATGACGCGATGGATCTCGACTATCTGGGAAGGCTGGCCAAAGAGGCCGGCAAAGCCATCCTTGAAGTTTACCGGACCGACTTCGCGGTGGAGAACAAGGACGACAGCTCACCCCTGACACTGGCGGACACCCGATCCCATCGGATCATCGCGGACGGGCTGAGATCCAAATATCCGGATATTCCCGTCCTCTCCGAGGAGGGCAAGGAAATCGCCTACGCTGTCCGCAAGGATTGGTCTACATTCTGGCTGGTCGATCCCCTGGACGGAACGAAGGAGTTCGTCAAACGCAATGACGAGTTCACCATCAATATTGCCCTCGTAGAAGGAGTGAGCCCTGTTCTGGGTATCATCTATCTTCCCGTTTTTGACAAGCTCTACGTGGGCGAGGTATCGCAAGGCTGTTGGGAAATGGCGGAGGCGCAAACCCGCCGGCTGCAGGCCCGACAGCCCGAGAAGACTGATTCCGTGCGGGTGGTCAAGAGCCGTTCACACCCCTCGCCCAACCTGCAGACGCTTCTCGACCATCTGCCGGGGCACGAGGTCCTCACACGCGGCAGCGCTTTGAAGTTCTGCGCCGTCGCTCGGGGGGATGCAGACTTCTATCCGCGCTTCGGACCGACCTGGGAATGGGACACGGCAGCGGGCCAGGCCATTGTCACGGCAGCCGGCGGCGTCCTGGTGGACCCCTGGGGACGACCCTTCACGTACAACAAGGAGAGCCTGCTCAACGGCCCCTTCCTTGTCGCCTGCAGCCAGAGATGGCTTTCAGAAACGGGTCTGCTCGAGGTTGCTGCGGGGCTTGTTCAAACCGAAAAATGAACCGGCCTGGATCCTGAAATCATCGATCAAGACGGGGGGCGCTCCGCTCCTTCACCCCACTTGCCGCTGGATCGTCGCGCAGGAGGTTCAGCTCCGGCACGGACCGCGTGATCGTCAGAGCAGTAACCTCCGCGGCCCCGGATTGCTTGAGCTCCCGGGCACATTCGCTGAGGGTGGTGCCGGTGGTGAACACATCATCCACAAGCAGAATCCTGCCCCCTTTGATGACTCCCGGTGAAACCACCTGAAAAGCATTTTTGACATTTTCCAGCCGCTCTTCTCGATTCAGTTGCGTTTGGGGTTCGGTCCACTGCTTTCGGACGAGCACGTCGAATCGCACAACACGCCCAAGGCGTCTGCCCAATTCGCGGGCCAGAAGCGCAGCCTGGTTGAACCCCCTTTGGCGCAGGCGCCGCGTATGCAGCGGCACCGGAAGAATCATCCCCTCGTAAACCTCCATCTCCCTTTCCATGGATTCGTGCAGCAGCTGCACAAGGGAGGGTACGTGGTGCAGACGTCCCCCGAACTTCAGTGCATGGATACAGTCGCGAACGATACCCGAGTGAACGGCTGCGGACCTGGCACGATCAAAGTGGAATGTGGAGGTCAGGCATTCTCCGCAATAGTGGTCGGAACCGGACGGGTTCTTGGGATAGGGCTTCCCGCAAAGGGTGCAGAGGGGAGAACGGATCCATTCGATGCGTGTCCGACAGCCGGAGCACCAGAAATGCTCATCTTCCCCAAGGTAGGCTTTTTCACATCCGTGGCATTTGCGGGGGAAGATCAGGTCGAAAACGGAGCCTCGAATGGAGGAAATACCCTTTCTGATGCTCACCCCCCAATTCGCCATCATATCTTTTCCAGACGTTTTTTGATTCGGTCAGCCGGGTGAGTCAGACTGTGGGGCCTGGTTGCGTCCCGGCTGTTCCCCCCTCAAGCCTTACCCTATCCATCGGAGTTTGGCATTGACATCTTCAGGCAGTATGCGTTTAGATTTCGGTTGAAAAGAGATTCAGCCACTACCGTAGCCCCCCGGGCCGCAATGCTGTTGAATTACGGGGTGGCACGGGCCAAGCGAAGCTTGCCCGTGAACGAATGAGCTCGCATGGGCAAGCTCCGCTTAGCCCATGGCACCCGTCCCGACCGGGCAGATGAGCTTAAGTCAACAGCATTGCCCCCCGGGCCGAGGGCATGAGCCACGGCGGAGGGAACCTGAGCGTCCACCAGGAAGCGGATACGCCTCCCACTCCCATTGTGGAAAGGGGAGCAGGATGGACGCACGGCAGCGGGCCGGATCCTGGCTTCACGTTTCAGGCGGTTTCGGTCTTTTTCGGCTCCTTCGTTATGTGCGAACTGTCGCAACGGGGTCCTTGATTCAACCATTATGTGAATGAAGAGGAAAGACGTTGAGCGTCCTGACGGATGGGCTGGGTGAAGCAGCCCAGCTTCTGATTT
>Ga0105100_10002562_pt1 | contig 10619 bp, 11 predicted proteins | sample PPLLak12cMay2015_2_FD_87033 | JGI IMG/M metagenome (GOLD analysis project Ga0105100, IMG submission 87033) | Freshwater sediment microbial communities from Prairie Pothole Lake near Jamestown, North Dakota, USA - PPLs Lake P8 Core (1) Depth... | ecosystem: Environmental > Aquatic > Freshwater >... | reverse complement strand
TCCTCGATCACGCGGGGCGAGTTCTCGATACCCTCAATCTGGCTTCTCTTGTGCTCGAAATAATAATCGGTGAAATCGATCGGGCCCACCGAGAATTTCCGGCTGGTGTCGAGCAGCGGAAAGGGGGGCTTAAACCCGCCGATGAATTTCTTGACCGCGGCATCGTCCTCCACCTGGACGACCTCCGAAGAATGGCTGATGATGAACCCGTCGAGCCCGACCAGGACGGGGGTCAGCACGTCGGGGTGCTCGCCGATCCGGAAGGCCTGGATGAAATTGTCGTAGGCTTCCTGGCAGTTCTCGGAATATATCTGGATCCAGCCCGAATCCCGGGCGCCCATCGTATCGCTGTGATCGCCGTGGATATTGATCGGCGCACTCAGGGCGCGGTTGGCGATAGCGGCGACGATGGGGAGCCTCAGCCCGGCGGCGATGTAGAGCATTTCCCACATCAGGGCGAGGCCCTGGGAACAGGTTGCCGTCATGACGCGCCCGCCGGCCGAGGCCGCTCCGATGCAAACGCTCATGGCGCTGTGCTCGCTTTCGGGGCAGACGAACTCGCCCGTGATCAACCCGTCCGCGCGAAAAGAAGCGATTGTCTCGACGATCGCCGTCGATGGAGTGATCGGGTAGGCGGCGATGACGTCGGGGTCGATCTGGCGGACGGCCTCGGCGATGGTCTGGTTGCCGTTGAGAATCTTCGTAGCCTTCATTTTTTCCTCCCTTCGGCAAGCTTGATCTCTTCTTTCACCATGACAATGGCTTTCTCCTTGGTCGGGCACTCCTCGGCGCAGAGACCGCAGCCCGTACAGTAGTCATACTTGAAGCCCGCGACTTTCCCGTTCTCGACCCGGATGGCGAAGTGGGGACAGTAGAGCCAGCAGAAGAAGCACTGGATGCAGTGCTTCTCGATGAACTCGGGCTTCCGGCCGGAGCGCCATGTTCCGGTTAGGTTGGAAACGGAATTCCCCGCATGGATATTGACCGTCCCGATCGGGAGTTCTTTCCAGGTTTCTTTTTTCATCCTTCCTTGACCTCCTTGAACGCTCTGTCGATGGTCTTCATGTTCATTTCAACTACCTCGGGCCGCAGTTTCTTGGCCAGGGAGACCTTGATGTTTTCCCGGAACTTCTCCAGGTCCATCAGGTTGAGGATCTTGACCAGGGCGGCGACCATCGGGACGTTGGGGATGGCCCGTCCCAGCTCGTCCCTGGCGATGCTGTAGGCATCAAGGGCATAGATCTTTCTTTTTCCCAGGCTGAGGCGTTCCCGGATCATGGGAATTTCGAAAATCGTGTTCATCAGGAAAATGGCTTCATCCTTGGCCCCTTCGCTGATGTCCACCAGGCCCAGCAGGCTCGGGTCGGTGACCACCACGATGTCGGGATAATAGACCTGACTATGAATGCGGATCGGCCTTTGACTGATGCGATTGAACGCCAGGATCGGAGCTCCCCTCTTCTCGGCGCCGAATTCGGGGAAGGCCTGAACATATTTCCCCTTTTCCGAGGAGAGGACATCCGCTAGCGTCACTGCCGCCGTGACGACGCCCTGGCCGGCGCGTCCGTGCCAGCGAATCTCAAGTGTCTCTTTCATTGAACCTCCTCTCTGATGATGAGTTCACTCGATGACATTCCGAATCGTGACTTTATAAAGTCGCGATGGTCCAGCCAAACGTCGTAAAAATCATTCTTTGAGCTCGGTGCGGCCCTCCAGCGCTTTCTTGATGGTGACCTGGTCGGCAAAATCGATGTCCGAACCCACCGGAAGCCCCATGGCCAGTCGAGTGAGCTTGACCGGATGGTTTCTTAGAATCTTGGCCAGGTAAAGGGCGGTCGCCTCCCCTTCGGCGGTAGGATTGGTGGCGATGATGATCTCCTGGAAATTGCCCATCTCTACCCGCCGGACGAGCTTGTCCAGACGGAGTTCGTCCGGGCCGACGCCGCGGAGAGGGGCCAGGGTTCCCAGGAGGACATGATAGAGACCGTGATAGATGCCCGTTTTCTCGATCGAAGAGATATTATAGGGTTCCTCGACCACGCAGAGCGTTTCGGCCGACCGCTCGCCATCCGCGCACATCGCGCAAGGGTCAATGTGAGTGATGTTGTTGCAGACCGAGCAATAGAAAACCCTCTTCTTGACTTCGCGCACGGCCTCGGCCAACCGCTCGGCCTCTTCCTGGGGAAGGCCCAGGATGTAGAAGGCGATGCGCTGGGCGGTTTTAGCGCCAATGCCGGGGATGTGCTTCAGTTCCTCGATAAGCTTTTGGAGGGGCTGAGCGGTGTCGGTCATCAGAACAGCCCCGGGATCTTGAAGCCCCCGCCAAGGGCGCCGAGTTTTTGGGAGAGGTGCTCATCCACTTTCGCCGCAGCATCGTTGAAGGCGGCGACGATGAGGTCCTGGAGCATCTCGATATCATCACGGTTGATGACTTCGGGGTCGAGGCGGACGGCGACCAGGTTTTTCTGCCCGTCCAGAGTGACGCTGACCATCCCTCCGCCGCTTGTCCCTTCGAGACGGAGCTCGGCCAACTCCTTTTGAAGCTTATCCTGCATCTCCTTGGCCTGTTTGAGCATTTTCTGGAGGTTGCCAAGGTCTTTCATCCTATTCTCTCTCCTTTGTGCCTTTGAGCGGCTCAACCGACAGGATCGTGGCTTTGAATATGTCCATGAAGGCTTGGACCGAGGGGTCCTTCAGGGCGATGTTGTTCTCTTTCTCGCGCCTGATTTCCCTGGGGCCCGATCCCTCGGCCAGCTTGACTTTGATCTTCTGCCCGAACACTTCGGAGGCGATCCGCTCAACCGTTCGAATGTCCCGCTGCACGGCCTCCCGGTAATAATCGTCGCCGCCGGAAAAGGATATCTCCAGGACGGCCGGCTGGTCGACGACAAACCTCTTTTCCGGGGAGAACTTGATGTCCAGCGGCACGTCTTTGAACCTAAATGAAGCTTGTCTGGAAAGAATGGCTGCCAGAGAGCTCTTTTCCTTCTGCAGCTCGGCCAGGATCCTGCGAAAATTGTTTTTGCGCTCTTCTTCTTGAGAGCCGGACGGCGGCAGGACAGGCTCGGGTCTGGGGATTGCGTCCAATTTCCTCTCTGGCTTCTTTAAAAGGTTGACCGGCGGCAACCCCGCGCCACCCATAGGGGCGGAAGAACTTCCACTTTCCGGATTGGATTTCTGCACTTCCGCCAGCAGCTCTTTGAGCGGGACGATCTTCTGGAAATGGCAGAGCTTGACCAGAAGCGTCTCCAGATAAATCTGCGCGTGGGAGGAGAAGCGGAGGCCCTGCTCGGCTAGCTGGAGCGCCTGCAGGTAGCGGAGGATGTCCTCGAGCGAGGCCTTATCGGCTTCCCGCCTGAGCTGCTGGAGTTCCTCAGGGTTTAGCGGGAGCAGGCCTTCGACCTCCCGGACCGATTTGACCAACATCAAATCCCTGAAGTGGCGGATGAGTTCTTTGTAGAAGGAGCGAAGGTCGTACCCTTTTTCCATGACCTTCTCTACGAGAGAAAATACTCCGGACGGTGCTTGGGCCAGAATCAGGGAAGAGCACTCGAACAGGATCTCCCGGCTGATGGACCCGAGTATGATTTTTAGCTCCTCATCCTGGACGACTTCGCCCGAGAAGGCTACGGCCTGGTCGAGAAGCGACTGGGCGTCCCGGAGGCTTCCTTCGGCCGCCTGGGCGATCAAGCTCAGCCCGTTTGGAGAGATGGTGATATTCTCTTTCTGGGCGATGCCCAGCAGATGGTTGGTGATATCTTTCTGGGAGATTTTCTTGAACTCAAAGTGCTGGCAGCGGGAGATGATCGTCTCCGGGAGCTTATGGAACTCGGTGGTGGCGAAGATAAAAACAGTCCGTTCGGGGGGCTCTTCCAGAGTCTTCAGCAGGGCATTGAAGGCATGGGAGGAGAGCATGTGGACTTCGTCGATATAGATGATCTTGTAGCGGCTGTGTATGGGCTTGTACTTGGCGGTATCCCGGATGGGGCCGATATCATCAACCGTCCGGCTCGAGGCGCCGTCGATCTCGAGCACGTCGACGGAACGGTCCTCGTTGATTTCATTGCAGAATTCGCAGGCATTGCACGGGGTCGGCGTCGGGCCGTGCTGGCAGTTAAGGGCCTTGGCCAGAATCCGGGCAACAGTCGTCTTCCCGGTCCCTCGCATCCCGGCGAAAATGTAGGCTTGGCCAACGCGGTTGGCTCTGATGGCGTTCTGGAGGGTCTGGACTACGGGAGCCTGACCGACGACCTCCTCGAACGTCTTAGGCCGGTACTTGCGCGCAAAAATGACGTATGCCATCGCCTTTATGGATAGTTCGCAGAATGGATATAAATATCCTTTAAAGTAAGCCACATTCTAGCACAATTCTTGACCGTTTCAAAGGTATTCTGGCGAGAAAGGAAATCTATTGAGGACTTTATCTCTTTGCAGCTATAATCAACCCGCGACAGAAGCAGATGACGGACCTGAAAAAGCGGAAAAGCCTACTGGAAATTCATATGGCCACCCTGCTTTTCGGGTTGGCCGGCCTTTTCGGAAAGTGGATCCCCCTCTCCCCTTTCCTGATCGTCCTGGGCCGCGTTTTCTTCGCCAGCTTGACTCTGGGTCTGCTCCTCTGGGCGACAAAGCAGAGCCTGCGGCCAATCTGCCGCCGGAACGGCGCCCTGCTTGTCCTACTGGGCGCAATCCTGGCGGGTCACTGGGTCGCCTTTTTCCGGTCGATCCAGGTATCTTCAGTGGCGGTTGGGCTGCTTTCTTACGCCTCCTTCCCTGCTTTCACTGTTCTCCTGGAGCCGCTGTTTTCCAGAGAAAGGCTGGACAGAAGAAACCTCTTTTTTGCGGCTCTCTGCCTGGTCGGGGTGTTTTTGATCATCCCTCGCTTTGACCTTGGGGACAGGGTCTATCAAGGCGTCCTCTGGGGCCTTGTTTCCGGTCTTAGCTTCGCCGTCCTGACCCTTTTCAATCGTCGCCTGGCCCAAGACCACTCCAGCCTGGCGATCGCTTTTTTCGAAGATCTTTTTGCCACTATCTTCCTCTTGCCCTGCCTGATAGCGCTGCCCCTCCGGCTGTCGTCAAATGACTTGGTCCTCCTTATCGTTTTGGGTGTACTCTGCACGGCCGTTTCCCACTCGCTCTTCATCCAGGGAATGCAGCGTGTCCGGGCGCAGACCGCCAGCATAATCAGCTCCCTGGAGCCCGTCTATGGGATTGTGTTTGCGCTCATCCTTCTGGGAGAGGTCCCGGCCGTCAGGACTCTGGTCGGGGGGGCGATCATCCTGACGGCGGCGTTATTCGTAACCTTGACGGAAGGAGCGCGGCGGCCCGCCTGAGCCTGCTATCGGGCTCAGGGCATCACCTCTTTTTTCTTGATCCGGCCCTTGACGGTTTTTTCCTCTTCCTTGTGCCGCTCCGCAATCTTGGTTTTTTCCGCGGCGTGCTCTTTCTTCATTTCGGAAGCCTTGACCTCGGCCTGTTTTCTGACGTTTTCCCTTTCCGCAGGGCTTCCGGCCAGCTTCTCCTCGTCTTCGGCTTTCCTTCTCAGATCGACCTCGTCTCTCTCCTGGCTCTGCTCGAGCAGCCGCATCTCCTTTCCCTGGTCTTCTCTGAGCTTCTGTTCGAGTTCCGTGGGTGATAGATTCTTCTCCAGGTCAGACGCGCGGATCTCCGGGACCTTCTCTTCGGCCTCTTCTTTCTCCCAGAAGGCCTTGGGTTTGGCCAGCGCATTCTTCTTAACGGCCGGCCGGAAGATCTTGACCGCGTTGCCGCTGATCCGGCTTTGTCCGGGCCGTTCTCCCTCCTCAACATCATAGCGGGAGACATCGCTCCTCGTCAGGTGGCTGACCTGATCGACATCGATTCCCTCATTAATCAACTGGCGATTGCGGACAGTCAGGTTGGCCTTGTGGACGCTCAGGCGGATGAGGGACCGGTTTCTCTCATGGGGAAGGACGTAGCGATCGAGATAGTCGTACTGGAAATAGCGGCCCTCGACGAATGTCCAGTAATGATCCGGGAAATCGTACGGCAGGGGGCCGATCCCGACGCCGGGCACAAATTCCAAGTCTGGCGGCAGGGGACTCCAGCCGACATACAAACTGCCCCAGCGCCAGCTGACCCAGGCGGGTGCCCAGATCGAACCCGGCACCCAGAACCAGCCCAGGCGGTTATCCCAACCCCAGCGGCCGTAATGGAAGGGGACCCAACCCCATTCGTGATAAGAGACCCAGGTCCAACCGTAGTTTGTCCAGGCCCAGCGACCGTAGGTATAAGGTCGCCAGCGGTGTCCCACGTGCCGGGGGATCCAGACATAGCTATAGGGGGGATAATTGACCCAGACCCCGTGTGGGGAAAGGTATTCATAGAAGTCGTTATAATCCATTTCCGAGGGATAGCCTTCATATTCCCTCTCGTAGGTCCTTTCTTCACCCGGAGCACGGGACGGGGCCGGTCCCTCTTCTCCCTCGTAAGGAACATAAATGATGCAGCCAGCAAGGAATAATAAACCCAGAAGGGCGGCCAGGACATTTCTTTTCATGGCTTTTTTCCTCCACGAAAGTTGTTAGCAAACATCGTGCCAACGGCCTTTTCTCTATCCGACCCGATGATAAAGACCATCTTCCTCTATTATGTCCCCAAAAAGGGACACCTGCAACATAATAACATCCTGCCGCCTTCTAAGACGGTCCCACCCGGAAAGAAGGATGTTTCATTTCAGCCGTTTGAATACCCGCTTGATACGACGGAAGGCCCAGCTGAGGTCTTTTTGCTTGATGAGGAGAGGCGGGGCGAAGCGAATCACGTTGTCGTGGGTTTCCTTGCAGAGAAGCCCTTCTTTCATCAGTTCCTCGCAAAATCGCCGGGCGCCGCCGGCCTCAGGCTGGAGCTCGATGCCGATCAGGAGCCCCCTGCCCCGGACTTCTTTTATATGGCGGCTCTTGATGCCCTTGAGCTTTTCGAGGAAGTAGCTCCCCTGCTCGGTGGCGTTTTCCATGAGTTTCTCATCCAGGATAACACGAATGGATTCTCTGGCGATTGCGCAGGCCAGTGGATTGCCGCCGAAAGTGGACCCATGCTCCCCCGGCTTGAAAACGCCCAGGACATCCCGCATCGCCAAGGTCGCTGAGATGGGATAACAGCCGCCGCCTAAAGACTTGCCGATGACCGCAATATCGGCCTTGACGCCCTCATGGTCGCAGGCGAAGACCTTGCCGGTGCGGCCCAGCCCTGTCTGGATCTCGTCGGCGATGAACAGGACATTATTGGAGGCGCAGACGTCTTTGGCCGCCCTGAGATACCCTTCGGGCGGGATGAGGATCCCGGCTTCCGCCTGGATGGGCTCGACGAGGAAGGCAGCGGTGTTGGGTGTGATGGCCTGCTTCAAGGCCTCGACATCGCCAAACGGGATGATCACGAACCCGGGGGTAAAAGGACCGAAATCGTTGCGGTAGAGAGATTCAGTGGAAAAGCTGATGATCGTTACGGTCCGGCCATGGAAATTATTGGCGCAGGCGATGATTTCTGCTCTATCCTGGGGAACTCCCTTTTTCTGATAGGCCCACTTGCGGGCGGTTTTGACGGCTGTTTCGATCGCCTCGGCCCCGGAGTTCATGGCCAGGACCATCTCGTATCCGGTCAACTCGCAAAGCTCCTTGCCCAAGAGGGGCCATTGATCATTCCGGAAGGCCCGTCCGGTCAGGGTCAGGCGCTTGGCCTGCTGCTGGACGACCTTGACAATCCGGGGATGGCAGTGGCCATGGTTGACGGCCGAATAGCCGCTCAGGAAGTCGAGGTACTTCTTGCCCTCGACGTCCCAGGCCCAGATCCCCTTGCCCTTGGTCAGGACGGCGTCCAAAGGGTGATAGTTGTGGGCTGTATAGATGTCTTCGATCTGGATGAAATCCCGAGTGTCCATTTTTTCCTCCTGAAAGAATAAAATCCTCGGCTCTTCCCCGGATGAGCGTTCGATCTGGCGGAGAGGGTGGGATTCGAACCCACGGTACGCCTTGCGACGCACACACGCTTTCCAAGCGTGCTCCTTAAGCCACTCGGACACCTCTCCGTGCCGGCGAAATGCGGCTTGAAGAAGCGCTCAGGAAGTAATCAAATTAGCAGAAAACCCAGACCTGGTCAATTTAATGATGGATAAAGATATGGATGATGTCCTTAAGGAGGGCGGCGGCGGCGCCGCGGGGGTCGGACTTTCCGCCGGTTGCAGTGACAGACCCCATGGTATCGGTCAGGAAGGTGATTCCTTTATTCGTTCCGTTGACTCCAAAAAGAGGATGGGCACGGTCAATGATCTCGGGAGAGACCTCAGCCTTCCAGCGGCCTGCCGAACGGGTCATCCTCCCGATAAGCTTGACTGCTTTCCCGTCTCGATTGGCCCTTTCCAAAAGGTCCGGAGTAAGCTGGGTGATGCCTTCGACCGTGACCTCCTGTAGGGTGAGATCGAGCCCCAACACCGAGTTGGCAATAAGCAGGAGCTTAACGGCCGTGTCCCAGCCCTTGACATCAAGCTCCGGGTTGTGCTCGGCGATTCCCTTGTCCTGGGCCTCCCTGAGGGCTTCGGCGTAATCCTCACCCTCTCCCATCCTGGTCAAAATATAATTTGATGTGCCGTTCAAGATGCCTTCGATAGCCTGGATCTCAGCTCCCGCCAGGGAATACATGGCCACATCGAGAGTCGGAAGAGCGGCGGCCGTGGCCGCGCTGTATTTCAAGAAGACATGGTTTCTCCGGGCAAGATCTCGAAGCCCCTTGAAATCGACCACGAGAGGGCCCTTGTTGGCTGTGACCACATGCCAGCCCGCTCTTAAAGCAGCGCGGATGTGACCACGCCCCGGCTCCCCCGTCCGGATGTTCGAGGGAGTGCACTCAACAAAGACTCCGGGTCGACCCGCCTTCAGAGCAGCCTCCGCTGTGAGGCCGGGATTCCAGTGGGGGCCGGCGGAGAGCAGTCCAGCCGCGGTGCTGGGCCTTTTGCTTTTCCTCGGCCCGGAGCCGAAGAAATAGCCGCCGTCTGATTTAAGGACAGCTTTAAAGCGGAGGTCTAAGCCATAATGCTTCTGGAGGTATTCGTGCTTTTCGAGGACTAACCCGTAGAAAGCCTTCCCCACATTGCCGATCCCGGCCAGGACTAGTGGAACCCGCCTCGCCCTGAGCCGGAGCGGAAAGGACGATTTCAATTTTTTCTTTGGCAGCAAAATCTTCACGCCTTCAATTTAGTCTTTTAATCCGAGAAGTCGAGCATAAGCAGTTTGTCTTTTGCTGGTCAAATCACCAAGCTCCTTTATTAACCTACTCAAGTCAGCATTCTTGTCGGCAACTGCTCTTCTATAAGTCTTAAGAGTATCTAACTCTTTCCCGGAAAGATCTCCGATCTCACGTGTTATGCTCATTGCTTCTGCATCATGTTTGGTTAATGAAGATATCCTCGCGCCTGCTTTTTTCTCAAGTCCGATAAGTGCCTCATCAACTTTTCGTTCTAAGTCGTCAGTATTGGACTCGCCTTCAAGATTTGATGAAAAAACAGATACAGAAAAATCTGAGATTGCTTTATCAAATTCTTTATAAGACGTAAAAAAACCTGCAAGTGCTTCCATGTCGTTATGATAAAAGCGATAAAAAAAGAAAAAGACGCCCGCGAACACCATTGGGATAAGAATGAATAGCCATTTCCTAGCTGGCGGAGAGGGTGGGATTCGAACCCACGATCCCGATAACTCAGGATAACGGTTTTCGAGACCGTCGCCTTCAGCCACTCGGCCACCTCTCCGCGCTTCGTTTTTTCCGCCTTCGTCTGAAAAACTCCTTGAGGATGAGCCCGCATTCTTCCGCCAGGGGGCCGCCTTTGAGCTCAGGGCGGTGGTTCAGCTTGTCGAACGGGAACCTCATAACCGACCGGACAGCGCCTGCCTTGGGGTCCGGAGCCCCGAAAACAACCTTCCTGATGCGGGCCTGTATGACTGCTCCCATGCACATGGGGCAAGGCTCCAGGGTGACATAGAGGTCACAATCGCTCAGCCGGTAGTTACCCGCCCTTGGACAGGCCCTGCGGATGGCCACCATCTCGGCATGGGCCGTCGGGTCTTTCCGGCTGACCGGACAATTATAGCCCCGGCCCAGGACCTTGCCGGCAGAGACAACCACTGCGCCAACCGGCACTTCTTCCCTGTCCCGGGCTCTTCGGGCCTGAGCCAGAGCCAGGCGCATATATCTTTCATCGTCCGTCATTTGATTCGGCTCACATGGCCAGATTTTACCCGTCTCCCTGTGATTTTACAACTATTCTTCCCGCAGCCCCCGGTCATTTTGCCTCAGGTGTGAGCATACGCCGCCTTAAATCTGCCCGATTGACGACTTGTCTTTACATCTCAAGTCGATATGCAATAAACTGGTCACAGCTGAGGAAAGCTCATGGACCGCTTGGAGTGTCTCTTCTGCGGAAAAAAATATCCGCTGGATTTATTTGCGGTTTTTTGCCCCGCGTGCCATGAGCCGATGCTCGTCTCCTCCACTCCTCGAAAGAGGTCGATGGCGCTGGAGCGAAGCCTTTCCCTGGAGAAATACCAGTCGTTCCTTCCTTTGGCCCATGTGGACAAAACCCTCTCCCTGGG
>Ga0105100_10002561_pt1 | contig 10620 bp, 5 predicted proteins | sample PPLLak12cMay2015_2_FD_87033 | JGI IMG/M metagenome (GOLD analysis project Ga0105100, IMG submission 87033) | Freshwater sediment microbial communities from Prairie Pothole Lake near Jamestown, North Dakota, USA - PPLs Lake P8 Core (1) Depth... | ecosystem: Environmental > Aquatic > Freshwater >... | reverse complement strand
GCCCCGGATCACGGCCGCCACCGGCGGAAAGGAGGTGCCCTTGTAGTGAAGACTTTCGGTCGAAAAGGGCCTTCTTGATCCCGCTACACCGGTTTCAACCCGCGAATCCGCGAAGTCGGGCTACCCTATTTTAACGGGCGCGCAAGAACTTTTCTGAATCCGTATGATTGGTTTGTTGCCGCACCTACTTGGGCTGGTACGTAATCTTGAGACGGGCTGCTTTGTCCGGAGCACCGTCGTATGCCCAGAACCGGCGGTCCTCCTCGTAGTTGGAGCAGGAGTAGAGGATCACGATTGCGTTGCCGCGCGACCAACTTGGGCGGTCGATGACCCCCTGAAGGACCTGACGAATGTCAGGACTCTCATACCAGGTGTCCGGCGTCCAGGATGCGCTGTCCCAATTCCACGGCTGCGAGGCGGCCGTTCCCTGTGCGACTGCAACGCGTCGATTGCTGAAATCCGCCGGGTTGTCCGCCGCCTCGGCGCGAATCCCGGCATCAATGGAGCCCGTCAATCCGTAGGTGAAGGAACAGACGCTCAGTGTCGCACTCGTTATGATGGCCCCCGGCGGGACCCGGATGCTCCCAAACCGCATTCCGGCGGCGGATGCACCGATGACCAGCGACTTGCCGTTGAGCTCCTGGTATGTGCTGTACATCATGCCGCTGGCATCATCTGCTCCGGATGACACCTGGTACTCCACGGTGATTTCCCGCAGGACCGAGACACGCACGGTGGCTGTATTTGAGAGTCCCGCATAGGGCGGCACGCCGCCGTCACTGGCGCGGAAGGTGAAGCTGTCCTGTCCCTCCCAACCTGCATCAGCACGATAGACGACTTGATCCGCTGGGAGAATGGCGGGAACCTGGCTGATCGGCGCACCATCCGCGACACTCTCCAATCGGCCATGTGAAGGCAGTGACAGGATCGTATACGTCAGCGCCCCCGGTGGAACCGGCGAACCATCATCAGCCGCCTGGAGCGTCACGATCTCAGGCGTACGAAGCGCAGCGACCACGGCAACATCCTGGGCCACCGGAGGAGCGGCAGGTGTCCCACACAGCGTGGATGTCCCGGCTCCTGAGACACGCTTGACCACCAGCAGAGCGCCCACGTCCAAAACCGGCGTGTAGCGGCACGACTCATCGACGCCCGCACCTGTGCCGGTGCTTGACTCCAGAATCATCGGCGTGCCCGTTCTACTCGGTGCCATGCCGTACAGGTAGAGGTCAAAATCCGCCTCTGGGGGGTTGTCCAGAGAGATATGAACGCCTCGTCCGGCGGTCAGATGCACCGCTCGCGCCCAGACGCGTTTGTCCGTCGCCTGGCTGCCGAGACTGACACTGACATCCTCGCCCGGTTCATAGCTCTGGCAGACCGCCTCGACGGCCGCATCAGGGTTGATCATTCCGTATCCTTCATAAACATCCTTGCCTGAAGGAAATCCATTGGGTCCGGCCGTCGCACGCTGCAAACTGGGATTGCCGTTGCCCAGTTCCCGTTTGGCGTTGGTTTCGCTGGCCGTGGCGCACAGAAGCATCTTCACGTAGCGCGGAAGCTCGCTGGAACTGAAATCCCACACAATCCCCTCCCGCTCGAGGGCCTCAATGACCAAGGCAGCACAACCGGCCACGAAGGGAGCCGCAAACGAGGTACCACACCCACCCCGGTAGTCGTTGCCCCCCCAATTGATGCTGCTTCCGGCATGAGAGCTGCCGCTGTCTACGGACATGATGCCCGTGTAGAGCCAGGAGCCGCCCGGCGCCAGGACATCGGGCTTGTAGTCCTCGGTCTCGCAGGGGTCCTCGAATCCAAAAGACGAGTAGCTGGTGAGAGTGTTTTCGTCATTCACCGCGCCGACCGTGATGGCCATCCCTGCTCGTGGCGGGTCGGCCATCTTCCGCTCGGACGCCGACTTCTCCTCGGCGCTGTTGCCCGCCGCGGCCACAACGACGATCCCGTTATTGACGAGCGTGTTGATCTGATCCCTCAGCGAAACACTCTCCATGGGCAGGCCGTCATCGTCAGTGAGCCCGAGACTGATACTGAGAATCTTAATCTTCGCCTGCCGGCGATGAACGATGAAGTCATCTAATGCGGCGGTCAAGAGATTGGCGTCGGGCACACCTTCACGCGATTCGATCTTGGCCGCGGCCCACCGGCAGCCTGGCGCGACGCCGCTGAGCTTTCGGAAGCCGTCGCCGACCCCTGGATATGGATTCACGTAGGTGTAGACGGCAACTTCCTTTAACACGGCGCTGTCGTACCCCGGAAACAGGACGGTGGAGAAAAGATAGTCCTTCTGTCCCAACACGATAGAGTCCATGTACAGTGGCGAAGGCATCATCTTGCCGCCCGTGGTTCCGGTCCAGTCAAAGTCCTCGAGAGGCGTTCCCTTCTTCCAGCACACGTGGAACAGAGCCGCGGAATTGCCGCTGAACGTGGCCCGCGAACTCACATTGGAGAGGCCGGGAGCAAGCATTATAGGTTCGACCAAGTGTACTGAGTTGTACCACGGTGCAACGGAGATGAAACTGAGGCCCCCATTATCCGGGCCGGCGGACTGACCGGTTCCGAGGGCAACGCCTGCACAGAGGCTGCCATGCCCATCATAATCAATCGGGCTTGGCTCATTGTCGTCAGAGAAGTCACGCCAATAAGCACATCGGCCGGCCAGATCAGGGTGAGTGCCTTCGACACCTTGATCCACAAATGCAATAGTCGTCTCCGAGTCACCTCGGAAGCCGTTTGGATCGCCGGCGAATCCGGTCCGCCATATGGGTCGAACGCGGCCGGTCTGAGACGCAAGGTCCATGTACGGCGTCAGCGAGGCGATGCGCTCCACCTGCACCAGGGTCGAGCCCATCACGGTCGGCAGCATGGCCACATGACCGCGAGGAATCCGGCCATTCCAACCATATGATACGGCCTGAAACAGGTACGTGATCTCGCCGTCGAGGGCGAGAAAATCACCTATCTGCTGTTGTGTCACCGGCTCGCTGAAGATCAACTGTACCGGCATCAAGCGACCTCCGGCATCTGCTGCAATGGAAACCCCCTTCGTGCGGGCGATCATAGTCTCCAATGCGTCGTTGACGCGATTGCCGTTGCGGTCATCGGGATACACCGCGCTGATCACGGGAGCCACCTGCGGCGGGGCCGGTGGGCGCAGAGTCCCACTCCAAGTCCGGCCCGGCGCCAGCAACGTCCAAGCCATCAACAAAGGGCACAATCGTCCCCATACCACGGCTTGATATCCTGTCCTGTTTTCACGTGTGAATGACTCTGATGATGTGTTGATGCGATGAAAGACTTGTAGAGGCCGCGAACTCACTCTCTCCTCCTTTCTCAAGGGCGCATGTAGAACGACAGGCGAGATCCCGCCAACCGCCTTGATACCCGCCCGGCGCGCTTCGATGCCACGCGACTGCCCGGCGAACAGATTCCATAGTACCTGTTTTATCGGCATTGTGTCAAGCAGAAACGACTTGCCGGCGGTAGGAACCCGCCCCCTAACTGGTTGGGTTGGAGAGCTTCTTGATGGCGGCGGTGCAGTCGGGGTGGAGGGCGAAGATGCTGTCGAGATTGGTGATCCGGAAGACACGTTCCAGTTGCGAAGTCAGGGCACTGACGACGACCCGGCCTTCGCCCGGCTCCAGCCGGGCTCGTGCCTCCAGCAGCAAGCCCAGGACCTGCGAGGAGAAGAACTTGACACCCGTGAAGTCGAAGACCAGCCCGTTCGGGCGGTGGGCTTCAATGTATTGCCGCAGGCTTGTTGAGGCGTTCGCGATCTCCGCGACATCGCAAATGCAGCAACTCCTGAACCGGGCAATCGCCACGTTACCTTCGCTGCTGATATCCAAGGCCTCTTTCGCGTCCATAACCACCTGATCTGTCACAGGGCCCTGCCGTCAGTTGGCATTATCCCATACCGCTGACGTCCCGTCGAGCCCTTTGTGCCCCGTTCCAAGGCCTCGCACGGGGAACTCTGACGACTGCGAAGAATACTGAGACAAAATGCGTTACGTGGATGCGGGCAGGCGGCACTAACAGGTGGCCGTGACGCGAACAACGACATGAATCGGCGTCCGGGGCTCAGAGGGATATCAGGCCGGCAGGAGGCTGTGCCTGTGAACGCATAATCGTGGATAGATCCTCCGAACTGCCCGTAGTGACCAAGGCTGCGAGCCGACCACACTCGCGGCCTTCGGTCTATTGGGGCCGCAGGAGCATCGCCCTGCGACACCGCCCGGGGGCAATACGACGCGATCAGTGCTGCAGGAACCCAACGGTGGAGGTGAGGACTCGCTGGCGAAAGCGGGTGTGCTGCTCGCTGCTCTGCTGCTCCTGGAGGTCCTTGAAGCTGGCGCGGCAGAAGTGACAGCCCATCGTCGTCAGGTGAAAATCGACGTAGTCGAACCACTCGGGGGACAGGGTCTCCAGCAGAAACGCGCCGAGGGTGCTTCGTTTTGGGCAGCTCAGGCGCTGCGATTCCCAGATTTCCGTCAGGAGGTCGTCGGAGTAGGCGATGGACAGGTCCTTGAGCGACCCATCCTCCGTGATTTCCCGGCGAATGCGCTTGAGGCAACGGTGTTTCATCACGCGGACCATGCCCTCGTCGAGCTTGAGCAAGCGGCCCACATCGACGTTGGGCAGGTGACAGTAGAACACCAGGTCGGCCACCTTGAGGTCGCGGAACCTCCTGGCCTCCTGATACCTCTTCACCAGCCGGCGCAGGATTCCCGTCAGGGCCTGACGCAGCAGTTGGAACTGTTCGTCGTGGCTGACGCACCAGCTCACACTCGGATCGGAAGAGGCCACCCAGGCGAATGAATCGGCGGGCGCCTCGCTCGCGCCCGGACGACAGACATCCTGGATCAGGCACACGGTCCTCGCCCAGCGCGTCCGGAAGCGGTTGGCGATCTCGTTGCGCAGGATGCTGAACAGGTAGGTCTCGAGGCTGGCCTCAAGCTTGAGGTTGCCAACGACTTTCACGAAAGAGGTGAAGGTCTCCTGGACGATATCCTCGGCGTCGGCCCGCTGGTGGACGCGCGTCATGGTGAACCGCAGGAGCCGGCCCTGGTACTCATCGACCAGCCGGGCCCACGCCTCCGCGTCTCCTCGCCGGATTGCCTCCAGCAGACTCTTGTCACTCTGATGGGTATCGCCCATGCGCCTGATTGACTATCCGCTCTTATACAGGTCCCTATTTCTTATCGACCGAACCCAGGTACTGGTCCAGCCATTTCACAATTTCGTCATGGTACTGCTTCTGATATTCCCCCGCGATGCCGTGCCCGCCTGGGAAGAGGATGTGCTTCTTCAGGGGTTCGGCTGTCCCCAGAAGGTCGAAAAGCGGTTTCTGAGCCGTCTCGTACGGGAAAACAGAGTCCTCCCTCCCGTTGAGCATGAGCATGGGGACTTTGACGCGAGGAGCGAAATTGGCGGGATCTGAGGCGGGGTGCCACGCGCAGGCGCAGATGCCGGCGAGCAGGAGGACGCCGGCTTTGACACGGCTTTCCACGGCGATCATCAGCGGGCCCATCTGGCCGCCCCAGCTCAGGCCGACAAAGGCGAGCCTGCCGGTGTCAATGTCGTTGCGGGTCTCCAGGTAGTCGATGGTCCGGCGCAGGTCCTGTGACATCTGGATATGAAGATTCCTGCTGAGAATGCTGTCGAGCGGATAGTGGGGTCTTTCGAGTCTGCGTTCGTAGGTTCCCTTGTAGAAGGGGACGACGACGGCCCGGCCGCTCTGGAGAATCGCCGTCATTTCACGTCTGTGTGCGCGCTCATCCCAGGGACTGTCCTGCGCCTCGTCGCCCGGGCACCAGACGACGACCTGGTACGGCGGCCTGGCTCCACCGGGCAGAAGCAGATAGGCGATGACGCGCTCGGTCGGATAGGCCGCGTCGAACGTGATTCGCTCGCGCTTGCAGAAGTTGCGATCGTAATCGACTGATTCGATCCGGGCGTTCAGCTCGGTCCGGTCGTACTTGTAGGACGTGCTGAGGTAAGAATCCAGGCCCTCATCCGAGACAGGGGTGAAATGCTCCCAATCCCGGTGTTTGCGCGGCATAGGCTCAAAGGCCGCCTGCGGCGCCGCCTGTTTGCCACCGAGATACATGGCGCACCGCAACCCGTTGGCCGCGTCCCGGTCCCACGGCGAGCGGACCTCGCCCGTCACAAAGACATATTCATTGTCCGCCCACGAGCCGCCGAGGATGCCCCGAGTCTCGTCTTCCCCCGCGATCGCATTGTAGCACCACTCACGTGCGTTGCCGGCGGCGTCGTAGAGGCCGAACCTGCCTGTGCCGGGATAGTGGCCCACCGGGGCAGGCACGCTGTCGAAGTTGCCGTACCGGGAAATGCGACAAGGAGACTCGCCCACGCCGGCAGCCAGGAGCCAGTGGAGGATCGTGGGCAGACCCTTCCCTCGGAAATGCGCGTAGGCGGCCGCCTCGTACCAGCTCAGGCCGCCGACCGGATAGTCGCCCTGCCCCGATGGGTACGTCCCGTGCCTCCAGGCGCCGGGGCCGGCCGAACCGGTCTGGTCGCGGAAGAGCTCCATCGCCTGCGACCAGGTGAGGATCTGCCCGCCCTTGACGAATGGCTCCGTCCAAAATTCCTGTCGTTCATACCCGCCGCGGTCCATGAACTGCTTGTACTGCCGGTTCGTGACCTCGTACTTGTCGATCAGGAACGCCGGAGCGGAGCCCGCGGAGCACTCGCTGTGATAAAGGCCTCGCTGCCTGAGCTCTGCGGGGGGTATCCAGGCCATGTCCGCCGGGAAGTCCCCCTTCCTGTGCAGGGTGAAGATCATGCGCCCCGCAGGAATCGAGCCCGGGTCCACGAAGGACGGGGGCATGTCGGTGGACCGCACGACATTAAGAGGTGTGCATCCCTTCTTCTCAATCCGCCAGCGATACGTGCCGAAGGGAATCCTGGCACGTTCGATGGGGGTGCGGCCGACATACTTCCATCTGGGGCTCGTGTCGGGATAGCCGCCGAAGTAGACTCTGGCACCGGGCTGGTTCGTGATGATGGTATACTCGCGTGACAGGTGCGGCCAGCGACTGACCAGCAGCGGGTCATCGGGGATGACTCGTTCAGCTCGTTCGGCCAGCACGAAGGCACGGAGGTACTCCTTGGCCTGGACGAGCTGGTCGATCTCCGCCATGGCGTGCTGCTGGGCCCAGTGCACGGTCAAATGCCGCCAGGTGATCCCGATGGCAAACGCCGTGGCCACCACGACGCCGGCGGCCAGGGCGACCGTCACCGTGCGGCGGCGAACGAATTTCACGACTCGCTCTGTGGTCCCGGCGGGCTTGGCGCTGATCACCCGCCCCTCGAGATACCGGCGCAAATCCTCGGCGAACTCGCCCGCGCTCTGATAACGCCGGCTCGCGTCCTTGTCGATGGCTTTGCAGCAGATCGTCTCCAGATCGACGGGGATGTGCGGATTGATGTGTCGCGGCGGACGCGGCTCCTTGCTGAGAATCTGGCCGATGACCTGCTGCTGGGTGTCGCCGTCGAAGAGCGGCTCGAGGGTCAGCAGCTCGTACAGCGTCACGCCAAGCGAGTAGATGTCGGAGTGATGGTCCACCTTGTCATGCCCGCCGGAGATTTGTTCGGGACTCATGTACCGGGGCGTGCCGAGAAACGAGCCGGTGAGAGTCACGGCGCGTTCCGCGCAAATGCGGGCGATTCCGAAATCCAGCAGGATGAGCCGGCCGTCGCGGGACAGCATGAGATTCGACGGCTTGACGTCGCGGTGAATGATGCCCTCCACGTGAGCGTAGTTCAGAGCATCCGCGACCTCGCTGATCAATCGAGCCACCGTGTTGAAGTATTCGTTCTCCGATTTGCAGTCGCGCAGCACGCACGGAACCTGCGAGCCATTCTCTGCGTCGACGTCCGCGTGAGCGTCCGTGTCCTCCGCGCCCCCCATCACTGACTCAGGCGTCTTCGACAATCTGACTTCGCGTAGTTCCGCAATGACCTGGTCGAGGCCCTGTCCATCCACCATCTCCATGGCAAAGTAGCAGATGTTGCTCTCAGCGCCCTCGGCGTGGATGGTGATGATGTTCGGATGATGGAGTTTGGCGGCGGCCCTGGCCTCCCGGTGGAATCGCTCCACGGCAGAGGCGCCTCCGGAGAGGTTCATGGGCAGCACCTTCAGGGCGACGCGACGATTCAGTGAGACCTGCACGGCCTTGTAGACCACGCTCATCCCACCGGAGCCCAAACGCTTCTCCAGCCGGAAATCGCCAATCTGAAGATTCGGCTCAAGGCCCACGACCGGGGCATCCGTCCTGTCCGCGCTCACGGGAGCAGGTGTGGCAACCGGGTTCTCAGAAGCGCAGTCCGGCTCCAGGCCCGCCCGCATCCGGCCCACAGCCGTCGCGCAGCGGTCGCAGATCCGTAGGTGGCGTTTCCATCCCGCAAGCTCCTCCGCCGAGGCCATCCCCTCGACGAACGCCGCCAGATCCCGCTGTGACAGACAACCCTTCACGGCCCCGAGACCCCTGTTACTCGAGTTCAGGATTCCCTCGCTTATTGTACCCGAAAGTGCGATTTGGAGCAAGACGGCAGCAGCGACACACAATGATTTTAGTATCCTTTACGTCGGCAAGGCAGACTGAGGGCGCGGACGTGACAGGAAATGATTGTCAGGACAGCCCTCTACGGCTTCGGGGCAGGGGGTGCGCCGGCGGGCGGCATGTCGGCTGGAGACGTCGGCGCCGGCGATGGGCCCACCGGCGGTTGCGCGGCGACGGGCGCGGAGGCCGGCGTCACCAGAGCCGGAGGATCCGGCAGAGGCAGCGGCGTCGGGCGACTACTGCCCGTCGTTCCATAGTTGATGTTGAGTTTCGAGACTAAGGCCCCTGCCTGACCCGTGCCGCCGAGCAGCTTGTCATGCTCGGCCTGCAAGGTGTCGAGATTCGCCTCCTGCACGGCCCTCGTGAGTGTGGGTTGACGCACGCCGAGAAGCTTGCTGAGACACTTGTCCTCGACCTCGGCAATCACCGACATCAGGTAACTCCGCGACGCGTCGGTCAGGAGATTCCGTTGCTGGCCTTTGATGTATCGCTGAACGACGAACGAATAGAGTTGAGCAAAACGCTTGGCCACCTCCGGATTCGCAGTGCCGCCCGCGGTCAGCCTGTTGCTGAGCAGCTTCAAAAGGGCGCCATCCGCCAGTTCATACCCGGGGTCCCAGGCGCCATACCGTTTGATTCGTTCATCGGCCGCACGGAGAAGCAGCGTTTCGGCGGCAGGCGTATTGAGCCGTCCGGCAAAGTCGACCATCAGATTGATGACTTCCGAACTGCTGTTCTCAGTGACCCGGGTGCACTCGGCCATGATTCGCTCGGCCAACTGTGCCGACGCGGCCTGGTTCTGGCTGAGCTTGGTCCACAGCGACGGGTCCGTGGCCGTACGGACAGCCCAGTACCGCACACCATTGTTGTCCTGCGAGATCGCGCGGACGGCGATGTCCACCAGACGAGGGTCCTTCAGACCATCCACCAGAATCAGCAGATTCGTCGTGACCCTGAATCGTCTCACCGAATCGCCCATCCCCTGGGCCTCCTGGAGTGCGGCGGGAATATACTTGGCGGTGGAATCCTGGAACTGCTGAGCATACTGAGCCTGCTGCGGATTCTGCCGGCTGAGAAGGGTCGTGCGGGCGGTGGCAATCTGGGTAAAATCGTCGGTCCGGACGATTTCCTCGACGGCGTCAAGCACGAACGCATCGATGACGGCCAGGTCCTGCGGGCTCAAGACGCTCTTCTTGATGACCTCATCGACCCCCCGGGTATCGACCACACCACTGGCAGTCGGCGCAAACAGAAGGCCGCCGACAAGGAGGACAAATACCGCGCTTGTCACCTTCATTTCGTTAGCATTCCTTTCAACAGGGACCCGTGCCAATTTATCCAGCTTAACTTTGTGGCTCGATTTTGTCAAGGGAAATCGACATCCCGGACCGTTGCGGCCCCTGAGGCATTCGTCGCGCACGAAGGTCCTTTAATATGCCCCCCTGTCCCGCTGCCGCTCGCGATCAGGGGAAGACGCTCAACCGACGCAGGCCCCGCGTACCACAGTCAGGCTCGCCCGGCCTTGAGCATTCCCACTCGCTGCTGTAGAATCGCCGTGTCGACACAATCGAGCCCGGTCTTGCCGGGGCCTCACAAGTTCATGTTTCGCAGGGCAATAGAACCATGAGACTCGTCGCAATCAGAGACGGGGTGACCCAATGATTGATTCAAGGACTCGCTTGTTTTGGTGGCTCTGCACCGCCGTATTCATCGGCTCGATGGCATCGGTGGCTACGGTAGCCGACGCGCCGGGCACCCCGCCCCAGGCGACGCGCTACATGGTGGTCGTCACAGGCGGCGAGCTGTTGGAGGGCGCGTACGCGGACGGGCATACCCACTTCATTACGCGGACGCTGCGTCCGCTCGGCCTGCACTGTGTCGGCTCGATGTGCGTCGACGACATACGCACGGACATCAAGGATGCCCTGGGCTTCGCGGCGAGCAAGGTACCTCTCGTGATCGTCACAGGCGGCCTGGGTCCAACGGACAATGACATCACGCGAGAGACCCTGGCGGACTT
>Ga0105100_10002560_pt1 | contig 10623 bp, 7 predicted proteins | sample PPLLak12cMay2015_2_FD_87033 | JGI IMG/M metagenome (GOLD analysis project Ga0105100, IMG submission 87033) | Freshwater sediment microbial communities from Prairie Pothole Lake near Jamestown, North Dakota, USA - PPLs Lake P8 Core (1) Depth... | ecosystem: Environmental > Aquatic > Freshwater >... | reverse complement strand
CGTATCCGCTTCAATCTGTTCGAGCAGGGTCAGATCACTGCCTTCGCCGGCTTTGGAAGTGTCGGCAGGCATTGTTTCAGCAACGGTTTCCGTTGACGTTGGGGCAGCCATTATATTGCCGGCCTTGTTAAGCTCACTGATAAGCTTATTCGCATCGATGAGGCTTCTGAGGATTTCCTTATTCTCATAGGTTTCCCAGAATTCGAGACGGGCTGTTCCCTGCAAAAGTTTTCGCACCCTTTCCTTTTCTTCAACACCGGGCAGCTCAACCAGGATGCGGTCGCCTCCTTCAATACGCTGCACGTTGGGCTGTGCCGTACCAAAATGGTCGATACGGGTGCGTATAATCTCAAAGGAATTGCTGATTGCAGCATCGGCTCTTTCACGGATGACCTTCAGCACGTCAGCATTGGAGGTGTTATAATTGATCTCGTTTCGCAACTCCTGCGAGGTAAAGATTGAGCTGAGCCTGGCATTGGGATTTATGCTTTCAAATGCCCTGCCGAACAAGGTCACAAAATCCTCATTCGAGGCCGCTTGCTCCTTGCGGGCAAGGGCAAGGGCCCTGTTAAAGGTTGTGTCTTTGCTGTAATTGGCCAGTGACTTGATGACATCAACCGTTGAAACCTCCAGGATAACGTTCATACCACCGCGAAGGTCCAGACCCAGGTTGATCTCACGTTCCTGACATTCCCGGTACGAATATTTTTTTAACCAGAGAAAATTATATACTTCCTCGGAGGAAATGGAATCGAGATAACGATCGGCTATTTTAAGCCCCAGTGAATCAAGTTTCTTGTCAGGACTCTGCGTTACTTTTTGGGCATATTTTTTGGCATCATTTCTAACTTTGTAGGTGACAACCGTAAATGACAACTGATAAATACATACCAGCGCTAGAGCGATAGCAAATGCCCAAATGGCTCCTTTATTACGCATTTCTTTATATTATTAGTTTAAAATTCCTTTTTTAACAGTGGCGCAAATATATTAAAATTTTCCTAATGAGCTAACCGGTTGATGCTAATTATGAAAGATAACCGTTCCCGGTTCCCGGTTCACGGTAAGCCTGCCTGCTCCCGATGCATCGGGATACGGCAGACATGTCTGTCAACCTGTAAAAAAATTTCAAACTTTCCCCGTATCTTTGCTTTATATTAAATGCATTCTAACGGCAAATCATATCGTATGAAAAAAATCCCTATCATTTTAATAGTTGCATGGACATTGGTGGCGGGCTGTAAAAGTTCCGGAAAGTCAGAAGATCCATCCGGCCCTCATTTGGTAAAAGAATACTATGACAACGGCAGGATTCGGTCAGAGATATCAGCTGTCGGCACCCTGCGGCATGGAATTACAAAAAACTATGACAGAAGCGGAAACCTGGCCGGTGAAGTGATGTATGTCAACAATATGAAACACGGATGGGCAACCAATTATTATGCTTCAGGCAGGGTTCATTCGAAGATCATGTACCAGGAAGCTAAAAAGGACGGTGATGAAATATGGTATTATGAAAGCGGCAAGGTATTCCGCCTAAGCCCTTATGCCAAAGGGAAACTGAATGGTGTGCAAAAAGGCTATTATGAAGACGGCAGCCTGAAGTTTGAAATGCCTTATAAAAACGGAGATCCGGGAACAGGACTGAAAGAATACTCGAAGACCGGCAAGCTGATTACCAATTACCCCGTCATCGTAATTAAGGAAGTCAATCACCTGGCTATGAATAACATGTATATTCTCAAACTTTCCCTGTCCAATCAATCCGGCAAGGTGCAGTTTTACAGGGGAGAACTGGAGGAAGGAAAGTACCTCACCAGGAAGGTAATGTCCATGATATCGGAAAATGGTGTGGCTGAATATGTTGTGTCTGTAGCACCGGGAGCAATGGCCATTGAAAAGCTCAACTTTGTCGCCAGTGTTAAGACACCTATGGGAAATCCCTGTATATTGCAGAAAAGGTTCAACCTGGCGGTTAAAAACTAAGAGGGTTTGAAAGTTTGAGGATTTCAGGATTTAAGGTTTTGAAGAAAAGTCAGCATTTGACTCCCGATAGCTTCGGGAACAGTCCGCAACGGGTAAAGTAAACCTTTGAATTTTCAAACTTTAAAATATTCAAACCTTATTTATTCAAACGAAGTCAGACAGTACAGTAATGCCGTGTTCCCCGGCGATATTACCAGCCCCCGCTGAATGTATTCTTTAGCCTTTTTGAGATTCCCCTTCCTGAAATAATGCATGCCGGCTGAAGAATAAGCTCTGCCCACCAGGTCGTAAGTCAGATCACCGCCGGGGAAAAGGGAGTGCAACGCTTCAAATTTAAGCAGGTATTCATCGCCAGGGGTTAGTTCCCCCCTGTCGAAATAATCCATGGCTGTCCCCAGGTACAGCATGATAAGCAGGTTATTAAATACCATATTGGTCTTCAGGCTTTCATATTGGCTGGCATATTTTTCAACCAGGCTGGTTGCCGTGCGGGTATCCATCACCCTCATGCTGCTGGCCAGTGTCTGCACGAATGCTACCTGGGCATCTGCATTATCAGGATTGATCCGGTATGCCACTTCAAAGAATGGCAGGGCATCCCTGGTCCTGCTTCGGTTCAGTAAATACCTGCCCCTTTCAAAATGGTATACGAAAGCAATCTCATCAAGGAATTCTTTTTGTTTTATATGACTTTCCAGATATTGGTATATCTTTTCATAGTAATCAACATCGCTTCGGTTGATCAGGTGAGCAATGGTTATTTTGGCAAATTCGTCACGGACCATGGAGGGGGTGATACTTTCAGTATTAAAGCGGGTCAGTTTTACCAGATAGTCAGCATCGTTTAGTTCATTATAGGTTTCTTTTCCGACAATATCAGCCAGGGCTATCATCATGAGGAACTCTATTTTTTTGCAGGGATAGAACAGATAAGCCTTTTCAAGCTCGTGATACCCTTCTTTTATTTTCTGGTCCTGGAACAAATAAGCAGCCTTGTTGAGGTATTGGATCCCCAGCAGTTCTTTTAATGATATCTGCTCATCCGCAAAGTAGTATTTATCGAAAAGTTCATTGGTGTTGGTTCCTATATACTCATTTTCACTGATGAACTTATTCTTTCTCATATAATCGATATACTGTTTTTTCATTCGCTGGTCAAAACTCAGGTATCCGGCCGCAGGATCGGTTGATTCGATCTTGATCTCTTCACTCCCCGGATAGGAGACAAGATAAACATGAACAGGTGTTTCCCTGACATCGAAGGGGATATTGCTTTTCTGCAGTATGATTCCATATAAGGCGGAAGCTGATACGCAGTTGAAATTACCATTTTTAAATATTTCAGGAAAGGAAGTCTGAAGCTCATACTTGCTGAAATAATGATCGTGGGTGATCTTATAAATTGTCTTGATCCGCTGTTTCGGCTTCAGGGCAATGGGAGTTTTGATCTTCAGGTCACTGAGGAAGGTATAGAAATCCAGCTGATATTGTTGCGCCAGCATTTCATCCATGTCGGCTGAAGTGGCAAGAAACAGGCTAAGAAAATCCTCTTCCCCGTTGCTGAAAAATCGGTTGAACTGTGCTTTTTCATAAGCTCCCGAATATTTTATTTCATCCGGGTAAACCAGGGTATCGGATGTGGCATTTTGCGCAAAACATGACCAACAGGCAACAAAATACGCAAATGCCAGGCTGATCCATTTTTTCATATCGGCAGTATTTGGTGATCGGTTGCTGCAATTTACGAATTTGAGAGCATTTCTGCCATAGAATTCTTATGTTCCCTGTTGTGCTCTTAGGTGGTTATAAATTGAGGATTATGCTAACCACAAAGAACAAAAAAGAACACATAAGAAATGATTTCATCTGTTCATTTTTTAAAGACCGTTTAACAGCACAATTCACCTATGCTGTTTTGGTTATTTCCAGCGGCCATGGTTATTCGAGTAATGATTCAAATGAAGCGCCCAGCGTCTGTTGTTTAATGAAATCATATTGTGTCAGCTGCCTGATCTCATAGTAATAAGTCCAGAATTCCCGCAAGGCTGCAATATATCCGCGGCGGGCCACATCTTTGTCTTCCAGGGCAACGTTTAAATCAAGCACATCGATCTTTCCGATCAGAAAACGCTGTTTGCTAATTTCATAACTATACTGGGCTACGGTATCGGCCTTGGCGGCAATCAGCAACTGGTCATCCTGCAGGCTGAACTGCATGACTTTCAGCAATACCTGTTGTTCAAAATCAATTTGCTCCTGTTGCACAGTGGTGTTGACTACCTCCTGGTTTGAGCGCGCCATTTTGTATTGTCCGCGCCCTAGTCCCCAGTCAAGCAAAGGCATTTCAATTCCAATCCGTAAAGTCTGTTTATCCTGTGGATCCTGGTATGCCCCGGGAATATCAACAGCTCGCTGGGTTAATCCAAAAGAGGCAAGCAGATTGGCATTCAGTCCTTTTTCAGCTTTGGTCATCGCTACCTGTTGTTGTGCTTCAATCAGTTGCCTTTCCAGTTGCACCATGTCGGGATTGTTCTTTTTTGCTTCCGAAAGGGCTTTTTCTATGTTAACCTCCATAAATACTACTCCTGAAGGTATGATAAGCGTAATATCCGTAACGGGGCTTAAATTCAGAAATGAACGGAGCTGAAATTTATAGATCTCCAGATTGATCCCTGCCTTGTTAAGGTCGGTGCTGGCTTCGAGATGCCTGAGTTCAAGCTGAAGCAATTCGTTTTCAGCAATGGTGCCCATGTTATACCTTCCCTGCGCGATTTTATACAAGGTATCAGTATTCTGGTAATTGATACGGGATATTTCAACATCCGTCTGGGCCAGGGCAAGGTCGAAGAAATAATTGACCGCCCGCATGGCCACCCCTTCCATGGCATCGATATATTCTTTCTTGGCTTCTTCATATCGCAGGGGCTCGATTTTCCTTTCCCACCTGAACTCGTTATAACCGCTTAACGGCTGTCGGAATCCCACGGAGATGGGGGAAGAAAGGTACATATAATTCTCATTTTTGCCGAATTGATCAACCCGTTGCAGATCAGAGCTTGCAAACACCGAACCTCCGGTCAGTCCTATGTTTTGCTGTAAATTCAAACCCATCGTGATGGCATTGGCATTATCCTCAATGTAAGAATAGGTTCCGTCAGGATTTTGGTATTTTATCAGCGAACTGTTAAAGTTGACCAGGTCTCCCGACAGGCTCAGCCTGGGAAGGTAGTTGGCCACATGCGTGCGATATTGCCAGTAGCTTCCGCGGAAACGATGACGTGCCAGAATAGCCTGCAGCGACTGTTCCTGTGACATCGCGATGACTTCCTCCAGGGTAAGGACCTTCTTCGGGGCTTCCTGGGCGTTGGTGCCAGCGGTGGCAGTGAACAAAACAATAATTATTAAAAGTCGTTTCGTCATATTTGTTAATTTGATGATTTATTGGTTGATGTTTACAGTATCAACCGACAACCTGCCTGCCTTCAGGCAGGCTGACAACTGCCAACCGACAACACCCAACACCCACACAACTTATCCCTTGTCCCTTGTCCCTTCATTCATACCTCAGCGATTCGATCGGATCCTTCTCCGATGCTCTTTTTGCCGGGGAATATCCAAAAATGATCCCCACTGAGGCCGAGACAACAAAGGCAATCAGCACCGACGACATGGTGACAATGGTGCGGATATCAAATATTCTTTCAATGGCTTCGGCCAGGATGATGCCGAAGATGACGCCAATCAGGCCGCCTGTTATGCTGATAAGGACCGCTTCAGAAAGAAACTGCATGACAATATCCGCTTTTTTCGCGCCGATAGCCATGCGGGTGCCTATTTCCTTAATTCTCTCCATGACGGAGGCAAACATGATGTTCATGATCCCGATGCCTCCCACGATCAGGGCAATGCTGGCAATAGCCCCCAGCACAATGTTGAATATATCCTTGGTCCGCTGTTCCTGCTTCAGCAGCATTTCGGGGATGGTGATCTCATAGTCCTTCACCTGCATGTGCCGCCGGTGCATCATGCGGCTCAGCAATTCAGCTGTGGGGGATAATTGCTGCGTTTCAAAAACCTGAATGATGATCCGGTCGAGCTGATGATAATTGCCTTCGGTGTTTTGCTTAGGCGTCACACTTCTTGCCATACCGGGGAAATTACCGGACTGGCTGGCGAATGTGCGGGTATTTATAAGAGCCCGGTTCTGAAAACGCAGGAGCACCGCTTTTACCGGCACATATATGTTGTCGTTGAAAACATTGATCCCCGCATTTTCAAATCCGGTAAGGCTTATGGTGCTTCTTTCGATCACACCGATGACTTTCAGCCATATGTTGCCGAATTTTATATACTGGTTGATGGGATTGACCTTGCTGAAAAACTTTGCCCTTATGTTAGACCCTATTATGCATACCGGTATTCCGTTGTCTTCCTGATAGGCATTAAACACCTCTCCCATTTCGAGTTTGAGGTTGTAGATGTCAAAATAGGATTTGGAAACACCGAGGATTTTTGCGGCTTCCCTTGATCCGCCACTGGTAACAAAGGAATTAATAGAGATCTCCGGGCTGATGCTCTTCAAGGTTGGCAGTAATTTGCTGATCGCCGCAACATCCTCCAGGGTGAGGCCGGGCGAATATTTGCGTTTTTCTTCCAGGCTGTTATTGCTGCTGCTACTGCTGCTGCTGCTGGTGCTGCTGCTGCTCTCCGATTCTTCTTTGGCTTCCACAATGGGGGATATGACAATATTATTGACCCCCACCAGCTTGATCTGTTCCAGGATCTCCTCCTTGGCTCCCCGTCCGACGGCAAGCATGCTGATCACAGCCGCCACCCCGAAAATAATGCCCAGTCCAGTCAGGAATGTCTTCAGTTTATTATCCAGCAAAGAGTCTACGGCTATGTTAAAGTCGTGAATATACCGTTTATAAAGTCTTTCAATCATAATGGCTGGCGTTTCAGTTGGGCCGGGGTCCCGGGAAAGGTGGCCGGTGACGCTGCCGGGTCAGGGTATCGGGGACTTTTTTATTTTGCTGCTCTTCCTTTAGTTTTTTCTCTTTCAGTAACGGGTACAGGTCCATTCCGGTCCATTTAAAATCTTCAGCATCTTCCGGAACGGAAAGATACAATTTATCACCTTCCGAAAGTCCTTTTTCGATAATAACCGAGTTATCATTAGCATCACCCAGTAAAACCAGCTGGCGCGAGTTGTTTTTCCGGTATACAAAGGTCAGACTGTCATTGCTGTGCACTGCTTCGAGTGTAACATACAGAACATCATCATAGGTCCTGGTAAGGATGGCATTGCTGGTGGTCATGGCCGGCCGCATCACCGGATCAGTTTCATTGACGTTGATCATGACTTCAAATACCTTGGAATCAGTATTGGGTAATTGTTCACCGATATTGGCCACATCAAACACGTTGCCGGACAACTTCTTTTCGGGAAAAGCATCGATGCCAAGGGTCACAGACTGGCCTTTTTTTACCTTGCTGATATCAATTTCATTTACATAGGTTATGGAGTTGAAGGACGAGAGATCAGGCAGCGTGGCGACGGTAACATCTCCCCTTCCAATCATTAATGAACTGCCAGTGGTTCGTTTTGAACCGTCCCGGTCTTTATAATATACGACCATGCCTGATGCGGGAGCCCTGATAACCAGACTGCTTAAAGCGGCCATAATTTTCTCCTTTTCCCTCAAAGCGCGCGAAAGCTCTACATTTTTCTGCCGTATGTTCACCTGGGCCTGCTGTACTTTCAGGTTATAATTGCTCAGGGTCTGTATATACTCCCTTTTTACCTTGTCAAGATCGATCTCGGCCTTCCGTATGACCGCAGGAGATTCGTATTTCGATTGCTCGACGTTAATTTCTGCTTCCTCCACCGAGAATTTCAGGTTGATGATGTTGTCACGCTGTGACCTTAGCTCGAGGGAGGAATCGATCTTTGCTTTTTCAATATCGGCCTGCAATAATTCGATCTGGCTATCTATTTCCTTCAGATTGTTTTGAATATCCGTTTCATCGAGCTGGGCCACGAAAGCTCCTGAATCAACAACAGTTCCCTCGGGTATGATCTTTCCGATGATAAGCTGCCATACATAGGCTTCTCTCAGCATTGCCAATGGAGCTGTGATATTAACAGATTTCCGTGCCTGCAACTCACCGGTAACCGTGACCACGATCTCGAATTTCCCTTTCTTTACTTCTGTTTCAAGATCGACTACGGATTTCTTTTTCGTAACGCTGTAAATGATGATGATCAGCAAAACAGCAGCCAGGGAGGCCAGTAAATATATGTTTCGTTTCTTCATATGGTTTATAATTATTACAGGTTGCCTCAGTTTATCTCCGGCTTACCTTTTTTATTTCCTGGATTATTTTATTAGCCAGCACATTGGCGGATTCCTCCGAAGCACTTTCGGCATATATCCTGATGATGGGCTCGGTATTGGACTTTCGCAAATGTACCCATTCTTTCTCAAAGTCGATCTTCACACCATCAATGGTATTCACCTGGTGGGGGCTGAATTTATCGCGGATGAGCGCCAGGACACCATCAACATCAATATCAGGTGTCAGTTCAATCTTGTTCTTCGAAATAACATAATCAGGGTAAGTCTTGCGCAACTGTGTGCATGACTTTCCTGATAAAGCCAGGTGTGAAAGGAAGAGGGCTATACCGACCAGGGCATCGCGTCCGTAATGCAAGGGGGGATAAATGACCCCGCCATTCCCTTCGCCGCCGATGACGGCATTTGTCCGTTTCATTTCCTGCACCACATTGACCTCCCCAACTGCGGCTGCAGAATAGGTGCCGCCATACTTATGTGTCACATCGCGCAATGCGCGGGTAGAGGACAGGTTAGAGACGGTATTCCCTGGTGTATGCCGCAATATATAATCGGCTACGGCCACCAGCGTATATTCCTCCCCAAACATCGATCCATCCTCACAGACGATGGCCAGGCGGTCTACATCAGGATCAACGACAAAGCCGACATCGGCTTTATGCTTTTTGATGGAGGCTGAGATATCTCCCAGATGCTGCGGCAGGGGTTCGGGATTATGCGGGAACTCTCCTGTAGGGTCACAGTATAATTTCACCACATCCGCCACCCCAAGCGCTGCAAGCAAAGGAGGAATTACCAGTCCGCCTACCGAGTTCACACAATCAACTACTACTTTGAATCCTGCCTTTTTAATGGCCTCCCGGTTGACCAGGGGGAGCTGCATTACCTGCTGAATATGGTAATCTCCCATGGTCGCATCAGATTTGACTTTACCAATGTCATCCACCGCAGCATAGTCAAATTCACCTTTTTCGGCAATTTCCAGTACCTCTGCACCATCCTGTGCAGTCAGAAATTCGCCGGATGCATTCAGCAGTTTCAGGGCATTCCACTGCCGTGGATTGTGGCTGGCAGTCAGGATAATCCCCGCGTCAGCCTTGAGATTTTGCACCGCCATTTCAACCGTGGGAGTGGTGGCCAGGGAGAGATTGATAACATCGATGCCAAGACCGGCCAATGTACCCGAAACCAGCCTTTCAGCCATGTCGCCTGAAATGCGGGCATCCCGGCCCAACACAATAATGGGTTTCCTTGAAGCTGTTTTTTTCCTGATCCAGGTGCCAAATGCCGATGCATACTTCATCATGTCGGGAGGCGTAATGCCTTCACCGGCTTTACCGCCAACGGTTCCCCGGATACCTGAAATGGATTTGATTAAGGTCATATGGATTAACAATTTTTATATTTTTTTACCCGTCAAAATATCGTAAATTTAGAAAACGGCAAAATGCTGGAAATTATATATAAAGCATTGATTTTTCTTATTTTAAACTCATCAATAAAGGAAATCGAACGGTTTAAAATTACCAAATGTAATTATAAGATAGGAAAATCCGGGCTTTTTTCTTTTTTCAAAAACAATTTGTAAACCATTAAATACATTTGAATGATGGCAACATTCCGTGGTCCCAGAAAAGGAAATGCACCCTCCGGAGCCAGGAAGGCACCGGCACAAAGATCTTCAGGGAACATAAAGAGAAAAAGCTCTTCAGCCGGATCCATCAAGTCCCCGGTATCAGGTCCGGGTCCAAAATCAACAACCCGCAAACTGGTGAGAAGCAAAAAACAGGCAAAGGATATGCCCAAGGCAAAACATGAAGATGAACTGATCCGGTTGAACAAGTATATTGCCAGTACGGGCGTCTGCTCGCGTCGTGAAGCGGATGACTTTATCCAGGCCGGCCTTATTATGGTGAATGATAAACTGGTTACCGAGCTGGGAACAAAGATTAAACCCACCGATGTAATTAAATATAACGGTGAAAGACTCAGGGAAGAAAGGAAGGTCTATATCCTGCTCAATAAACCCAAGGATTATATCACTACCCTGGAGGATCCGCATGCCAAAAGGACGGTTATTGACCTTATTAAAGGCGCATGCCGTGAAAGGGTTTACCCGGTCGGCAGGCTCGACCGCAACACTACTGGTGTATTGCTACTGACCAACGACGGAGAAATGACGAAAAGACTTACGCATCCCAAATTTGAAAAGCTTAAGGTATATCAGATTGAGCTGAATAAGGGACTCAGGCCGGCAGACATGGATAAAATTGCCTCCGGT
>Ga0105100_10002559_pt1 | contig 10625 bp, 9 predicted proteins | sample PPLLak12cMay2015_2_FD_87033 | JGI IMG/M metagenome (GOLD analysis project Ga0105100, IMG submission 87033) | Freshwater sediment microbial communities from Prairie Pothole Lake near Jamestown, North Dakota, USA - PPLs Lake P8 Core (1) Depth... | ecosystem: Environmental > Aquatic > Freshwater >... | reverse complement strand
TTGTGTTCGTTAGTTTTTCTATTCGCTTTTTCATTGCCCTGTCGTGTGGCAAGTCCGAATCCTATCTGCAGACGGCACATTATAAGATAGGGCCGTGGATCTACCTGGGCGTCCTGGATTGCTGCCCCAATCTCTTCGACATCATTACCATCCGCCACAAGCAACACCTGCCAGCCATATGCTTCAAAGCGCTTCGCCCGATCTTCGGTGAATGCCAGCTCTGTACTGCCATCAATCGATATCCGATTGTCATCATACAGGTAGATGAGGCGACCAAGGCGCAGATGACCAGCCAGCGAAGCCGCTTCTGATGCAATCCCTTCCATCAGATCACCGTCTGTAACCAGACCATAGATGTATTGTGGGATAAGGCTAAAACCCGGCCGGTCAAAGCGCGCTGCCATATGGGTGGCTGCGATAGCCATCCCTACCCCATTAGCAAAACCCTGTCCTAGAGGTCCCGTCGTTACTTCTACCCCAGGCGTGATGCCGTATTCGGGATGACCAGGAGTACGGCTACCCCACTGGCGAAAGTTCCTCAAGTCATCTAATGATAGGTCATACCCGGTTAAATAAAGCAAGCTATATAGGAGCATCGAGCCATGCCCGCCGGATAATATGAATCTATCTCGAGCCGGCCAAAGGGGATTGACTGGGTTATGACGCAGGTAACTAGTCCAAAGCGTATATGCCAGAGCTGCAGCCCCCATTGGCAGTCCAGGGTGACCACTATTGGCTTGTTGAACAGCATCTGCTGATAAGAATCGAATCGTATTAATAGCCCGCCCTTGCAGGTCCTGAGCTGTAGTCATCAATGTCTCCTGATGGGATAATCTATTTTTTGGTTTAAACATGGGCACAATCATTATATCTTAAGCTTAGTGTTTCTTTAACATAAACATCCTAACGTTCATAATTCTCACCTATTCGGGGTTTGGGGACTAAAGTATGTGATATTTTTCACCAGCGGATGTATTATAGAGGTAGTAACATATGTCACTAAGTTAGTGTGCTGTTTAGCACTGTACTGCAAAAGCCAACTTCTTGATACTTACATACATATATAATTATCACAAACGCACAAGATTGTCACATATATTGGCCACCAGGCTTGAATGTCGTCTCTCGGCTCCATTCCAAAGGAGGTATCGGCGACCATTTATCTATTTATCACCACCCTATATTGTGTATACCGTACGGATCCTCGGCAATATCGTGACTAGTCAAGTTACGGACACCATTTAGCACCGAAAGGAGGTGCCCCTTGACCACTGCAACACAAACAATCAAACCTACTTCCCGTTTTTTTGATCCTACCAATCCAAACTTAAGGTTCTTGGAAGAAGTAAGCGCAGCTACCGCAGGCGTTGCTCGCCTAGAAATGTGCATACAATGTGGCACGTGCGGCGGCTCTTGTCCTTCTGCTCTGGACATGGACCACACACCACGCATGCTCTTTGCCATGATCCGTGCTGGAATGCGTGAAGAAGCATTGAGAAGCAACACACCCTGGATGTGCGTCTCCTGCTACCACTGCGTCGTACGCTGCCCGCAGGACGTTCATATACCGGATGTGATGTACACCCTTAAAGGAATGGCGATCCGCACAAAGCTATACAAAGACTCCACTGCCCCTGACTTTTCGTCAACCTTTGTGGATATGGTCGAATCCTATGGGCGCAGCTTTGAGTTCGGCTTAGCAACCCGCCATTATCTTAAGCACTTCCCACTTCGCTTACCGGGTATGGCTCCCATGGGATTGGGAATGCTTAGCAAGCATCGGATGGGGATCAAACCCAAGCGTATTGAAGGGATTGATCAGCTCAAGGCGATCCTGGATCGTGCCAAGGAACTGGAGGCTGTACCATGAGTAAATACTTATTCTATCCAGGCTGCGCCATGGAAACCAGTGCCAAGGCTTATTGCGATTCGCTAACAGCCATCCAGCCCATTCTAGGTTTAGATGTGATTGAAGTCGAAGATTGGAACTGCTGTGGCGCAACAGAGTACTTGGGGATCAGCCTCACCCCTGCCTACGCTCTGATCGGACGAAATCTGGCATTAGCCAGTAAACAAGCAACTGAAACAAAGACCCTGATCGCGTCTTGCAGCGCCTGCTATCTCAACCTGGCAAAAGCGGATCACTACATGCAGGAAAGACCGCTTTTGAACGAGAATGTCAATACTGCCTTGGCAGCCGGTGGTCTTTCCTACCAACCTGGCACTCTGGAACTACGCCATCTCCTGGATGTGATCATCAACGACATCGGGCTGGATTATGTGCGCAGCAAAGTGGTGAATCCATTGAAAGGGTTACGGGTAGCCCCTTATCTCGGTTGTATGGTCCCCCGCCCAGACTATGATCATCGTTGGTCTGACCACGAGCATCCCGACGAGCTCGACCGTTTGATTGCCGCACTTGGAGCAGAGGTGATTGATTTCCCTCTGAAGACCCATTGCTGCGGTGGTCACATGACCCAAATTGGTCCCAGCACGGCTTTTGAACTAATCCGGCGACTGATCAGCTCTGCTGACCAGTATCAAGCGGACATTATGGTCACCGTCTGCCCAATGTGTCAGATGAACCTGGATGCTTACCAGGGTGAAACCAATCGTTACTTCCACACGAACTACCAAATGCCCATCGTATTCTTTACCCAGCTGATGGGTCTGGCATTTGGACTGGAAGCCAAACATCTTGGTTTTGGAAAAGAACTGGTGAGTGCTGGAAAAGCCCTGGGACGGATTGGGATTGAAGTGCCGGAACCCGAAGAAAAGCAAGCCAGGCCAAAGCGCACCAAGCCTACCGGGCTACCCATGCCAACCATGCCTGGTGACGAGGAGGTGAATTGATGGCTCCTGACACAAATCCCGAAAAAGAGAAAATCGGCGTTTATGTATGCCACTGCGGTACCAATATAGCGGGCATTGTGGATGTAGAAGATGTCGCCACGTGGGCTGGTGAAGAGCTAAAGGACCGTGGGGTGGTCGTCGCCAGAGACTACAAATTCATGTGCTCTAGCCTCGGCCAAGAATTGATTGAGAACGATATACAGGAGCTCGGGCTTACTCGGGTAGTGGTTGCGGCATGCTCCCCGCACCTGCACGAACAAACTTTCAGGAATGCTTCAGCCAAAGGCGGGTTGAATCCGTACCTTTGCGAGCTGGTTTCGATCCGCGAGCAGGTTTCCTGGGTGCACACTGACAAAAAAGCAGCCACGTTAAAATCCAAAGCAATAGTATCTGGCGGAGTCGAGCGGGTTATCCACCATGAGCCATTGGAACCCCTACATGTCCCCATCCACCCAGCCAGCCTGGTGGTTGGCGGCGGGATTGCCGGAATTCAGTCTGCCTTGGAGTTAGCAGATGCTGGTTATCCGGTTTACCTGGTTGAGCGCGAACCATCCATTGGTGGGCACATGGCGCAGTTCGACAAGACATTCCCCACCCTGGACTGCTCCGCCTGTATTCTCACCCCCAAGATGGTCTCGGTTGGTTCTCACCCGAATATCACCATGCTGACCTGGAGCGAGGTAGAGCGGGTGGATGGATACGTCGGCAATTTCACAGTCACCATCCGCAAGAAAGCTCGCTATGTCAACGAAGAGTTGTGCACGGGCTGCGGGATCTGCCAGGAAAAATGCCCGAAGAAGATCATTGACACAGTCTACGAAGCCGGGTTAGGCTATCGCAAGGCAATCTACACACCATTCCCCCAGGCAGTGCCTAAGTATCCTGTCCTAGATCGCCCAAATTGCACGTATTTCCAAAAGGGGACGTGCAAGGCCTGTGAGAAGTTCTGCCCTACCGGGGCGATAGACTTCACCCAGGAAGACGAGCTCATTACCGTTCAGGTTGGTAATGTCATCCTGGCGACTGGTTATGACTTGTTCGATGCCCGCCGGGTGAGCCAGTACGGCTATGGACGCCTGGCAAACGTTTTCACCAGCCTTGAGTTCGAACGGTTGAGCAACGCAGCCGGCCCGACTAACGGCAATATCGTCCTGCGAGATGGAGTTACCGTCCCGAAGTCGGTCGGGATCATCCACTGCGTGGGCAGCCGGGACCGGAACTTCAACAACTATTGCTCGGTCATCTGCTGCATGCAGGGTCTCAAATTCGCCCACCTGGTACACGAGCGAACCGGAGCAACGGTCTACAACTTCTATATCGACATGCGGACTGCTTACAAGTCGTATGATGAGTTCTACCAAAGAGTCCTGGAAGAAGGCACGCTCTTCGTACGCGGAAAAGTCGCAGAGGTAACCGATGCTGCTCGCTTGCCGGGAGAAGAAGGCAAGTTGATCATCCAGGTAGAGGATACCCTGGTTGGAAAACAGCGCCGCATCCCGGTGGATATGGTTGTTTTATCCAGTGGGTTAGAGCCTCGCCATGACGCCAAAGATGTTGCCCATCTATTTGGGATATCTTGCAGCTCGGATGGGTGGTTGATCGAGAAACATCCCAAGCTGGACCCGGTAGCAACAATGACCGAAGGCATCTTTATCGCCGGCTGTGTTCAGGGTCCGAAAGATATACCCACCAGCGTCTCTCAGGGTGCAGCTGCATCTGCCCGAATCCTTGGCCGTATCCAACAAGGCGAAATTGCCCTGGAACCTGTGCGAGCCAGTGTGGATGAAGCCAAGTGCTCAGGTTGCCGTATCTGCAACGATCTCTGCCCGTTCAGTGCAATCCTCTTCCACGAAGATCGCATGGTGAGTGAGATCAACCCAGCGTTGTGTCAGGGCTGTGGTACCTGTGTAGCAGCTTGCCCGGCCGGGGCAATCTCAGGCACCGGATTCAGCAACGAACAGATACTGTCTCAGATCGAAGGTCTGCTGATGCTGAACCTGGAGCATCCGCTGGTCGCCGAGCTGGCTTAGACGGAGGAGGAAATTATGTCAGAATCCTTTGAACCCGTGATCATCGGTTTCACCTGCAACTGGTGTAGCTACCGAGCTGCAGACCTGGCAGGCACCGCTCGAGTGAAATACCCACCCAATATCCGCCTGATACGCCTGATGTGCTCTGGTCGGTTGGATCCAACCTTTGTCTTCAAAGCCCTGGCAGGTGGTGCGGATGGTGTGATGATTACCGGATGCCATCCGGGTGAATGTCACTACATCGAACAAAACTATAAAGCCTTGCGCCGCTACTTGCTTCTGCGCCGCACCCTGGAAGGTATGGGGATCGAGCGCGAACGCGTCAAACTGGTTTGGGCCTCGGCTGCCGAAGGCGTCAAGCTGGCAGAGGAAATCACCAAGTTTGTAGAAGAGATCAGAGTGTTGGGGCCGTTGAACTGGCCGAAATGGCCGCAGCCAAACGGGCACCATATCGAAGAAAAAGCCAAGGTTGAGGAGGTGCCAGCATGAGTGAAAATGGCAAACCGAAATTTGCAATGTATTGGGCTGCTTCCTGTGGTGGATGTGAGATCGCTGTTCTGAATATCGGCGAGAAAATCCTCGATGTGGATGCGAACTTTGAAGTGGCTTTCTGGCCGGTAGCCATGGATGCCAAGTACAAAGATGTCGAAGCGATGCCCGATAAGTCCATCTTGCTGACCCTGTTCAATGGCGGCATCCGCAATGCAGAGAACGAAGAGTTAGCCCATCTTCTCCGGCGAAAATCGCAGATCTTGGTTGCCTTTGGTTCATGCGCCTGCGAAGGTTGCATCCCGGGATTGGCGAACCTTTCCAAACCCCAGGTAATCTTCGATACTGTCTATCGCAGCGTGTCAACAGAGAACCCGGAAAAACTTGAACCCCAGTACGAATACCAGATGCCGGAAGGGACGATCCATATCCCGCAGTTTTACCCTGTGCTGAAGACACTGGACCAGGTTGTTCACGTGGACTACTATATGCCCGGCTGCCCGCCCGAATCACACCAAATTGCAGCCGTGATCGACCTTGTAATCAAAGTTCTGCACGGGGAAGCCACCTTGCCCCCACCCGGCACTACGATCGGTGCAGGCGGCTCGACAGTATGCGACGAATGCTCTCGCACACGAAACGTCAAGGCCATCAAGCAATTTGTGCGCATTCAAGATGTCGCCCATATTGATCCGGATTTGTGCTTGTTAGAACAGGGGATTCCATGCAATGGGCCGGCTACGCGCGATGGATGCGGCGCGCTCTGCCCGTCGGCAGGTGCCCAATGCATCGGTTGCTACGGCCCTGCAGAAGGAGTGCTGGACTATGGCGCCCGGCTGATCGCAGCATATGCTTCGGTCATCGACAGTAATGACCCGGAAGAAATTGATCGTATTCTGGATGGCATCCCGGACCCGGTTGGACAGTTCTACCGCTTCAATCTGGCTGGTTCCATGCTACGTGCCGGCACGCCTGCCTGGAGAGGCAACGGCTCTTCATAGGAGGATGAAATGATGCAACGTGTCACAATTGACCCAATCACCCGCCTGGAAGGCCATGGCAAGATCGAGATCTTTCTTAACGAAGATGGAGATGTCGCCAATACTTACTTCCAGATCCCAGAGCTGCGCGGCTTTGAACGCTTCTGTGTGGGCAGACCAGTTGAAGAACTGCCCCTGCTGACCAACCGTATCTGCGGTGTCTGCCCGGAAGCCCACCATATGGCTGGCGCAAAGGCTGCGGATGCAGTTTATAAAGTCAATATCCCATCTACTGCCAAGAAACTGCGCGAGCTGCTCTACTCCGGCTTCTACTTTACCGATCATACCACCCACTTCTATGCGTTGGCTGGCCCAGACTTCGTCATAGGACCGACCGCACCGGTCGCCGAGCGGAATATCCTCGGCATCATCCATAAAGTGGGACTGGAGATCGGCGGCAAAGTCATCCAAGCCCGCAAGTACGGGCATACCATCGTTGAGATGATCGGCGGGCGCAAGGTTCATCCCTGCACCTCTATACCGGGTGGACTGACCAAAGGCATCACCGAGGAGCAGCGCCAGGAAATTGAAATGATGGGCCGCTGGGGCATCGAGTTTGCCCAGTTCAGCCTGCAGCTTTTCAATGACATCGTCTTGGGAAACAAAGAATATGTCGATCTGATCCTGGGCGATATCTATACGCACCAAACCTACTCTATCGGATTGTTAGATGAAAACAACAAGGTTAACTTCTACGATGGATTGGTCAGTGTAGTGGCGCCGGACGGCGAAAGGATCGGTAAATACGCCCCCAACGAGTATACCGAATGGATTGCAGAACGTGTTGAGCCATGGACTTACCTGAAATTCCCCTATCTCAAGAAAGTAGGGTGGAAGGGATTTGTTGATGGCAAGGACTCTGGGGTGTACTTCTCGACACCGTTATCCAGACTCAATGCCAGCGATGGGATGGCTACACCTCTTGCTCAGGAACAATACGAGAAGTTCTACGAAACTCTAGGTGGTAAACCTGTCCACCAACGCCTGACTATTCATTGGGCTCGGCTGATCGAGCTGCTCTACTCAGCCGAAAGAATTGTCGAGCTGGCAACCGATCCGGAGATCACCTCGGATAACTTCCATACTGTGCCCACTGAAGTACCTAGCGAAGGGATCGGGATTGTTGAAGCACCACGGGGTTTATTGACCCATCACTACAAAACCGATGAGCGCGGAGTCGTCACCGAAGTCAACCTGATCGTAGGGACGACGAACAACTATGCCCCAATCAGCATGTCCATCAAGAAAGCAGCCCAGAACTTGATCAAGAAAGGGACGGTTGTCAACGAAGGGCTGTTGAATATGGTGGAGATGGCTTTCCGCGCATATGACCCGTGCTTCGGTTGTGCAACCCACTCGCTTCCTGGGCAGATGCCTCTCCAGGTAACTATCCGGGATGCAAACGGCGAACCTATCGATGTATTGAAGCAATATTGCTAGGTTCAGCATTCAATCTATGAGTGATGTAATTCAGACGCAGGATGGGAACATCCAGATGAGAGAACGAACCTCGCCAGGTGTCGCTCATCCTGCGTCAACCATCGTTGTTGGTCTGGGTAATCCGATCCTGGGAGACGATGGAGTCGGCTGGCGCGTTGCCGAAATTGTAGAAAGCCAGCTCTTGATGCAACCCGCAGCAGCTCCAGAGGTTGTTGTGGAATGTCTCTCTCTGGGCGGCCTCAGCCTGATGGAAAATCTGGTTGGCTATCGGCGCGCTATTCTAATCGATGCAATCAGTCTCCATGAAGACCCACCAGGCACGGTTTACGTACGCTCTCTGGATGAGCTCCCGGATTATGCCTGCGGGCACCTGACATCCACCCATGATACATCCCTGCAAACTGCTCTCAACCTGGGGCGCTCCATGGGCGCGATATTACCGGATCGGGTTACCGTTGTTGGCATCGAGTCGCAGCAGGTGTACGATTTCTCCGAAGAGCTAACCCCCCTGGTAGCTGCAGCAGTTCCTGAGGCTGTAATGATAGTCCTTGACCTGATCAATTTGGATGAAAACCAAAATTCTTCCGAGGAGTAATGCTAATGGTCTCTCCAGAATTATTACGCCGTTTCCCCTTCTTTGGCGCTCTTGATCCTGAGCAGCTGAAGAAAATTGCTCTGATCGCCGATGAGATCAATATTTCAACCGGGACCAATCTTTTTGATGAATGCCAGCCTGCAGATACCTTCTACATGCTGATCGATGGGAGTATTGATCTTTCCTACAAGTCTGAGGAAGAATTTCACCCAAAGACAAAGAAAGTCTTTCCGGTCGGCGAAATCAACCCGGGCGAGGTTTTTGGGGTGAGCGCGCTGCTCGAGCCGTACGAGTATAATGCCACCGCCCTGGTGAGCAAGGATTCTCGGTTGATTAAAATGGGTGCTGGCAACTTACGGAGTCTGCTGAATGACGAGCCTGCACTGGGTTACATTTTTATGCTGCAGGTAGCTAAAGCAGTCATGGAACGCTTATCTTACACGCGGGTTCAATTAGCTGCTGCATGGTCATAATTAACCAATTGAGTTGCTAAGGAGCGCAATTTATGGTTACAAAAGATAGTCTCATCTATCGCCAAGTTTTCACCCTCAAAGATGGGGCCAATGTGCTGCTCCGGCCGCTCGTACCCAATGATTACCAGGCATTGCTAGATCTTTTCGTCCAACTGCCAACAGAAGAGATCCGGTTCATGCGGCATGAGGTAAACAACAGCGAGATCATCCAGGGTTGGATCGACAACCTGGATTACGATAAGGTGTTGCCGATTATCGCTGTGGTGGGCGACCGGATTGTGGGGCTGGCAACGCTGCACTTCAACGATCGACGAGCCAGCCATCGCGCCGAAGTGCGCATCTTCCTGGCGAGAGATTTCCGCCGGCGCGGTCTGGGTACCAAGATGTCGCTCGGCATGATCGATATTGCCAAGCGCCACAACCTTTACCTGCTTGAAGTCCAGATCGTTCGTGACCTGTCCAATGACATAAAAGCTATGGAGAAGGTCGGATTTAAAACCTGCTGCATCCTGGAAGACTACTATATGCTGCCAGATGGTGAACTGCGCGATGTAGTAATTATGTTAATGCGTCTGCGCACCCCCGAGGGTGAGTTTTAACCAAGAATATATCGCGAGCAATCTAAGGAGGTCAGGGTCTCCCAATCGGTATGGATTGGGAGACCCGCCTTGTTAATCATCATCCCCTTAGTTAGGATGAGTTGAGCAGGAGAGGATCTTATGGGTAGGTGTTGTTATAGAACCAGTTATAGGCAAAGAAGCCTGAACCGCTTGTACTCTCCAGACGGATCGCAATCTGTCTCTGCCCATACAGTTGTGTGGGAATATTGTATGTCAATGTCTGTGTGCCTCCGCTGCCGGAAGCCATGGTTGCGACCTGATAACCATTCACACCTCGCGTGCCCATGTAGTTCATCTTGACTGCGAAGCTATCATTCGCAGGCAGGTTAGCTGTCACAATCGTAACCGTGCTATTCCTGACCACTGCTTTAATCGAGAAGGTGGGCACACCCGAATATCCCGTGGAACCAGTTGGGGGGGTCGCACCGCCGGTCTTGTTATAAAACCAATTATACGCAAAATACCCCGAGCCCTCAGTGCTCTGGATACGGATGGCTATCTGGCGCTGACCATGCAGTTCGGAGGGAATGTTATAAGTCAGGGTCTGTGATCCGCCCTGTCCAGACTCAAACGATCCGACCTGGATACCCTTCTTGCCTCTTGTGCCCATGTAATTCATCAGCACCGCAAATGTATCTCCCTTGGGCAGGTCTGAGGCGACAATCGTTACGCTCTGGTTGGTGACCACGCTTTTGATCGAGATATAAGGATGTCCAGAATAGCTACCCGAGTCAGAAGTGGGCGGTGTTGAACCGCCAGTTTTGTTGGTAAACCAATTGTAGGCGAAGAAACCTGATCCCGTTGTGCTTTGAATCCGGATAGCGATTTGCTTTTGGCCTTTTAAGGCGTCTAGGATGTTATACGAAGATGTCTGCGTCCCGCCAGAGCCAGAATTAATTGTCCCAACCACGATACCATTTTTGCCTTTGGTACCCATATAGTTCATTAACACCGAGAAAGTATCCATGGCAAGCAAATTATTTGCCTTGATAGTCACGGATTGGTCAGACACAACACTCAACATCGAACTAGTCGGATAAACCGCATAATCACAGTCAGACGCAGCAACCCTGACAATACGCAGG
>Ga0105100_10002556_pt1 | contig 10627 bp, 7 predicted proteins | sample PPLLak12cMay2015_2_FD_87033 | JGI IMG/M metagenome (GOLD analysis project Ga0105100, IMG submission 87033) | Freshwater sediment microbial communities from Prairie Pothole Lake near Jamestown, North Dakota, USA - PPLs Lake P8 Core (1) Depth... | ecosystem: Environmental > Aquatic > Freshwater >... | reverse complement strand
CCTCGTCCTTCAGTCCGGGGTCCATATCCTCGCCGCACCTGGTCACTCGCCAGCCCGGCGCGAACTTCGCCATGGCCTTGGAGAGGTCCCTGCCGGCCTCCGCCGTGATCAGAGCCATCTCCTGCTCGGTGTATTTGCTGTCTGCGACCGGCCTGGGGTCCCAGCATTGCTCCATCGCACTCGGACGCGGTTTCTGCCTCGGGATGACGAGGTACTCCTTGCCTTGATCGCCGGCTTCGATGCGGCCGCCGCAATTCAGCACGGCCTGGCGAGCGAGCTTCTCGCAGACGTCGATCACTTTCGAAAAATCATAGGGCGTGTGGCTGAACTTGCCCGTGGGGTCCAGGGCGCTCGTGAACTTGTCGGGCAGCTCGCTGAAGCCGATGGTCGTGAAGAGGATGCCCCCGGCGTTGGACGGGTTGCAGTCGGAGTCCTGGCCGCAGCGCATCGCGACGACAATCGTCTTGTCCGGATCGCCCTTCCCGTAAAGCAGGCCCATCACGACATAGGCCCCGTTGATCTTGGCGTCGATGTTGAAGTCGGCCTCCGGACCGGTGCACGAGAACCGCCGGTACCGCGGGTTCAACTGGTACTTCTCGTTGACCAACTGCCACGTCTTGGACCAGTCGTTCGGGTATTGTCTGTACCAGCGGAGCACGTCGCTGATGCATTCATGATACTGGCTCTGCTCCGGGATGCACTGCAAGCCCGCCTCGACCAGCTCGACCACGTCGTTTTCGAAGAACGCTTCGGCATACATGCCGCCGAAGAACTGACCGCCGTAGAGGCCGTCGCCGTAGTTCATCAGGCGTCCGAAGACCTCGCCCAACTGAATGGCGACGTTGGGCATGCCCGGGGAGACCAGACCGGCATAATCCGCCTCGATCTGGTAGTCGATGTCGTCGGCGTGCGCGTTGAACTGCGGATGCCCGGAGTCCGGCGGCGCGATGCCCGCCCGCAGGTTGTCGCGTCCGGCCTTGTTCGCATGCCAGAGCGGGTACCCGCTGTTGGCGAAATCGATGCCCGCCTGGCGGACGGACGCCCCGAACCCATACAGCTCGAGCGTTCGAAGGAATGTCATTTCTACATAGATGTCGTCCTGCTCGAACTGGTTGATGAGCTTCGGCTCCCACTGAGGCACCTTGTCCTCGGGCAGAATGACGCCCTTATAGCGGAACTCCGTAGGTCCACCCCAGCCCACGCCGGCCATCTGGCCGATCCACCCTGCCTTCATCTTGTCCACGTACTCCTCAACGCTGATCCGTCGGTCGGCGCCGATTCGTCGGACCTCCAACGGCGCCGCCTTCATCCGGGTGATACGAGTGCTCTTGCAGCCCGCAACACTCACAAGGGTCATCACTGCCGCCAGGGTGACAAAACAGACTCGATTCATGACATACCTCCTTCGCCCGCAGCCGTCTCATTCATATTTGGGCTTGGTCCAAGGACATCCGACCACCTGCAACGGGCAAGGCCGTCGCGCCAGTCCTTATATCGCACCGTCTCGCCGACGTAAAGCAAAAACGCGACACGACGGCTTGCCGGGGGGCGAGGCGAAACGTACTGATTGCATTATGCCGGTCGACCGCTATAATTGGCGGCTATCGGCGTCCACCGTGATTGACGCTTCGATCGTGTTTGGCAGGACGAGCAATGCCTCGATGCAGGATGCAGTGTCACACAATCTTAGCCGTATGTTTGGCGGCCTTATCATGTGCCTCTATCGCGTCAGCGGAGACGTGGCGACTGAAGAGCGATCAGACCTGGGAACCCACGGCCGCCGGGCCCGATGACCGGTATTTGCAGGCCATCGCCCAGATCAGGAAGCTCGTGCAGGAAGGCAACGCCCCGGCCGCCCAGGATATTGTCAAGCAACTCAAGGCGGAGTACCCGGACCAGGTCGGTCCCGATCTGGACCTCTTCGTCAACGGCGAGCTGCATTACTGGAACGATCACTATGGCAAGGCGCTGGTCCGGTATGAGAGGCTCCTGAAGAACTACCCCGGCAGCGAGTTCGCGGACCTCGTCATGCAGCGGGAGTACGACATGGCGCAGGCGTACCTTCAGGGCCGCAAGAAGACGGTCCTCGGCTTCATGCGGATCTCCGGTTACGGAGAAGCTGTCGCAATCATGGAGAAGCTCAGCGACCGCGCCGGTATTGACGAGCCCAACAGCGTCGGCCTGAACGCGGCCCTTGCCGTGGCCGAACATTTCGAACGAACGGAACAATATCTGGAGGCCTATCTCAAGTGGTCGGAAATCGCCTCCTACTGGGAGACCGGCCCGATCGGCAAGCGGGCGATGTACCGCATGGCGGAGGACAACTTCGCCGCGTACAACCACCACCCCGAGGCGATGCGGTTCCGTTTCGATGCCTCCAAACTCACGACGGCCAGAGCCTACTACGAGAAGTATCTGGCTCTGTACCCTGGCGATGCCAAGAAGGAGGACGTTCCGGCCAAGATCAAGATCATCGATGAGGAAATCGCCCTCAAGCAGTTCAAGATCGGCCAGTACTACCGACATCTCGGCAAGCACCAGGCCGCCTATCTGTATTTTGACATGGTCATTCAGAACTGGCCCAAGACAGCAGCGGCGGACATGGCAAAGCAGGCGATCACCGAAGAACCGAAGGGAGAAGAAGCCCGTGGCAAATGAGCCCCCCAGAATCGCCGGGCGGCGCCGGGTCGTGCCGGGCCTCATAATGCTCATGCTGGCCGTCACCGCTCTGGCCGGCTGCGGAATTGGCGACTCCACCAATAAATCGCTGTTTCCTGCGGACGTCGGGAGCGTCTATATTGAGATGTTCGACAACCGCACTTTCCGCCGGGGTGTCGAGTATATGGTTTCGGATGCTCTGGCCAAGCGGATCGAGTCCGATACGCCGTACAAGATCGTGTCCGACCAGGACCGCACCGACAGCGTCATGCGTGGCCAGGTGGTCGTTATCACCGAGTCCATCCTGACGTTGGAGCGGGAAACCGGCCGGGCACTGGAAAAGGAGGTTATCCTGACCGCCACGGTCAACTGGAAGAATCTCAGGACCGGACGGATGATGATCAACAACCAGGCGGTAACCGCCGCAGCCAGCTATTCCGACTTCCTGAGCCAGGACTTCACGTATGCCTCCAGCCTGGCGGCAAACAAGCTGGCCGAGAAAATCGTAGAGGTGATGCAGAACAACTGGTAGAATGCGAAGAGAAGCGTGCACCGGCCACGCCGATCACTAAGTCACATCACCGGCCGGGTTTAGAATGCGAGGACATGAGAGACGACGAGAACAACGAATATAACGAAAATCGTCGCAACAACGATAAGCGTCCGGGCAAAAGGCCTCCTTTGCCCAGCTACCGACGAGGTCCGCTGAGCTGGCTGATCATCGCGGTGATCGTGTTCACGGCGCTCATGATGCTTCAGCAGGGGCTTGTCACGAACACCCTGTCGTGGGATGAGTTCATCAGTCAGCTTGAGCAGGGCAACATCGAGCGCCTCGAGATCGGGGATTCGGAGATCGCAGGCAAATTCAAGGATACGGCTCCGCCGGCCAAGGAGAAGGGGACACTGTCCTTCAAGGTCAGTTATCGGCCGGAAGCGGGGGCGAAGGAGCAACTGCTTGAGGTCCTGAAGGGCAAAGAAGGAATTCAGGTGTACTGGGCCCAGCAGCGGTTCTGGATGATCTGGCTGCTCAACTGGGTCTTGCCGGTGCTGCTCCTTGTCGGGTTCTTCTACTTTTTCTTTGCGAGGAACCTGCGAGGCGGCGCGGGCGGCATGCTCATGTCGTTCGGCCGAAGCCGTCATCGCGTGCATGGCAAGGACCGTGTCAGGGTCACCTTCAAGGACGTCGCCGGCATCGACGAGGCCCAGGAGGAAGTGGCCGAGATTATCGAATTTCTGAAGAACCCGCGGAAGTTCCAGCGGCTCGGCGGGCGAATTCCGCGAGGCGTCCTGCTGATCGGTCCTCCCGGCTGCGGAAAGACCCTGCTGGCCAAGGCCATCGCCGGCGAGGCCGATGTCCCGTTCTTCAGCATCTCCGGAAGCGACTTCGTCGAGATGTTCGTGGGCGTGGGCGCCTCCCGCGTTCGTGACCTGTTCAAGCAGGCCAAGGACAATTCGCCCTGCATCATCTTTCTCGATGAGATCGACGCCATCGGCCGCAAGCGAGGCGCCAGCTTCGTCGGCGGCGGACATGATGAACGCGAACAGACGCTGAACGCGATCCTGGTGGAGATGGACGGCTTCGACACCAACGACCAGGTCATCGTCATCGCGGCGACCAACCGTGCGGATATCCTGGACACGGCGCTCACTCGCCCGGGCCGATTCGATCGGCAAGTGGTCGTTCCGCTGCCGGACGTCAAGGGCCGGCTGGAGATCCTGCGAGTCCACGCCCGCAAGGTCAAGCTCGGTCCCGACACCAATCTCGAACGAATGGCTCGCGGCACCCCGATGTTCAGCGGCGCCGACTTGGCGGCGATCATCAACGAAGCCGCTCTGGCCGCCACGATGGCCAACAAGGATTTCATCGAGATGGCCGACCTGGAAGAGGCCCGGGACAAGGTCCGCTGGGGACGCGCCAAGAAGAGTCGCGTGATCGACCAGAAGGAGCGTGAAATCACGGCGTTCCATGAGGCCGGGCACACGCTCGTCCAATCGCTTCTGAAAGATGCCGACCCGCTGCACAAGGTCAGCATCATCCCGCGCGGGCCCATGGGCGGCGCCACGTTTGCCCTGCCCGAGAAAGACCGCACGATGTTCACGAGGCGATATTGCATCGCCCTGTTGCAGGTCTGCTTTGCCGGCCGGATTGCCGAGGAGCTGTTCTGCGACGACATCTCCAGCGGCGCCCAGTCCGACATCGAGCAGGCGACGCGGATCGCCAAGCAGATGGTCCAGATCTGGGGCATGAGCGACCAGCTTGGTCCCATCAGCTACGGCCCCGGCGCGGCCGAGCGGGAACTGGCTTTCATGCAGCCTGAGCGTGAGTACTCCGAGAAGACGGCCGAAGCCATCGACTCTGAAGTCAAGCAGATCATGGGAGATGCCTACCAGAACTCCAGACAGGTGATCGAGACGAACAAGGATCGACTGGAGCGGATCGCCCGTGCCCTGCTCAAATACGAGACGCTGGATGCGGAGGACGTCAAACATATTCTCGACGGCGGTGAACTGGACAAGCCTACGGTTGGCGACCTGCTGGCCGCGGAACAGGCCAAGCGAGAGGACGCCAAGGCCGAAGAGACGAAGGAGCAGAAACAGCCGATCAACTGACGGCTCCGTCCTGGTGTGTGCCTGGAACATGACATGAGGGTTGGGATTACTCTTGCCGTATGCGCAGTTGTGGTGGCCCTGTCCGACCGGCCCGGCCTGGCGAGTGACGAGGCCGGCGCGAATCAGACGCCGCAGACAGTGGGCGCCGTCGAGATTCTCCGGCACGAGGACCAGTACTCGCGGGTGCGCATCGAGCCGGCCCGCCGTGAGGACAGACCCGGTCTGGCCGTCGTTTTTCAGGGCACGGATGACCTCCACTTCTACGCCAGTGAGAAAACCGCGCCGTCGCCCGACCTGAAGCTCAAGGTCGAAGCGACCTCGGACAATCTTCGCTTCGACCCGGCTGTCTTCCCGAAGTGGGGTATCTTCAACGACCCCGCTATCGGCAAGGTCGAGGTGTATGTCGGCGAGTTCACGGTCTTTGTGCCGATTCAAGACGCCATTCAAAGCGCCGGCGGCGATGTCCCCGTCACTGTTCGCATCGTGGGCATCGCCTGCACCAGCAAGCTGTGTCTGCCGCCTTTCGAGAAGACCCTGACCGCGACGATAGGTCTCGGCAACGTCCGTTCCTGGAAAGCGATTTCGCCCGACGACGGCGGCAGGTGGCTCACGTCATTGCGTGGCACCGGCGTCTACTATCTGCTGGCCATCCTCGCGGGCCTGTCGCTCAATATCATGCCCTGTGTGCTGCCGGTCCTGCCTCTGATCATGATGCGATTGATCGGTCACGCCGATCATTCGAGCCGCCGCCGCATCGCGTCGGGACTGGCCTTCTGTGGGGGTGTCATCTTCTTCTTCGCCGCCTTTGCGCTCATCTCGGCAATCATCAACCTGACGACCGGGGCCGTGCTCGATCTGAACAGCCTCTTCCGCTACCCATCTGCCGTGATCATCCTGTTCCTCGCGATTGTGTTCTTTGCCCTGGCAATGCTTGACGTCGTTACACTGTCGCTGCCGTCTTCGATTGCGGGCGGACAGAGCACCGCCTATCACATGGCCGGCTCCGCGGGCATGGGCTTCTTCGCCGCGATTCTCAGCACTCCCTGCAGCGGGGCCCTGCTCGGATTCGTCCTGGTCTGGGCACAAACGCAACCCCTGCTGGTCAGCAGCACGGCGATCATCCTGATGGGCGTCGGCATGGCGCTGCCCTATGCGGGCGTTGTCCTTGTCCCTTCCCTGCTGAACCGCCTGCCTCGCCCGGGGTACTGGATGGACATCTTCAAGAAATCGACCGCGTTTCTGCTGTTGTTCATCGCCGTCAAGCTCACGCTGGCAGCGTTACCCAAGGATCGGCTCCTGAGCGTGCTCACCTACGGCATCGTATTCAGCTTCTGTGTCTGGATGTGGGGCAAGTGGGTCGGCTTTTCGACGCCGGCGCCGAGAGTGTGGACGATCCGCGCGATCGCCCTTCTACTGGCGGTCGGCGCCGGGTTCTGGCTGCTCCCGGCCGGGGGACAATCCTCTGAAACCGCGGTCGATTGGCAGCCATACGATGCCGGTGTTGTCGAGAAGGCTGTCGCACAGGGCCGGCCCGTTCTGCTCAAGTTCACGGCCGACTGGTGCACCAACTGCAAGGTGGTCGAGCGCAGAGTCTACCACGACCCCGAGATCGCCGATCTTATCCGGCAGAAGGATGTGCTGCCCATCAAAGCCGACACGACGCTCATCGACTACCCGGCCACAAGAGACCTCAAGGGACTCTACGGCGAAGCCGGCAATGTGCCGGTCAGTATCATTCTCTTGCCTGACGGGTCGCGACAGAAACTGCGCGGAATCTTCGACAAGGCAGAACTGCTCAGAATCCTCAACGGGCTACAGGAGGCGAAACGATAAATGGCTAAGAAGAACGCGTCCGCAAAGACAACTGGGAAAAAGGCAACTGCCTTCGACAAAGCGGCCGCCGCCGAGCGAGTGAAGAAGATCCTGCCCATCCTGAAGCGAACGTATCCGCAGGTCAACATCGCCCTGCACTTCGGCAATCCGCTCGAGCTTCTGATCGCGACGATCCTCTCTGCTCAGTGCACGGACGCGAGGGTGAACGTGGTCACGCCGGCCCTGTTCCGCAAGTACACGTCGGCGGCCGATTGGGCCAACGCGGATATCAAGGAGATCGAGCAGGATATTAGGACCTGTGGCTTCTATCACAACAAGGCTGTGAGCATCCAGGGAGCCACGAAGAAGATCGTCGAGGAGTTCAACGGCAAGGTTCCTGAGACGATGGACGAGCTTGTCACTCTCCCCGGCGTCGGTCGAAAGACCGCTAATTGTGTTCTCGGCAATGCCTTCGGCCGGCCCGCGATCATGTGCGACACCCACGTGATCCGGCTGTCTCGCCGGCTGCAACTGTCCGAGAACAGCGATCCGGTAAAGCTCGAATTCGATCTGGCCGATATAGTCCATAAGAAGGATTGGACAGTCTTCAGCCATTTGTTGATTTTCCACGGCCGGAACGTCTGTGTCGCGCGGAAGCCCAAGTGCCCCGTGTGCCCGATCGCACAGCACTGCCCCGCCGCAAACAATCCCGACCTGTGGTGACTGCCAATCCCCTGTAACATGTTGGAGAACGAAGCAAGTGGTTGACGGCATTGACAAACCCGTAAAAGACCTCTGGCGCATCTTTCGCATCATGGCCGAGTTCACGGAAGGGTTCCAGGAGCTGGCCCCGGTCGGCCCGGCCGTCTCCGTCTTCGGTTCGGCTCGATTGACGCCCAAGGACAAATACTACAGGCTCGCCGTAACAACCGCCCGCAAACTGGCCCAGGCAGGGTTCGCGATCATCACCGGCGGTGGCGGCGGCATCATGGAGGCCGCCAATCGGGGCGCCGCCGAAGCCGGCGGACGCAGCATCGGGCTCAATATCGAGCTGCCCCAGGAGCAGATCCCCAACGATTACCAGAACCTGTCCCTTCATTTCAGGTACTTCTTTGTCCGTAAAGTCATGTTCCTTAAGTACGCGCACGGGTTTATCGCGTTCCCCGGCGGCTATGGGACGATGGACGAGTTCTTCGAGTCCGCCGTTCTGATTCAGACGCTCAAGCAAGCCCAGTTCCCGGTGGTCCTGATGGTCAACGAATACTGGGACGGCCTGATCCGCTGGATGCGAAAGAAGATGCTCAACGAGCACGGCTTCATCTCCCCCGAGGACCTCAACGTGTTCACGGTGGCCGACGACCCCGACGAGGCGGTCAAGATCATCGTGGACTTCAAAGAAAAACAGGGGCCGGGCGGCCTCGCTATGCCGCCGGGCATGAAGAGGCGCAACGGCTACAGAATCTCCGACTCCAACGACGCCGGCGTGTAGCGAGATTCCACCAGACGGTCCCCGCCCGGAGTATCCGTACCACTATCTCTCCGTGCTCATGTAGGCAAGCGTCAGATGAGTCATGGCCCGGACGCCGGTCGCCATCGCGCTTTCATCGACGCAGAAGTACGGCGAATGGCACGTCGGCGATTCTTTCGGGTCGGCCTTCTCCGGCGTGACTCCCAGAAAGAAGAACAGTCCGGGGATCCTCTGCCCGTAATAGGAGAAATCCTCCGCGCCCGTCACTAACGGCATGGTTGCCGTATTACTCTTGCCCACCACCGCTTCGAGCACCGGGAGCATCCGCGACGCAAGGTTGGGGTCATTGAAGGTCACCGGATACCCCTGCGTGATGACCACATCCGCGCCGGCCCCGCTGCTTTGGGCAATCAGCATCGCCGTCCTGCGGATTCGTTCGTGGATATCGCTCCGCATCTCGGGCAGGAACGTGCGGATCGTGCCCACCATTTCCACCTCGTCGGGAATGATGTTGGAGCGAACGCCGCCGTGAATGCTTCCGATCGTGATGACCGCGGGCGCCTCGGGAAGATCAACCTGCCGGCTGACAATCGTCTGCAAAGCCAGCACGATCTGGGACGCGGTCACGATGGGATCGACACCGCCCCAGGGCGATGCCCCGTGAGTTTGCCGGCCGCGAACGACGATGCGAAGGCCGTCTTCGCCGGCCATGGCCGGGCCCGAGCGACACGCAATCGTGCCCACGCGATACTGCGGACTCACGTGCAGTCCGAAGATCACCTCCGGCTTTGGATTATCGAGCACACCCTCCTGGATCATCAGTCTGGCCCCGCCCATCTCGTCTTTCGGCGCCCCTTCCTCCGCCGGCTGAAAGATGAATTTCACCGTGCCGGCCAGCTCACCACGCATCTGCGAGAGGACCTGCGCCGTCGCCATGAGGATCGCCGTATGCACGTCGTGCCCGCACGCATGCATCACGCCAACCTCCCGCCCGCTGTAGACGGCCTTGACCTTCGAGGCGAACGGCAGGTCCACCGCCTCCGTCACAGGCAGCGCGTCCATGTCCGCCCGCAACGCGACCACGGGTCCCGACTTGCCGCCGCGAAGCACCCCGACCACGCCGGTGTGCGCTACCTCCGTCCTGACCTCCAGGCCGAGCTTGCGGAGATGGTCCGCTACAATCCCCGCCGTGCGAACCTCGCGATTGGATAGCTCCGGATGTTGATGAATGTCTCGCCGCCACTCAATCATCTGCCCGTTCACCGCCGCACACAGCCGATCCGCCTCCGAACCCAGCGTCTTCTCGGCCCCTGCCGCCGCCGGCAATGCCATCGCAATGCAGCCGATCACAACCGCAGTACAAGAGCGAATGCGAACCACCCCGTCACCCCTTTTGTCCCGACCTGCCATTCTCAACCCTCTCATATCACATGCAACATCCGTCGCCGACTGTCCCCGAGAGCCTATCGCTTTATCGTCCCTTTCAACAGCGTGAAGCTATGCGGCGGGAAGGAACACGGGAAGCTCCGGCCGGAGGTCGCAATGTCGGGCTTGCGCACCGTCTTGACCGGCTCACTGCCGAAATCGTTCATCGTCTTGATATCCGGCCCATTCACCTCATAGACCTCCACGGGCCCCGCGAACCTGCCTTCCTGCGCGTCGATCCCCGCGGCGATGGCGTTGTCCTTGTGACGATTGACGACACAGATCGTCACCCGCTCACCATCGTCAGCCGCCGAGACATCGAGGTACGGCACACCCTTCTGCACCGTTGTCGTCTCGCCCATGCCGAGACTGAACATCTCCGTGTCGTACGTGTCGCAATCCACGAAGACATCGAGCGAGGTCCCACGCACGTTCTGCGCGAACAGTTGCAGGGGGTAATAGATCGTCTGCTTGAACAACGTCCTTTCGTCGGTGAAGATCGGAGCGATGACATTGACCAACTGGGCCATATTCGCCATCTTCACGACGTCGGCGTTGCGCACGAACGCATTCAGGAAGCCCGCAATGACGAGCGCGTCCTCCAGATTGTAGTGCTCCTCCAACGCCCGCGTTCCCCGCCTAGACTCTCCGCTT
>Ga0105100_10002553_pt1 | contig 10629 bp, 8 predicted proteins | sample PPLLak12cMay2015_2_FD_87033 | JGI IMG/M metagenome (GOLD analysis project Ga0105100, IMG submission 87033) | Freshwater sediment microbial communities from Prairie Pothole Lake near Jamestown, North Dakota, USA - PPLs Lake P8 Core (1) Depth... | ecosystem: Environmental > Aquatic > Freshwater >... | reverse complement strand
TCTCACTGGACGACAAGTTCCTGTATGTCGCCTGCTGGGGTACCGGGGAAATGCGCCAGTACGACGTCACGGAACCGAGGCAGCCCAAGCTTTCGGCCTCGGTCCACATCGGCGGCATCGCAAGGCGCACTGACCACCCGACCGGCAAGACCTACGCGGGCGGTCCGCAGATGGTCGAGATCAGTCGTGACGGCAAGCGGGTCTACTGGACGAACTCGCTTTACTCGACCTGGGATGACCAGTTCTATCCCGACGGCATACCGGGCGCTCAGGTCATGGCCAATGCGCTTCCGGGCGGCGGACTCGAACTCGCCAAGGACTACTGGGTCAGCTTCCCGGACGGATACCGGGCGCATCAGCTCCGGCTCGACGGCGGCGACTGCTCGACAGATTCGTTCTGCTATCCATCGGCCTGACCTTGGACGGAGCGGATTCGACACCGGCCGGGCTCTGGCTGGCGGTCTTCGCAAGCGGCCTTTATCACGGAGTGAATCCGGGGATGGGATGGCCGCTGGCCGTCACTGCCGGATTGATGGACAAGAGTACGCGCGCGCTGTTCGGGGCGCTCGGGCCGCTGGCGGCGGGCCACCTGCTGGCCATGCTCGTCGTGCTGCTGCCCTTCGCACTGCTGGCCGCCCTCGTCCAATGGCGGCAGCAGATCCAGGTCGGCGCCAGCCTGATGGTCATCGGGTTCGGCGTCGTCCGGCTCTTCAATCGTCGCCACCCGCGGGCGCTGGCGCGGATACCGCCGTCGCAACTCGGGCTCTGGTCCTTCGCCGTGGCGATCGCGCACGGTGCCGGGTTGATGCTGGTGCCGATTTACCTGGGGATGTGCCGGGTCGCCGACGATAGCGGCCACCAGGCTGCCGGGCTCCTGATCAATGCCAATGTCGGCATGGCGGTGCTCGTTTCCGTCGTGCACTCGCTCGCAATGGTCGCGGCCGGCGGACTTGCTGCCTGGCTGGTCTATCGCCACCTGGGGCTCAAATTCGTGTCGAAAGGCTGGTTCAACCTGGATGCGACGTGGGCCGTCAGCCTGATGCTGGTGGGTGGCCTCGCCCTCGCGTTCAGTCTGCACGGGCAGCACTGAGACTCGTCGACCCGCTCGTTGCGGCGCGCAGGCGAGTGTATCTTTGCCGCTCCGCCGCAGGAGCCCCGCATGAACCTGACCCTCCCCGCCCTGGATCCGCAGGAAGTTACGCCCCGGACCCATTCCGGCTACCCGGAGCCCTTTCGTTCACGCGTGCTGCCTCGCGAAAAGCGCCCGCTCGGCGACACGCTCGGACTGACGCGGATCGGCGTGAACCTGACGACACTGATGCCCGGCACCGAATCCTCGATGCGTCACTGGCACTCGCACGAGGAGGAGTTGATCTATTTGCTCGAAGGCGAACTGGTACTGCGAACCGACGCTGGGGAGCAGACCCTGACGCCCGGCATGTGCGCCGGATTCAAGGCAGGCTCCGGCGATGGCCACCAGTTCGTCAATCGCGGCAAGGAGCCCGCGGTCTATCTCGAGATCAGCAATCGCGATCCTGCCGATGCGGTCGTCTATCCGGACGTCGACCTGCTGTGGAATCCGCCCGGGCAGCCGCACAGGTACACGCGGCGGGACGGGACGCCCTATTGAGGTTCAGAGCCGCCAGTGGAGCGTGACTGAGACGTTGCGTCCCGGGCGCGTGTAGTACGGAATCAGCGGATCGCCGACGACGCGGCCACGCACGTCCGACCACTCGATGTACTCCGCGTCGGCGAGATTGAAGACGCCGGCGTTGATGCGCAGCCCGCGGCCGAAGTCGTAATGCGCGAGCAGGTCGAGAGTGACGTAGCCGCCGGTTTCGTAGAGATCGACGCGACTGTCGTCGACCTCGCTTTGCGACGCGACGGCCGTCGTCACGAGCTCACTGCCCCAGCGACCCGCAGGCGCCTCATAGCGCAACGACAGAACGGCGCTGGCCGGATCCACGGAATTGAGCGGTTCGTCGCTGACGCGGTCTTCGCCCCGAGTCCAGGCGGCGGCCAGCCGCGTGGTCCAGCCCTCCAGTGCCGGGGCACGGTCCCCCACACGCCAGTCGAGGCCCAGTTCCGCGCCGTAGATGCGCGCCTCAGCGATGTTCTGCGACTGGAACAGCGTGACGCCGCTGTCGGGATCCGGACCCAGATTCACTTTCGACTCGATGAAATCCTCGTAATCCGTGTAGTGCAGGCTCGCCGTGAGCGCGAGCCCGGGCGCATTCCAGCGCAGGCCGAGTTCATAGCCGTCGCTTGTCTCGGCCTCGAGATCGGGATTCGGGATTGCGCGGACGTTGAACAGCGGCAGGTCGAGGCCGATGTTGACGTCCTCCGGCGGCGGCGCGCGAAACCCGCGCGCGTACTGCAGGAACAGGCCCAATCCGTTCTCGAAGCTGCGTGTCACGCCGAGCTTCGGCGCGAGCGAGAAGTCTTCGACGCCCACCGCGATCGCATTGGGGTTGTCCTCGCGATACAGGCGGTCGGGCTGCGGCTCAAGCTCGTAGTAGTCCGCCCTCAGCGCGGGAATCAGCGTCCAGCCCGAATCGCCGAATTTCAGCTCGTCCTGCACGAAGGCTCCCGCGCGCATCACGTCGCTGACCGGAAAGTCGCGTAGCGGAAAGCTCTCGCCGAGAACCACGCTGGTCGAGTTGCCGGAACTCAAATCGGTCTGCTGGCCGTCACGACGCTCCTCGAGGCGCGATTGCGCGAGCTCGACCCCGTAGACCACAGTGTGGATCCCGCTCGTCCCGTCGAAATCCTTGACGGCCGTGAACTCGGCGCCGAGCGTGCGGTCCTCGAGTTCGAAGCGCCGCGCGATCTGGACCGGCGGCGTGCGTGGCGGCACGGCGCGCCGCTGCTCGAGCGTGTCCTGGCGCGTGTCGGTGCCCTGCGCGTAGATCCGCCAGTCGGCGCTGTCGAAGGCTGCGCGGGGCGCGAGCCTCTGGCCCGCGCTCAGCCGATAGCGCTCGGCACGGTCGTCACCTTCGAGAAGCGTCGAATTGACGAAGCGGGTTCCCTGGAGCCCGAGGAATGCGTCGATCGACGTCTGCTGATCGATCAGGCTCGCCTCGCCCGCCAGCGTCAGCGGCCCGCCCGGCGTGTCGCGCCATTCGGCCTTGGCGAGCAGCGCGTCGCTTGCATAGTCGCGCGGGTTCGGCGTCACGTCGGCTGCAGAGTCGAGTTCATTGCCGGCCCGGTGCGCATAGCCGAACAGCAGGCGCGCAGCGCCCGCCTCCGCCGCACCGACGGCCACGGCATGCCACCCCGCGTCGGCGCCTGAGTAGCCACCCTCGCTGCGCAGGCCCCGGGCACGGTCGCCGCCGAGCAGGTCCCGGGGCGTCGTGGTCGTCATCGCCACGACACCGCCGATAGCGTCGCTGCCGTAGAGCGACGAGGCCGGGCCCCGCAGCACCTCGACGCGCTCGATGAACGCGGGGTCGACAAAGCTGCGGCCGGAATCACCGAAGCTGCCGACCGCAAAACCGGCAGCGGCCGGGATGCCGTCCACTTCGACGGCGACGCGATTGCCGCCGACGCCGCGCACCGAGATCGTATCGAGGCCAAAACGGAAAGGATCGTTGCGGACGGTCAAGCCCGGTTCGTAACGCACGAGATCTCGGATGTCCGTCACCAGCGTGCGATCGATCGTTTCCCTCGGAATCACCGTGACCGTCGCAGCCACCTGCGCGATCGGCACGAGACGGCGTGCGTAGACGGTCACCGTCTCCAGGCCTGCCTCCGGCGCGCCTCCGCCGGCGTCCTGCGCCAGACTCGCGCCGGAGGCCGCGGTGGCAGCCATCGCAACCGCCAGGCATCGGATTCCGGTTTGAGGCCTACATGAGGGCATGGCGCAATTCTGCGCCATGGCACGACCGGCGCCATGACTCAGGTCAATCCAGCAGCCGGCACGGAGATCCGCATGTTCTGATTGCATAACCAGTGGTTCTCACGGGGCGACAGGACGGGTCCTTTGGCCTGACAATGCAGCGCTTTCCCTCCTCGAGGCCTCCCCATGAAGCTCGAAACCCTCGTCGTCCACGGCGGCTATGCGCCGGATCCCACCACGAAGGCCGTCGCGGTGCCGATCTACCAGACGACGTCCTACGCGTTCGACGATACTCAGCACGGCGCCGACCTGTTCGACCTCAAGGTCGCCGGCAACATCTACACGCGCATCATGAACCCGACCACCGACGTGCTCGAGAAGCGCGTCGCGGCGCTCGAAGGCGGCGTCGGCGCGCTGGCCCTGGCCTCGGGGCAGGCTGCAATCACCTACGCGTTGCAGACAATCACCGAGGCCGGCCAGAACGTCATCAGCTCCACGGCACTTTACGGTGGCACCTACAACCTGTTCGCGCACACGTTGCCGCAGTACGGGCTCACGGTGAGGTTCGCCGATCACCGCGACCCTGCGTCGTTCGAGAAACTGATCGACGCGAAGACGCGCGCGATCTTCTGCGAGTCGGTCGGCAACCCCGCCGGCAACATCACGGACTTCGCGGCACTCGCCGAAGTCGCGCACCGCCACGGCATCCCGCTGATCGTCGACAACACGGTGCCCTCCCCTTACCTGTGCCGCCCGTTCGAGCACGGCGCGGACATCGTGGTCCACTCGCTGACGAAGTATCTCGGCGGCCACGGCACGAGCATCGGCGGCGCGCTGGTGGACTCGGGCAACTTCCCATGGAAGCAGCACGCCGACAAGTTCCCGCGGCTCAACACGCCCGACGTCTCGTATCACGGAGTCGTTTACACCGACGCGTTCGGCCCGGCCGCCTACATCGGTCGCGCACGCGTGGTGCCGCTCCGCAACATGGGCGCCGCGATCTCGCCGTTCAACAGCTTCCTGATCCTGCAGGGCATCGAGACGCTCGCGCTCCGGATGGACCGTATCTGCGAGAACTCGCTCGCCGTCGCGCGTTACCTGCAGAAGCACCCGAAGGTGCGCTGGGTCAACTATGCCGGCCTCCCCGACCACGCCAGCCACGCGCTCGCGCAGAAATACATGGGCGGCCGGGCGTCGGGCATCCTGACCTTCGGCATCGAGGGCGGCCTCGCGGCGGGCGCCCGGTTCCAGGACGCGCTGCAGCTGTTCGTGCGCCTCGTCAACATCGGTGATGCGAAGTCGCTCGCCTGTCATCCGGCCAGCACGACCCACCGCCAGCTGAATCCGGCGGAGCTCGAGAAGGCCGGCGTCAGCGCCGACATGGTGCGGCTGTCAGTGGGCATCGAGCACGTCGACGACCTGCTGGCCGACCTCGAGCAGGCCCTGGCTGCAGCCTGAGCGCTGCGCACCGGGGAGCGAGGGAGCTTGAGTACGTGAAGATCGCTACCCCGGCCATCCGGTCGTTGGGCCAGAATGCCGGGGTCATTGGCCTCGAGATGACCCCGAAGCGGGGAGTCGATGCGTCGCAATCAAACTGACCCGGTCTTCGACTGGCTGGCCTATTACGCCGAGTTCGACCCCGGCCGACTCGCCGCGGTCGACCTGGCTACGCAGCGCTGGCTCACCTACGGGCAATTCAACGAGCGCTCCACGAGGCTCGCGACCGCATTGCGCGAGCGCTTCGGCGTCGAGCACGGCGACCGCGTCGCGTTCCTGGCGTGCAACTCCACTGACCACTTCGAGGCGATGTTCGCGTGCTGGAAGCTCGGCGCGATCTTCGTGCCGATGAACTGGCGGTTGTCGCCGCACGAAACCGCGGGCATCCTCGAGCATTGCGAGCCGCGCGTCGTGCTGCACGACACGGACTTCGCGCCGCTACTCGCCTTCGCGCACGTACCGAGGCTCGACCGTACGCCGGGGCACGCCGCCTGCGGCTACGAGCAACTGATCGCCGCCCACGAGCCGCTGGTCGCGATGGAGCACGCTGACTTCGACACGATCAACATGCTGCTCTACACGTCGGGTACGACCGGACGGCCGAAGGGCGTCATCTACACGCACCGCATGACGAACAACATCGTCGTGCACGCGGCGCTGCACGCGCGGATCCGCGCCGGCACGCGCACCCTCACGTACTCGCCGTTGTTCCACGCGGCGGGTCTCAACGCCCTGGCCATGCCTTCGTTCCACTACGGCGGCGCCGTGCTGGTCATGCGGACGTTCGACGCGGGCGAGTGCCTCGCGATGCTGACCGACCCCGGGCTGCAGGTCACGCACACAGTCGGCGTGCCCGCGACCTACCAGCTGATGGGCCAGCGACCGGAGTTCGCCACCGCATCGTTTCCCACGCTCGAGGTCGCGGGCGTCGGCGCGGCGCCGGTACCGCTGCACCTGCTTGAGACCTGGGCCGCGAAGGGCCTCGTGCTGTCGCAATCCTTTGGCATGACGGAGGCGTTCAGCGTCTCGTTCACGCCGCCCGAGAAGGCCCGCGAGCAGATCGGCTCCGCGGGCCACCCTCTGATGCACGTCAAGGTGCAGATCGGCGACGAGCACGGCCTCGAACTGCCACGCAATCACGTCGGCGAAATCCAGGTGCGCGGCCCCGGCGTGACGCCGGGTTATTGGCACGACCCGGAGGCGACCACCGCGGCATTCACCGCCAACGGCTGGTTCCGTACCGGCGACGCCGGCCGCGTGACCGAGCAGGGCATCATCTTCGTCGTCGACCGGATCAAGGACATGTACATCTCGGGCGGCGAGAACGTCTACCCCGCCGAGGTCGAGGACGTGATCGACGACCTCGACGCCATCAGCCAGTGTGCGGTGATCGGCGTACCCGATCCGAAATGGGGCGAGGTTGGCCTTGCGCTCGTCGTTCTGCGGCCAGGCCAGCACCTGGAGCCCGAGCGCATTCTCGAGCACTGCCGCGAACGCCTTGCGCGTTACAAGGTGCCGCGCGCCGTGCGCATCGTGCCCGCGCTGCCGCTCAGCCCGCAGGGCAAGATCCTCAAGAAAGAACTGCACCGGCTTTACGTGGAGAGCGGCGGCCAGCAGCCGTCGAAAGTCGCATGAAACCAGTCAAGGCCGTCGACGCGGCATTCCTGCAGCTCGAAACCGCAGCCACCCCGATGCACGTCGGTGCGCTGTTCGTGCTCGATCCGGGTTCGCGGCAGGCCAGCCGCACGTTTTTCCGCCGCTTCAAACTGGAGATTGCGGCGCGGCTCGACCGCAGCGAGGTGTTCACCCGACGCATCGCCACGCTGCCATTCAATGCCGCCAATCCGATGTGGCTGGTCGGTCGGGCCGACCTCGACTACCACGTCCGACGGACCGTACTGCCCGAGCCTGGCAGCCGGCACCAGCTCGACGAGTGCGTTGCCGACCTGCACACGCCGCTGATGGACCGCGAACGCCCGCTATGGGAACTGCACGTCATCGAGGGCCTCGAGGGCGGGCGCGTGGCGCTGTACGTCAAGACACATCACGCCGGGCTCGATGGCGCTTCAGCGCAGGTATTCCTGCGATCCTTCGTCGATGCGTCGGTACGACCCGCCCGGCGCAGCACGCGACCGCCGCGCCTGCCGCACGTTGAGCATGCGAGCAGCACAGACTTGTTGCTCGCCGGGTTGCGCCACCAGGTCGCGGAACTCAGCCGCCTGCCGCGGTTGATTGGCGGACTCGCGGGCCAGTTGCCCGCCACGTTTCGCGGCGCGCGCGACGCGCTGCTCACGCTGGCGTCAGGTGGTACGTCGTCGGCGCCGCGCACGCCGCTCAACGTCGCGATCTCAGGCGAGCGCAGCTTTGCATCGGTCGAGTGCGATCTTGACCAGGTCAAGTCCGTCGCGCGGGTCCACTCGGCAACCGTCAACGACGTGATCCTGGCGGCAGGCGCCGGCGCATTGCGACGCTGGCTGATCCTGCACGACCAATTGCCCGCCGAATCCCTCAGGACTGCGGTGCCGTTCTCGACTCGCGAGCCCGGCAATGTCGACCACTCGATCCAGGTCTCGTTCATGTCGATCGACCTGCACACCGACATTGCGGATCCGCATGCACGGCTGCGCGCGATCCATGCGTCGTCTGTCGAGGCCAAGACCGCCGCCGCGCGTACCAGGGCGCTGATGCCGGAGGACCTGCCTTCGATCGGGCTGCCGTGGCTGCTCGGGGGCCTGGCCCGCGTGATCGGCAGCGACGGGATCCTGTCGCGGCTGCCGCTGCCGGTCAACCTGATCATCTCCAACGTGGCCGGGCCGCCGATGCCGCTGTATGTGGCGGGTGCCCGGGCGCTCACCTACGCTCCCGTGTCGATCCCGTACCATGGCTGCGCACTCAACATCACCGTATACAGCTATGACGGCAAGCTCTTCTTCGGGCTCACGGGCGCACGCGGTGCGCTGCCCGACCTGCGCGACCTGGCGGAGGGGGTGACGCTGGAAATCGACTTGCTGACCCGGCGTCGGCGCAAACTCCGTACCCGATGAGCAACCTGCCACGCCCGCTGCTGACGCTGCTCGAAGCCCGTGCAGGCTTCGAGATGGGCGAGATGCTGCTGAGCTTGCCGTTGCTCAAGCGCGCACCGCTCGGCGACGGGCATCCCGTGCTGCTGCTGCCGGGCTTCGGCGCCGGCGACGTCTCGCTCGAGCCGCTGCGCGCCTTCCTGAAGTCCCGCCACTACCACGTCGAAACCTGGGGCCTCGGAAGAAATGTCGGCTTCAACCGCAAGTTCGCACAGGTCCTCGAGCAGAAAGTCCGCTACCTGCATCACCGCCATCGCCGCAAGGTGAGCCTCATTGGCTGGAGCCTGGGCGGCGTGTTTGCGTTCTACGTGGCGCACGTTGCATCCACATGCGTGCGCACCGCGATCTCGCTCGGCAGCCCGCTGCGGCTTGATCCCGACCTGCGTCCGCCGCCGGGCGTCAAGGCAATGTACCGGGTCCTGTCACAGCCGATGGGACCAGTCGCGCACCAGGCCCGGTCGCGCTCGCGATCGATGCGGGCGCCGCCGCCGGTGCCGTCCACCTGCATCTACTCGGAGCACGATGGCTTCGTTCCGCCGGCGCAGGCGACGCTCGATGGCGATCCACACGACCACGAGAACATCTGCGTGTCCGGCAGCCACATCGGGCTCGGCTTCAACCGCCACGTGCTGTGGATCGTTGCCGACCGTCTTGCGCAGCCGGAAGGCGCCTGGCGGTCCTACCGACGCAACCACGATCCACTGGCGGGACTCTGCGATGGCCGACTTCGACTATTCCCGGGCTGAAGAGGTCGCACACGTCGCGACGCACGGGCTCGGCATCGCAGCGAGCCTGGTCGGCATCGCCTGGCTCATAACGGCCGCCGCGACGGCCGGCGCAGGGCCCTGGCGAGTGACCGGTGGCCTCGTGTTCGGCGTGTCGGCGCTGATCTTGTTCATGACGTCGGTCGCCTACCACGCGGCCAGTTCGCCGCGCCTCAAGCCGCGGCTGCGCTTGCTGGACCACTCCGCGATCTACCTGCTGATCGCCGGCACCTACACACCGTTCGCGCTCGGCGTGCTGGGCGGCGCCTGGGGCTGGACGCTGTTCGGCCTCGTCTGGGGTCTCGCGCTGGTCGGCATCCTCGCCAAGACGACGCTTGGCTTTCGCTTCCCCGTCAGCTCGGTGCTGCTGTACCTAGGCATGGGGTGGCTCGGCGTCATTGCGGCACGACCGCTGATGCAGAGCCTGACGACGCACGAACTCACCTGGATCGTTGCCGGCGGCCTCGCCTATACCGTCGGTGTGCCGTTCTACATGTGGAAAGGGCGGCGCTTCACCCACGCGATCTGGCACCTGTTCGTGCTGGGGGGCGTCGCGTGCCACTTCGTGGCCGTGCTGAGCGTCATGACGCCGCGCCCGGCCTGAGACCGCCCCGCCAGCCGGGCCCTCCGCCATGGCCTGCGGTACCATCCGCGCATGACGCATTCCACGCACGATCTGTCGCTCGCGCGCGAGCTGAGTCCGCGCCGCAACACCACTCGCGCCACCGACCTCGCCGCCCTTGTCGAGGAGCAGTTGCAGCATTTCTCGATCGATCCGCAGACGGACTATGGACGCCGGCTCGGCGCGCTCGCGGCGCACCTGTACGCGGCGAACGTCGCGGCCCACGAGCTCTGGCAGATCAGCCTGCGCGAACTGGCCAGCCTCGAGCAACGCGACCGGGTAGCCCGCTTCAACGCGAAGCGGTTCCTGTGCTTCCAGCTGGCGAAGATCCTCGATACGCTGCAGAACCCGTTGCGCAAGACCTACCAGTCGCTGCTCGACGATCCGACGCAGTCCGCGGTCAAGGGCCCCTACCCGCTCTTCGACAACGTGACTGCGCTTTTCAGCGCGACGCCGGTCATCACGCGCACGGCGACCTACATGTACGCCTGCACCGAGTGGGTCGAGGATGCCTTCAAGGGCCGCGAGCCGTTGCTCGAGATCTATTCGCGGCTGCTGAACCCGACCTCGATCAGCCTCGCGAACCATATCGTGGACCTCGAGGCCGGCGCGCTGTCTGGCGAGTACCTCGCCTGGAACTTCAATTCCGGCATGGCAGCCATCGACGCGACGCTTGCCAACGTCGTGGGCTATCAGGACGTGGTACTCGCGAGCCGCAACGTCTACGGCGGCACTTACCAGCTGCTGCACGACTGGTACGGCAAGCAGAGCAACCTCGACGTCGCCGTGCGCTGGTTCGACGGCTTCACGGTGGAGGCGTTCCGCGCT
>Ga0105100_10002550_pt1 | contig 10633 bp, 12 predicted proteins | sample PPLLak12cMay2015_2_FD_87033 | JGI IMG/M metagenome (GOLD analysis project Ga0105100, IMG submission 87033) | Freshwater sediment microbial communities from Prairie Pothole Lake near Jamestown, North Dakota, USA - PPLs Lake P8 Core (1) Depth... | ecosystem: Environmental > Aquatic > Freshwater >... | reverse complement strand
GTTTTTCCACACGACGAACTGCCCGTTTTGCCGCGAGGTGGAAGACCTTTATCTGGCGCCGTTACAGAAAGAGAATGAAAAGACGCCGCGTTTCCTGCTGCGCGTCGTGGAGGTTGGCGGGAGACAACCGCTGGTGGCGTTCGACGGAACCAGAATGGACCAGCGTGCGTTTGCGGTTTCGCAGGGCGTGACACTAGTGCCGCACCTGCGCTTTCTCGGACCGGATGGCGAGGCGCTCGTCCCCGATCTTGTCGGCCTGACGACGCGCGATTTCTATGGCGCCTATCTAGAGAATTCGATCGCCACTGCCGGCGAAAAGCTGCGCAGAAAAATCACGCGTTAGGGAAGCCCTGAACAATTCCTAAAATAATATTTTTCGCCGCAAAGACGCATAGAACGCAAAGGTTTCCTCGATAAAAACTCATGTTTTTCTTTGCGTCCTTTGCGCCTTTGCGGCAAATGGTAGTTAATCATCCCGTCTTGATTCCTCAAGTCCGACCGCCTCGGCCTGCTCGTCATCCGCCGCCTGGCGCAATGCCTCAAGCCGCTCCATAAGCTTGGCGGCAAGTTCCCGGCAACCCTCGCCGGTTGCGGCCGAAACACTAAAGACCGGTCCTTTCCAGCGCAAGCCCTTCACGATGGCCTGCACCTGCGTTTCCCGCTCTTCCGGTGGCAACAGATCGATCTTATTCAGCACCAGCCAGCGTTCGCGCTTGGCCAGCTCCTTGCTGAATTTTTTCAGCTCCGCGGCCAGTGCCTTGACCGCCTTGACCGGTTCAGCCTCGGGATCGACCGGCGCCACGTCCACCAAGTGCAGCAGGACGCGCGTGCGCGCCAGGTGTTTGAGAAAGCGGATGCCCAAGCCAGCGCCTTCGGCGGCGCCTTCGATCAAGCCGGGAATGTCGGCCATCACAAAGCTGCGCTCCGGCCCGACCCGCACCACGCCGAGGTGCGGGTGCAGGGTGGTGAAGGGGTAGTCCGCGACCTTGGGGCGCGCCTCGGACACGGCGCGCAGCAGCGTGGACTTGCCGGCGTTCGGCAGGCCGAGCAGGCCGACATCCGCCAGCACCTGCAATTCGAGCTGCAGCACGCGCTGCTCGCCCGGGTCGCCGGGAATAAAGCGGCGCGGTGCGCGGTTGACGCTGGACTTGAAGTGCGCGTTGCCCAAACCGCCCTTGCCGCCATGCGCCACCAACAATTTATCTCCGGCACGGGTCAGATCACCGATCAGCTCGCCGGTATCGGCATCGCGCACCACGGTACCGAGCGGCACTTGGACGTACAGATCTTCGCCGGAACGGCCGGTGCATTGACGGCCACCGCCGCGTCCGCCGTGCGCGGCACGGAAGGTGGTGGTGAAGCGGAAATCGGCGAGCGTGTTGAGCCCGCTGTTCGCCACCAGTGTGATACTGCCGCCGCGTCCGCCATCGCCGCCATCCGGGCCGCCGAAGGGGATGAACTTCTCGCGCCGAAAACTCACGACGCCATCGCCGCCGTTGCCGGCTTCGACTCGAATATTCGCTTCATCGACAAATTTCATTGGCTCGGCCTAAATTGCCGGAACGGCGATTTATAGAATTCATAAAAGAAAAACCCCGCGTCGGTCTTCTGCGCGGGGTTTCGGTACTTCGTTAATACCTGAAATCAGGAAGTGACCACGCTCACGATCTGGCGGCTGCGCGGACCCTTGATTTCAAACTTGATCTGACCGTCCGCGGTGGCGAACAGAGTGTGGTCGCGACCAATGCCGACGTTCACGCCCGGATGGAATTCGGTACCGCGCTGGCGCACGATGATGTTGCCGGCGCGCACCTGTTCACCACCGAAGCGTTTGACGCCCAGTCGCTTGGATTCGGAGTCGCGGCCGTTGCGGGAACTGCCGCCTGCCTTTTTGTGTGCCATGTGTCGTTACCTCGTCGTTCCTCTTGCTCCCCTCTCCCATCCTCTCCCCCTTTCGGGGGAGAGGTGAGAACGAGGAAATCTACTTATTTGATGGCGGTGATTTCGATCTCGGTGTAATACTGGCGATGCCCCTGACTCTTGCGATAATGCTTGCGGCGGCGAAACTTGAAGATACGGATCTTGTCGCCACGCCCATGCGCCTTCACCGTGGCAGTGACCGCCGCGCCGGCGAGATTCGGAGAGCCAACGCGCACATTGTCGCCATCGGCAACCATCAGGACCTTGTCGAGATTCACGGCGCCGCCTTCTGCGACATCGAGCTTTTCCACGCGGAGCACGTCGCCGACCGCTACCCGGTACTGTTTGCCACCTGTCTCGACTACCGCGTACATGACTGATTCTCCAAGCTTAAATGGCAATTTTTGTGCAGGCCTGCTTTCTCTGGATGGCTATTCTTGTGCAGGCTTGCTTTGAATAACCCGGTGCTACGGAAGCCGCGCATTGTACTGGCCGGACCAGACACTGACAAGCCCGAAATTCAGGCATTTTTAGGGCAGCGTGCCGAGTCAGGGTCCGGGAAAGCGCAGATTTGCTTGCCGAACTCAGGGGGTTCCTCTAGCATGCCGCCCCGCTGACCCAGATTGATCACGACTCCATGGACCTCGCCCCCATCCTGGCATTGACCCGGACCGACCGGGAAGCGGTGGATCGCGTGATCAACCGGCGGCTCAATTCCGACGTTGCCCTCATTAACCAGCTCGGGGCGCATATCATTCACAGTGGCGGCAAGCGCCTGCGGCCGCTGCTGGTCATCCTTTCCTCTCGCGCCCTCGACTATGTTGGTGACCAGCATATTGCGCTCGCGGCGATTATCGAATTTATCCACACCGCCACCCTACTGCACGACGACGTCGTGGACGCCTCGGAAATGCGCCGCGGCCAGTCAACCGCCAACGCGCTCTGGGGCAATGAGGCGAGCGTACTGACCGGCGACTTCCTCTACTCGCGCGCCTTCGAAATGATGGTGGACGTGGGCAACATGCGGGTCATGGAGATTCTGGCGAAAACAACCAACACCATCGCCGAGGGCGAGGTGCTACAGCTGTTGAATTGTCATGATCCGGATGTCACCGAAGAGCGCTATCTGCGGGTGATCCACAACAAAACAGCCAAGCTGTTCGAGGCGGCGGCACAACTCGGCGCCGTCATCGGCACTCACCCGCCGGCGATCGAGGAGGCCATGGCAAAATACGGCCTGCACCTGGGTACCGCCTTTCAGCTCATTGATGACATGCTCGATTACACCGCCGACAGCAAGGCGCTGGGCAAAAACGTCGGCGATGACCTGGCGGAGGGCAAGCCGACGTTGCCGATCTTGTACGCGCTGCATACCGGCACCGTTGCCCAGCAAAAACTTCTGCGTGCCGCCATCGAACATGGCGGTCTTGAGAGCATCGAGGAGGTCGTGGCCGCCATTGAATCGACCGGGGCAAACGCGTACACTGCGCGCAAGGCCGAGGATGAGGCCCAACGAGCCATCGAGGCCCTCAGCGCGATTCCCGGATCGCCGTACAAACAAGCCCTGCTTGACCTCGCCCGTTTTTCCATCCATCGCACGTATTAAACCAATCGGGGTGTAGCGCAGCCTGGTAGCGCACTTGCTTCGGGAGCAAGGGGCCGGAGGTTCGAATCCTCTCACCCCGACCATCTGCCTTCCTGAGCAGGAGGAAAGGTCAGGTTATGGGTCAGTTTTTTCGCATCGCCATCGTCCTGTTCGGGCTCTGGCTCATCCTGCGCATCATCCGGCGCGCACTTGCCGCCCGCCGCGGCCCCCCCGCCCCTCCACCGCCTGCGGACATGCTACGCTGTGATTATTGTGGAACATTTGTTCCTCGCAATGATGCCATATCGTCTGACGGCAAGGTCTACTGCAACGGCACCCACGCCGATGCCGATCACGTCAGGAAATAAAAAGTTGGGCCCGGCGTAATCTCCCGGGCACCGGGAACAGGGAAAAATAGAGCAATAAATGGGCACCGGACTCTTCGGCTTGACCATGTCCGCAGCAGACAGCCAGTCTGCCTTTACGGCGGAGAACTGGAGACTGCTCCGTTCTTTCAACTTTTACCGCCTTGCCATCGCGCTCGCCGCGGCGGCGCTGGCATTCTCCGGTGAAACCATTCCCCCGTTTGGCGCCGCCGCCCCGGCGCTTTTCCAGGCGGCCAGCCTGATCTACGCGGGCATTGCACTGCTATCTATCCTCGCCATCTATCGGCGCTGGCCCGATTTCGAGACTCAAGCCACCTTCCTGGCGTTTATCGATATCGTCCTGCTCACCCTCTTGATGCACGGCAGTCAGGGCCTGGAGAGTGGCGTAGGCCTGTTGCTCTTGGTGGCCGTGGCCGGCGCGAGCCTCATGCTCGGGACGCGCCTGACCATCCTGTTCGCGGCACTCGCGACGATTGCCATCGGTATCCAGGTGAATTGGGTTTTTCTCACCGGTGGCGAATGGATTGCCCAGAGATGGACTACCGAGGGTTATACCCAGATGGGCCTGCTTGGCATTGGCCTGTTCGCAACCGCCGGCCTCACCCAGCTGCTCGCCAAACGCCTGCGCGCCACCGAGGCCCTGGCCCAGCAACGCGGCGTGGACCTGGCCAACCTGGCGCAGGTCAACGACCTTATCATCCAGCGCATGCATTCGGGCGTCCTGGCTTGCGACCAGAACGGCAGGGTGCATATGTTGAACAAAACCGCACGCAGTTTTCTGGGGGTTCCGGCAGAGGCCGTCAACAAACTCATGCTCGCCGATCTGTCTTCCGAGCTGGCCGAGCAGTTCCGGCAACAGCGGGAAAGAACCGCGGGTGGCGGCCGTAGCATCATCCGCAGCCGGGCCGGATATGCACTGCTGCCGCGTTTCGTCCCGGTGGGCGAGAGGCAGGAAGACACAGGCATGCTGGTGTTTCTGGAAGATACCGCAGTACTCAAACAGCAGGCCCAGCAACTCAAAATGGCGGCGCTGGCACGCCTGACAGCGAGCATTGCCCATGAAATCCGCAACCCTCTGGGCGCCATTTCACACGCCGCCCAACTGCTCGACGAATCCACTGACAAGGGCGCAGAAGAGACGCGCCTGCTGCGTATCATCCAGGATCAGGGCAGGCGCATGAACATCATTATCGAGAACGTCACGCAGCTCGCGCGCCGCGATAAGGTAAACCCAGTCAGGTTGCAGCTCGCCCCCTGGATCAGCGAGTTCATCCGCCAATTCACAATTACCGGTAAACACCCACCGGAGATGTTCCAGACACTCGGCGTTACCGACCGCGCCACTTGTGTCGATCCGGATCAGTTGCAACAAGTGGTCGGCAATCTCTGTCAGAACGCCCTGCGACACAGTCCGCCGTTTTCAGGACAGGCGCTTATCGCCTTCAAAACCGGGCACGACAACGGAAATCGTCCGTTTCTGGATGTGGTTGACTGGGGCAGCGGGGTCCCTCCGGATATTGTGGACAACATCTTTGACCCGTTCTTCACCACCACCCCCAAAGGCACGGGTCTTGGCCTATACATAGCGAGGGAGTTGTGCGAGAGCAACGGCGCGCGGCTCGAATACTTTCCCGGGGACAAGGGGGTGGGGAGCCGCTTCCGCGTTACCTTTGCCCGGGCCGAAGAATGCAGTGAATTGGCGGTAGGTGGGTTATGAGCAAAAATCAGGTTCTGATCGTGGATGACGAGCCCGACATCCGTGAACTCCTGGAACTCACCCTCGGGCGCATGAATCTCGAGACACGCTCGGCGCAGAATATCGAGGAGGCGCATCACCTTCTTGAACAGTTCAAGTTCGACCTGTGCCTCACCGACATGCGCCTGCCGGACGGAAACGGCATCGACCTCGTCCGCCATATCCAGGAAAAACATCCGCAACTGCCGTGTGCCGTGATCACCGCGCATGGCAGCATGGAGGCTGCCATCACGGCACTCAAGGCCGGGGCGTTCGATTTCGTATCCAAGCCACTCGATGTCAACGACCTGCGCAATATCGTGCGCTCGGCGCTGCGTGTGGGTCAGAGCCAGACGGCGAAAACCGAAACCAAACAGGGCAGCACCCACCAGAAACTGCTGGGCATATCGGCGGCGATCGAAAAGGTCCGCGCGCTTATCGACAAGCTGGCGCGTGGTCAGGCACCGGTTTATATCCACGGCGAATCCGGCACCGGCAAGGAGCTGGTCGCGCGCCTGATCCACGACCTGGGCCCGCGTGCCTCTGGATTATTCGTACCGGTGAACTGCGGCGCGATTCCGGAAGCGCTCATGGAAAGCGAATTCTTCGGCCACCGCAAAGGCAGCTTTACCGGCGCGGTCGCGGACAAGGACGGCCTGTTCAAGGCCGCGGACGGCGGCACCCTGTTTCTCGACGAAGTCGGCGACCTGCCGCTGCACATGCAGGTGAAACTGCTGCGCGCCATTCAGGAAAAATCCGTGCGCCCGGTGGGCAGCCAGAGCGAAATCAAGGTGGACGTGCGCATCCTGTCGGCCACCCACAAGGACCTGCAAAGCCTGGTGCGAGAAGGCAAGTTTCGCCAGGACTTGTATTACCGGCTGAACGTGATCGAACTGGCCGTCCCGAGCCTACGCGAGCGACCCGAGGACATCCCGGTGCTGGCTGAGCATCTGTGCATACGACTGGCCGCAAGCTTGGGCATCCCGGTTCCAAGGCTGTCCGCTGAGGCGCTCAGCGCCCTGTCCCGCTACAGCTTTCCTGGCAATGTCCGGGAACTGGAAAACACCTTGGAACGCGCCATCACCCTGTGTGATGGCAACGAAATCAATGCCGCAGATCTGCAACTGCCACTCGGTGACCACGCCGACGAATCCGGGGCGACCGTGACGGCGGGCCCGGATGCCGACGAAAGCCTGGATGATTTCATTGCGCGTATTGAAGAGGTGGCGATTCGCGACGCTCTGGCACGCGCCAACCAGAACAAGACTGCTGCTGCCAAGCTGCTGGGCATCACCTTCCGTGCCCTGCGCTACAAGCTCGAGAAACTGGGCATTGATTAAGGAAGTACCCGTCCGCCCAGCCGCGAATAATCGCCGTCTATCTGCTTGTTTTCAAAAAGGGATTACCATTTTTCGGCAAGACGTGACAATATTTGCCAGTCCATTCCATCTGCAGACCGCAAGAAACCGGCATACCGGTCCTCGGGTAATCTAAGCTTCTGTAAAAATGAGGTTTTCCCGTTTGTCGACGGGCAATCTTCAGCTTTTGCTTATGGTATGGTTTGTGCTTGTAGGGAAGTGAGTTCGGTTAAGACAGTCTGGCGGATTTCCGGCACTTTTTGACCCACGGAGGTTCGTCTGCTAATTAACTAAACAGCAGCAGCAAGCCCCGGAAAGCATCGGCCCGCTGAGGATGAGGGCGCCATGCAAGACGGTCCCGCAAGGGCCGGTTATTTCCAGGGCCTACTGCTTCAAAGTTCCAAACATTTAACTGGAGGTTGATTATGAAAAAGATACAACAGGGTTTTACGCTCATCGAACTGATGATCGTAGTCGCGATTATCGGCATCCTTGCCGCGATCGCGATTCCGGCTTATCAGGACTACACGATTCGCGCCAAGGTTACCGAAGGCCTGAGTCTGGGATCGTCTGGAAAAATCGCGGTTTCTGAGGGCTATCAGAGCGGTGACATGGATGGTGTGAATACCAACGCCCTTGACTGGAACCCGACCTATGCGCTCAACCCCTCCAAATATATTGCGAGTATAGTAATTACTCCTGCTTCGGGTGTGATCACTGTCACTTATGGTAATGAGGCGCCGCCACAGATCACCAATCAGACTCTGAAGCTGTCCCCGTTCGTTGCCGGAGTAGCATTGGGACCTGGCATGACCGGCGCTATCGACTGGGCCTGTACGACCCTGACCAAAGCCACTGCGACTAGTCGCGGCATGGGGGCAGCGGCGACCGGCACATTAGTGGGCCGCTACGCTCCGTCAGAGTGCAAGTAACATAACCAAGCATTACCTCAGTTCCCTGAGAACCAGAGCCCCGGCCTTGTGCCGGGGCTTTTTCTTTCCGGGCTATCTTGTTTAGTTTACAATCGCCGCGCGATCAGTAGTTGTCTGTCGGGGCGGTAGCTCAGCTGGGAGAGCGCTGCGTTCGCAATGCAGAGGTCGGGAGTTCGATCCTCCTCCGCTCCACCATATCTCTCCAGATGGCCGGTCTTCCGGCCATTTTTCATTTCGGGACCGCAAATCCCGGATTTCCGCTAGAATACCGGGCAACTACGCCCCGGTAGCTCAGTGGATAGAGCAGCCGCCTCCTAAGCGGCAGGTCGCACGTTCGATTCGTGTTCGGGGCACCATCCTTCACAACAAGCCCCGACGGGCACAGCGGGAGAGCCGGTTTGCTGGAAGCCATTAACCTTGCCTGCGCACGCGGTGACCGGCCGCTGTTTAGTGATCTGTCCTTTGCATTAACACCCGGCGAGCTCCTGCATGTGCGCGGCGAAAACGGCAGCGGCAAGACCACCCTGCTGCGCGCGCTGTGCGGCCTGTCGCAGCCGGCTGCCGGCGAAGTTCGCTGGAACGGACAACCCGTCCGGGAACAACCGGAAGCCTACCGCGAGCAGCTCTGCTATATAGGCCATAGCAATGCTATCCACGGCGATCTGACCCCGGTTGAAAACCTGCAGTTCGAGGCCTGTCTTGGGGCAGAAGCCCGGATCGAAGCGCAGCCAGCCCTGGCATCTCAGGGCCTCGGTCGCGTAGCCTGCCTGCCGGCCAAACTCCTTTCGCAGGGCCAGAAGCGCCGGGTGGCGCTGGCGCGCCTGGCCGTGCTCGAGCGCACGCTCTGGGTGCTGGATGAGCCGTTTACCGCCCTCGATGTGCGCGCCGTGGATCGGCTGCTCGCCAGCCTCGCCCGGCACCTCGACCGGGGCGGCCTATGCATCCTGACCTCCCACCAGGAAGTGTCCGTGGCGGACTGGCCGGTCCGGACACTGACTCTGGGATAAGCGATGGCAACCAGCCTTGGTGGCACGGTGTGGTGTGTGTTCCGGCGCGATTTGCTGATCGCGGCGCGCAAGCCGGCGGACGTCGCCACCCCGCTCGTGTTCTTCGCCATCGTCGTGAGCCTGTTCCCGCTCGGCGTGGGGCCGGAGCCGGCGGTGCTGCGCACCCTGGCACCGGGCGTATTGTGGGTGGCGGCGCTGCTCGCCACCATGCTGTCACTGAGCCGCCTGTTTGCGGCCGATTATGCGGATGGCACGCTCGAACAGTTGGCCCTGAGTCCCCAGCCGCTCACTGCCCTGGTGCTCGCCAAAATCATGGCCCACTGGGTCACCACCGGCCTGCCGCTGCTGCTGCTAAGCCCCCTGCTCGCCACCCAGCTTTACCTGCCGACTGGCGCACTCGGCACACTGCTCCTCGCCCTGCTGCTCGGCACACCGGTCCTGAGCCTGATCGGCAGCATCGGCGCCGGCCTCACCCTCGGCCTGCGCGGCGGCGGGGTGCTTCTGTCGCTGCTGGTGTTGCCGTTGTATACTCCGATCCTGATTTTCGGCGCCGGCGCGGTCACGGCCAGCGCCACGGGTCTCGACCCGGAAGCCTATCTCTCCTTGCTGGGCGCCTTCCTCGCGGTGGCGCTGGGGTTCGCCCCCTGGGCCACGGCCGCGGCACTGCGCATATCGCTGGACTGAACATGCTGTTTCACAAATACGCCTCGCCAAAAGTCTTCTACGCTCTCGCCGGGCAGTTGATTCCGTGGTTCGCGATCGCCACCCTGGCCCTGCTTGGCTATGGCCTCTATCAGGGGCTGTTCGTCGCGCCGCCCGACTACCAGCAGGGTGAAAGCGTGCGCATCATGTTCATCCACGTACCGGCGGCCTGGATGTCCATGTTCGTGTACATGGTCATGGCCTCGGCCGGTGCCATCGGCCTGATCTGGAACATGCGGCTGGCCGATATGGCCGCCACCGCCTCGGCGCCGATCGGAGCCTCGTTTACCCTGCTGGCACTGGTAACAGGCTCGCTCTGGGGAAAACCGATGTGGGGCACCTGGTGGGCGTGGGACGCGCGCCTGACCTCCGAACTGCTGCTGTTCTTCCTGTACCTCGGCTTCATGGCCCTGCAGGCGGCCATTGATGACCCGCGGCGTGCGGCGCGCGCCGGCGCGCTGCTCGCACTGGTCGGGGTGGTCAATATTCCGGTCATCCATTTCTCGGTGCAGTGGTGGAACACCCTGCACCAACCGGCCTCGGTCAGCGCCATCAACAAAATCGGCACGCCCGCCATCCACCCGAGCCTGCTGGTACCGTTGCTGATCATGGCCGTGGCCTTCACCGTGTTCTTCGCCACCGTGCTGCTTATGCGCCTGCGCGCCGAGATCCTGCACCGTGAGCGCCACACCGGCTGGGTTGCGGAACTGGTGAAGCCATGAACTGGTCAGAGTTCTTCAACATGGGCGGTTACGGCCTGTATGTGTGGGGCTCCTATGGGATGGCTGCGCTGGTGCTGGTCTTCAACGTACTGGCCGCGCGCCGGCGCGAGAAGAGCGTGCGCCGGGAGCTGGAAGAAACAATGCGTCTGAACCAGGCCGAATAAGGAAGGCAAGCCTGCACAAAAATATGCCATAAGCATCTGAAAGCAAGCCTGCACAAAAAGGATCATTATCTGAAATGAAACCGAGACACAAGAAACTCATCGCCATTGTCAGCGGCGTGGCG
>Ga0105100_10002549_pt1 | contig 10636 bp, 9 predicted proteins | sample PPLLak12cMay2015_2_FD_87033 | JGI IMG/M metagenome (GOLD analysis project Ga0105100, IMG submission 87033) | Freshwater sediment microbial communities from Prairie Pothole Lake near Jamestown, North Dakota, USA - PPLs Lake P8 Core (1) Depth... | ecosystem: Environmental > Aquatic > Freshwater >... | reverse complement strand
CATCCGTGGCCAGGGTTGGAAACTGGCCGCCGAAGGACAGATCGCCCTGAACGGACGCATCCCCTGCGCCACAATGGGCGGGCTCAAAGCGCGCGGATTCCCTGGCGGTGCTACGGGCGTGTACCAGGCAGTCGAAGCGGCCCAGCAGCTTCGGGGGCAGGCTGAAACGAACCAAGTCGCGGACGCGAAGTATGCTCTGATTCAGTCGCTGGGCGGGCCGGCATCCACCGCAGTCACGCATGTCTTGGAGAGATTAAACTGAAAAGGTCGACTCTCTAAACCTATCAGTTCCGAAAGGGCCCCTTTCTGATAGTTCCTGATAGTTCCGTTCCTTACAATGGAGCATAGAAGTAATTTTGACTAAGGAGTATTGTTATGGAAATCCCGCGCCATTGGCGACTCAAACAACAACGTTACGGATTGGTCGGGGAAGTTTGTCCGCACTGCGAAAACAAGATCTTCCCGCCGCGCGATGTGTGCCCGGAATGCGGCGGCGAGGCCAAGACCCTTTACACATTTAGTGGTAAGGGGGAAGTGTACTCATACACGACCATCTACGAGGCGCCTGCTGGTTTCGACAGCAGCGCCCCTTACACCGTTGCCCTCGTGAAACTTGACGAAGGCCCGATGGTCACCGCCCAACTGACCGATGTGGATCAGGAAGCCGTGCAAATCGGCATGCCTGTGGAAATGGTCACGCGCAAGATGCGCGATGACGGCGACGAGCGGGGGATGATTGTTTACGGGTATAAATTCCGGCCTCAGATGTCTTAATTGTCAGTTGTTAACACATCCTGTCTCACCCCCGAAATTACTCTTCGCGGGTGAGTTTCTTTTTATCAGCAAAAATCATCGTTCACAATTGCTCTACTTGGTACTGTGGTCAGAATTGCAATTGCGTACCGCCTTTCGTATGATATAGTGGATCATGGAAAAAACGCGCTGGTCAATTGCTATGCCAGAAAATGATGACTTTTGGGATTTTTATTGGGAAATACGCCTGCTGCCTATGGAAAACCTGGGCAAGCGGGAAGCCATTCTTTCAGCGTCCAGACTGATTCGCCTCCTGGCACAGCAAATCGACCACCCTATACGATTACTTGAATTAGGCTGTGGCGAGGGACAGGTTATCGGTACACTATTGGATGCCCACTTCCAATTGTGTGCCAATCAAACCTCGGTAGGAGTGGATTACAACGCAAAATCACTGGCACGCTGCCAGCGTGATTATTCAGGTTTACGTTGTATTGAAGGCGATTTTACAGACACAGATTTACTGGCTGGGCTGGGCAAATTCGAGCTTGTGCTTCTTGTCAATGCTTTGCATGAAGTATTTTCAGATAGTTTTTCCCCTGAACTGGGTGAGATCGATATCCCGGCCGCCAAACAGCGAGTAGAGCGGGCACTTGCTGGTGCGGCTGGCTGTCTGGGACCTGGAGGATGGCTGGTCCTACTTGATGGGCTGGAGCCTCCCGGGGATCCGCATCAGATCCTGCGCATACGCTTCCGCGATTACCAGGTACGTCAGGAATTCGAGAACTTTGTGGAGCAGTATCACCCTTTGCATATCGTATCTCGCGAGGTTGAAGGCCCATTGTGTGTTGAGCTATCGCAGCGCGATTTTACCCGTTACATAACCAAGTCCATTTTTCTCGGGAAACGACTCTGGGAAACCGAGCGATTGCAGAGCTACCAATATTATACAGAAGAAGAGTATCGAGCAGCGTTTGCCCGTCAGGGGTTGGAAATATCCGAATTGCACACCCTGACCATGAACGATGAAAAATGGCGCTACCGAGTGGAGATTGACACATCAGGGTTCAAGTTCCCAGACGAGCATGTCTTGATCCTGGCGCGACAGGTTACGTCTGCTCACCCTTCCGCCCACCTGCAAGCGTAGAAACTGGGATGCTCAATAACAGGCTCCACCAGAAACGGACGCGGAACATGCCCTCGTGACCGCTGTGGTCTGTGCCGTGGCCTGCATGAGAGGAATGATCTTCTGCCTTTTGGATGGAATGGGGCACTGGAGGGTGATAAGCGTGAGTGGACTCTGCGCTCATGCTGGATCAGGAGTGATTTTCTGTTCCTTCTTTCATGTGTTGGGAATGATCGTACTTGTTGTGTTACTTGTACTTATCCATATTTACATCTCAAATTCGGGTATTCTTTCAACTTTCGTGAAACACTGATTTTCAATTCAAACAGCGAGTCCGAGCTTGCCCGTGTTGATCGTTGGGGAATGGTCAAATCTGCTTTCCAGTTTCTTCTGCATTTGATACCGCGCCCGCGCAAGCCGGCTTTTCACCGTGCCCAACGGCACTTTCAGTATCTGTGCGGTTTCTTCGTAATCGAGTTCATAGAGATCTATGAGAGTAATAACGCTTCGATATACGTCAGGTAAATCATCCAGCATCGCGTAAATATTGGATGAGAACTCATTTTGTTCCACAGCCGCCTGGACAGATGGAGCAGGGTCTGAAAGCCAGGCCGGGGCCTCCATCTCTTCGCCATCCTCGTTTTCGGGCAATAGCGGTGTTGAAGGATGACGCATGGAATGACGTAGTATGTCATAAGAAGTATTGGTCACAATCTTGAGCAGCCAGGCGCGAAAGGAACCGCCGCGAAAACTGCCGATCTTCTGGAACGCCTTGATAAAACTCTCCTGGGTGGCGTCATCAGCCGAGTCCGGATCGCCAAGCAAGGTATAAGCAAGATTGTAAGCCTTATTTTGATGGCTCAAGACAAGTTGATTGAAAGCATCCAGGTCGCCATTCGAGGCCATCTTGACCAAAGCATCTTCGTCATATTGATAAAACTGGTTCTCGAGCTTCATGAAAGGTTCCTCGTCATTTCTTCTAAAGCAATTGTCAAGCTCGGTGATCGATTGAATTCGTATGCTCATAGTTTATTCTTTTCTCGGAAAAGATGGTGTAAATATCCCGCACAAACTAGTGGACAAAAAGTAGTACAATTGTCCGGTTGCGATTTGGCTTTAAATGACCAGATATGTTAACCGTTGACTATTCCTTCGGCAGCTGGATCAAACGCAGGCGCAAAGCGCTCGATCTGACACAACAGGAACTCGCCCAACGCATTGGGTGTTCTCCTTCGCTGATCTTTAAGATTGAGTCAGACGAGCGCCGCCCCTCGCGTCAGATCGCTGAATTGCTGGCTGAAAAACTGGATATCCCAGCCGGCCAACGCGCACTCTTCCTGAAAATTGCCAGACAGGAAAAAAGCACCACCAGTCTGGATGCCATTTCGCCTCTTTTCGTGCTTGAGCCTGCCTCTGCCCCCAAAAAGAATCCCGGCAATTTGCCTTTTTCTCCCACCCCGCTCGTTGGCCGTGAACACGAGATCCGCGTCATCACCAAACAACTGCTTGAACCGGCCTGCCGCCTGCTTACATTGACAGGACCGGGCGGCGTCGGTAAGACCCGTCTCGCCATCGAAGCGGGACACCAACTTGAACCTCATTTCGCAGACGGCGTTCACTTCATCTCCATGGCCGGTATCGGCATGACCGAGTCCATCATCCCCGTCATTGCAGATACGCTCGGATTGGCTTTCTCTGGTCCGGCCGAGCCCATTGTGCAGGTCTCCAACTTTCTTCACACTAAAGAGATCCTCCTGGTGATCGATAACATGGAACACCTGCTGGAGGGCGGAAGCCTGCTGGGTGAGATGCTCCAACAAACCCGGCATGTCAGGATGCTCATCACCTCGCGCGAACCCATGCGCTTGCAATGGGAATGGCTTTTCGAAGTTCAAGGTTTGCCTGTCCCTGAGGATGCGGATGCGAATCTTGAAAACAATAGCGCCATCCAGCTTTTCATCCAGCGCGCCCGCCAGACTTCGCAGAATTTTTCATTGGAGGCGGAGGATGCAGCGGCGCTTGTCCGCATTTGCAAACTGGTCGGCGGACTGCCGCTCGCCATTGAACTCGCCGCCTCCTGGGTGCGGATCCTGTCCTGCCGAGAAATCGTTCTTGAACTTGAACGTAGCCTTGATTTCCTCGAAACCAAAAAACTCGATGTCCCCGCGCGCCACCGCTCGATCAAAACCGTCTTCGATCATTCCTGGACCTTGCTGACCGATGAAGAACGAATCCTGTTGATGAGATTATCCGTGTTTCGGGGCGGATTCACGCGCGAAGCCGCCATCTCAGCAACAGGAGCATCCCTATCCACGCTCTCCTCCCTGGTGGATAAATCCCTGTTGCGCCACGAAAAAAACCCGGATCGTTACGATCTGCATGAATTGATCCAGCAGTATTCTTTCGCTCAACTCCAATCCAATCCAGTCGAGGAAGTGCAGGCCTCCGAAAAATACGCCGTGTACTACACCAATTGGGTAGCGGCGTTGGAACGTCCATTCAAGAGCGCGCAACAACCGCAAACATCACAACAGATCCGGGCAGAGACGAGCAACTGGCTTTCCAGTTGGCATTGGGCGGTCGAGAATCAACGACTCGATCTCTTAAGGAAAATGAATCCCTGCCTGAACTGGTATTTCGAGGTTCATGGCTACTACGCTGAAGCGCTCTCCGCCTTCAAAACCGCCGTGAATGGGCTCCGTATGCATGGCGCGCCTGCCAGCCTTCAGAGCGCCGCTGAAAGAACCGCTTTTGCTTTTCTCGTGGACTCGCTGGGTTGGTTCGAATTCCGTACCGGGAACGTGGAAAGGGCGACCGCCCTCCTTGCCGAAAGCCTCGAACTTGCTCGCGAAACCAACGATCCGGAAGTGATGTACTACATCCACGGGAATTGGGGCTATCTCTGCCTGTTTACAGGTGATATATCAGAAGCGGGTCGTCTGACGACCGAAAGTCTTGTCTATGGCAAGGCGCTCAATTCGCCATGGCACATCGCCATTCCCATCAGCGTGCTTGGCATTGTGGCGTATCAGCAGGGGAATTTGAACGAAGCCCGCCAGCAGTTGACCGAGAGCCTGAAAATCTGGCGCTCGGTCGGCGACCCGCGCGGATTGGTCTTTTGCATGTTGTATCTGGGAATGACAACCTTCGCGCTCAAAGACATTCCAGCGACCCGCTCCATTTTGCAGGAAAGCAACGCGGTCGCAGAAGCCAATATGGACCGTTGGGCACACGCTCTCGGCTTGGACATGCTTGGGATGGTGTCCCTGTCCCAGGGTCAAAATGAAGAGGCGCTGGCATATTTCAATCAAAGTCTCGCGCTCTCAAAAGAGATCGGCGATCAACTGAACGGCACACAGACCGCCATTCACATGGGGCAGGCACATGCAGCGCTTCGATCCAACGAGCAGGCAAAACGCCTGTTTCTGGAAGCGTATGCCAATGCCGGACAAGCCAAATGGACGCCCATCATCCTGAATGCCTTGGTCTCCTTCGTGGAGATGCAGAATGGACTTTCTGCTGAGACAAAACTGGCGGTGGCATTGTCGGTCCTCTCACATCCTGCTGTCACGCCCAACTTGCGCGCCCGTTGTGAACACATGAGGGATGGAATGACATCGTCCCTCACAACACGACAGATCGAAGCAGCAGAGAACCTCACAAAGGACAAGGGACCGGAAGCCTGGGCGCAGGAAATTCTAAAGTAAGCCACAAGCGGAGTTGGATTCCGAGGACACAGGGGATTTGAGTTATTCCCCCTCCACATACAAATAAAAATCAATCGCATGGTCTTGAGTGGCGGCGCCTTCCGATGGATTTTCGATCCTTTCAATATGGAAGAAACCCCAGGTTTTTCCTTTGGAGGCGTGCTCGTGCGGGACAAAGATGGAAATATGAATGTGACCGAATTTCATCACTGTCTCGGCCTGCGAGGCGCGCACCGCGGCGTCCTGGGCAGATACCAGAATCTTGTTCAGGAAATCTGTGTGGAGATCGAGTGGCTCGAGGGTCCTCGACAACCGTGCGTGGATAAGTCCTGCCGCGCTCGAACCGATCGATAGTTCAAGTTCTCCAAGAATCTGCCAATCGTTACTCGGAAAATTGTTATGGGATGAGTCGGTCATGTTCACTGGTAATGTCACATTCAAATTCAGCCTTGCAAAGGACAGAAGCCTTCACAAGGCTTGAGCCGTTATTGCACCGGGATGTCAAAGGTTGTGCTGGTCCCATTCACAGTGACGGTATATGTTCCTTCGGGCATTTCGACAATGTTGAGCGGGATGGCAAACCGGAATGGCAATCCCAAGTGATCGGGCGGGCACGCTTCGACGGTGCTTGCCAGGACAGTGACATCAATCTGAAAGCCATCCACCTTGCTTTGGACTTCTGCAATCTGAGCGCACAGGTCGGGCCAGGTGCCGCTGGCGACAATTTCCACCGGTATAGGTGAGCCCACCCCAACTTGAACTTCAACATTTTCAACGGGTATGAGATTGCGTTCAGCCAGCGCTTCACCAGAAACAACCGGAACCGCCCGGGGATCGAAGCTGGCGGTTACACCATTCACATTCACTTCGTAGGGTCCTTCCGGCAGATTCACGATGTTGAGTGGAATTTCCAACCGGAACGGAAGCGTATCCGGATTGCAATCGGTTTGCGCGGGGACATAGGCAACCAACCGCACGAAAAATGTAGTCCCATCGCGGTGCAGGCGGACTTCGCCCAATTGCGCGCAGGCGATTGGCAGGTTCCCTGAAACAATGGCGTGTACCGGGATGGGTGAGCCGAGGCCGTAATCGATGTTCACAGCGTCAACCTGGATATCATCCTTGACGATGGGCATATCAGCCGTCCGCAGGGAGGAGGTCGAGTTGCCGCGCGAAGCGTCCAGGCCGAATTCTGCGCGCGAACCGTTCACCGTCACAGAGTAGGAACCGGCTGGCAGGTCAACGACGTTCAAGGGGATACCCATTTTGAATGGCAGGGTATCCTGAACACAACCTTCAACTGCGGGAGTTGCAGAAAGCGTGATGATGAAGTTCGATCCGTCCTGCTTGATTTCAGTATGTTCGACCTGGGAGCAGGGATCGGGCAGGTTACCGCTTACGATTACATGCACAGGGATCGGCGATCCGACTCCGACCTCGACTTCCACTTGATCCACGGTCACAGGCTGGTAGCCGGTTGCAGGGATTTCTTCGATCACAGGCTCAGGCTGTTCGCCGGAGGAACTGACAATCGCGAACGGTGAACAGGCGCTGAGGATTAAGATCAGGCTCAACAATAGGAACGATAGGGATTTGGTCTTCATGATATTTCTCCTTACGAGTAAACGTTTTGGTTGAATATTATTTTTATGGTGATTGCGTTGGTTGGGTATCGGCAGGGTTTGACGATACCCAACAATTTCCAACTGTGTCATCGGGGCAGATCACGCGCCACCAATTGCCGTCCGCGCTCAAACCGGTCACCTTTGCGATTTGTCCGGATGAGATCGAGCCGATCACACTGTATTGTGTCGAGGCTCCGCCATAGATCGGGATGTCCTTCTGTGCCAGCACATACTTGACCGTTGTCGGCTGTGAGTAGCCCGGGGGCAAAGGCTGGTTGGAATGCGGAACAGTTGTCGGCTGAGTCAGAGCCGGATCTGCCGAGACCCAGCAACTGCCCACCGAATCATCGGGGCAGACGATTCGCCACCAACCGTCATTCGAGTCGTTTCCCGTTACCCTGGCGATCTGCCCGCTGGCAACTTGTCCAATGACTCCGAAGCTGCTGCCGGGACCACTATAGATGGTCACATCCTTTAACGCCAGGATGTACTCGACGTCGGTTGCATGAACGGATATATCCGCAGGCGGGTTGGAACCGTTGTTCGATTGCGCAAACCCGCCTTTCGCGACGAGTACGCCGTGCCAGTACAGACTGCCATCCAGCAGGTAGTTCACGTAAAGGATGGCTTCATCCTTGCCATCCAGCCCCCAGCCTGAGAGGAACAGCGCGAAGTTGGGACCCACATCCAGTCCGAAGATCGAGAGCGGATCTATACCGTTTAACAAGGTGGTCAAATCCTTGTTCAAATCGGCAGTGATGGGCGTGGTCGCGTTGAGATGATTCAACTTCAATTGCTCGATGGCGGATTCAACATCGTACGCACTGCCCTCGGAGCGATATAAGGCGATCATCAAGGACTTGTCCATCAATGTTTTCAACAAGTCATAATTGCGTGCGTTCAACACTTCGACCAGACTCTGTTTGAAGCTTGTGATGTCGGCGATGCGTTGAAACGACACCTCAATGCCGTTGACATTCACGATGTATGTGCCTGACGGCAGGTCCTTGACATCCAACGCGATCACACGCTCGAAGGGCGTGAGCACCTGAGCGCACAATGCCAGCGGATCGGTGGTGGTTGTTAATGTCACCTTGAAAATGTTTCCGTCCCGCGCCTGATCCACGGATTTGATCGTGGTACAACCGGCATCGGGCAGTTGTCCGCGTATGATGGCGTTGACCTGTAACGGCTGCGATTCCAGGATTTGGATTTCTACGCTCTGTACGATCGCCATTCCTGTGATGGGTATTTCTTCTGTGACACTGGGGGATGGGGTTGCAGGCGCCGCCGTGAGCGGAGCGCAGGCAGCCATAAGCAGGATAAAAATAGTTGCGTGAAATGGGATTTTGGTTTTTACCATTAAAGTCTCCTTGGTTTTCTTTTGTACTCACTAATAACGACGTTATACATAAAAATGTTCCCCTGCTGGTATGGAAAAACCCCACAAGAAACTGGACAAAAAATTACACAATATTGATGGGGTTTAGCGTCACCGCCTGGGCAAGTCTCGGCATCAATACGCGGTTATCATCGAGTCCCTACCTGTGTCTGAGCCATAGATGCAGGCAAGCTGGCACAGACGTTTTCCGATCTTTTGTCCGTTCGTGTGTAACCCTGCCCCAGTGGCAGATTGCAACTAAAGGCGTGAATTTAAGTATCTAAAGCGTCACCACTACCGTCACACTGTGGTATAAACCGGAATTACGGATATAAGTTTAGACTCTGCGAATTAAGTTAGTCCGGGTCATATCTATTAAGAAAGTGTTCGGTAATTCGAAACACTTCTTTTATTTATGTCATTCTGCCTGCACCGCCCGTGCCATCCGGCACGGATGGTATGCGCAGGCACGCGTGAGCCGCGTAGCGGCGAAGAATCTCGGATTCTCAAGAAACAGTCTTGCATCAAATCGCTCAGTCGACGGTTGATGTCCGTGCCAAACATGGTGCTGAAGAAGTTGAAAATTTTTCGGAGCGGGGAAACGGTTTTTCCCTCTGTCAGGAACTTATCGAGGATGACAGCGCGTTCGCCAGGTTTGAGGGCGCGCAGGGCGGATTGAAGGCAGGCGCTCCCATCGGGGATGACCGAGAGGATCAGGTTCAGGATGGCGGCGTAACCGAAAAAACGTTCAAGAATGGTTGGGGACCAGCCTTTGTGCCAGTACCCGGACAGCATGATAATGATTGACGAAAATATAGTATGCGAAGGGAAGTCCATCAATCAAAATTACCTTGTTCGGGCACTATAGCATGGCGCCATGCTTGATGGTAATAAGCCACTCCTGCAAAAAGGCGCGTTGACCTTCCCGCCTCCATTCAAAGAACTGCCCTTCAAACCGCCCGAATGGATGAAGAACAGGTCGCTGCCCTGCCCTCTATAGGCTTACTGCTAATGCCCCTGGATCACAATGGCTGCAACAGTCGATCCATCCCCACCGCCTACTAAACTGATACGGTCTCCTGCTTATAACCATTCTTTGATTTTTATCGTTTTTGTGCTAATATGAGAGTAGATCATTGACTATAGTTTTTTTCCTTGACTATCAGTATGATGAATTATGGAAACCGATCTTTCTTTGTTGGATGCTGCCAGGAAATTGGATCAGAAGGCGCTCGTTGTCATCTTTGATCGACATGCAACCGAGCTATTTAATTATGCATTGTGCATATGGGGAGATCCTTTGAAGGCAGATAATGCTGTGGGGGACGTTTTTACGAAATTCCTGGAGCAATTAGCGGCTGGGAATGAACCCCAGACGAATCTTCGGTCTTATCTCTACAAAATGGCTTATCACCTCACGGTTGATGGGTCGTGGTTTTCCAAACGAGAAGCAGCGCTTGAACTTGCCGGCTTTGAACTAAATAGTGGCGATGGGCGTTATTCAATGGCTTCAAACCCAGAGAACAAAATATTAATGGAAATGCTGATCCTCGCCATCAAGAATCATTTGACGGCAGATCAACGTCATGTGATTATTTTGCACTTTGTGGAGGGATTTAGCTTGCTCGAAACAGCGGAGATCGTCGGAAAGGAAGTTAATAACGTTAAGGCAATCCAGAGTCGTGCAATCGCAAAGTTGCGCAAAGTTCTTAATTATACGGTGAGTGCATGAAGTCAACTCCTTCACCGCAAGATCAAGAGATCTTCAAACTCCTGGAGGCCTTGAAATCAGTCAAGGCAGAATATCCTCCAGAACTGTTGGCTAAAAGGCGAACGGCCTTCATGGTTCAGCTTGCACTCTCGGAGAAATTCAGCGTCCAGAATTTTCACCCACCAGAAAATGAAAAAATTATCGAAATTCTCGAGAACTTGAAGCCGGTCAGGATCGAATACCCTTCAATATTAATGGCCAAACAGCGAGCTGCATTCCTTAGTCAGGCATCAAAACGGCGCAGGGTCGGCTGGATGGAAACCTTGCGTTCTG
>Ga0105100_10002548_pt1 | contig 10643 bp, 12 predicted proteins | sample PPLLak12cMay2015_2_FD_87033 | JGI IMG/M metagenome (GOLD analysis project Ga0105100, IMG submission 87033) | Freshwater sediment microbial communities from Prairie Pothole Lake near Jamestown, North Dakota, USA - PPLs Lake P8 Core (1) Depth... | ecosystem: Environmental > Aquatic > Freshwater >... | reverse complement strand
TTTATGACGCCGACGTTCAATGTTGTTTGTTTTGAGTAATCTGTGAGTTTTTGGATGGCGATGACCTGATGCGCCATCTCTTCGATGGCATTGCGTCCCTTTTCATGATCGCCGCCCGCGTGCGCGGCGCGTCCTTTCGTCTTCACCCAAAATTCGCCCACACCTTTGCGCCATGTCTTGAGTGATCCATCCAGTAGTGCAGCTTCCATGACCAATACCAGCGCGGATTCTTTTGCCAATCGTTCGATATGTTCCCGCGAGGTGTGACTTCCAATTTCTTCATCGGACGTACAGAGCAGCGAGACGGGACGATTCAATCCGGAACTTTGCGCCTCTTCGATCGCGGCGAGCGAGATGACGATACCGGATTTCATATCCAGTGTGCCGGGGCCAAAGATCTTTCCATCGGCTTCGCGATAGGGAGTCTTGTCGAGCGTGCCGAGAGGAAAGACGGTGTCCATGTGGCACAACAAGAGAATGGGTTTATCACGCGCTTCGACTTCGCTCCCCGCGAGGCGGGTCGCTCCGCTCAGCGAGGAGAACTTTGCGAGAACGTGATCCCCAGTCTCTTGATTCGGAATGATTTCGACCCGCGCCCCGAGTTTGCGCGCTTCTTCGGCAACGATGGCACCGACGCGGTTCACCGCGGCTTTATCATGTGAGGGTGATTCGGTCTCGACGAGAAGTTTGAGGAGTTGGGTCAGTTTCATTGTTCGATAGTTTTGCTTACATACTGGTTTCGACACCTGCACCTGCGTGCCGGCGCAGTGTATGGGCGAGACGCTTCGCGCACTCGCCCTGCTCAACCGGCAGATTATCTTAGAAAGAAAATTATCGTTCCCACCACCGCGCAATAGGCGGCAAAGACATATAGCGAATGTTTGCTCAGGTAATCGATCAGCCATTTGATGGCGAACCAACCCACAACCGCGGCAGTGACAAATCCCACCGCGAGCAAAGGCAGGAACTCGCCCAGATTCGGCATTTGAATCACATCCAGCACTTCGTAGCCACCTGCGGCGAGCATCACGGGCACGGACATAAGGAATGCAAACCGCGCCGCAGAGGGACGGTCGAAGCCGCGGAACATGCCGCCGCTGATAGTCGTACCGCTGCGCGACGCGCCGGGAAAGACAGAAATGATTTGCATGACACCAACAAAGAGCGCATCCAGCCATATCATGGAATCGAGAGTCCGATTCCTTTTCGTGAGCCATTCAGCCAGGGTGAGCAATACCGCGGCTGTGAAAAGACGAATGGATGCTTCGAGCATGGATTGTCTGAATAGTATTTCGACCGCGTCTTTCAACAGGTAGCCAGCAAGAAGCGCGGGGATAGTGGCGATAATTATATAAAAGCCCAGGTTTCTTTCTAAGGTCGAACGTCGAAAGTCAAACGTCGCTTTGGCGATAGCGAGCAGCTCATTCCAGTAGAGAGCAAACAGCGAAACCAGCGTTCCGAGTTGGATGATGACGAGAAAAGAGAACATCGCGTCGTCGGCGGGCAAGCCGAATAATCTTTGTCCGATCAACAGATGCGCGGTGGATGAGACAGGGATGAACTCGGTCAATCCCTGAATAATGCCGAGGAGGAAGGCGTGAAGAAAAGTCATTGGTCTCCGATGTTATTTGATGGTTTGCCATCCGTTCAGATACTGGAACCTGCTTTCAAAACTTTTGGTCATTCCAAATTTGCCAAAATAAATGACCGTATACATTAAGCTTTCCCCAATAAAACTCTCCGGAAGGATCTTTCCTTTTGCCCCTTCCACGTTTGCTATGACACATTCGCGCCTGGCAAGCACATCGATGATCAGGAGCAGGCAGAATTTGGGCGTGCCAGCCTCATCTGTTTCCTTCCACTCCTGAAGGACAAGGAACCGAGATTCTGGAGACCACAAACAGACCTTCCCAAAAACCCGGTTTGCAAATGCATGTGGGAGTCCATCGATCGACAAAGAGTAATAACCATCGTCCGCCCGGATTTCACCGAGATAGGTCAGGACAGCCTTAAGTTTGTTATTTGGAGATGGGAACACAATTGGTTGTGACATTATTTCTCCATGGTTTCTATCCATTCGAGCATGGGTAAATACGATTTGGATCGGAGAGCCATGAATTTGGTCGATCCATGGATGATTCCGAGGCGGGCATGAATGAAGGTCATTTCTTCTTTATGATAGTATTACTTTAGATTTTCCCATCTGTCTAGTGACAGGAATTCAATCTCATATTCACGGACGAGGCCCGGCTCATGATACTCCTTCGTGTAAATCAGTTTGTCGTTTTCGAAATTCTTTGGAATGATAAAGCCCTTTTCAGCCCTTGAAAGTATGCATTCGCGTTTGGTCTCTACGTCAATCAAAAGCAAATGTGTCTGAGGACCATGCCCTTCGCTTGTTGTTTCCCATTCTTGGATAGCAAAAAAACGAGAGTCGGGCGACCACAAAAATTTATTTCCAAAGGCACGGCTCTCAAAAGAAATCCTGTCAACTGCTAACGTGTAGAACACTGGGCCAAATCTGATTTCACCTGAATATTCTAAAGCTGCATTATGTTTTCCATCAGGCGATGTGGAAATTATTGGCTGCATGCTTCATTCATCCATTAGTGCTTTTCTGGTTCTTTCCGCGTTCCCCTGCCATTGACGTAGTAATTCAGATGCTCTCGCTGCAAATGAGCCATCTGTAATGTACGTGCGAATTGATTCCATCAAGCGTATCAATGCCCGCAAATTATGGATGGAAATCAACGTTCCCGCCAGTAATTCTCTGGCAACGATCAAATGACGGATGTAAGCACGCGTGAACGTCTTGCAGGTGTAACAATCACACGTCTCATCAACAGGTCGCTCGTCCCGGGCAAAAGTTGCGTTCATCAGGTTGAGGCGTCCCTGAGGAGAGAAGGCGGAGTGATGCCGCGCCAGGCGAGTCGGCAGGACACAATCGAAAATATCGATTCCACGCATCACACCGTTGATCAGATCTTCCGGCGTGCCGACTCCCATCAGGTAGCGCGGCTTGTTTTCGGGCAGGAGCCGAGTGACCACATCGAGCGTGTTGTGCATCTCTTCTTTGGTCTCGCCCACAGAGAGTCCGCCGATGGCAATGCCGGGCGTGTCGAGAGAAGCGATAAATGTAGCGGAAGCAGCTCGAAGGTCCGCTTGAACGCCGCCCTGCACGATCCCGAATAAAGCCTGATCGGCGCGCCTCTTTGCCTGGAGCGATCGCTCCGCCCATCGATGAGTCCGTTCCATGGCGAGCCTGGTGTAGGCTGGGTCGTTGGGATCGGAACATTCGTCGAAGGCCATGATGATGTCCGCGCCGAGGTGCTCCTGGATCGCAATGGATTTTTCGGGCGTGAAACGATGCGTTGAGCCGTCGATGTGGCTCTTGAAGGTCACACCCTCATCATCGATCACCCGTGTTTGCGCCAGCGAGAAGACCTGAAAGCCGCCCGAGTCGGTGAGCATGGGACGAGGCCACTGCATGAATTTGTGCAAGCCGCCCATGTCGCGCACGAGTTCATCGCCGGGACGAAGGTAGAGGTGATAGGTGTTGCTCAAGACAAGCGTGGCATTGATATCCTTGAGGTGTTCAGGGGTGAGCGTCTTGACCGTCGCCTGCGTGCCAACCGGCGCGAAGACCGGCGTCAGGAGATCACCATGCGGCGTGGTGAAAACCCCTGTGCGGGCGCGGGCGTTTCTGGCCGAGATGGTGAATCTAAACATGAGAGGGATTATAACGGTAGAGACTGGAGATTAGAGAATCGGGATTCGGGAGTACGGACATGGATTTATACCGGCAAGAACCAGCCGAGCCCAAAGCTCACCAGATTCATCATCAGGCTTAAGAGACTCGCTTCACTGAAACGGAGCCGGTTGGCGGGGAGTGAATACAACAAAACACTTTCAATCGCCCAGATAAGGATTTCGGCAACAAGCAGGGCCATGAGATAGTGGCCGAAGAAGAGGTTCAACACAATCCACAGAAGGGATTGGGTGATCAGGTTTGCACAGAGGCTGGTGAGTAAGACGGGGCGGAGCGGTTTCTTGCGCCAACCGCAATATCCGATGACAACTGCTCCCTCGGCGATGATCGTGATGAGAAGGGCAGGGATCAATTCTTTACAGCACGCCGGCGGCGGAAAAGGATCAACCCTGCCAGCAGACCCATACCCACCAGGGCGCAGACGCACGTGATCAGTATCCCGGCCATGCCCAGGCGCGGAAAGATAGCCAGGCTGAATTGCGCTTCAACGAGCAAATCCTCCGGACGTACTGTGACCGTATAGGTCGAATCGAATCCGGCTGTATCAAAGATGTTGCTTTGACGCGTGATCCCGTCCGAAAACTCGATCTCAATCCGGTGATATGGTGCAAATCCATACGCCATCGCGCGGCAGTTTTGAAGCTCACAATAGAATCCCTGCGGACCGAGTTCCTCGAGCGGTGAGGCATCACTGCAATCGGGTTGCTCGCACTCGTACAAGATCCCTGAACTGATCGTGAGCTGTTCGCCGGTGGAGTCGTGCTTGAATTCAAATTCCATGGTCGGCTTGGGACCGGTATCCGCCCGGGCGATATGAGCAGGCAGAAATAATTGCATGAGAATAAATAACAAAAGGAATGTCCTGAATTTGATCATCGTTTCTCCTGTGTGAAGTTCATTATATTCCCTAAATAAAAACCACAATAGCTGCTCGGATGGATTCCTGATGGTCGGAGCCTTCCTGGATGAGACGATCTCATCCATGCTGAACAAATGGGCTGTCCCGATTGTGTTGGTGGATGGATATTCGGACACAAAAAGCTATGACATGGTAATTTCCGACAACTTCAGTGCGGCCTATCAGGCTGTGGAATATTTGATCAAACGGGGCCACCGACACATCGGGCTGGTCGGCGGGGAGCCGGATGGTTATCCAAGTTTACGCGAGCGGCGCAATGGATATTTTCGTGCACTGAAGGAAAACGGGCTGAGCGATAGCTATCCTGCCGATTTCAACATCAATCAACCCAGCACGCATGAGAAAGTGGTAACGCTGATCAAGGATCATCCGGAGATCACGGCGCTGTTCGCAGTCAATGACAACATTGCTGTGGATGCCATCCATGCGGTTCAGTATCTTGGCCTGAAAGTGCCGCAGGATATTTCCGTTATTGGGTATGACGACACGCATCTCGCCACCAGTGTTTCCCCGGCTCTCACGACCATGCACGTCGATACCGTCGCCATGGGGCAGGGAGCGGTCCACCTGGTCTCCATGCGGATGCACAGACCGGAAGCGACACAGGTAACGCTGGTCGTCCATCCGACCCTTGTCGAGCGGCAATCCGTTTCCACGCCTGGGAGGTAAGCTTTTACAGAACTCGAATAACAATGAACCTGCCGCGGCTTGTTTCGACAGCGGCATGGATTCCATCGTCGTGTCCCCTGAAGACTTGCACGATTTCTCTCACCCTAGCTATCTCGCGCGGGGAGAGGAAATCATGCTGCTATTTCGAAACGCTTTCTTCGAACAGGGCAATGACTGCATTGATCAATTCATTCCTGGTTTTGTTCTTCAAGACCCCAACTCTTTCTGTAATCAAGGTTTCGTTGGCTGTGAATAATTTCCCCGGGCGGGCGTAGCTTGTGACTCGCAAAGAACCACTTTTGAAGTCTTTATCCTTTAGAGTAAGAGCTCTGGTATCGCCATAGGGATTGCTCGTCACCTGACAAAGAATCCAATCACCGCGTCCCGCTTCTGCCAGAACAACGACAGGACGCATTTTCGCGCGTGATAAATCTGAAAATGGGAAGGGGACGAGAACTACTTGTCCGATTGCAAGTGCGCCCATGCCTCATCCTCCTCAGGGCGGTTCCAATCTTCTGCCAGCGCGGTTTCGCTCAACAGTGCTGTTTCAACGATGGGCATCGGCTCATCCAGGATTGTCAGGATCGCGCGACGAGCCGCAGGCAGCTTCACCTTTTTGTGCAGGTGAACCGTGCCGTCTTTTTCTATAGTTGCTTCAATTGTGCGTAATACCATTTTGCACCTCGCAACTCAATTATACAGCACTCCTCCCAATCCCCGAACCAAGCCGGCTTTCTGCATTTTTTTGAGTATAAAGACCTCACCACTATTCACTAAATGAGAGAACGGACGCCACACATCCTCAATTCGCGCGGGTGTCGTTTAGCAAAACACTGATCGTGGTAGCGATGATAACTTCCACCTTTTCAGGCGGAACCCCGGTCTTTTGCGCGATTCTTTGAACTACTTCCTCTTTTTTTTCCTTGTCGCCTGCGATGGCCAGAAGCGTTTGTAACCAGACCTGGGGGTCAATTTTGAAATCATCCCCATGTTCGAGATCATAATCGTTTGGCACCGGTGTTTCCTCCTTTTATTGAATTAAGGAGATTATATCCTTGCCACCGGGCTCGAGCGGCAAGCCTGTAACCTTTTGTTCGGAAAATGCAATGTGTCTGGAATCTTCCGTCCCTTTTTCATCGCCTCCTGCGTATGAACAGACTGAGCAGGGCAATGACCGTTGTCAATCCAAGCAGGAAACCCACGTCATATTCGCTTCCAATGTTGTGGACCTCGTACATCCTGATATTCGGATCGAAAAAGGAGAATACGAGGGTGACAGGAGCAATGATGCCGTGCCAGAGTCCCGCCCCGGCACGGGCAATGCGACCCTGCGCATCGGGCTGATTGATCAGCGGGTTGGCGCCGGCCGCGCTGAGTTGGATCGAAGCTTCCGGTGTATTGACCTGGACGCTGGAGCCAGGGGCACAGGCTGCCAGCGTCAGGAGCAAGATCGCAGCTACAACTAGCATGACTGATTTCTTCATCTCTCTGCCTCCTGAACCATGTGAATCAAATTCGTATCGTCCGCTGTGACAGTGTAGAGATCGTGTACGGCTTATATATTGAGGGTTTCTGCTGGGGGTGTCAAACTCATTATACAATAAATCCTCCCCGGTCGAATCAAGTATTGTGTCATTCTGAGTGAGCCGCTTTGCGGCGAGCGACACTTGCACCTGGCGCAAGTGCAGGTGAGAATCCCTGTGAACTTGAGCTTTTTGGCCCAAGTTCACAGGAGACCCTTCGCTTGGTTTCGACACCTGCACTTGCGTGCGGTGCAAGTGTGCAACAACGTCTTCGACGTATACTCAACTAGCGCTCAGGGTGACAGATTTCATTTCAGCGCGCATAGGTGATAAATTCGAAATTCGCGACGAAGTTGTTGTCGAAATCATACGCGACGATGCCGACCGCATACTGTCCATCCACCGGGTAGCTTGAGAAGAAGGAGAAACCCTCTTCGCCCCAGGTGAATACATCATCGCTCAATACGTAATTGTAGATCGGATTATCGTTGCTGTCGTAAGTATAGTATTGGACATAGTCCGTGAACGTGTCGCCGGCCTGGGGGGTGATCTCCACCGGGTTGCTGGCGCCGTTCTCGTCTGCATCCGGGAAGGCGTACGCATACAGGAAGTTGCCTTCCGCTGCAAAGTAGAACATGGCATCGACTGGTGCGTTGCTGAGGGCATCGGTATATTGCCCGTAGACCGCGTAGACTGTCTGCCCGTCCGCGCTCAGGTATTCGGCCGGCTCGACCAGGACAAATGCGCTGTGCTCTCCGTCTGTGAGACTATACAATGAGGGAGACCAGTCATATTGCACCTGGATCGGGCTGCTGCCATAATCGGGTACGTTCACGCCGTCCACAGAAATGGTGTTCTCCGCAATATAGTAGGAGACATCGCCGATCCAGTACGACTCGGTATCGGGGTCCCAAAAATAGAGTGCGGTGTGAATGTAGGCAACGTTGCCATTCACGGTGGTGGACACGGTCACCGTTTCATCGCCGGTGATCTCTGTGTCAGAGATTTGGATCGGGTCGACGCTTAGATCTGCCGAGGCGCCCGGGGCGATGATCTCGGCTGTGCGAGAGGGCGCAGAGGCGATGCCTTCCTGTGGAGCAAATGCCTGGCCCGTATAGTGATATGTGAGGAACTCATCCCAGTACGACTGTTCGAGGAATTTGTAGGATGATTCGGAATAGTAGGGCGGGAATTGCTCGTTGTATTCCGTGAAATAGTAAAGATCCGAATCTGGAAAATGGAAGGCAACGCCATTCGAGCCGGACATATTCACACCATGTTTTTCCGAGACCACTGCTGACGAAATCGCCGTCTGCAATTGGAAAGCCGCCTCCTGCAATCCCGAGTCGCTGTTGATGCTGGTCAGCATTTCGGAAAAGTTGCCCAGATCGATAAAGGAAGGCGACACCTCCTCGCCGAAGAGCGAATAGTAGCTGCGTGCATAGGTCCGCGCTTCGGCGACCTCCTGTTGATCGAGCGTAACGATGTACGAGACGAACTGGTTCATCGCGCCGATCATATCGGGGACGCGCGCGCTCTCGATGGCGCTCAGAGTGGTGGTGGACTCCTCCTGGGCGATATCCTCGGCCGAGGCGCGCCCTTCGCTGAGGGCTACATCATTGATCACGTAGGTCGAGATGACAGCCTGGGAGAGACCCACGCCATCCATCGTGGGGTTTTGTGCAACCTGTTCCAGCCAGGCTGCATACGACCATCCATAACTGGGGATGACCTCTTCTGAGGCGATCATGTAATTCGAATATGGATAGAAAGAACCGAAGACTTCGATCTGCCCCATCAAACAGGCATCAAAGCCCAGCACCTCCAACCTCTCGACGCCCGTGTTTTGGCGGATCTGTTCGAAGGAGGTCACGATCTGAGGAATGCTCATGCCAGACGAGGCGGCGGACGCATCGCTAAACCCACCGGTCCAACCGCCACCATGATCGGACATGATCAGCGCGTACTTTTTCGCCGGGTAATTTTGGACTGCCCAGGTGACAAAATCCACCAGTGTTTGCGGATCGCTCATATTGACCTCGCCGAGGTTTTGAACGACCGGCGAATTAATGGCAGACAGGTCGGTATCCTGGGTAATGAGGTAGCGGCGTGTGTCAGTCCAATCGCTATCACCGGTAAACCCGGCCTCGTACCGGTCGATCTGAACGACGATGTTCAACTGCGGGTTCGAACCGACCAGCTCCATCTCGTTTACGTCAAACCACATCGTCTCTTCGAGCACTTCATCGTCCGCCGCGGAATAAACAATGACGGTCCATTCGGGCAGCCCGGAGGTGTCTGAGGGTGGTTCCGTGGCAGGAATGAAGGGTTCGTTCGTAGCTACGGGTACGCCCGGGGTGTTGAACCCGAATGCAGTCAATAATTGATCACCATAAAAATACAGGCCAACCAGTGCGCAACAGCCGCATACAACACATAACGCGATCACGGCCAGGATCGCCGGCACCACAAACCTTGAATTTTTCTTGTCCATATCGTTCTCCTATGAGTAATGTCGTTCGAAGAATTTCAGTTTGCTGCTACATAATTCGCCGATTGTAATATAGGATTGACAGAAAACGGCCAAATGATCCACTGGTTTTGGTTACAGGTCTGCCCGTCCCTCTTTCAGCGGCACCAGTTCCGTTGTCGTGTCCCTCGATTTCTTGCGTGACATATCTTTCACAAACTGGATCGATCCCGGCGTGTTGTACTTTTCCTTGTAAGCCTGGCTGACCAGGTCCTTCAGCCGCTCGCTGCGCGTGTGGACCGCACGGATCGGAATCTCCTGCTTGCCGACGACCATGATTCCGTACGGGTCTTCCAGGAAGGTACGCCACCAGCTGCGCGGCTTGAGGCTCCATGAACGGACGAAGACGCGTCCTTCCACGACCACGACCCAGATCCCGATGACGCGATGTGGTTCTTGCCCCGCGCGAATCCCGATGATTTTTTCCTTGCGGATGGTTTCGATGAGATCGCCTGTGAAATGGCTGCTGGCCTTCATTTTCGCTACCTCCATTACGATCCTGCATCAGCAAATTTTATGCACACTGGCATGGACACATGCACCTCATGCCCGCTCCGCGACAATTGCCCGGTGGCCCCATCTCTTTTGAAGGTCACAATAGTATCCGTCTTCTGATTGGCGACCAGCAGGAATGTGCCGCCCGGGTCGATCGCAAAGTTACGCGGTTCGTGGCCTGCGGTGGAGGTGTGATTTCGATAGGTTAATTGGCCGGTGTTTTCGTCGATGAAAAAGCAGGACAGGCTGTCATGTCCGCGATTGGAGACGTACAGAAACTTTCCATCCGGGGAAATGTGCAGGTCCGCGCATAGATTCTCACCCTGGAAATCTTTCAGTAGAGTTGGGACTGTTTGCAGTTCTTCAAATGCCCCAGTGTCGGAATGATAACGAAAACTGATCAGGGTGGAATCAAGCTCATTGAGCAGGCAGGCATATCGTCCGTTCGGATGAAACGTCAAATGGCGCGGACCCGCACCCGCATGGACGTTCACCTCCGCATGCTTATGCAGCTTACCGCGTTCTACATCCATTTCATAGATCAGCAGTTTGTCCAGGCCCAGATCAACAGCGATCGCGAAGCGGTTGGTTGGGTCGGGCAGGATGCAATGCGCGTGCGGGCCGGCCTGTCGCTCGGGATGGATGCTCGAGCCTGCGTGTTGAATAACATCGGCATCGGGTCCCAGCCGCCCATCCGGTTGGATCGGGAGCATGGCGATGCTTCCGCTGGTGTAGTTG
>Ga0105100_10002547_pt1 | contig 10646 bp, 10 predicted proteins | sample PPLLak12cMay2015_2_FD_87033 | JGI IMG/M metagenome (GOLD analysis project Ga0105100, IMG submission 87033) | Freshwater sediment microbial communities from Prairie Pothole Lake near Jamestown, North Dakota, USA - PPLs Lake P8 Core (1) Depth... | ecosystem: Environmental > Aquatic > Freshwater >... | reverse complement strand
CCGCCGATCGACCCGATCCGCGAAGCGATCGTGATGTCGCTCAACACCAGCTTCGGCCCCGAGCGCAACCTGTTCGAGGAAAGCCCGGCGCACGCGCACCGGGTGGAAGTGCATACGCCGCTGTTGTCGAAGGAAGCCTTCGACAAGCTCTTGAACCTGAACGACCCGGCGTTCGCTTCGGCCGCGCTCGACCTGCATTACGATCCGGCGGCGACCACGCTGGAAGCGGCGCTCCGCGCGCTGACTGCGCGCGCAGTCGACGCCGTGAAAGCAGGCAAGGTGATGCTGGTCCTGTCCGACCGCAACCTCGCCCGTGATCGCCTGCCGATCCACGCGCTGTTCGCCACCGGTGCGGTGCACCATGCGCTGATTGCCGCCGGCTTGCGCTGCAACGCCAATATCGTGGTGGAAACCGGCACGGTGCGCGACCCGCACCACTACGCCTGCCTGATCGGCTACGGCGCGACCGCCATTTATCCCTACCTCGCCTACCAGGTGATCGGCGAATTCGTCAAAACCGGCGAGATCAAGCCCAACCTCGACAAGGCGCTGTGCAACTTCCGCAAGGGCATGGACAAGGGCCTGTACAAGGTGCTCTCCAAGATGGGCATTTCACTGGTGGCGAGCTACCGCGGCGCGCAGCTGTTCGAGGGCGTGGGTCTGCATGAAGAGGTGGTCGAGCTGTGCCTGAAGGGCACGGTGTCGCGCATTTCAGGCGCCAACTTCGACGACTTCGAATCCGATCAGAAACTGCTGCACAAGACTGCGTTCAACCCGCTGCGCCCGCTGTCGGCCGGCGGCCTGTTGAAGTTCATGTTCGGCGAGGAGTTCCACGCCTACAACCCGGACGTGGTGCAGCAGCTGCAGAAGGCGGTGAAGACCGGCGACTACGCCGAGTTCAAGAAATATTCCGCGATCGTCGACACCCGCCCGGTGGCGATGCTGCGCGACCTGATGAAGCTGAAGACCGGCATCACGCCCATCCCGCTGGAGGAAGTCGAGCCGCTGGAAGCCATTCTCAAGCGCTTCGATTCCGCCGGCATGTCGCTCGGCGCCCTGTCGCCGGAAGCGCACGAGGCGCTCGCCGAAGGCATGAACCGCATCGGCGGCCGCTCCAACTCGGGCGAAGGCGGCGAGGATCCCAAGCGCTACGGCACCCTCAAGACTTCCAAGATCAAGCAGGTTGCATCGGGGCGCTTCGGCGTGACGGCGACCTACCTGGTCAACGCCGAAGTGCTGCAGATCAAGATCGCACAGGGCGCCAAGCCCGGCGAGGGCGGCCAATTGCCGGGTGACAAGGTGTCGCCGATGATCGCGTCCCTGCGCCACTGCAAGCCTGGCACGCCGCTGATCTCGCCGCCGCCGCACCACGACATCTATTCGATCGAGGATCTGGCGCAGCTGATCTACGACCTGAAGCAGGTCAACCCCGACGCGCTGGTGTCGGTGAAGCTGGTGGCCGAACCCGGCGTCGGCACGATCGCCGCCGGGGTGGCCAAGGCCTATGCCGACCTCATCACCATTTCCGGCTACGACGGCGGCACCGGCGCATCGCCGCTCGCCTCGGTCAAGTACGCGGGTTCGCCGTGGGAGCTCGGCTTGAGTGAAGCGCAGCAGGTATTGCGCGCCAACGGCCTGCGCGGACGCGTCCGCGTGCAGACCGACGGCGGCCTGAAGACCGGCCTCGACGTCATCAAGGCGGCGATCCTCGGCGCGGAATCCTTCGGCTTCGGCACTGGCCCGATGGTCGCGCTGGGCTGCAAATACCTGCGCATCTGCCACCTGAACAACTGCGCCACCGGCGTCGCCACGCAGAACGAAAAACTGCGGAAAGACCACTTCATCGGCCTGCCCGACATGGTGGTGAACTACTTCAAGTTCGTCGCCGAGGAAACGCGCGAGCTGATGGCGAGCCTCGGCATCAGGAAGCTCACCGACCTGATAGGCCGCACCGACCTGCTGGATCTGTCGGCCGGCGACACGCCGCGCCAGGGCCGGCTGAAGCTCGACGTGCTGCTCTCGCAGGGCGACATCCCCGCCGATGCACCGCGCTTTGCGCAGCAGGAACGCAACCCGTCGTTCGACAAGGGCGAACTGGCCGAGCAGATGGTGGCCGACGCGCTGGCCTCGATCAAGGCGGGCACGCCAATCGAACTTGCCTACGGCGTGCGCAACGTCAACCGCTCGATCGGCGCGCGCCTGTCGGGCGAGATCGCCAAGGCGCACGGCGGCCGTGGCCTGCCCGACGACACCCTGCGCATCAATCTGACCGGCTCGGCCGGCCAGAGCCTGGGCGTGTGGAACCACAAGGGCCTGACGATCACGCTGGAAGGCGACGCCAACGACTACGTCGGCAAGGGCATGGGCGGCGGCCGCCTGGTGATCTTCCCGCCGCGCGTCGCCACTTTCGACGCGCACCGAAACACGCTGATCGGCAACACCTGCCTGTATGGCGCCACCGGTGGCGAGCTCTACGCCGCAGGCATGGGCGGCGAGCGCTTCGGCGTGCGCAACTCCGGCGCGCTGGCGGTGGTGGAAGGCATCGGCGACCACGGCTGCGAATACATGACCGGCGGCACCGTCATCGTGCTCGGCGACACCGGGCTCAACTTCGGCGCCGGCATGAGCGGTGGCATGGCCTTCGTGGTCGACGAGGCGGGCGACTTCGTATCGAAGACCAACAAGGAAATGGTCGAGTTGACCCGCATTCTCGACGACGACACCGAACCCTATCGCGTCTTCCTCAAGGCGCAGATTGAGCGCCATCTGGCGCTCACCGGCAGCGCGCGTGCGAAGGCGCTGCTGGCCGACTTCGACGCCACTTTGGCAAAGGTCTGGCTGGTCAAGCCGAAGCGCATTTCGATTGAAGACCTGGTCGAGGACCTTCCCGGCCAGTCACGTGAAGCAGTGGAAGCATAAGATGGGTGACGTATTCCAGTTTTTGAAGCAGCCCCGGCGCGACGGCGACAAGACCGAGGCATCGGTGCGCAAGCACGAGTTCCGCGAAATCTACGCGCTGATGGATACGGCGCATGCGCAGGAACAGTCCGACCGCTGTCTGGCGTGCGGCAATCCCTATTGCGAGTGGAAGTGCCCGGTGCACAACTACATTCCGAACTGGCTGAAGCTCGTCACCGAAGGCCGCCTGTTCGAAGCCGCCGAGCTCTCCCACCAGACCAATTCGCTGCCTGAAGTATGCGGCCGCGTCTGTCCTCAGGACCGGTTGTGCGAAGGTGCCTGCACCCTCAACAGCGACGGCTTCGACGCGGGTGGCGGCTTTGGCGCGGTGACCATCGGCCAGATCGAGAAATACATTTCCGAAGAGGCCTTCAAGCAGGGCTGGCGGCCCGACATGTCGAACGTGGTGCCGACCGGCAAGAAGGTCGCCATCATCGGCGCCGGTCCCGCTGGCCTCGGCTGCGCCGACGTGCTGGCGCGCAACGGCGTGAAGCCGGTGGTGTTCGACCGCTACGACGAAATCGGCGGCCTGCTCACCTTCGGCATCCCTGAATTCAAGATGGAAAAATGGGTGATGACGCGTCGCCGCGAAGTGCTGGAAGGCATGGGCGTCGAGTTCCGCCTCAGCACCGACATCGGCAAGGATGTGTCGATGCAGACCCTGCTTGACGAGTACGACGCCGTGTTCATGGGCATGGGCACCTACACCTACATGAAGGGCGGCTTCCCCGGCGAGGACCTGCCCGGCGTGCTGGAAGCACTGCCGTTCCTGATTTCCAACGTGAGGAAGTGCCTCGACCTGGCCAAGGAAGACGAGGTCTACCACGACATGAAAGGCCTGCGCGTCGTGGTGCTTGGCGGTGGTGACACCGCGATGGACTGCAACCGCACCAGCATCCGCCAGGGCGCGGCCAGCGTCGTCTGCGCCTACCGCCGCGACGAGAAGAACATGCCGGGTTCCAAGCGCGAAGTCGGAAACGCCAAGGAAGAAGGCGTGCAGTTTTTGTGGAACCGCCAGCCGGTCGAGATCGTCGGCAATGGCAAGGTGGAAGGCGTCAAGCTCGTGACCACCGAACTCGGCCCGCCCGACGCGCGCGGCCGCCGCACGCCTGTCGTGGTGCCGGGTTCGGAAGAAATTGTGCCGGCCGACCGCGTCATCGTCGCCTTCGGCTTCCGCCCCAATCCGCAGCCGTGGTTTGCCGATCACAGCATCGCGATCGACCAGGGCGGCCGCGTCATCGCCCAAGGCCAGCAGCATGCGTTCCAGACCGCCAACCCCAGGGTCTTTGCCGGCGGCGACATGGTGCGCGGCTCCGATCTGGTGGTGACCGCCGTGTGGGAAGGCCGCGAGGCCGCCAAGGGCATCCTCGCCTACCTCGACATCCTGTAATCCCGCTGCATGCCCGATGGCGGCCCCCGCCATCGGGCTCACCCAATCGGGGTATGCTGCGGCATTGCTGCCAACCCTCATCCGGATGCTTGCTGGCCCTTACTACCCCCGCTCGTTCACCATTCTCGTCATCGTCGCAATGGGCGTGCTGATCGTGCCGCTGGCGAGCGGCCTGATCAACGCGGTGCACGTGCTGCAGGGGGTGATCGACACCCAGCGCCAGTTCACCCGCAACAGCCTCGCCATCACGCGCGACGTGCGGCAGATCGTCGAATCGGTGAGCCAGCTGCAGCGCGCCGCCGGGCAATACCATCTGCTGCAGGACGCTGAATTCGGCCCCGCCCTGCGCACCCGCTTCGACGAGCTGCAAACCCGCCTGGCGCGACTCGACGAGGAACTCGCCGACGCGCCGGCGCGCGCCAGGCTGGCCGCGCTGCAAACCCGCAGCCGCACCCTCTATCGCCAGCTGCAGCCGGGGGCCTTCCTCGACAGCGACCGTTTCCATGCGCTCAATCCCGCATTCGATGCACTGGACGCCGGCGCACGCACCCTCCTCACCCAGGCCGACGCCGCAGTGCAAAACGAATTGCAGACGCTGGAAGCGACCGTGCAGGCCACCCGCCAGCGGCTGATCGTGCTGGCGCTGGCGCTGATTCCGCTGACGCTGCTGCTGGCCGCGGTGTTCTCCTGGATGATCAACCGCCCGATCAAGCAGCTCAAGGCCTCGATCCAGCAGCTTGGCCAGGCCGACCTTTCCCCGCTGCAGGCGATCAGCGGACCGCAGGACATCGTCGAGCTGGGGCGCGAAATCGACTGGCTGCGCCAGCGTCTGCAGGCGCTGGAAGAGCAGAAGCTGCGCTTTTTGCGCCATGTGTCGCATGAGCTGAAAACCCCGCTGGCGTCACTACGCGAGGGCGTGGCGCTGCTCAACGACGAACTGGCGGGCACCCTCAATATGCGCCAGCGCAGCATCGTCGGCATCATGGACAGCGCCAGCCGCGACCTGCAGAAGCGCATTGAAGACCTGATCCGCTACAGCGGCATGATGCGCGACGCCACCCTGCCGCCCAGCGCGCCGCAGCCGCTGGCCGACGTGCTCGCCGGCGTGCTGGCGCGGCAGCGGCTGGCGCTCGACGCGCATGGCCTCCAGGTCGAAACCCGATTGATCGCCGCCACCGTGCGCGCCGATCGAAGCCAGCTGGAAACCGTGCTCGACAACCTGCTGTCCAATGCGATCAAATTCAGCCCCGAAGGCGGGCGCATCCTGGTGAAAAGCGCGCCCGCCGATGGCGTGGTCGAAGTGTGGGTGTGCGACGAGGGCGAGGGCATCCCGGACGCCGAGCGCGGCCGTGTTTTCGAGCCTTTTTTCCAGGGCGCGCGCCAGCCCGCCAGCACAGTCAAGGGCAGCGGGCTGGGCCTGTCGATCGTGCGAGAATCGCTGCTGGCGGTGGGCGGCAGCGTCGAAGTGGTCGACTGTCCGCCGTGGTCGACCTGTTTCCTATTAACCTGGCCCGATTGACTTGGCCGATGCCGCAATGACGATCAAAACCGTATTTCTTGCCGGGCTGTTGCTGACGCTGGGTGCCTGCGCCACGCCACCGGAGCGCCAGGCCTTCCCTGTTCTGGCCGAAAAAGGCGCGCCCGCCCTGCTGAGCGAACTGGCGCGGGTGGATGCATTGTCGCCCGAACAGCGGCGGCGCGAGGTGGCCGCACTGGAGGGCGTGCGCCGCCTCGACGACGCCCGGCGCTTCCAGCTGGCCGCCCTGCTCGAACGCGAGGACAGCGTGGAGCCGCTCGAACACAGCCTTAAACTCCTGAACGCCCTGGCTGAAACCGATGCCCGCACGCAAGCGCTGCTCGATTTGATGAAGCGTTCGCTCAAGGCGCGCATCGAGATCAGACAGCAGACCGCCCGCAACCAGGAATTGCAGGACAAGATCGACCAGATCAAGGCGCTGGAAAAGTCGCTGCAGCAACGCAACGCGCCCTCCGTGAAGCCATGAAAAAACCGGGCATTCTGCTGGTCGACGACGACGCCTCTCTGCGCGAGCTGATCACGCTGCGGCTGGAAGCCAACGGTTTCAGGGTCGAGGCGGTCGACAGCGGCGAAGCCGCGCTGGGGCAGCTGGCGCTGGCGCGCCCCGACGCCGTGCTGACCGACATGCAGATGGCGGGCATGGACGGCATGGCGCTGTTTCACGCCATTCATGCGCGCGACCCGGCGCTGCCGGTGATCGTGCTGACCGCGCACGGCACCATTCCGGATGCGGTGGCCGCCACCCAGCAGGGGTTGTTCGGCTACCTGACCAAACCCTATGACGCCCCCACCCTGATCGATCTGCTGAAGCGCGCCACCCGGTTCGCCGGCAGCGGCCCCGAAGCCGTCAGCGACGACTGGCGCAGCGAAATCGTCACCGCCAGCCCGGCGATGGACGCGCTGCTGGCCGAAGCCCGGCTGGCTGCGCAAAGCGACGCGTCGCTCTTGATCCAGGGCGAATCGGGCACCGGCAAGGAACTGCTGGCGCGCGCGATCCACCGCGCCAGCCCGCGCCGCGCCGAACCCTTCGTCGCGATCAACTGCGGCGCGATCCCGGCCGAACTGCTCGAGTCGGAATTGTTCGGCCACCTGAAGGGTTCTTTCACCGGGGCGGGGCGCGACCATCCTGGCCTGTTCCTCAGCGCCGAGGGCGGCACCGTGTTCCTCGACGAGATCGGCGACATGCCCGCGCCGCTGCAGGTCAAGCTGTTGCGCGTGCTGCAGGAAGGCGAGGTGCGGCCGGTCGGCGCGACCGAAACGCGCCCCGTCGACGTGCGCATCCTGTCCGCCACCCACCGCAATCTGGAGGAGGCAATCGTCAGCGGCGAGTTCCGCGAAGACCTCTATTACCGCCTCAACGTGGTCACCCTGTCGCTGCCGCCGTTGCGCGAGCGGCGCGAGGACATCCCGCTGCTGGCCCGGCATTTCCTGACCGCGCTGACCGGGAAATACCGCCGCCGCATCCACGGCTTTGCCCCCGACGCGCTGGACATGCTGACGGCGGCCGACTGGCCGGGCAACATCCGCCAGCTGCACAACGTGCTGGAGCAATGCGTGGCACTGTGCACCACCTCCACCATTCCGGCCAGCCTGGTGGCGCGCGCCCTGCGCGACAAGCCGGCCGAGATCCAGCCGCTGGCCGAGGCGCGCTCCGCGTTCGAGCGCGATTACCTGATCACCTTGCTCAAGCTCACCCGCGGCCAGGTCAGCGAAGTGGCACGGCTGGCCGGACGCAACCGCACCGAGGTGTACCGGCTGCTGCAACGTCATGGCCTCACCCCCGCGCTGTTCAAGGACCGCGACGACGGCTGAGTGTCGGGCAGCGGCGACGCAATCCGGCCCGGCGGGCGCCCCTCCCCCGCGCCACCCGCCCAGACGCCTGATTCCAAACCCGTTTTTTGACTGGCACGGCCCCTGCATGAGAGGGAATACCGCCTCCGGGCGCGTCCCCAACCCCGCGAGGAGATCACCATGTTTGGATGGGCCGTTACATTTCTGGTCGTCGTAATCGTCACCGGGATATTCGGTTTTGCCGGCATTGCCGGCACGGCAGCCTGGATCGCCAAAGTCCTGTTCGTCGTCGGACTGGTGGTCTTTCTGGTGCTGCTGGTTTCGGGCCGCCGCCCACCGACGGTTTGAACCCGCCAACCCCGCACGACCGGGGAGCCTGGCTCCCTGTTTTTACGCCTGTCTTGTGTCCGATAGCCGCGCTGTCGCCGGCAACAGACAAAATAGTTCAGTCAATACAAAGCCTTGTAATGACCCGCCGGCGTGTGTCTCCAGCAGGCGACAAATCGGCTCGCCCGAATCGGCTCGCCCGCGCACCGGGCCGGCCGGCCCAAGCCATGTAACTGATTTTATTGTTAAAAGCAGAACTGGCATGGTCGTCGCTCAATCCTGCTTGAGTGCCTCTGCATTCAATTCACTCATGACACAGGAGATAGACATGAAGTCCTTTGAACATCGCATTCTGAATTTGACCCTTACCGGTGCGCTGGCCGCCTTCACCTCGACCACAGTCCTGGCTGCGCCGGTCACGCCCGGTTTCAAATCGACCGACAGCAATGGAGATGGCATGGTCAGCCTGGAGGAATTTGTCGCCAACGGCGGTCATGAACAGGCGTTCCGTGAATCCGACACCAACCGCGACAGCAGCCTGAGCAATGACGAGTACATCATGGCCAGCGCCAACAACGACCGTGTCAATGCCAGCAAATACATGGATGACGTGTGGATCACCACCAAGGTGAAGTCACTGCTGTTGAAGGAAGAGGGCGTGAAGGGTCTGGCCGTGAATGTGGAAACCTATCAGGGCACGGTCCAACTGTCCGGCTGGGTCAACACCCCAACACAAATTGCCCAGGCCGAAAAAATCGCGCTCGCCGTCGAGGGGGTGAGGGGCGTCCGCAACGACCTGCACATCAAACGCTGAACGCCACCCATCATCAGTCTGCCGGCTGCGATGCCATCACGGCCGGCCCAACGGAACCCAGGAGAAAAGCCATGCACAACATTCCTCACTATTTGAACGATGAACACATGAAACTGTATGAATGGAGCGGGGCCGGAACCGGCTTCGCCTTCAGCCTGCCAGACAAATCCAAACGCACCCACCCCTGGCATGCCTCTTACGCTGTGCTGGCGGCGCTGACCAGCCTGCTGGTCCTGAACGGATGCATCAGCAATCCCTCGGCCAAGCAGACGAGTGAGCAGGACGCCCTGGATTTTCAGCAGAAAAGGGCACCGCCGCATGACACGAATGCGGCTCAGCCAGTGCCCGTGGAAGCGGCCGGGCCCGCTGAGGAGGGGGCAGCCACGAACGCGGAGCAGGACGCGTCAGACTGCGGTAGCGCCGGATAGGCCAACAAAAAAGCCGGAGGCCAAGAGCCTCCGGCTTGATCGGGTCATGCCCCCGTCAGAACATGTAGCTGTACATCAATCGCCCGTTCATCTGGCTGGGGTCGATCAGCATGACGCGATGGCCGGCCACAGATAGTTAACAAACTGACCCGGTAACGCGTTCTTGCCGTGGTTACAGTGCGTTACACCTCGTAACCCGGCCCAAACACCCCGCTTACATGGCGCTCCTAGAGTGCAGGTGTCCGCTGAGCAACCCCAATACAGCGACACCCCTCAACTTAAAAGGAACGACACCATGAAAAGCACTCTGATGAAAACCACTTTTGGCATGCTGGCACTGGGCCTGATGACAACCGGCGCGCAGGCCAACTGGGAGCGTGGCGGCTACGGCCACCACGAGGCTTACCTGCAGCAAACCCGGGCCTATAGCCAGCAGATCGATGCCCGCCAGGATCGGCAGGCTCGGCGTATCCAGTCTGCGATGCGGGCGGGCTACCTGACCCGCTTCGAATTCCGCGAACTGATGCAGGAACAGCACCAGATCCGCGCCATGGAACACCATTTCCGTTCAGATGGCAGGATAGACGCGCGCGAATTCCAGCGCCTCGATCGCGCGCTGGATAGTGCGAGCAGCAATATCCGGACGGAAAAGCATGATCGCCAGGCCCGTTCCGCCTACGATCGCACTTCCCGATTCAACTAAGCCGACACGGCGCGCGGACAGCGCGCCTGCGTCTGCAGTTGGGTCGCATTGCGTCGTTAAACCCCGAACTCAGGATCACGACAAGCAAGGAGAACTCATGAAGCTTTCTTTCGCATTGGCCTGGCGGCACGGGTGGGAGCGAGCCCTGTTTTGGCCGGCCCGCCCGGCCAAGCCCCTGCACACGGTTAGATGAGGGACAAGAAGGCCCACCACTGCAAATGGAAGAGCGGAGCGGTCTATGTCAGCGAATACGGCATTTCGGCCGGCCGCTGCAACCGCGACGAAATCGGCGCGGTCATCGGCGGCGTGACCGGCGCGGTGGTGGGGCACGCCATCGGCGACAGCATGGACGAAACCGGGCGCGGCGAATGGGGCTTCCGCCCGGGCTGATCCGCTGCCACCCCATCCCGGGCCAGCGACGCCAAGCCTGTTAGAATGCGGGCTTTGCGTCCTGGCCATTTTTTATGGCTCCAGCCATGTCTGCTCTCAAGAACGATACCGTCCTGCGCGCGCTGCAGCGCTTGCCCACTGACTACACGCCGCTCTGGCTGATGCGCCAGGCCGGCCGCTACCTGCCGGAATACAACGCCACCCGCGCCCGCGCCGGCGACTTTCTGACCCTGTGCAAGACGCCCGACCTGGCGACCGAAGTGACGCTGCAGCCGCTGGCGCGCTATCCGCTCGACGCCGCGATCCTG
>Ga0105100_10002538_pt1 | contig 10663 bp, 5 predicted proteins | sample PPLLak12cMay2015_2_FD_87033 | JGI IMG/M metagenome (GOLD analysis project Ga0105100, IMG submission 87033) | Freshwater sediment microbial communities from Prairie Pothole Lake near Jamestown, North Dakota, USA - PPLs Lake P8 Core (1) Depth... | ecosystem: Environmental > Aquatic > Freshwater >... | reverse complement strand
TGAAGTGAGAAACCCCCACCATGTCAGCAAGGGCGTCAAATCTCTGACAGTGGACGGTAAGAGCCTTGAGGGCAACCTGGTACCGGCGTTTGGTGATGGGCAAGCGCACCGCGTCGAAATCGTGATGGGATAGGCTGAGTTGAACATCATCTGTTTCAGTAGCCCTGAAAAAGAAAGGAGGTGCATATAGCGATAGGCTGGTTCACAGCATGCTGTGGCGTTTACTCTCAATTGGTAACCATTCAAAAGGAGATAAGAGATGAAGACCATTGCCAAGTTGATCGCCCTGGTTATCGCCGCAACACTAGTTGCGAGCCTTGTTGGGTGCGGTGCGACACCGACGCCGGTGCCGACCAATCCGCCCGCGCCGACCAATACGCCAGAACCTGCGGCACCACCCCCAACGCCGGTGCCAACGGTTGAGCCAACACCTGAAGCCCAAGAGCCGGTCACACTGCGGTATGCGAACTGGAACCTGGGTACCGAAGAAGAGAACAACATTCAGAGACAACTGATCAAGGCCTACACCGACCTGAACCCGAATGTGACCATCGAGTTCGTGGACATGTCTGGTGAAGGTGGTTGGGAGGCACTTCTGACCGCTTACGCTGCCAAGGGAGAACTGCCTGATGTCTTTATGGCCAACAACGTTCCGCTGTACGTTTCGAACGGCTGGGTGGCCGATCTGACCGACCTGGTGAAGGACGATCCGGATTGGCAGGATGTCCCTCAACCCCTGAAGGACTTGTTCACCTACGATGGCCGGATCCTCGGTCTGCCGGCCGCTCAGTTCTTCATGGGCTACTTTGTGAATCAGGATCTGTACGAGGCTGCCAACCTGGATGCGCCGGAATATGGCTTCTCGGTTGACGACTGGAACACAGCGGTAACCTCTTTGAACGACGTCCCCAAAGGCATCCTCGGCCTGTGTGAGCAAGAGTTCGTCATGGGCTGGTATGCCAGCACCCAGGATCCCAATCTAAAGTGGTTTAGCTTCGACGGCGAGAACATGAATTACAACTCTGCCGCATTCAAGGAAGCCGTGGCCAAGACCGGGGAGGTTAAGCCCTACACCTGGCAAGGCCTGACGGATGAGCAAAAGACCAACTTCAAGTCCACGGGACCGTGGGAGCTGTTCTTGAACCAGGAAGTGGGCATGCGCTGGGACGCATCCTGGGCGGTACCGGGCATTGTCCAGAATGCCACCTTCAATTGGGACTTTGTCGGTATTCCTGGCGGGAATCAGGCGCTGGTCGCCGATGTGATGGTTGTAGGCAAGACAACCGCCAACCTGGAAGCAGCCTACGACTTTGCCAGGTGGATGACGTTCTCCAAAGCGGCCTGGACCAAGGAAGCAGAACTCGCCAAAGCCATGAATTCTGCACCCAAGATGCCGGTATCGGTCGACGCTGCCTCCCTTGAGGCATACAAAGCGTTTGTGGACAAGCCGGGCATCCATGCGGCCCTGGACAACCTGGAAAACAGCCTGGTTGAGTCTCTGGCCAAAGTGGTTCCGGGCTATATCAACGCCCGCTGGGAGGGCAAGCCCGGTATCGACGTCGGCGAAGACAAAGATGTCAACATGTGGTACATGTTCAACTTCGCCAATGAAGGACGCTACAAATACGAGGACTATTCGGCAAAGCTAGAAGAGTTTGCGAATCAGATCCTGGCTGACGCAAGGGCCGCAATGAACAAGTAGCTGCTGGAAAAGAAGAGGGCACCGTGCGCGCACGGTGCCCTCTTCTCTAGTGCAATCGGATCTCGGGGATTGGCGGGGTTGAAAATGCCAGTGAAGCGAACGAAACTGCACAGGTTCTTGAGTTCGGTCCTCATCCTAATGGCGATCATGCCGGTCTCAGTGCACGCGCCGTTGGCTGCACGCCCTGATTCGGCGGCCATCCCCCGGCAGACGTCGCTACCTGATACGGCTTTGGGACAGCACGATATCGAGATAAGCGCGGATTCATTCGGGCTGCCGCTTGCCGACGGTGAGATCGCCGAATTGTACGGGAAAGCGTCCGTCCTCTTGCAGGCGGATGACAGTGTGAATTTCGATGCGGTGATTGACCAAGAGGGGCGCTATACCCTATCATTCGACATGGCCGCAATTGGCTCGTCCATCAGCCCACCCGAAGGATTCCTCTTGGTGGATGGCGAGTACCCCTCAGACGATGCGCGTCGCATCGTGATGCCGAATTACTACAAGAACAGCACAGACGAGTTCCCACTAGACAGGTATGGCAATCAAGCTTTGATCCGTCAGGAGAGGCTGATTCGCTGGGCGAGGGTGGCGATGCGTGATGCGAATTTCAGCCGGTCATACCCGATACAGCTTGACTTAAGCCAGGGGGAGCACAACTTTCAGTTTCAGTTAGCAGAAGAATCGATCCTGTTGGGTAGCATTTATCTCCAGCCGTTTTCGGATTATCCCGATGACCGCCAATACCTTGCAGACAACCCCGCCCCTGATTCGTCGGGAGTCTTGATCGAGATTGAAGCAGAGTTCCCGTCATACAAAAACGATACCTCTGTTCGTCCCGTCAGCAATCGCAGCCTGGGCGTCACGCCGTACGATACCTATAAGCTGATGCTGAACACTCTGGGCGGTGAGAGCTGGCAGCGCAGTGGAAGCAAGGTGTATTACGAGTTCACCGTGCCACAAGACGGAATGTACCTGATTACCCTGCGCGCCCTTCAGAGCCTCAAGAACAACTTTACCGTCTTCAGAAGGATTACTGTCAACGATGCCGTGCCGTTTGAGCAGCTGAACGAGGTCCCCTTTAGCTATTCTCCTCAGTGGACAAACATCACATTGGGGGGGGATGAGCCTTTCAAGATCTACTTGCGGAAAGGCGCCAATGTATTGGGTATTGAGGCGACGAACTCTCCATACTATACGGCGATTGAGAAGATCAAAAAGGTTCTGTTGGACATCAATGCCTTGTCCCTGGAGATCAAGAGGCTGACAGGAAACCAGGTTGATCGGTACAAGGAATGGGTCATTTCTGACTATATTCCGGATATCAGAGAGCAGCTCACGGCTATCGCCGATGACTTGAGCGTCGATCTGGATGTCTTGCTGGCCACTAATCAGACCGGCGGTTCCCAGGAAATACTTTCCTATCAGATGGCGATAGACAACATCACGTTCTTGGCTCAGGATCCGGACAAGATCCCCGTTCGCATGAACCGTTTTTCGGAAGGTTCGGGGTCGGCAGCGCAGTTACTAGCCAATATCCTGCCCTCGCTGCAGAGCCAGCCGCTGGCTTTGGACAAGATATATGTCCGCTCGCCTGACAGGGTCCCGCCTGACGTTCAGGTGCCGTTCCTTACTTCATTCAGTGAGGGGGTCAAGCGTTTTGTCCATTCATTCGGGCGCGATCCCTACCAGTCAATCGGGGCCGAAGCCGGTGAGATCGAAGTATGGGTCAATCGCCCGCGCCAGTACGTCGATCTGATGCAATCCCTTGCGGACGAGACCTTTTCCAGGAACACGGGCATACAAGTCAAGCTTTCCATTATGCCCAATGAGTCGAAACTGATCCTCGCCAATGCAGCCAATATAGAACCGGATGTAGCCTTGGGCGTCAGCACCAATGTGCCCTATGAATTGGCGATCCGGAATGCTCTGAAAGACCTGCGGTCGTTTGACGACTTTGATTCCTACATCAGAATCTATTCCCCCGGCGCGCTGTTAAGCTACATTATCAACGATTCCGTCTATGCGATTCCCGAAACACAGGATTTCTGGGTGACTTTTTACCGGCAAGACATCATGGACTCATTGGGCATACCGATTCCGCACACGTGGAACGAGGTCATTGAGATTCTGCCGGAGCTGCAACGGTACGGCATGAACTTTAACACGCCGCTTTCAAGTGGCAGCGGGACCAAGAACTACCTGCTGACCGCGCCCTATATCTTTAATCATGGCGCGCAGCTGTACAGTGCAGACGGCTTTTCAACCGGATTGGCCAGTGAAAACGCGATTGATGCAATCAAGTTCATGGCAGAGAGTTTCACCATTTACGGGATGCCGCTGACTACCTCGAGTTTTTACGACAGCTTCCGCTACGGCAGGATACCCATCGGCGTATCGAACTTTACAGATTATATCAAGCTGCTGACTGCGGCTCCAGAAATCAACGGCCTATGGAAGATTGACCTGTATCCGGCCACCGTAATGCCCGATGGAACCCAAAACCGGTACGCGACCGGTTCTGCCCAAGCTTGTATCATGTTTGCGAATACCGACCGACCAGATGAATCTTGGGCCTTTATGAAATGGTGGATGTCTACCGAAACACAGATAGACTTCCAGCAGCAATTGATATTGAGTTACGGCATCGAGTACTTGTGGAATTCCGCCAACTTGGAGGCGTTTGAATCCTCACCGATGCCTGAGGAGCACAGAGCCGTTATCCTGGAGCAATGGCAATGGCTCCAAGAACCGCAAAAGCTGCCCGGTAGTTATATGCAGGAACGGGAGCTGAGCAATGTCTGGAACAAGATCGTCTTTGACGGGGTCAATCCCCGCGTCGCCATTGACAGCGCTGTCATCATTATCAACCGTGAGATTACCCGGAAAATGGAAGAGTTCGGCTATCTCGAAAACGGGGTCAAAGTAAAGGAGTTCAAAATCCCGACGATAGAGACCGTGCAGGGGTGGATGCAGAATGACCGCTAACGCAACCGTTGAGCCGAAAAGCAGGTTCGGAAAATGGATCGAAAGAGAAGGCAGCGCGTACGCCTTTTTGTCGACGTATGCGCTTATGTTCATCATCTTTATCATAGTTCCCGTGCTGCTGGCTTTCGTCCTGTCATTTACCGCCTTTGATACGATTCAGTTTCCCACATTCAATGGTCTGAAAAACTATATCGTCCTGCTCACGCAGGATGATATCTTTATGAGATACGTGTTACCCAACACGATCCAATTCGCTGTTATCGTCGGCCCGGGTGGCTATGTATTGTCATTCATGCTCGCCTGGATTTTGGCCCAGCTTCCGAAAGTACCACGTACGATTCTTGCCCTGATACTGTATTCTCCCTCCATGACGTCAGGCGTCGCCATGGCCGTCGTATGGCTCACCATCTTTAGCGGCGACCAGAACGGCTACCTGAACAGTCTTATGTTGGGGAACGGCGTCATCCAAGAGCCCATCCAATGGCTCCAGTCACCGCAGTATTTGATGACAATCATGATCGTTGTCACCATGTGGAGCAGCATGGGGGTTGGGTTCTTGGCGATGCTTGCCGGTATTCTGGAGATCAACCCCGAGCTTTATGAAGCCGGTAGCCTTGACGGGATTAGCAACCGCTTCCAGGAGATCATGAATATCACCATCCCGTCCATGAAGCCGCAGATGATGTTCGGTGCAGTGATGGCCATTGTGGCTACCTTTCAGGCAGGGGCCATCGGCGTAACATTGTCGGGCAGCAACCCAACCCCCCAGTATGCGGGCCAATTGATTGTCAATCACATCGAGGACTTTGGTTTCCTGCGCTACGAGATGGGCTATGCCGCCGCGGTTTCAGTCGTGCTGCTGCTGATGGTCCTCCTCTTTTCTAGGGTTGCCAACAAGCTGTTTGGCAGCAATGACTAGGCAAAGAACATGAAGCGTGTAAAGAGAGTGCGGTTCTTCAGAATCCAAAACAGCGGGATGAATCCGAAAGGATTTCATCCAAGCCAGATCAAGTTCTACATCCTCCTGCTGCCGCTGGTCATTCTCATGCTCCTGCCGATCGTATTCATCATCTCTCATGCCTTCAAACCACCGGATGAGCTGTTTGCCTATCCCCCACGTTTTTTTGTCACCAACCCGACCTTCAAGAACTATAGCGACCTGTTCACGAAAATGGCGAGCTCCGGTGTTCCGGTAAGCCGTTACCTGTTCAACAGCATTCTCATCACCCTCGTGACGGTTGGTGCTTCGATTCTGGTCTCCAGCACTGCTGCCTATTCGCTATCCAAGAAACGCTTCAAGCTCAAGGAAGTTCTGTTCGCCGTCAATACCGTGGCCTTGATGTTTGTGCCCATCGCCGTAACGATCCCGCGGTTCCTCATCATCGACAAACTGCAGCTAATGGACACGTTTCTTGTGCATATCCTGCCGGGACTGGCCATGCCGGTAGGTCTGTTCTTGCTCAAGCAGTTCATTGACGTGATTCCCAACGAGGTTATCGAGGCGGCGCAGATCGACGGGGCGTCAGATGTCCAGGTCTACCGGAGGATCATTCTGCCCATGATCAAGCCGGCCATTGCCACCATTGCCATTTTGACTTTTCAAGCTACGTGGAACAATGCCGATATCTCGGCGATGTATATCAACAGTGAAAGCCTCAAGACTTTTGCCTTCTACCTTAGTACCTTAACCTCAACTTCAGCCGGTGCTAATGTTGTTGCCGGTCAAGGAATTGCCGCGGCCGCTTCCCTGATCATGTTCCTGCCCAACCTGATCATCTTTATGCTCCTGCAAAGCCAGGTCATGAGCACTATGTCACATTCGGGGCTCAAAGGATGAAAAAGATAGCTCAGCTCCTGCTCATAGCTTCGATACTTGTGTTGGCAAGCATCCCCGTGAGTGCCGATTCTCCCTACACGACGTGGGCACAAGGACCGGGGGGATGGCTGGTCATGACTCAGGATGCGTACACACCGTATGCCGAGGTCGACTTGCCCATATCCGGCGCAGAAGACATGTTTCTCGCCCCGGATGGCTATGTGTATGTCGCCGATACCGGTAACGGCCGCATCCTAAAGCTGGAGGATTTTCAAGAGGTCGCGTCCTATGGCGAAGGGACCCTGCAAGGTCCGACAGGTGTGTTTGTTGACGCCAAAGGAACCATGTACGTGGCCGATGCAAAAAAGAACACCATCGTCATTATGGATCGCAACGGGGCTGTGCTGGGAGAATTCGGCCGTCCCGACGAGCCGCTATTTGGCAAGACCAGGGAATTCCTGCCGCGCAAGATCACGGTTGACGCCCGCGAAAACCTGTACATCATTAGTGAAGGCTCAGTCGACGGCATCGTTCAGATGAACACCAACGGCGATTTCATCGGCTATTTCGGGGCCAACACGGCCTCGATGTCGTTAAAAATGATTCTGCAAAGGACGTTTCTTACCAGTGAGCAACTGGACCAGTTCGTCAAGAACGAAGCTGCTTCGCCATCCAACATCGCAATCGATCACCAATCGCTGGTATATACGATAACTGCTGGCACATCCAGGTCCCAGAGCATCCGGAAATTCACCATTTCCGGGAAGAATATCTTTCCTGAGCCTTTTGCGTCGTCGACCTTCAGGGACCTGCACGTAAGTGAAGATGGCCTCCTCCTGGCTGTTGATGCCACCGGCGGGATCTATGAATACGACCTGAACGGCACCCTGTTGTTCGTTTTCGGCGCACAAGACACAGGGAATCAGCGTCTGGGGACCTTGATGAATCCCACCGCCATCGCCCGTGATGGGGAATTCATTCACGTACTTGATAAGGACAAGAATGCCATTGTCACCTATCAGACAACCGGCTTTGCCAAGCGCGTGCATGAAGGCGTACGTCTGTATATGGACGGGTTCTACGGTGAGGCCAAGCCGATCTTTGAACAAGTTCTGGACTACAACGGTACCCTCATCATGTCCTATCAGGCCATTGCCGACGCTTACTACAAAGCAGCGGATTATCCCAATGCCCTCCCCGCCTATCGATATGCCGAAGACCGAAATGGCTATTCGCAGGCCTTCTGGGAATTGCGCAATTCTGTTCTGCAGCGATCTCTGGCCACGGCCATCCTGTTGATAGCCGGCTTGTGGGTGGCTAAAAGTGTCGGAACCCGGCTTGAGAGACGTTACAAGTGGTTTGATCCGATCAGAAGGTGGTTTGGACGGCTGAAGCGAATCAAATTGTTAGACGACCTGCGCTTCATGTTCAGGTTTATCCGGTATCCGGCTGATAGCTTCTATTACATCAAGAAGGATCTTCGGGGCAGCCTGGCATTTGCGCTGCTGCTGTATGCATGGGTTGTGGTGGTCAGGGTATTATCTCTCTATATCACCTCGTTCGCCTTTAGTCCATACGCCGCGCTGTGGGAGATCGAGGTTGAAAACGAGATCATATACACCGTCTTGCTGTTCGGTCTTTGGAACGCCGCGAACTATCTCGTGTCCACGATCAGTGACGGTGAAGGTCGTGTTCGCGACGTGATCATCGGCAGTGCTTATAGCCTGTTCCCGTATGCTCTGATTGCGCTGCCGGTGGCGATCATCTCCAATGTGCTCACCCTGAATGAGGTCTTTATCTATACCTTCTCCCTCAACATCATGTGGGCCTGGATGGGGATCATGCTCTTTATCATGGTGAAGGAGGTCCACAACTATACGTTTTCAGAGACGGTCAAGAATGTCCTGCTGACCATCTTCACCATGGCTCTGTTTGTACTGGCAGGTTACATCCTCTATGTTCTGTTCAATCAGCTGTTCGACTTTGTCTCAGCGGTGATCCAGGAGATAGGATTACGTGGCTAAGATGCGACATGCTTACCGCTTCCTGATAATCATTTCCTTGTTCTTGGGACTGAGTGCAGGACCTCATAGTGCTGTGGCGCTGAGGCCTGAAGATACCTCCTACCGCTCTGCGCAGCTTGACACCGCAAGGACGGATCGGCAAGACTACCAGGGCACCTCCGATGCCTTTGAGCTCGTAGCCGAGAACACCCAATTTCAACTGCTCGCCGACGAAGCTACTCTGGCATTTAGGGTGGTTGATAAGCGCAGTGGGTATGTTTGGCACTCCAACCTCGAACAAGTGACTGAGGACGATAAACTAAACAAGACCTGGACGGCATTTGCCCGCAGTGGCATCAGCATTGACTATCTGGATCAAAAAGCAATCAGCAAGCGCGCTTCTATCACCAGTGCGGATCATTCGCTTGACTTTAAACCGATCGACCAGGGATTTGAGGCTGCGGTGAGGTTCGCCGATCCTTCGATAACGGTTGTCGTCGCTGTCAGATTGGAGGAAAACGGTGTCAGTGTTGAGGTGCCGTTCGACTCAATCAAGGAAGAGAACGCGGATTTCAAGCTCGGACTGCTCCATGTCTACCCCTTCTTTGGGGCTACCAAAGAAGACACCATCCCCGGTTACATGTTCATCCCCGATGGATCCGGAACTCTGATTCAGTTTGCTGCGGTTACCAAGGCCAAGAACATGTTCTATGGCCGGTACTACGGTTCAGATCTGGGCATGATAAGCATGCTGCCGTGGGACCCGATGGTTCGCCGGCCTTACAAGATTTCAATACCTGTCATCGGGATGGCGCATGGCGACAAGCAAAATGCTTTTATTTCCATTGTCGAAAACGGCGCCTCCTATGGTGAAATCCAGGCGCATCCGGCGGGTGTGACCACCAAGTTCAATTTCCTGTACACTGCGTTTGTCTATAACGAAAGTTACTTCCAGGCCACCAACCGCGCCGGAGCCGGTGTTACCGCTTTACAGCGCAACACGAATGCATTTGATGTCAAGATACACTATCGGTTCTTGACGCAAGACGACAGTGATTATGTGGGCATGGCAAGAAGCTACCAGCAGTACTTGATCGACAAGGGAGTATTGAAAAAGGTATCAGACCCTGACGACGATATCGGCATCAGGCTCGAGTTCCTGGGCGGCGAAAAGGAAAAAGTCCTGTTTTGGCAGCGCTCCATACCCATGACCACCGTTGGCCAAATGGCTGACATTCTTCAAGATCTGGAGGTTAACAACCCGGAGGTCATCTACTACGGCTGGCAGCCGGGTGGCGCCTCCTCCATGCCTCCCAGATCGCTAAAGCTGGATCGCAGACTGGGCACTATCGACCAGCTTAGGTCGTTGACGGAAATAATCGCTGCTGCCGGCGGCAAGTTCTACCTGTATCTGGATCCACAGGCAGCACTTCGGGACGAAAAAGGATATTCACCCCGTAAGGACTTGGCCATGTCCATCGCCAATGTCAACTTGATGGGTTACAACCGTGACAAGGTCAACTACTACCTCAATCTTGCTGCCACAGGCAGGCGCTTGTCCGCGCTTGTCAGAGATGTTTCCTCGATGCTTGAGGCTGGTCTGGCCTTGGATGGTCTCGGCTCAACGGTCTATACTGACTTCAAGGGCAGCAACTTCCTGAATCGAGAAAACGCAATCAGGGAGTATCAGCGTCTGCTGTCTGAGAGCGATGGCACCGCATCGTTCTACATGCCGAACGATTACGTGTTCGGCTTTATGGACGCGTATTTTGATATCCCCTTGACGAACAGCGGGTACATCTATACCACCGAGGCCGTGCCTTTCCTCCAGATCGTCTTGGCCGGCTATGTCCCCTGCTATGGACCGGCGCTGAATTTCTCATCCAACCTGCGTGACGACCTGTTGAGGCTGGTCGATTTTGGCGTCTATCCGTCCTATTTTCTCAGCCATGAGCCGACATCCAAGATTCTCAACACCAGTTCAATCTGGATCTATTCGTCCTCCTATGAACAATGGGGGCAAGAAATAGAGCAGACCTATCAGTGGCTGAACAACCTGTTGCGGCCGGTGAAAGGACAGACGATTGTCTCCCGGCAGGTTCTTGAGGAAGGCGTGGTCGCCACTACCTACAGTAACGGAAAACAGATCATCGT
>Ga0105100_10002534_pt1 | contig 10672 bp, 8 predicted proteins | sample PPLLak12cMay2015_2_FD_87033 | JGI IMG/M metagenome (GOLD analysis project Ga0105100, IMG submission 87033) | Freshwater sediment microbial communities from Prairie Pothole Lake near Jamestown, North Dakota, USA - PPLs Lake P8 Core (1) Depth... | ecosystem: Environmental > Aquatic > Freshwater >... | reverse complement strand
TCGCCGCCCGGTCAACGAGTTCGCCATAACGAAGGCAGCGTCCGCTGGAATGATGAACGACCGTGCCTTTGACGGCCCGGCACTTCGAACTGGGCACTCCCCAGGTCTTTGCGGCCGCAGCAATCAACAGTTCACGGGCAACGGCGCCGGCTCGTCTCAGATCTTCCCACGAAGTCCTGATGCTTGTGCTTCCAGCGGTCATCTGGACCTTAAAAGCCGGATTCTTATAAACGGGAGCGGCCGGGGCGAACTCGGTGCGAACCTGCGACCAATCCGCCTCCAGCTCTTCGGCTACCAACATGGGCAAGGCCGTCATTATCCCCTGCCCCATCTCGGAGTGGTGGACACTCAAGGTTACGGTGTCATCGCGGCCGATGCGAATCCAGGCATTGGGCGCGAACGTATGGGCCTGAGCCTTACCTTTCTGGGCGGAAACATCCGTCGGCTTATCACAGCCCGGCAAATAAAAACCTACCAACAGCCCACCTGCGATTGCGGCGCTGATCTTCAAAAACCGGCGTCGGTCCTGATCCGTTGTCATTTTATCCATGGTCGCACCTCCCGAGAAACACGGTGGATGGCACGCCGGATGGCCGGGTAAGTCCCGCAGCGGCATAGGACCCCGGATAGGGCGGCATCGATATCGGCATCGCTGGGCCGGGGCTTGGAGGCTAAAAGAGCGGCGGCGGACATGATCTGGCCGGGCTGGCAATAACCGCATTGCGGCACATCCTCCTCGATCCACGCATGACGCAAGGTATCTGCCAAAGGTCCTTTCAGCCCTTCGATCGTGGTGACATCCTTGCCGGAAACATCTCCCACCGGCGTGACGCAGGAAAGGGTGGGTTTACCGTCCACATGCACTGTACAAGCTCCACATTCCCCTATTCCGCAGCTGAACTTGGATCCTGGTAATCCCAATTGTTCCCGGAGCACCCAGAGCAACGGGGTACCGGGATCAACCTCCAGCTGATGAATGGTGCCATTTACTCGTAGTGTTAACATATGGGGCCCTCCTTTATTTCTGCTTCGGGATTATTGAGATCGTCTTGATCGACGTTCTTCACCGCGAACGTTCTTTCGGGTCACTCCCTTGATTCCCTTTTTTGTTTTGCCTGTCATCTTTCTCAGAACCGATAGCGTCTCTTCACACCACTGAAGAAGCGCCTGGGTGACGTGTTGCCCGTAGCTCACCGTCATCAGCATGTACCGTAAATTGGGTCTATTGGCCCGCTCCGCTTTCAGCCGCGCCTCGATGGCCGTTAATGCCTTTAGCTCCCGGCCCCGCATTTCCCGGAAATGCTCAACCTGACGAATGTTGTCCGCCGCCTCAACCTGGTGGCCAAAAAATAGCTTCAACGCAATCTCAATGCGCCCAACCTGATCCTTAACGGGCTCCACCAACCACCGCTGCAACTCCTCAAAGCCTTTATCCGTGATCGCATAGATGTGTCGGTCCGGTCTCCCCAACTGCTTTTCGATTGTTCTGGTCGCAAGCTCCTCGGCAACAAGGGTTCTGAGAAGAGGATAGATCTGGCCGTAGCTCTCGTTCCAAAAATTTGCGACGGATCTTTGGAATACCTTCTTGATGTCGTACCCCGACATGGGGCCCAGGCTCAAAATACCCAGGATGGCGTACTTACTTTTGGTTTCCTTCATAGAGGCCTCCTTGGTTATATATTGTTTAGATATATATCTTAGAGATATATATTTGTCAAGAACAATTTTTGGAAACTCTTAAAGTGCCCCTGAAGTAGTTTGAGAGGCGCCCGGCAGGACTCCTTCGACAAGGTCAGGATAAACCGGCCACGGTTGGGTCAATGGGTCAGTTTTTCATCGTTGATGAGTCGTATAAGGGTATTCGAACGTGGGTGACGGATCGGCGAGGCAGGGATAAAAGAGGTTGAGGGATCAGCTGAGGGATGATCGAAATGCTCAGAATTTATTTTATTTTTATTGTGATCACATAATCATGCCCTGATGGCGGATTATTTTGTGCCTCTTTATCACCTACGAATTCAACTTCTTTGCCAAAGTGTTTTGCAGCGATCCACACGTGACAAATGGCAATACCCATGCTAATCTTGCTCATCCTTTCAAACATAAAGGCTGTCAGAAGGCTTGATTTAACACGGTAGGCATGAATAGTGCCGGCGTTGCCCGTGAAGAACCACTGCTGTCGATTCACTGCAGACGGGGCAAGGCGGGCAGGTTCCAATAACTCATCTGCGCCCTTAATGTCAGTTATTTCCCCAAGTGGTTTTCTCTTGAATTCCGAAACGCTTTCCCTATGCAATCTTTCTTTCGGCTTACCAAAAGCTAATAAAATGACAAACTCAAGCTTTGAGCTGTTCGATATCTCTTTTGTCGGTTTCGGCATTCCCTGCCAACAGCTGCCGATACCGTTCGCCGAAAAGAACAAATCCATCTGCTGCAGCATAAAACCGGCATTCGTCAAATATCCGTCTTTAGTCTCTGAAAACACTACAAGATAATGGGGTGCTTTTGCCCTCAGTAAACCCTTGACATCCTTTTGCGACACAAGTTTCATTTCGACTTTGATACCATCATACAGGGGCTTTAAGGTGCTCGTATGTGCCATAATCTCCGCGAGCGCATGCCCATCAAGCGGAGCGAGATCGTATTCTCTGATTGATTTCCGCTTGAATATTGTCTCGTAAAGGTCAGCATTTTCGATCATTTTGCTTCCTTGCATATTTTTTGTGAATAAGATCCGGGGCCTGTTAAACTCCCCGCTCGTCGGAACATCCGCAAAAACGTCCGTGCCCGCCAGGGGGATGAGAGATACTACAATCAATCCCACTTGGCATAACATTCGAATCCTCTTCGAGCAAATCGGGGGAAGATGACGCTCCTTCATCCAAGGTATCGGAAACAGCGAATAGGCAGCAGTTATTGACAACTGATTTTGTTACCCATGAGGCCAGCCCTATTTTTTGAGCTTGGCCAGTTCTCTCAGCTTCCGGGCTTCCTCCTTGATTTCAATCAGAGAAAGCTGAAGATGGGCCCACCCATACCAGTGAGCGAAATCCGCGCTGAAATGATAGGCTCCTTTCCAAGCGTAGACATTATGGAATTGGAACATGCGGTAATAAAGTCCCTCAATCCGGGAGGTCCCCGAGTAGAGTTGATTCTGACCCAGGGTGATTCCGCGCGGGAGAATCCCTTCTTCCTCCAGTTCCCGGATCGCCTTTTCTGCCTCTGCCAGAACCTTTTTTGCCTCATTCTTAACCTGATCGGCCAGCTCGAAACGTTCCATTGTCAAATCCGGAATATGACATTGATGACAAACCTCTATGATCAAAGGCTGCCTAATCTTTTCCTGGTCTTGCTTGGAAAGAGGTCTGCCGTTTTTGTCAGCCGCATTCCCCAGGGAGTCGTAAATAACCCCGAAACTGGAATCATGGGTTCCCTTATGCATATGGCAGGTGACGCACGTAGCGGTCCTTTTCGAGTTTTTCTCGGCGGCATAAATGGTCCCATGAATAGAGGAAGCATACATTTCGTCATGGGGTCCGGCCATGCCGGTGTGGCATTTTTTACATGACTCGGGTTCCCGGGCTTCCTCGGCGTTGAACGCGTGGGAAGTATGACAGCTGTTGCACTTGTTCTGAATGTTGTGGCAGCGCTCGCAAAGGGCCTTCTTCAAGGAGTCGGGAAGGGTCTGGTACTGACGATGTCCTTTCATCCGGTCCCATGTGATCGAATGTCTGCCCTGTTGAAACTGTTCAAATTGTTTAGCGTGGCATTTTCCGCAAACCTTCGGCTCCACCGCTGATTTCCTGGGCTTGGCTTCTTGGTGGCTTTTGTGACAGGTAACGCAATCCACCCCATGTTTAGAATGCTTACTGTTCACCCAGGCATTGAAAATTCCCCGGGTATCTTTCTGGTGGCAGGCCAGGCAGTCACCGCTCTTTTCCTCCGCCTTCAACTGGAATGAAGATAAAGGGAGGATGAGGAAGATGGATAAAAACAGGACCTTTCTCAGCATCACGGACCTCCTCATAAGTTTTCGGAAGATACAAGCCTTGCAACCGGAAACAAACTCATTTTTTTCTGTCTTTGAACAGCTCTCTTAATTTATTAGACTCTTCTTGAATATCAACCAGGTCCAACTGCATCTCGGACCAGCCATGACGGTGAACATAGGCCGGGCTAAAGTGATAGCCGCTCTTCCAGACTTTAACGGTATGAAATTTGAACATACGGAAGAAACGCCCTTCAACGTCGGATGTCCCGATATAAAGCTGGGGATCGCTGAGGATCAGCCTCTGACCTTTGGTCGGGTGGGGAAACCTCTCTGCCACGGAAGGATAGAGTAATCCTTTCTCTTCCAACTCCCGGATGACCTCCTCTCCTTTCCCCTGCAATTTAAAGGCTTCTTCTTTGACCTGGTCGGCGTTTTCGAGTTGTTCCACGGCAAACCTTCTGGAATGGCAACCCGTGCAAATTCGGATCATCTCTTCCCGTCTTTTTTCCTCCTCTTCCCTGGAGATGGGATTTCCTTTGAGGTCCACGACCTTCGATTTCGTTCCTACAGGACCCCGGGCAATACCGAAGCTGGAGTCATGGGACCCCTCCGGCATATGGCAGGTGACGCAACGAGGCGCCCTTTCCGGATTCTGCGTCATTTTATAGATCATCCCATGGAGGGAAGTCTCGTACATCTCCTTATGCGGGTGATCCGGGCCGAGATGGCAGTTCCCGCAGGCCTCCGGCTCCCTGGCCGTTTTACTTGAAAAAGCATGGGAGGCATGGCAGCTGTTACATTTCTTCTCGACCAGGTGGCAGCGCTCACAAAAGGCGGAACGAATCTGCTCAGGGATGCCGATGTATTCCCCATGGGTGCGCATACGTTCCCACCCCAGAGAGTGACGGCTTTGGCGGAATTCTTTTACTTGTTTGGAATGGCATTCTCCGCACTTTTCAGTGGAAACCGTGGCTTTCGGTTCATAGGCGGCCTGGTGGTCTTTATGACAGGTGACGCAGGTCACCCCCTTCGCAGCATGTTTAGATCCCACCCAGGCCTGGAAGAGCGCAGGGGTTCTTTCTATGTGGCAGCCCATACAGAATCCGGGATCGATCCCTTCATCGGATTTTTTGGGGGCAGGACCCGCGCAGGTAATCAATAATAGGCTTAAAAAAATGGGTGTAAACCTCTTCAACCAACTCTCCATTTTCGTTCCTTTCATGGCCACTACGCTTGTCATTAAAACTTTAATGTTAGATTTTAATGATCCTCTTCTGCCCTCACCGATCAATAGTAGAATGCCAGAATAACATTTAATGGGGCCGATATCTATTAAATTTTGCTCTTATACGGGTTGAGAGCAGTAAATAGGGGAGGAGCAAGGGGGATTCATTTGACGTTGAATTTTGGTTTTCGCTTCTCTGAAAATGCCTTTAATCCTTCCGGAAGGAACGAGGGGGACATTGGTTCTAAAACTTTGCATCGGTTCGTCATTTTTAAGGAAGCGGCAAAATGGGGAGAAAGACCTTAATGCGTCTCATAACCAATGTCCCCTCGTTTGGTGTCCCATTTCGAAGAAAAAATTCACTCCGCTCGTTTCTCCTCCCTCGTTGTGTCTGACTTGAACCAAAGAAATAATTCCTATTGACATTCCTAATGAGAATTATTAGTCTGTTTGCAAGACATACCGCTGTGGGCCTTTGAGAGAGGAGGGTTTGCCATGCGAATGATTGATACCCATTTCCACATCGGCGTTATCCCTCATGAATGGCAGCATATCCTCGGACTCTGCGAACTGGATACGGTCATCGTCCCCTCGGATCAGATGATCCCGGACTATTCCACCCTGGAGATGGTGAAGGATCATTATGACCGAATCCTCACGGAGAAAACTGAAAATGCTCATGACTTTGGGATTTTCAACGTGTTCTTGGCCGTTACGTATCCCATGTGGGGACTCCCATTGGCTTCGCTGGATAAGGGGATTGAGCTCATGGAGGAGTATATCGGGAAACCTCGTGTCGTCGGCGTCGGCGAGGCAGGAATGGATACGGTGACCGTCGAGCATGAGGAGATCGTTTTTAAGGCCATGGTCGCTTTCGCAAAGAACCATCAAATGCCTATCATCGTTCACACCCCACCTCCTCGCCACTCGCCGTATCTTGGCCGTGAGAAAAGTGATTACGATAAACGGAAGGTGATGGAACGGATTATCAACATTCTTGCCAATTCCGGAATAGATTCCAAGAAAGTCATCCTTGACCATATCAACAAAGAAACCCTCGAGATGGCCTGGAATTATGGCTCCTGGCTGGGTCTCAGCTGCTGTCTGGATAAGTTGAGCGGTCCCGAGATTGTCTCCTTTTACAAGGAATATGGACCCGACCGTTTTATTGTAAACAGCGAGTGGGGATTTTCCGGCGGGGGAAACCGGTCCGTTCCCAAGGTAGTTGTCGATCTGAAGGCGTCGAACGCGCCTGTTGCGGATATCAGGAAGATGGTTTTTGACAATGCAAGAGCTGCCTTCAACCTTCCCGTCTGATGCCTGCTCGAATCATCATTTGACACCAAGGAGGCAAAACAATGAACTGGGATGTGAAGTACTATCCGGAATACTGGGATGGAAAGAAGCTGGCCTATCCCCACGTGCCCAAGGAATCACCCAAATTTGCCAGGAGCATCGTGGTGGGGAATCTGGTTTTCGTCTCTGGCTGTACCGGCCAGGATACGATCACAGGTAAACCCACAGCGGAGAAGTTTGAAGACCAGATGATCATGGCGTTGACGAAGGTCAAAATGGCCATGGAAGAGGCGGGAAGCTCCATGGAGAATGTCGTCAAGACCGTCATGCTGGTCAAACGTCTGGATGACTATCCCAAGATGCGCAGAACAGAGGTCGAGTTTTACGAGAAACATGCGCCCTTTCTGGTTGAGAACCCGCCCGCCAGCACATTCATTGCTCCTGCTTCTCTGGCAAAACCTGAGTTCCTGATAGAGGTTGACGTGATTGGCATCATCGACAGAAAGGCCCCTGCCTGGAACGTGAAGTATTATTCGGAATATTGGGGAGGCAAGAAGCTGGCTTATCCCCATGTGCCTAAAGAACATCCCAAGTTTGCCAGAACCGAGGTTGTCGGCAACCTGGTGATTGTATCAGGGTGTGAGGCTCTCAACCATGATACGGTCAAGGTGGAAACAAACGACTTTAAAGAACAGACGAGAATCTGTCTCGAGAAGATAAAAGCAGGCATGGGAGAGACAGGCGGTTCGATGAACAACCTGGTCAAGACTTATGTTCTTCTTAAAAACATAAAGGACTACCAGCTCTACCGCGAGGTGGAACAGGAGTTTTTTAAGAAGCATGCCCCAGGATTAGCCAAGAACCCGCCCGCCAGCACCGTCATTAATGTCAGCAGCCTGGCGCTTCCCGAGTTTCTGGTGGAGGTGGAGGCTTTCGGGGTGGTCGATAAGAAGGCGGTCGGGTGGAGCACGAAGTATTTTCCCGGAAATAAAGAAGCCTCCAGCAGCGCTTCGGCAGGCAACCTCCTCTTCCTTTCAGGCTGTGACGGGGCGAATCCCGCAACCGGCAAAATAGAAACCGATAGCATAGAACAACAGATCAACATAGCCCTGGATAAGGTCAATGCAGCCATGGAAAGGGCCGGGGGTTCGATGGAGAAAATGGTGAAGACCTTCATGCTCCTGAAGCATCTGGAGGATTATCCAAAGATGCGCAAGGCGGAGGTGGAGTATTATCAGAAGCATGCACCGTACCTCGTGGACAATCCACCCGTGAGCACTTTCATGCAGCTGTCCAACCTCGCGAAGCAGGGGGCATTGTTTGAGATTGACGTCACTGCGCTTTTTTAGGATGCAGTCAGAACGTTGGTACGTCTCGATCACCCGTTTAGGATCGGGGCCATGCTTCTTGGTATCGAATTCGAATCCTTGGCGAGCGTGGAATCAATGCTATTTTAGCAGTCCTGATCCTTCCAGATCCCTGGCTATATCTTCCATCTCAAGCTCTTTCAGTTTTGCCTTTGTTTGAAATCCGCTTGTAATATCCCAGCCCCGCAGTTCATAATACTCACTTTTGAGGTTCTCAAATTCTTCTCTATTGATCATTTCACCCCGTCTGGACACCGGGTTCCCATCCCGGCCCGGAACAATACATTCACGGTTGAAACGCACAAACTGAAGGGGTTCCGTGAAAAGATAGCTTAAGAGATTGTCCCCTTCCCGGCCTCCCCACCCTTCTCTCAGAAGGAGAGCTCTCTGCAGATTAAAGACCCTTTCTCCCAGTTCATCCAGCGCTTCCGGACTGACTTCTCTTCCCGTAACGGCTGAGAAGATCTGGCTCTCCAGCGTAGGATCGCCGACATGGTCCTCCGAATATTTCACCCATAGGATGGGCCAAAAAATATCACAGAGGATAAGACTTTCCTTCGCATAGGCCCGGTCCTGGATCTTCTTAGCAGCCAAGGCTTTACCTTTATAGGTGGAAAAATCCGCCGCCGAAGGTCCTCCCCAGAACTCTTCAGCAATCCTCCCGAGAACTTCTGTTGAAAGATATGCCCCCTCCTTCCCTTTAAGCCAACCAAGCCATCTGATTAGAGCGTGACCCATCTCATGGAGTTGCTGGATAGGTCTTCTTGGCTCAGTCGCATAGAGCAGTCCGTTTGCAATGAACAACCTGGGATCATAGTCTCTGAGGTCATTCGCCCTGGTGAGGATGACGTAGCTGCTGAGCTCTTCAGCCCTTTTCCCTACAAACCGAGCAGCCCTCGCGGTCCCCTGGGCAAGAAGATCTCCAAATCCCTCCCGAAGAGATATTTTTCTTATGAGGGCTTCTATAAATTCAGCACTTCCTATTTTCGACAGGGGAAGCCCCACATCCTTCTCCTGCAATACGCCTTCCTTGTAGCACTTCATAAGCCACTCAATCATCGGCTGCGTCACAGCTGTATCCAGGCCCAATGTGTCACAAAGTCTGATGGCGAGCAACGGCACTTCATTGTGTTCGTTATAATATTTTTCCGCAGGTCTTCGATAGATATCTGCTGCCTGACAGTGAAATTTGAACTGTCTACCTCCCTCAGCCTCATAGGATTGCCGGAAACAACCGGTACATCCATAACAGGGCTTTGGCTTCGTCCTCTTCGGGATGATCGGAATATGCCCCTCCCAAGCCCCTTTTCTCAATTTCACGACCACCTGTGAAAGGCGACGTAGTCTGTCGGGATCTGCGGCAATAGGTTTCTCATTCCCGGCCACTGCAATGGCCTTCAACATCTTTGAACCCATCACAGCGCCAAAGCCCCCTGATGCACTAGCGCCGTCGTCCGCAAGCAGGGTAGAGAAGGAAACCCTATTTTCTCCCGCAGGACCAATGGCCAGAACTCTCGTGCCATGACCCAACTCCGCCTTCAGAGTTTCACATGTTTCCATGGCGGTCTTGCCCCAGAGAGAGGAAGCCTCCCTGATTTCGGCTGTCCCATCGTGGATAAAGAGGTAAACAGGACTGTCAGACGCGCCTTGAATAACCATTCCGTCGAACCCCGCATATTTCAGAAACACACCCCAGCCCCCTCCTAGGTTTGCATAGGAAAAAGACTCCGGGTCCGGCGATGGAGATCTTCCGCAGATTTGCAGTCGGGAGCTTGCGATTCCGGAGAACCCGGTGAGGGGTCCGGTCATTAGAATAAGGTAGTTTCCGGGGTCGCAGGCGTTGGTTGGGGGCACAACAGCATCCCAATAGATCTTGGCCGCAATCCCCCTGCCGCCGACAAATCTCTCACTATACTCCGCAGTTGGAAGATCCCCAGCCTTTTTGCGGGACAAATCCATACTGAGGATTTTGCCCATGTATCCGAAATCGTTCACTCTCAGCTCCTTCTCTTCTTCCTGTGGTTGTTCATTTGTTCCGCTCGTACTGAGCTTATCGAAGCATGAAGGGCTTAGCAACGGTTTCCCTTCCGACAGGCTTCGGGGAGATCAGACGAACACGGGATACTTGTCGAATTGGGATGAACCCTACCGACCTAGCTCGACCGTATTAGGTTGGGCGGCTTCTTTGTCCGGACTATCCGTGCTGATGTCGCTCCGCCCACGGCATGAAGATTCGCTCGGCAAGAACGACGGCTGCGAACAAAAGGATGCCAAGGATACTCAGTGCTACCAACGAGGCCCACGCCAAAGGGCTGTTGATCTGGGAGTTTGCAACCATTAACAGGTTTCCGAGTCCTTCCGTTGACCCTACGAATTCGCCTATAACCCCTCCGATGACTGCCAACGTCACAGCCACCTTAGCGCCCGAGAAAACGAAAGGAAGCGCCGCCGGAAACTGGATCTTTGTGAAGATCTGGAATCTTGAGGCACGAAGGGACCGAGCGAGGTCGACCAAATCAGGTGGCGTCGACTGCAGGCCTGCGGCGGTATCAATCACGACGGGGAAGAAAGCAACCAGGAACGCAACCGCGAGTTTCGATTCCAATCCGGTTCCAAACCACACCAATATGATCGGCGCTACGGCCACCTTCGGTATCGACTGGGTACCGATTAAGAGGGGGTAGAAAGTCAGGCTCATGATCTTTGAACTGGTTAATGCCACAGCAATGGGAATGCCCAGCGCCATCGCAAGCGCAAATCCGTAAAGGCATTCCTTAAAAGTAACCCAGCCTT
>Ga0105100_10002532_pt1 | contig 10674 bp, 10 predicted proteins | sample PPLLak12cMay2015_2_FD_87033 | JGI IMG/M metagenome (GOLD analysis project Ga0105100, IMG submission 87033) | Freshwater sediment microbial communities from Prairie Pothole Lake near Jamestown, North Dakota, USA - PPLs Lake P8 Core (1) Depth... | ecosystem: Environmental > Aquatic > Freshwater >... | reverse complement strand
TCGATCTTGAGCGGATGGCTACAACCGTAGTCGTATTCGAAATACCGATCCGTGTAGACAAAAGCGTTTTTCAAGGCAGGCTCCTTCTAAGATGCTATACTTCCATTAATGAAAACACCTGTCAATGGGATCGGAAGTGTCCTGTCCCCTTCACCCCCTCCTCTCCTCCCCCGTCAAGGGGGAGGAAATCAGTATTTCTAAAACGCTCCCATCTCTTGACGGGACTGGATTCCCTGCAGTCTCCCCTCCCGTGACGGGAGGGGGGTGGGGGAGGGTGAAAGAGATTTTTTGCTGACGGTTGGGCCGTCATTTTGTATAAGGGAAGCACTTCTGAAAAAAGCGGAACTCTCATGGCCGTTGATCCAAATAGAGAAAACCTAGCCCTTATCAAGAACGTGACCGGTTTCATCCTTCTCGGCGGCAAGAGCTCCCGATACGGAAGCAACAAAGCCTTTGTGGAAATCGAGGGTGTGCGTCTTGTCGATCGGGTTGCCCGGGTTATGAAATCCATCTTTCACCGGATCGTCCTGCTCACCAATACTCCCGAGGAGTATGCCTATCTGCAGACGCCTATGGTCGAGGACCTCATCAAAGGTTTTGGGCCGATGGGCGGGATCTACACGGGCCTGATGACCCTATCGGATGAAGTGGGTTTCTTCGTTGCCTGTGACATGCCTTTCTTAAGCGAAAGCCTGATTCGCCACATGGTGGATGTGAGAGACGATTTCGATGTTGTGGTGCCGCGCATGGACTGGATGTTGGAGCCTCTTCACGCCCTTTACTCGAAGAAATGCCTCCCAGTCATTCGCGAAACGATCAGACAGGATCAGCACCAGATTCTAAAATGCTTTGCCGAACTGCGCGTGCGTTACGTGGACGAAGACGAGCTCCGGTTATGGGATCCTGAGTTGAGATCGTTTTTCAATATCAACAAGCCGCAGGATTTGCCTGGCCCGACCATATGACCCCCTCTCCTTACCCCTCCCGCCAAGGGAGGGGAAGGAATCGGAACGCAAGCAGTTTCCTCCCCCTTGATGGGGGAGGTTTACCCGCCAGACTAATGGCGGGCAAGGGTGGGGGGTGAAGCGACACTGAGAGAGCGTTTTAAATATGACGAAACCCTTCTCCACCCTCTGCACCCCGGATCAAGAGAAATCCTGTTTTGCCTGCTGTCCACCCATACGGCCGCCCGGCTACGAGCACCTCCCCTATGCAAACGAAATCAGGCGGGTGCTCAGAGAAAACACGGCTTCCTTGAGGAGAGAAGACAAGTCCCTTTCTCCGATCACAGGATTCAGTTGCTGGGCACTAGGGTATCTGGATGGCGGCTTCAAGCGCATTGGGTGCCTCCTCCATCCCAGTCAAAATGACGGCGAAGACCTGCGCTACAGAGTGGATTATGGCGGCAAGTGCGCCCGGGAATCCTGTGTGGAAGCCGGAATTTTCCAGATCCTTGCTCCCGAGGCCAGAGTTTTTTGGCTCCGCCTTTCTGAAGGGCTTGACTCCTTCTCCTATTCCAGCAGAACCCGGAATCCCCTCTTCCGCGTGCTGGGTTGGGGTGCTCCCCTTCTGAACCTTGTGGCCATGGCAGACAAAGAGCAGGATCTCCGCACGGCTTCGATTCTGGAAATCTACACTTTTTTCAAAACCACTCTATCGGCTCGGGCAAATGCCTATCTCCTGAAAGCCATCGTGGACTCTGAACATCTTGACCTCTTGAAAAACGTGCGGTTCAGAAGCAGATTTGAGGAATTCTCGCATCACCTTTCAAAACAGCTCTCCCTGGAGACCTTGAGCAGTTCAGCCGCTCCCTACGTGCATTTGCTCCCCAGGACTACCGATTTTCTGGATTTCCTGAGGCTTTCAGCGCGTATTGTCAGGGCCACCGAAGAAGAGGCTGCATCTCTGAAGGAGTTCACGGATCATGAACTGGCTCAGTTTCGGGAAGAATGGCACCTCTTTTGACTTGACCCGTTTGGCTTCTTCTCCTATATTTTGAATTTGTGCTTACGTAAGGGGTTTGTGTGGAGTTTGCTCTGGTGGAAGCGGCGATGCTTCTGTTATTAGTTAGTTATCCCTTATCCGTTATTTATTACTTGTTACCCATCACTTGTCACTGTTTTGTAGTTACTTATCACTCTTCACAATTGGGAGGTCGTTTATGGGAAAAGTGGGAATTATCGGTGTAGGCCAGAGTGCCTTTGTGCGAGGGTACCCAGGTTCCGTCAGGGAACTCGCTTTTGAAGGATTTAAGGAGTGTATGAAGGATGCGGCGCTATCCGTGAAGGACATTGATGCAACCATTGTTTGCTCCGCTCCTGAATATGACAAGCAGAGGTCGCCGGCAGGAGTCTTGGCCGAATACCTGGGCCTCACTCCTCAACCGACCTTTTACGTCGAAACCCTTTGTTCATCGAGCACCACGGGCCTGAAGCTGGCTTACTCGATGGTCAAGGCCGGGCTTCATGACGTGGTCATGGTCATTGGGTTCCAGAAGATGTCGGAGATTTCCTCGGCCGAGTCACAGGAGAGGATGGGACGTGGGGCGGACATCCAGTGGGAGAGCCCCTTTGGAACCATGATGCCCGCTTACTACGCGATGCACGCAAGGGCTCACATGGCCAAGTATGGGACAACGTCGGAAGACCTGGCCCTGATCCGCGTCAAGGCATCCACGTACGGACAGATCAATGAGAAGGCGGTTTACAGGAAAGCCGTCACCGCCGACATGTTCACGGATCCGAAGAGCCCGATGGCAGGTCCGGTGGCAAGCCCGCTTCGCGTCGGGGACTGCTGCGCTAACGCAGACGGAAGCTCCTGCATCATCGTGGCGAGTGAAGAAAAAGCAAAAGTTTTCTCGAAGAAACCGATCTGGATCCTGGGGATCGGTGCGGCTTCGGCTCCTGTGAACATGGCGGGCCGGGACCTCTTCTCGGGTCTGAGCGTGGGAGAGATCGCGGGCAAGCAGGCTTTCAAGATGGCCGGGATCACCCCCAAAGACATCAGTGTCGCCGAGGTTCATGACTGTTTCACGATTGCGGAAATGATGGCCTACGAAAACCTGGGCTTTGCGAAACCCGGCGAAGGCCGGGACCTCATCCGAAGCAAGGCGACCTACAGGGAAGGAAGCATTCCCGTGAATGTGGACGGCGGGTTGCTTTCCAAAGGCCACCCGATCGGTGCGACCGGAGGATCCCAGGTCAGAACGATTGTTCTCCAGCTCAGAGGAGAAGCTGGCAATATGCAGGTCAAGGATCCTCAGATCGGCCTGGTTCACAACATCGGCGGCGTCGGCCTTTATGGCAACGTCCTTATTTTCGGGAGGTAATACTATGGCTAAGAAAAAAGAAGAGGATCTGCGGTTCAAGAAATTCGGGACGGTGAGCTTCACGGCTATCACGAAGACCAATGACTTCGTGGGATATCTGGAACAGGGCAAGGTCATGGGAACCAAATGCAAGGACTGCGGCATGACGTTCTTTCCCCCAAGAGCGGATTGCTACAAATGCCTGACCAGTAATGTGGATTGGTTTGAAGTGACCGGCAAAGGGAAACTCCTGACTTACAGCAAGCTGGAATACGGGCCTGTAGGCTTTGAGGCCGATCTTCCTTATGCCATCGCTGTTGCCGATTACGGGACCTACAAAGTCTTCGGCAGGCTCTCTAAGAACATTCCTGATAACGAAATAAAGGTGGGAATGGAGGTCAAGGCTGTCGTCAACAAACTTCCCACCGGCCAAGTGAACTACGTGTTCGAGAAGGCGTAAGAGCTGAAGAGCACTGGAGTGATGGAGTGATGGAGTGATGGGATGCAAGATGTCATCTCATCGCTTTATCACTCCATTTTTTCGACACCCATTCTTGATGGCTTCGTAAAAAGTCACAAAGCGTCTTTCGGTTCATGGTTCTATACATCACCATGAACGGGAATTCATATACTTAGGAACGCCAAAATGCGTTCGCCCTGAGGTATCGAAGGGTGAACGCGACTTTTTACGAGACCATCATTCTTGATCCATTCGCAGAATGTCACGAGAGGCGTCACCCCGGCGAAAGCCGGGGTCCAGAAGTACTTATTTTCCTGGACTCCGGTTTCCACCGGAGTGACAGTTCTTTAAGAGCGCATCACCCTTGACAAAACATCCTCACAAAACGGGATCTCCTTCCGCCCCAACCGAGCATCCCGGATGGTTCGAGATCTTCATTGAAGTCCATCCGGTGGCTCAGGAAGCGGTGAGCGCCTTCCTCTTTGACCTCGGGTGCGAGGGCGTTGTTCTTGGCGAAAAAGAGCCTTTCTTCTTGAGAGCCTACCTGCCGGTGACGGAGCGCTTCGAAGAACTCCGGACTCGCATAGAGATGTTTCTTCGAGGGTTGAATGAGTTTTTCCCGGAGGCGAAGGAGCCTTCGCTGCGCTTCTCAAAGATCCGGGATGAGGACTGGAGCCTCACCTGGAGGCGGCATTTCCATGTCGAGAGGATTACGGAAAGGTTGACGGTTGTGCCGGTTTGGGAACCCGTGCCCCGGGCTCCCGAAGGCATTGTGATCCGGATGGACCCTGGCCCCGCTTTTGGAACAGGGTCTCACCCCACTACCAGGATGTGCCTCGAACGCATGGAAGCGCTTCATCCCCCAGGGGCTTGGACTATGCTCGACGTGGGAACAGGAAGCGGCATTCTGGCCATTTATGCGATTAAGCTCGGTGCCGCAAGAGTCCTCGCCATCGACACAGACCCTGAAGCGCTCCGCTGGGGCGGGCAAAACATTGAGTTAAACCATTGTTCGGCATTCATCGACCTCTCTTCAAAATCCGCCGGCGAGTTGAGCGGTGTTTTTTCTATTCTCGTTGCCAACCTCACTCGCGACACTCTCCTGGATCTTCTGCCTGACTTCCAGCGCCTCTTGGATAAAAATGGAACAATGATCCTCTCCGGTCTTCTGCGAGAACAGGTGCAAGAGGTGAAAAAACCGCTCGGGCTCATCGGATTCAAAGAGGTTCAAGTTGCCATCCAGGCAGAGTGGGCGTGCATCACAGCACAAAAGATGGAATAATGGAATTTTGGAATAATGGAATGATGGGAAAACCAGAGGTCAGAAGTCAGAGATCGGAGGTCGGAGATGGGTTTTTCAGTGACAAGTAACCAGTGACGAGAGACGAGTAAACTCTTTCTTGTCACTTGTCACTTGTCACTGCTTTTCTAACTTTAGGCACTTTAGCTCACTTTAGACACTTTAGGCACTTCTTTATGCGTCGTTTTTTCGTTGATGAGATCCTCAGCACCAAAGGCTCTGTTGCGATAGCCGGTGCTGAGGCCAAACACATCGCCACAGTCCTGAGGATGGGGCCGGGCGACCGCATCGTCCTTCTGGACAAGGTTGGCAGCCGTTTTCTGGCGGTCATCAAAGAGCTGCGCCGCCACCATGTGCTCGTCGATCTTGAGAGGCCTCTGCCCGCTCCTGATCCTTCGCCTGTCCGCATTACCCTGTGCCAGGCTTTGCTCAAATCCAACCCCATGGACTTCTTGGTGGAGAAAACCTCCGAACTGGGAGTGGACCGAATCCTGCCTTACATCGCAGACAGAACAGTGGTCAGGGTGGATGGCGAGAAAGCCCATGGCAAGGTCAGGCATTGGCAGGAGATTGCCCAGAGTGCCGCAAAGCAGTCCGATCGGGCGATGCCTGCCGAGATCGGTCCGCTTCACCCCTTCGATGAAATGCTCGCACGCCTGGGCAAGGAGTCGGCTCTGAAAATCCTCTTGTGGGAGCAGGAAGGAATGAGAAGCCTTAAAGACCTCCTGCGTTCCAGCTCTCCGGCGCCCGGGGTCCTCGCCATGGTCGGGCCGGAAGGGGGCTTTACCGAACGCGAGGTGAAGGAGGCAGGCGAAAACGGCTTTGTGCCGGTTTCTCTGGGCCGTCGAATCCTGAGGGCCGAAACCGCAGCCATCACTCTGGTGGCGATCATTCAGTATGAGTGGGGGGACTTAAGCCTGCGTTAGGTATTGATCTCAATGTGAAAGCCTGCTATGAGTGAGCAGGTCATCTCTTGAAGGGCATCTGTTATGAGCCATCCTGCTCTGCTCCAAAACCTCAAAACCCTCTTTAATCCTCACACCGTCGCGGTGATCGGCGCTTCGGAAAATCCCGGCAAACTGGGAGCTCACGTGATGAAAAGCCTGACTTCCGGTGGGTTCAATGGGACGATTGTACCGGTAAACCCGGGCGCCAAGTCGGTTATGAGGATCCCTGCGTTTTCATCGCTTGAGGATTTCCCGGGACAAATCGATCTTGCTATTGTGGTCCTGCCGGCAAAGCTTGTTCCGGGGATTTTTCAGGAGTGTTCCCGCAAAGGGGTGAAAGGAATTGTGCTGATCTCCGCCGGCTTCAGGGAAATCGACGACTCCCAGGGAGCCGTGCTCCAGAAGACCCTGGCCGAGATGGCAAACAGGGCCGGGATCCCGGTCATCGGTCCGAACACCTTCGGCATGGTCAACCTCCACATCGACCTGAACGCCTCCTTTACGCCTGAGTTCTCCAGGCTTCCCAAGGGGGGCATCGCCCTCGTGAGTCAAAGCGGGGGCATTTCTCATCTCCTGGGTTTCATGGCCATACGCCAGAACGCAGGCGTCAGCAAGATCGTTGGACTGGGAAATCGACTCAATGTGGACTTCCCCGAAATGGTCCCGTACTTGATGCAGGATTCGGACACGCAGGTCATTGCTCTTTATCTCGAAGGCCTCGATGACCCTCGAAGGCTCATGGAGGCGATGAAGCAATCCCGGTTCGTGAAACCGGTTGTCGCTTACAAGACGGGCAGCTCCCGCACCGGGGATCAGGCCTCTCTCTCACACACCGGCTCCTTGGCAGGAAGACAAGAGATCTACGAGGGGGCTCTCAAACAATCCGGGGTCCTTTACGCGGACGGCGCGGAAACGCTTTTGGATGCCGCACGTGCCCTGAGCCTTTGTCCCCTTCCTGAAGGCAGGAGAGTCGCGATCCTCTCCGGCCAAGCAGGCCCGGCGATGGCGGCCTCGGACGTCTGCGAGGCGGGAGGTATGGAGATCGCCGCCTTTCATCCTGAAACTCAGCGATTGATCAACACGCTTCTCCCCCCTCTTGCCTTGCGGACCAACCCCGTGGACATGGGGCCGGCGTGGTACAACACGTCGGCGATCGAGGGAATCATCGGCGCGGTGATGGAGGACCGCAATGTGGACGCCATCCTGCTCCTCATGATGTTCGCATCGGCAAACAGGGCTGCGCTTTCCGGCTTTTCCGATCTCTTGCTGAAATGGAAACAACGGAAGCCGGTGGTCGCCTGCCTGATCGCTCCGCCCGGGATTTGGGATGAGGAAGTGCGTCGCCTCGAAGAAGGAGGCGCCCTGATCAACGTCCCCACCCCTGAGAGAGCGGCAAAAACGCTTGCTTTGCTTCGGGAATATGAAAAAATGAAACAACGGAGTACTGGAGTGTCGGAATAATGGAGTAATGGAATATTGGAATGATGTTAAAGACTGCCAAGAATAAAACCAATCACGAAAGCACGAAATTCGGAAAACACGAAAAAGTACAAGTGGGTTTAAGTAACCCCCTTCTTCTTTCGTGCTTTCATACCTTCGTGTTTTCGTGGTAGCTTCTTGTCCTGTGTCATTTCCTGTTCTTTTCAGTACTCCAGTACTCCAATAGTCCATTACTCCATACTAAGTTCTACTGACCCGGGAGGTTCCTCATGACGAATCAATCCGCAATTCTGGAAAAGGCTCTGCGAGAGGGCCGCAAGACTCTGTCCGAATACGAGTCCAAGGATTTCCTCAAGTCCTACGGCATTCCTGTTACCCGTGAAATTCTCGTCCACCGTCGGGAGGAGTGCATGAAGGCGGCTCATGCCATAGGCTATCCTCTTGTCCTGAAGGGGTGTTCCCCGAGTATCACCCACAAGACGGAAAAAGGGATGGTGAGAGTGGATATTCGGAGCGAGCAGGAAGCTGTCCTGGCTTTTGATGAGCTCACGTCTCGCATGGAAGGGAATGAAAAAGACATCCTGGTGCAGGAAATGATCAGGGGAACCCGTGAATTGGTGGCCGGGATGACCCGGGACCCTCAGTTCGGGCCGTGTGTCATGTTCGGGTTAGGAGGGATTTTCACGGAAATCCTCAAGGACATCGCTTTCAGAGTGGCCCCTCTGGAAAAACGAGACGCCTTGGACATGACCCAAGAAATCAAGGCTCACAAGATCCTCGGAGCCGTGCGCGGCATGCCTGCCGCGGACCTGGATCTCCTCTGTGACATCCTTGTGAAAGTGGGGGAGATCGGCATGGAAAACGAGTTCATCCAGGAGATCGACATCAACCCTCTCATTCTATCCGGAGACAAGCCCGTGGCGGTCGATGCCCTGGTGGTCCTCAAACCGGCCGTCTAGGGTAGTGTCTCCACATCTTGTTGCGAATGCCCCTCTTGCTTCCCCCTCCCCTAACCCCTCCCGCAAGGGGAGGGGAATTTTGAGCGATCACTTACAGCTTCCTCCCCCTCGACGGGGGAGGCCGGGTGGGGGTGACTCACCGCACTAACTTTTCTTGCCCTTTTCTACCGCCTCGACCTTCCGGTCCTTTTCAAGGGATGGAATCATCATCACCATGGCGGCAATGAACCAAAAGGGTTCCATGATCCTCACAATGATAAAGGTGTTCGCTCCTATGGCGTGAAACAGAAGCCCCGTGAATCCTGCAATAAAACCGATGGTCAGCCCCTTGTCAAAAGGATCATGACTCGCTTTGAATACCCGGTAGGATTCTCTCAGGATGGTGGCCAGCAAGAGGAGAAAAAGAAGCAAACCCAGAAGGCCAGTTTCTGTGGCAACCCGGACATACTGGGCGTCCACAAAGCGGTATCCTGTGACACCGAATCCGAGCACAGGATGCTGGACCAGGTCTCTGATGGCTTCCTGCCAACTCTGGAGTCTTGCTGAAGTGGAGGTGTCCAGCTGCACACCCGCAATGGCCACCGTATCCGGGCGACCAACGCCCTGGGTAAAGGTATAGGACACGCGGTCCTTGGTGACCTTGGGCGCCATGAAAGGAAGCAGCAACGCCACAAGCAGCAGGGCCGGAGGAATCCACTGTTTTCTTTTGGACAGCCACAGGAAGCTCAGGACCGCAGGTATGGCGGCCAGATAGGAACTCCTGGACTGGGTGTAAAGAAGAGGAATGCTGAAGAGGATCACCAAAGAGAAAGCGACGAGGCGAGTGCGAAAGGACTCTTCCATGAGAGCCAACCCTGTCGCGATGCTCATCATGAAGACCAGATACCCGCCATAGGTGTTCGGCTCGCCGACTTTTCCCTCAAAGGGAGCGGAGATTCTTTCGCCCTCCGGGATCTGGGCCAAAGAGATGACCGAGACGATCACGCAGGTGAGCAGCATGGCCCACACAAAGGTTTTCAGCTGTTTCCGGTCCTTGAAGTAGTTGGCCACCATGAAATAGATGACCACGTATTCAAAGTACTTGAGAACAAAGAGCACCCCTGTCTTCAGATCCACCCTTCCAAACATCGCGCCGAGGAGCGTGGACGCGACACAGACCAGCATATAATAGGCGATTGGCCGGTTGAGAGGGGTCCTCAGAAAAAACCCCAGTTCCTTGTTGATCGCCATCCTGGCGAGCCAGCTGAACCCTATGACCGCCACAAGCAAATCATCCACCCGCAGCGTGATGCCGCGGCCTAGGGTAGCGCCCTCCGTTCCTCCCACAATGAACTCCGGGCTCAGGAGCATGGAAAAAATCAGGATGTATAGGGCGATCTGAGTGCTGACGAAACTCACAACAAAGATGATCACCCCCCCTGCAAGGGCCAGGGTCTTGGTCGGGGTGAGGGTGGGAATCACCATGGCGAAAGCGATGAGAACGAAGAGCAGGAGGATGAGAGGGAGGATAAACTCAAGCGCCGCCTGCCCTCTTTCGCTCCGCTCTTCCTGGGAAAAGAGTCTATTGAAGATCACTTTCATGGGTGGACTTTCATCCTCCGGGAAGGAAGCCGTCGAAATGCTCGCTAACGTTTAATGACCCGGTTTTCAATTCCCCTGGCCATGAGATCCTGACGCTGCTGTTCGGCGGCCTCTTCTGTCACATAGGCTCCCACAAGCAGCTTCAGTTTCCCATCGCTCCCTTTGACCGTTTAGGAAGAGTAGCCGAGATCTGAAATGGCTTTGACCCTCTCATCAAAGTCCTTTGACTGAGAATAAGTCCCGATGAGGTTGGCAAACTCGGTTTTCAGCGTCTCTTTTTCGGTTATCCCCCGGGCCTGTGCGAAACCCTCGGCCTCTTGCCGATCCTTGAAATGGCCTGCGTAGATCCTGTACCATTCTCCCTTTTCTTTGAAGTGCACTTTCACCCAATAGGCCTGGATTCCCCCTTGCCGGCATAGACGGAAATGGCTCTCTTTGCCTGGTCCAGCGTCTTCAAAGAGCTGAAGTAGATAGAATAGGGATACTCCCCTTGAGAAACCGGGGTGGGGACTGCTTTCTTCTCAGCCGCCGGCTTGGCCGCAGGGGCAGGGGATCCAGTTTCCTGCGACGGTTTCTCTGCAACCACCTGCACGCTGGCCTGCGGCGCAGGTTCCTGTTTCTCTGCCGCTGCAGGGGCCTTTGCTGCCGGGGTTTTCGCGCTTTCTTGTTTCACCTGAGAC
>Ga0105100_10002531_pt1 | contig 10675 bp, 8 predicted proteins | sample PPLLak12cMay2015_2_FD_87033 | JGI IMG/M metagenome (GOLD analysis project Ga0105100, IMG submission 87033) | Freshwater sediment microbial communities from Prairie Pothole Lake near Jamestown, North Dakota, USA - PPLs Lake P8 Core (1) Depth... | ecosystem: Environmental > Aquatic > Freshwater >... | reverse complement strand
TCCCACCTCACCTGGAGGGCCATGCTGAATCCCGAGCGGAAGAGGTCGAGCAGGGTGTTTTCCCGCAGAACCTGCTCGCACAAGGCGAGCTCCCTCCCGCACCACCGCTCAAGCCCCACCTTCACATAGCCTGCCGCTTTTCGCACCGCGTTCTCAAGGGCCTCGGCCGTGTTCTCGGAAACCCCTTCTGCAGAAAAAACCTGGCTGCACAGAGCTGCGAATTCCAGGGTGATCCGATCCAGCAACAGAGGATCCCCGCTTCTCCTCATCGCTTCCACCATGAGATGGCTGTCCGAAACGTGAAGGATCGGCATCAGGGGGGGCGCATCGGCACGCTCTTCTTCGGAAAACCTTGAATCGCCGACCGCTGCAGGAGGCTTTTCTTTGACAAGATCTTTTTTCAGAACCGTGTACACGGAGATCGCTTCTTCGTAAGGCAGAAAACCGTCTTCTGAAAGGCGGACGTTTCGGCGCCTGTACATCTCCTCCTCCACCTCAGCGGGCGCCACTCCGGAGAGGCCCATGAGGATCGCCTGGTAGCGCGTGTAGTCCATGCGCGCAAGGAGCTGAAGGAGGTTGCGAACGACCTCTTCGTGCTCCGGATCAAGAATCCTCATGTAATAAATGCCGTCCAGCGTGATGAAGCCCTCTTCCACCTCATGCATTTCGTCTTTGCTCTTGAATTCCACCTGGAGCATTTTGGAAAGGAAAAAGTAGTTGAAGTATTCTCCTTCGCTCAAGAGCCACCGGACGAGCCGATCAGGATCCGCCTGGAGCAACCGTCCCATCCAGTCGCTCGCCTGCCCGAGATCCAGCCGGTCTTTTTTCCACAGCTCGAGATCGAGAAGAAATTCCCACTGCTCTGAAGACGCCATTTGAAGGATAGGGAGAGCGTCCTCCTCACCGACCTTCTTGACCACCCAGTAGAGGTCCACGTGGGCCATGTTCCGAACGAACTCTTCCGGCTTCTCCAGTGCCAGAATGCGGCTGAGCGCCACGCTGCCCGACAGGGAAATGATCTCCCTGACCGCCTGCGGCGCTCTCGGCACCAACCCTTTCTCGTTCACGGCATTCTTTTTCTTCTTTTCAGCCAACCCTGACCTCTTCCCGCGTGACCCTTTTCCAAACTCACAATGCATTAAGGGTCACAGGGTGTCAAGATTTAGATGAGAGCGAGTCACTACAGAAAAGGTACCAATGCCCCACGGACAGCTTTGCTGGAGAGCGCGAACAAGTTCTTGTCTAACAGTTTAATGCTCCTTGACTTTCCGATTTTTTTATAGATGATGGGGGCCAGCATTTGAAGACCATCTTGCAGGAGAGCGGCGCGTGATCGATTTCATCGTCAAAGGGGGTATGTTCATGTACCCCATCATCCTCTGCTCCATCATCGGCCTGGCCGTGTTTTTGGAACGGCTGTGGGTGCTGAGACGCAGGACCATCATTCCCACGGAGTTCATCCGCAACATCGAGGATCTTTTGAGAAAACAAAAGATCGCGGAAGCCATTTTCCTTTCCGAGCAAAACGGCTCCTCCATTGCCCGCGTGTTCGCTGCAGGACTCAAGAACGCCAGCAGGGGCATGTGGCTGGTAAAGGAATCCATTGAAGACGTGGGGGGCAGAGAGGCGATCGTGCTCGAGAAACGCTTGACCATCCTGTCCACGATCGCCAATGTTTCCACTCTACTGGGTCTCCTGGGGACGATCTCCGGCATGATCAAGATTTTCAACGTCCTTTCCGTGGTGGGGCCGGGGAATCCCGGGACTCTCGCCGGAGGAATTGCCGAAGCGCTCATCACCACCTTTGCAGGGCTCTGTGTGGCCATCCCTGCCACCGTAGGTCACCGCATGATTCAAACCACGGCGGAATCCCTGATTTTCGAGATGGAGGAGATCTGTTTCAAGATCATCGACATCATGCAGAACACGAGCACCGCTCAGAGCTGACAGGGAGAGACACCCGGAGCGGATGCAGCCGGCTTGCCGGGCAGGACGTCCAGAATGCATTTCTTAAGAAAGAAAGCGGAAGAAGAAACGATTTTGCTGACGCCCTTTGTGGACATTGTCCTCAATCTGCTCATCTTCTTTGCCGTGACGTCCCAGTTCGACATCGCCTCCGGAGTGCGCATCAAGCTTCCCCAGGTGTCCAAAGTCATTGCCGGCCAGGAAGAAAACAAAGCCACGGTGGTCATCGACAGTTCGGGCCAGGCCTACTTCGAGGGAAAGCAGATCGACATGAAGCACCTGGAGCAAAGACTCAAATCCCTGGTGCACGAAAAGGGCAATCTTCAACTCGTTCTGCAGGCGGACAGGGACGTCAAGCACGGCACGGTAGTGGAAGCCATGGATGTGGCCAAATCGGTCGGGGTGCAATCCATCGTCATCGCGGCGCAATGGAAAGCCCAGAAATCTCCGTGACCGGCACGATGGGGAACCGCTAGTGAACGGCAAGAACATCCTGAAATTCTCTCTGTTCGCTCTCCTTTTTCTTGGTCTTGTGGTGGCCTGGCTCGGGTTTGGAGAAAGAGGTTTCATTCACCTCTACCGCATGGACCGGGAGCGGCAGGCTTATCTGGAAAAGATCAACAAACTGGAGCGGGAAAACCGGGAGCTCCTCGACGAGATCCAGCGCCTGCGCTCAGACCGGGAATACGTCGAAAATCTCGGAAGAAGAGAGATGGGACTCGTCAAAGAAGACGAGCTCATGTACCGGTTTGGAACGAAGAAAGAAAAGGAAAAACCAAAGCCATAAGAATTGCGAATCCTGGAATTCCGAATTCTGGGATTGGGAATTGGGGAATTAAGAAATTGCGGATTCTGGAATTCTGGAATTGAGGGATTGCGGATTGGTGAATTCCAGAATTCCTAAATTCCAGAATTCCAGAATTTCTAAACAGGAGGTCTGGGAGATCATGACTGAGTATGATCAGCTGTTAAGGGAGATTCTCGACCGTGGTCCTTCCGCCGAGACGCTCGGCCTTGTTCTGGCGGAATTCAAGAGGCTCGGCCACACCCGGACCGTCATCCAGGAATGCATCCGCGCGCTACGGAACCATCCGGACGACCTGTCCCTCAGGCTGATTCTTGCGGAGGCTTATGTTGAGGAAGGCCTTTTTTCGCAGGCTGAAGCCGAAATCCAGACAGCCGTGTCCAAGCTGGATCGGTATGCGTCAGCCTATTGGCTCCAGTCCGAGATCTACCGCAACCAGAAGAGAAACGAGGAGGCACTGCGGTCCCTCAAGACCTACCTGGCCCTTCGTCCGCAAGACGAGAGGGCTCTGGATCTTCTGAAGGAGATGGAAATCCCGGAAGCCGCTCCGGCGCCTGAAGTTGCGCAGATCCAGCAGGAGATCACCGAGCCGATCGCAGCAGAAGCGACGGAAGCACCTGTTCTGCAGGGGATTGAGCCCTTGGAAGTTGAAGCGGAAAAGCCCGAATTACGATTTGAAGAGGAGGTGCTGTCCGAAATTGCAACACCGACTCTGGCCGAGGTGTATGTCAATCAGGGACAGATCCAGGAAGCCGTCCGCATCTACGAAAGAGTCATCGCCCAGAATCCTGGAGACCAGGCCTCGGTCACGCGGCTTCAAGACCTCAAGGACATGCGGACGGCCGAACCTTCCCCGCCGCGACCGGCTCCCAGCACAGAGCAGAGGAAAGAGAGAACGATCGCCATCCTGGAATCCTGGCTGGCCAACATACGCAAGATGTCCGAGAATACCGTTTCCGCGTAAAGCACGCACGCAATCACCACAGAGGCACAGGGAGCACGGAGGGTGCTTGAATGACCCAGCGCACCGCATTGGACTTTCACTTCTTAGCCACCGGCATAGGGAGCGTCCCTTATCTCGACGTGGACGCCACCTGTCGGCGCATCCTCGAAGCATGCTCCCACATCCCCTTCTGGCCTCAGTTTGTGCAGCGCAGTCACCTCGAAAACATGATTGTCCAGTTCACCGAGGCTCTCCCCTTTCTGGAAATTGCTGAGGACCGCAAGGTGCTCATCACCGAGCATGGGCACGCCGAAGAGGAACTGCTCTCCTTTTATGACCGATTTCTCGCCGAGGACGTGGAGCACTTTGCTCTCAGCAAGAACTACGTACCCGGTCTCTACGAAATGCTCGCCCTGATCGGCCGGGAGCCTGAGAAGTACGGCCCCTTCATCAAAGGACACACGGTCGGGCCTGTGACCTTTGCCGCAGCGATCAGAGATCGGGAGGGAAGGACCCTCTTTTCCTATCCGGATTTTTCCGAGGCCTTTGTGAAGGCACTGGCCATTCGCGCTCTGTGGCAGGTCCGGGAGCTTGACAAGTCAGGCAAGAAACCCATCCTGTTTCTGGACGAGCCTTACCTGGCCGGGTATGGTTCGGCCTTCACGCCGATCCAGCGCCACGAGGTGGTGGCCATGATCAAAGAGGTGGTGGATTACGTGAGGGAAAGGTCCGAGGCGATCATCGGGATTCACTGCTGCGGCAACACGGACTGGTCTATGATCATCGAAGCCGGGCCGGACATCGTGAGCTTCGATGCCTTCTCTTATCTGGATTATTTTTTCCTCTACCCGGCCGAGCTCCGGCGCTTCATCGAAACAGGCGGGGCCATTGCCTGGGGCATCGTGCCCACCTTCGGGTTCACAGGCCGGGAAACCCTTGACGACTTGTCCGGCCGCCTCCAAGAGGGCCTTGCAAAACTTCATGCTCTGGGCCTGGATCCCGGCCGAGTGGCCAAACAATCCTTGCTCACGCCGGCGTGCGGCATGGGAACCATGACGCCGGAGGCCGCCGAGCGGGTTCTTGCTCTTTTGCGAGGGCTTTCGGCTAGGTGGGTTCAGAACATCTGACGACTTGAGCTTACCTCGGCCGGGGCATAGGCCTCTAAGGCCCTGGGCCGCAGTAAACCGCACCCCTCCCACACACCTCCCGCTGACTGTAGGGATAGGATGGGCCATAATCGGTCGAATCCGACGTCGATGCGTACTTCGCGCAACCCGACATCCACAAGAGGCAGGACAACATCAGGAAAGCAATCATTCGCCTGAGCATCTTTCTCTCCATCAAAAAACCGTTCCTTCCCATTGCAGGAAATGAAATCTCCACGCCTCCAGGTCCACATACAGCCCCTGATCCGCCATCTCATCTCCGTCCCGCTCGTAGCGCTCCCCGTTCATCACGTCCACGAGCAGGCACGTCCGGCCCTTCAGGTCGGGCCATGGCAGGAGGATGCGACCCTGGCACCTCGTGTGCGAGAGGTTGATGACCACCAGGTATTTCTCTTCCCCATGGCGCCAGCACCAGGCGACAAGGTTGACATAGCTCGGGTTGTCCGGCCAGCCGCTCCTCTCGCAGAGGCCCCACTCTCCCTCCTTGAAGGTAGGGCCATGGATCACCTTGACCAGACCTCTGTAAAAGGCCTGCAGATCCTCATCCGCGCCCTCTTGAGGCTGCCGGCCGAGTTGCACAGGAAGCTTGACCCTCCGGCCTTCAAACTGGCCTTGGTGAAAAAGCTTGGCTCCGGGCAGCGTCGCCACAGCCACAGCGGCGGCGCGGGCTTTGTCCGGAGAAAAAGTGGCTGCGGCCCTTGGCTCATCGTGGTTTTCCAGAAACCGGACCAACTTGTTCTGGTAGCTCAAGTCCGCCCCCAGGTGAAGCCGGATGTTCTCCGCGCTGTCGTAGATCAATCGGTCGTAAAGCCGCTTGTCGTAGGAGTAGTCAAACCCCTGCTGCTGCAGCTCCCACTCCAGATCCCAGTACGCTTCGGCGACGAAGAGGAAGTCAGGATGCCTTTCCCGTACCGCCCCGATCACTTCCTCCCAGTATTCGAATTCCGGGCGCGGCCCGGCACGATCCCCCCACGTTCTCTCAAAGATCGAGCTGATCATGAGCATGGCCATATCGCAGCGTATGCCGTCGCACTGATCGGCAATAGAGGAGACCGTCTCGGCGACCGCCCGGCGCAGTCCCGGGTGAAACGCGTTCACCTGGGCCGTGTCGGTCCAGGGCGGAAAGTAGGGATCCCGGCCGCACGCAATGACCTTTCCATCCGCCACGAAAAAATCATTGGGCACGCCTACGAGATCTTCCCCGCATCCCTGGATAAAGTACTTGGGAAACTCGTAGACCCAGGAGTGATCCGTTGCCACGTGGTTGGGCACGAAGTCAAGAATCAGCCGCATGCCTCGCTTCGCAAGCTCCGCACGCGCTTCGACCAGTCCCTGCGCGCCACCGAGGCGCTCATCCACCCCGTAGCGGTGCACGCAGTAGGGAGACCCTACCACGTCTTCCGGGGTATAGTCCGGCAAGGCTTTTCGGTACTCCGCCTGAAGCCCAGGCAGGGTTCGGGCGATGCGAGTCCCGATCGGGCTGCGCTCCCACACGCCCATCAGCCACACCGCCTCCGCTTCCATTGAAGCGAGGGCATCCCACTCCGACCCAGGGACCGAACCCAGGGTAAGCGATCGGTGAACTTTCTGCTTCAACTCGTGAAGCCACACCCAGGTGTTGATCTCATAGATCACCGGATTCTTGGGCCAAGGCATGGGAACCCACCTCCCTTCCTTACATTTCCTTTTAATTATACAGGGAGAAGGTTCGAAAAGCCAAAGGAATACTCGTCCTCACCTGAGCGGTATTTGGATCTGGGCAAAAGCATGGACGCTGTTGACAATGCCCCTTGCCTCCTATATGGATGATATGTTAGGCCGTTTTTCCATCGGACGGATGCATCTTCAGCGAGACAAAATCGAAGGGTTTAGGCGATGAACACGTTCACCCAGAACAGCCCGGTCCTGCGGGTCCTCATGGGCGCGGCATGCTGCGTGATTATCCTGGCAGGCATGAAAGCCATTGCTCCGCTCCTCAACATGGTGCTTCTGGCCTGGCTCATCGCTTACAGCATCACCCCCCTTCCCAACTGGCTGATGCGAAAGCGAGTCCCCTCCGCCCTGGCCGTGCTCATCACCCTTCTCCTCGTCGTCATCGGCGGGCTCACCGTGGCCTCTTTGCTGGGCCTCTCCATCGCCGGGTTGATCCAGAAGCTGCCCACCTATCAGGCGGACCTGACGTCCCTCAGAGACAACGTCATCGGATTCCTCAGCGGCAGAGGCGTTGACCTTTCCCAGATCAAGTCGCTCGACATCTTCAGCCCGGCCCGTGTGATCCAGTTGACCAGCTCGGTCCTGGGCGGTTTGGGCCAGCTCGTGGGCAATACGCTGATCCTCATCTTTCTCGTGGCCATTTTCCTTTTTGAATTTGCGGCCACGGAGCAGGATGCGACCAACGGCCACAAGTCCCCTGTCTCTGTCCTGTCGCGCATGCAAACCGCAAGTCAGGACGTGAAACGATACGTGGCGATTGTCGGCGGGACCGGTCTGATTCAGGCCATTGCCATGGTCATTCTTCTTCAAATCCTGGGCGTGGACTTTGCCGTAACCTGGGGCGTGCTTTTCTTTCTCCTGAACTTCATCCCCGCCGTAGGTTTTCTTCTCGCCCTGATTCCTCCCGCTATTGTAGGGCTACTCCAGTCCGGGTGGGTCACCGCCCTCTTAGTGGCCGTCGGTTACTGGGCCATCAACTTTGTGGGAGACAACATCCTGAAGCCCAAGTTCCTCAAAAAGGGACTTGACGTGTCCATCCTGGTCATTCTGCTCTCTCTGCTCTTCTGGAACTGGGTGCTGGGCGCTGTGGGAGCCATTCTGGCAGTCCCCCTGACACTGGCCATCAAGAACCTCTTTGAGCAGATCGCCTCCGAGCCTTCATGCCCGGCCGAAAGCCCGGGCGCCTTCGTGAAACCTTCTTCCCCCCCGGAGGACTTCAGCAGGAAACCGTGACCCTTTCAACGCTCCTACAAGAACCGCGATAAATCATGACACAGATCCGCAACTTCAGCATCATTGCCCACATTGATCACGGGAAATCCACCCTGGCCGATCGCCTCATCCAGCGCGCAGGTCTCGTGGAGGACCGTCTTTTCAGAGACCAGATCCTCGATTCCATGGATCTTGAAAGGGAACGAGGCATCACCATCAAGAGCCACACCATCACCCTTCCCTACGTGAGCAAGAGCGGGGAAACCTTCGCCCTCAATCTCATCGACACGCCGGGCCACGTGGACTTCTCTTATGAAGTGTCCCGGGCGCTTGCCTCCTGCGACGGCGTGCTGCTCCTTGTGGATGCGTCCCAGGGGGTTCAGGCCCAGACCCTGTCCAATCTCTACAAGGCCATGGAGCACAATCTGACCGTTGTCCCCGTGATCAACAAGATCGACCTGCCTTCCGCAGACGTGGTGCGGGTGAAGGAGCAAATGGATCAGGAACTGGGGCTTGATCCGGACCTGGCCATTCTCTGTTCCGCCAAGGACGGGATAGGGATCGACGAGATCCTGGAGGCCATTGTCGAGCAAATCCCGGGACCGCAAGGCCGGCCTGACAACCCTCTGGCGGCGCTGATCTTTGACGCGCGATACGATTCCTTCAGAGGGTCCATTGTGAGCTGCCGGATTTTCGAGGGAACGGTGCGTCCCGGAGACGTGATTCGTTTCATGCACAACCAGTCCAGCTACAAGGTGGAGGAAGTGGGTATCTTTCGCCTCGCCCGGGAACCCAGGGACCAGCTTTCCGCAGGAGAGGTGGGATACCTCATCTCCGGGGTCAAAACCGTGAGCGACACCCGGATCGGGGATACCATCACGCTTCATTCGAACCCCGCGCCCGCGGCGCTGCCCGGGTTCAAGGACGTCAAACCGGTTGTCTTCTCTTCCCTGTATCCCATCTCTTCAGAGGACTACCCCTCCCTCTCCGACTCCCTGGAAAAGTACACGCTCAACGACGCGGCATTCGTCTACCAGAAGGACTCCTCTGCGGCCCTGGGCCAAGGGTTTCGCTGCGGGTTCCTCGGGTTGCTTCACCTGGAGATCGTCCAGGAGCGGCTTGAAAGGGAATACGACCAGGCCTTTATCATGACCGTGCCGAGCGTTCAGTACCAGTTCACGCTGCAGGACGGCAGCACGATTTCCGTGGACAACCCTCAGTACTACCCGGACCCCATCACCATTGTGAGCTGTGCGGAGCCCTTCATCCGGGCAAGCATCATCGCGCCCGAGCGCTACCTGGGCGCCATCATGAAGCTCTGCATGGAGCGCCGGGGAGTCAACTCCCGTTTCAACTACCCTGCCCCGGGCCGTCTGGAAATCCTTTTTGACATGCCTCTGGCCGAGGTCATCGTGGACTTCTACGACAAGCTGAAGACGGTCACCCAGGGTTACGGCTCCTTTGACTATGAACTCATCGGCTACAGGGAGAGCAAGCTGGTCAAGCTGGACATCCTCGTGAACGGTGAGAAGGTGGATGCCCTCTCTCTCATTGTGCACAGCGACCGCGCCAGAGAGTGGGGGGTGCAAGTGTGCGACCGGCTCCAGGAGGAGATCCCCAGGCACCAGTTCAAGATCGCTATCCAGGGAGCCATAGGCGGCAAGATCATTTCCCGTTCCACTGTGAACCCCTATCGCAAAGACGTGACCGCCAAGTGCTACGGCGGAGACATCACCCGGAAACGAAAACTCCTGGAGAAGCAGAAAAAAGGAAAGAGAAAGATGAAGATGGTCGGTTCCGTGATGATCCCTCAGAGCGCTTTTGTCGCTGTGCTCAAGACCAGAAATGACTGAGTTCATCCATCCCGGGCTTTACGTTCACGTCCCCTTCTGCAAGACCAAGTGCCCTTACTGCGACTTCACCTCCGGGACCTCCCTTTCCTCCATTCCTGATTGGCTGCAAGCGATAAAAAGAGAAATGCTCCTGTACAGGGATCGCTTTTCCCGATTCGATTCCCTCTACCTCGGCGGAGGCACGCCCAGCCTGCTCCCCGAGCGTGACCTGGCCGAGCTCACGCATTCCCTGCGCAGGAACTTCTCCATCTCCGATGACGCGGAGTTCACGATGGAAGTGAATCCCGATGACGTCACTTCAGATCGGGTCCCGTTTCTTCGGGATCTGGGTGTCAACCGCATCAGCCTGGGGGTTCAATCCTTTGACGACCGGGATCTCCGTTTCCTGAAGCGCAGGCACACGGCGGCTCAAGCGCTAAAGGCGATCGAGGAATTCAAAGCCGCGGGCTTTGCAAAGGTAGGACTCGACCTCATGTACGGCCTAGCCGGCCAGACCGAGACGAGCTGGATGAAAACCCTGGAGCGGGCTGTGAGCTATTCCCCCGAGCACCTCTCGTGCTATCAGCTCACCATCCACGAGAACACTCCCTTCTGGGAGCTTCAAGCCAAAGGGGAGATAACGCCTTTAGACGAAGAGAAGGAAAGCTCTTTTTTTGTCCTCACCTCGGCTTTTCTTGAAGAAAAAGGCTACATTCACTACGAGGTCTCAAACTTCGCAAGAGGGGAAGAGAACCTTTGCAAGCACAACCTAAAGTACTGGAAGCGCGCTCCCTATTTGGGCCTCGGGCCTTCAGCCCACTCTTGCCGGGATGGAGTTCGATGGTGGAACCTCCGCGACCTCGAGGAATATTGCCGGGCGCTCGCCCAGGGAAAGCCGCCCGCGGCCGGATCCGAAACACTGACTCCCGAGCAGGTCTATCTTGAAACGATTCTCCTGGGATTCAGGACAAGAGATGGGGTGGACCGGGAGATCTTTCGGGGCCGTGAAGGGGCAGAGGAGGTCCTCAGGCATCTGCAG
>Ga0105100_10002529_pt1 | contig 10680 bp, 9 predicted proteins | sample PPLLak12cMay2015_2_FD_87033 | JGI IMG/M metagenome (GOLD analysis project Ga0105100, IMG submission 87033) | Freshwater sediment microbial communities from Prairie Pothole Lake near Jamestown, North Dakota, USA - PPLs Lake P8 Core (1) Depth... | ecosystem: Environmental > Aquatic > Freshwater >... | reverse complement strand
TGCTGCAAAGTGAACAGATCCATTTATGGGTTCCGGTTATCGGCCGCGGGCAAATATTGGGATTACTTGCGCTGGGACCCAAAGTGGGTGGAGATGTATTCAGTAGCGATGACATGGACATCTTAAGGGTGGTGGCCCGCGAGATGGGGCCAATCATCGAGAACCTGCACCTCGTATCTCATTTGCGAGACCATGCCGCTGACCTGGAGCAGCGCGTACACGAGAGAACCGTGGAGTTATTCAATGCGAAAGAAAGGGTGGAAGCAATTCTAGCCAGTGTTGGCGAAGGCGTTGTCGTGACGGATCTCGACGGTAAAATAACCACAGTAAATGAAGCCTTCGAAAATCAATCGGGCTATTCGGAGTCTGAGGTCGCAGGACGATACCTCCAACAACTGATCTCCAATGATGGAAATGCCGCCGTTCAACCTGAGATCGAGATTGCCCTGGTGAGCGGGCAGATCTGGAGCGGCGAAGTTGTTGGTCATAAAAAAACCGGGGACGTTTACGATATCCAGCTCACAATCTCGCCGGTGAAGGATCAAAGTGGTTATATCGTTGGCTATGTCAGCAGCCAGCGAGATATCACCCGTCAAAAAGAGCTGGACCGCATGAAAGATATGTTCATCGCCGACGTATCTCATGAATTGCGGACTCCCACGACGAATATCAGTCTTTACCTGGACCTTCTGCACGGCGCCGCACCCGAAAAATGGCCCCAATATATGAAAGTAGTAAAAGACCAGAGCCACCAGCTCGCCAAGCTGGTGGACGACATTCTCGATCTTTCACGTCTTGCTCGCGCAAGGGCTCAAAAGATTGAGTTTTCCTTGATGGACATTAACACAATGGTCGAGCAGGTAATCGTCGCCCACCAGCCGCTGGCAGACGCCTCAGGAGTAAAGATAAAATTCACACCAAGTCTGCACATGCCTCCCGTACGAGGGGAGCCAAATCAGCTGGCCAGGATGGTAACCAACCTGATATCCAACGCCATAAGATATACTCCACGGGGTGAAGTGACTATTCGGACATTCAACGGTGCTAGCCGGGTGTGCATAGAAGTCCGAGATACAGGAGTGGGGATCGATAAAGATGATCTACCGCATATATTCGACCGGTTCTACCGCGGTTCTAACGTCAGGCAAAGCAACATACATGGAACTGGTCTCGGCCTGGCGATTGTGAAGGAGATCTCCGATCTGCACGGGGGAACAATCGAAGTCAAAAGCACATTGAACAAAGGCTCAACCTTTCGCATCCATCTCTCCACTGAGAAAACCGAAAATGCCGGGTGAACACATCTTAGTCGTCGAAGATAACGACATCTTGAGAGAGGGTCTGGTGATCCTGCTTGAATCCGAGGGTTTCCATGTTCGTGCAGCTTCGAACGGCGCAAGTGCGCTCGAAAAAATGCGCGCTGATTCACCGCATCTCATTCTATCTGACATCTCCATGCCTAAGATGGATGGATTCGAGCTCTATAACGTGGTGAGATCCCGCCCAGAATGGATCACAATTCCGTTTATTTTTTTGACTGCCCGCAGTGAGCGCGATGACCTGTTCGCTAGCAAGAAAATGGGGGCTGAAGATTACTTGGTGAAGCCAATCGACAGCCAGGAATTAGTCTCAACCATCCGTTCTCGATTAAACCGCACTCAACAGCTGCTACTGGCTCAGCTGGAGCAGGCATATCAAGCCAGCCTGATTTTACTAGCTAATGCAATAGAATTACGTGACCAATATACCCGTGGTCATGTTGAACGAGTCATGAAATACAGTCTGATGATCGCTGAACAGCTCGGATGGACTGAAGCTCAAATGAAGCCGCTGGAGTTCGGAGCGATACTGCACGATATCGGAAAAATATATATACCCGAGAGCATACTCTCGAAGGCCGGTTCACTGGAAGCTGATGAATGGAAAGAAATGAAACGCCATGCTTCCGAAGGAGCTGGCCTGCTGAACAGCATCCCTTATCTCGCTCCTGCGATCCCTATCATACGCTCACATCATGAGCGCTGGGATGGAAATGGTTATCCAGACGGTTTATCCGGAGAAATAATTCCCCTCGGAGCCCGGATTGTATCAATCGCCGATTCATTTGATGCGATGACTTCGATGCGCATTTACCAGAAGCCTGTTAGTTTTGAGATGGCCAGGATTGCTATTGAAAAGGAAAGCGGAACCCGGTACGATCCTAGAGTAGTAAAAGCATTTTCAGCTGTATACGCTAGGATTATCCAGTCATCAGGATAACAAATTAATTTATTCGCCCTGACCAATCGGAGGCTTCGTCCAGTTCCTTCTTTTCTTCGACTTCGAGGCGCAAACCAGCTGCTCCAATGTTGTCTTTAAGCTGCTCCAGAGAGCGTGGGCCAATGATCGGGCTGGTAATCAGGCTGTCTGAGAGCAGCCAGGCCAGGGCAATCTGGGAAATGGATGCTCCACCTTTTCGCTTCCCAATCGCCTCCATTATTTCCAACAAATCCCAATTCTTCTGCTCAAAATAACGCTTCGTGCTGTTCAACCGGGCACTTTCAATTGCGGCATCCTTACGATATTTCCCCGTTAAAAAACCTCCCGCCAGGGGGCTGTATGGTATCACCCCGATACCGTAAGTGCGGCACACTTCTGCCAGCTCTCTTTCGAATTCAGCCCGGTGCACCAGATTGTAGTGTGGTTGATGGCTGACAAACTGAACCAGGCCGCTGCTGCGAGATATCCACAGGGATTCTGTCAGCCTCCAGGCTGGATAATTCGAACAACCGATGTACCTCACCTTTCCCTGCCTGACCAGATCATCAAATGTGCGCATCGTCTCTTCGACCGGGGTCTGCTGGTCAAACCAATGCGTCTGGTATAGATCGATATAGTCTGTATCCAACCGCTTTAAAGAGCCTTCTACAGCTGCCATAATGTGAGCCCGCGATAATCCTTCAAGATTGGGCCCTTCACCCACTCTTCCACGGACTTTGGTCGCGATAACCAGGCTCTCGCGCTTGATTCCTTTACGTTTTATCCACTTACCGATGATCGTTTCTGCAACGCCACCGGGATTGCCTTCAACCCATCTGGAGTATATGTTTGCCGTGTCGATGAAATTGATCCCTGACTCAACTGCTGCATTCAGGATCAAGTATGATAAATCTTCATCCGCCGTCCATCCAAACTGCATCGTCCCCAGACACAGCTCCGACACCTTCAACCCACATTTTCCAAGATTGCGGTATTCCATTTCTTTAAAGCTCCTTTATTTTTCTGATCTGTCATTGCAAAGTTGTCTGGTGTTTTCCAGGGCAACGAACCTTTCCCACCCCTCCTGGACGAACGGACAGTCCAGTGCCAGTCCTGGCTTATTTGGCCAGACTTCACTTACGGGAGCAATCCCAATTTTTTTAATCTGTGCAAACGAGAAAGACCGCTCAAATCAGATATTGATACTATATCTATGGTTGCATGGTTGCACACCTGGCTCAAGCCTTATATCCGATCATTCTTAAGAAGCTCTTTCTCCAGACGATCGCCTCCTCATCTTCCACGCCTTTGGGAGAATAACCATCCACTACTCCCAGGATTGCCCTGCCCTGTTCAGTCTCCGCGACGATCACTTCAGTTGGATTTGCCGTGGCACAAAATATTCTGCACACCTCTGGAACCGCCTTGAGAGTATTCAGAACATTGATAGGATAGAAACTTTCCCCAAGAAATAGTATGAAGCTGTGTCCGGCTCCAATTGCCTGGGCATTTTTGACGGCCAATTCTATCGCTTCCGAATCCGTCCCTGTTGAGCGAATCAAGCAGGCTCCAGAAGCCTCACAAAATGCCAGGCCGAATTTTATTCCTGGGACACTGGCGACCATAGCTTCATGGATATCCTCGACAGTTTTTATGAAATGCGACTGGCCCAAGACGAAATTGGTTTCCTCGGGTTTTTCAATCCTGACACTGAAGAGATCCATATGGTCCTCCTTAGAGCATTTTGCATTTCATCATTTTTCCTGTCTATTTATTCACACGTTTGTAGATAATCTTCCTGCTTCACATGAACCGTGAAACTAAATGGGACACACTTTCGCACATTCTACCCTCATTAAGAAGAAATCGGGCAATTGGTGTGAAAAGAACCCAATTGCCCGCTGTTTTTGGCAGGTTATCTGCTTACGATCAACTCACATAACCAAGTGGATTGACCTTCGCGCCGTTATACAACAATTCAAAGTGTAAATGGGCGCCGGTAGAATTGCCAGTATTTCCCAACGCACCGATATAACCACCCTGGTACACCGATTGGCCGCAAGACACGCCAACTGAGCTCAGGTGAGCGTAGGCGCTCTGCCAACCGTTTCCGTGATCAATCACGATAAGAAGCCCATAACCATAGGCGCTCCATCCAGCGAAAACAATCACGCCGCTGTCAGTCGCGAAAATCGAGTTGCCCTCTGAGCCAGCGATGTCGATCGCCGGGTGAACGCTAGGATCATATCCGTACCCGGATACTCCATGATCCGTGGTTGGCCAGATGAAGGTCCCCGTACCGAATGCTCCACTATATATCGCTCCACAGGCGCCTTCGCCATAATAACTTGCAGTAGCTGCGTTCTCTCTCGTAATGGCTGGAGGTCCCCAGTCCTTTATCGGACGCCAGCCTCCAGGAATGATCAGTCGGGTTCCTGGATCGATATCAGCGCCATCTGCCTCAACTTGTGTCAGGTCAAAATTATTGCCCGGATAATTAACAATGCTATTTGAATCTACTTTATACTCAGCTGCAACCGCACTCAATCGGTCGCCTTCTTTCCACATGTGATATATCCCGTCTACGGGGAGAACCTGTAGAACCTGGTTTGGTTTGAGCAGGTGTGGATTGTCATCCAAAGTTTCCGAGTTTCCCCACAGTATGGTCTCCGGCTTCAATCCATAGGCATAAGCAATGCTGAATAAAGTATCACCTGAATTCACGGTATAGGTGATGACGTCGTCCCTGGGACGGCTGGGAATAACCGTATTTACATTGATTTTGCGACTGATCCCTGCGGAATATGCAGCAGCAGGTGTAGGAATCGGCGAAAGGACGAGATTTGGATTTTCGTCTGATATCCCTGGCACCCCGGAATCTTCTTCTACTAATATTTCGCTGCTGGGAGCAGTTGCAGCCGCACCTGGTTGGACAAAAAAGCGCTGCCAGACCAGCAGTGCTATCAGAGCGATCAGGCCAAGAACAAGCATGTTCAGGCCTAGCTGCTGGATTAGCTCACCGGTTTTCCGTTTCTTACCTGGCTTGCTGGCGATGTCTGCCGCAATCTCCTCTTCATCCACCGGGAGTTGTTCTTGCGGAATGATATGTTCTTCCATGCCCTGCATTATAAACTTCCTGCTGCGAGTCAACCAGTGCAACCAGATTAATAGTCTATGACAACGTAAACCGGCTCTATGATTTGCGCTCACCTAAGTTAAGTGTAAAGCTAACTGGTGCTACAATACATTCATGACCAGGCTGTTAATCCTGCTATTTTTACTCCTGGCATCCAGCGCGTGCAATTCAACGGGTGCAAAGCGATCAGCTACTTTGACTTCAACGATGATCCCATCACCTTCTTTCACGCCTGCATCTACCTTCACCCCGGTTCCTTCGCAGACTCCCACTCCGTCGCCTTCCTCCACACCCACTCCCTCTCCTACGCCGCTCATCTGGTTAGACGAATCCACTGCCCTGCCGGGTGATCTACAGAGGCTGGATGTAGCCAATGCTTCCCGGGTTTCCGCGTTGGCAGAGTGGAATATCGATTCATTATCAGACATGACCTGGACTCCTGATGGCAGTCTCCTGGTAGTTGCGAGTCAGTCCGGTATTTTCTTTTTTGATCCTCTCAGCAGGGAACTTATTCGTGAGTTGTACCCCCAGGCCACACCTCTGGTCAAGATCGATTTCAGCCCAACCAGTGCCTGGCTGGTCTCCGCCAGCAGAGAAGGTGCTGAAGAAAGCGGATTCTTCAGTCGTTTTGAGCTGTGGCAGGGTCCAGGCTGGAAACCGCGAGGTTTGATTTATGATGTGCCACTTGCCTTAAGCGATATCTCTTTCTCCCCTGATGGAACGGCGCTCACTGCAGCTTTCAGCAGTCCAATCGCTGAACGCAACGAGCTCCATTTTTGGGATGTTTCTACCTGGTTGATCACTGAAACCCTCCAAACAGGACCCCTGTTGAACATAGAAATTTCACCTGATGGGGAGCTACTCGCCACATCTCCTGATCTTTACGCGCTGCGGGTCATGGACCTGGGGGAGAAATCCTGGATCCATAACCTGAGGACTTCTTTTACCGGGGCAGTGAACTCTTTTGCTTTTTCACCCGATGGCCTCTTTCTGGCGTCTGGTCACTATGATGGAATGATACGCATTTGGGACCTGCGGACCGGCCTCCTGCAGCTGGGATTTCAATCCCAGGAGGTTGTACAGAGTCTGGTCTACAGCCCGGATGGGCAGCTGCTGGCATCGGGTGGAAGCTACGAGTCCAATCTGGTACGTTTGTGGGATCCATCTACAGGCTTGCTGCTCCGATCCCTGGATGGGCACACCAGCGGTGTGACCCACCTGCTCTTCTCACCCGAAAACCAATTCGTGGTGTCTGGGACCTACGATGGTATTTTAAGAATCTGGGGAATTCGCCCTTGATCCGGAAAACTGTTACTTGTATAGTAGTTTCTTTTGTCACTCTCATTTTCTGCCTGTTTCTTCCTGCGCCTGCTTACAGTTTTCCGTCAATTCTTGAGCCGCCTGTGATGGAATCGAATCCTGCTTTGCTGGGTTCCAGCACCCAAATTACCCTACAGAATGCTGACAGGCTGGTATTGGCTGGCGAGGTCCGTTTCAGCCCCTGGGAGCTGGCTACCGCCCTGGCCTGGTCTCCAGATGGAGAAATCTTCGCGGTCGCAGCCGGTGAACAGATCCACTTACTCCACGCTCGCGAGTGGAGGGTACTCGCGACATACAGCATCGGTGCTCTCACGCATAGTCTGGCATTCAGCCAGGACGGGAACTGGCTGGCTGCGGGCAGCCGGGATGGGCTGGTGCGCTGCTGGTTCCAGCCGCTTTTGTCGTATCTAGAAACTTCAGAGAATCTCCCTTCACTAATCTTCCAGGCGCACAAAAAAGGTGTAAACGATCTGGCGTTCAGCCCCGACGGGACTATGCTGGCCTCGGGTGGTAATGATGCTGTGGCACGTTTCTGGGATCTGAATACAGGTCAGGTGCTGGGACTGATGATCGGAGGGACATTCGCCGTACCTTCCATAGCATTCTCTCCTGACGGCGCGGTCCTGGCGGTGGCAAACGGTGAAATGATCCGCTTACGCCAGGTAGGTTCCGAACGTATCCTGGGATCTTTCCAGGCCGAGGAGCCGCTTTTCAGCCTGACATACAGCCCGGATAGCGCGTGGCTGGCAGCTGGCGATATCCGCAACCAGGTCTTGCTTTGGAAACCCGAGCAGGCTTTCCGCACCGGGCAGGAAAATTATCCAGATGCCATACGATTGGAAGCTCATGCCGGGAGAGTGGGTACATACCGGTCTTTGATCTGGGATGTTACTTTCAGCCCCGATAGCCAGCTGCTGGCTTCTGCTGGCGGTGATAACTCAATCAGGCTGTGGGATTTTCAGAACACCTTTCTTATTGCGACGTTGCGCGGACATACATCCAGCGTGACAAGTGTAAAATTCAATGACCAATCCAACTCCCTGGCTTCCAGTGGCCTGGACGGCCGCGTCATCCTGTGGAAAATAGAAACAGATGAATGAGCAATCAGGCACCTATCCGCCTGAGTTTTGATAAAATCAGGTTTCATAGAGGCTAATTTTGATGAATAAAAATCACGACACTGTCGTTACTATCGATCTGAAGTTCATGGGCCGGGCAAATGCGATCGCGGCTTATCTCATCCCCCATCGACAAGGAGCAGTCCTGGTAGAATGCGGTCCTGGCTCAACGACCGCGGCTTTGGAAGATGGACTGGCTGCAAATGGATTCCGTGCAGAGGATATTACCGATGTGCTGCTGACCCATATTCACCTGGACCACGCTGGAGCAGCCGGCTGGCTTGCTAAGCGGGGAGCGCGCATCCACGTCCACTCCGCAGGCGCTCCACACCTGCTCGACCCGGAGAAACTGCTGTCCAGCGCCAAACGCATTTACGGGGACATGATGGACACGTTATGGGGTGATTTTCTGCCAGTTCCGCAAGAGCAGCTGAATATACTTCAGGATGGCGAAGTGGTAAAAATCAATGGTCTGCAATTCCATCCGATTGAAACCCTCGGTCATGCCAACCACCATTTTGTCTATCTATTCGAAGGAACTTGTTTTTCCGGGGATATCGGTGGGGTGCGCATGCCCGGTATGCATCATCTTCGCCTGCCAGTCCCTCCGCCAGAATTTAACCTGGAACAATGGCGCGAGAGTGTAGGGCTGCTCCAGAGTTTTCATAAAAATGGATTCTTCCACCGTATCGCACCTACCCACTTTTCAGTTTTCGACGACGCCGGCTGGCACCTGGAAGAATTACGGTACACCCTGGATGACCTGGAACACTGGATGCGCGCAATTATGCCGCTCGGTCCAACAACTGAGATATTGAACAATGATTTCCAGTTATGGAACGAAAAACGTGCCCTCCAGCGAGGATTGGACTCGGAAGTTCTCCAGACCTACGAAATCGCCAATCCCTCGTGGATGGCGGCGGCAGGTATCCAGCGCTACTGGAACAAGCACCGCGCTAATTCCGATTGACCAGCCAGACGCCCAGCAGGATCGCAGCGCCGCCGAATAACGAAGCGGCGATTAATTGTTCATCCAGGACGATGGCTGCCACGATGACGGTAATAAACGGTTCCAGGTAGACAAATGCACCGGTCTGCGCAACCGGAAGCACTTGCAGTGCGTCGTACCAGAAGATATACGCAACGCCTGAGCACAGCACCCCCAGGAAGAGAATACCTGCCCATCCCTGTCTGGTCAGGTTTGCGATCTGGCTTAAGCTGTCGCTGGTGAAGAAAAGGATGCTCACAAAGAGCCAGCCAAAAGCCATCACGAAAAACATCATGCGCGTTGCCGGGTATTTTAGAAGGCCTCGACGAGAGAGTGCAGAAAAAACAGCCCAGTTCATAGCGCTGATTAAAATCAGAAAATCGCCAGGCGTGCCGAAATTTCCCAGACCACTGGATAAAAGGTTCCCCTTTGTAACCACCAGCAGCACTCCGCAAGCTGCAATACCAATCCCCCCAACTTGAAGCCAATTCAGCCTCTCTTTCAAAACGACCCAACCCAAGAATGCCATGAATATTGGGGTGGTGGCTACGATCCATGCTGTTGTGGTAGCCTGGGCTGTGAGCAGACCGGTAGATTGCAGCCACTGGTGGAAGCTTATTCCAAGAAATCCGAGCAGGGCGAAGTACAGGATGTCGTTTTTTGCAGGCATCGCCCATTGTCTACGGATCATGACCGATAATCCGATGATCACCACCCCCATCCCGAACCTGAGCCAAACAACTGTTACCGGCGAGACATCTCTCAGTGCCACTTTGGTCGCGACGAAGGAACCTCCCCAAACAATTACAGCAAAAGTCGCTTCCAGAACCGCCAGGAATTTGGGTCGACCGTACGGTTGCAAGACCTACCTGATTGAATCTTGTAAATGACTGGTACCAGGGATGCAATCTGACGTTAAAATCCCGGGAATATACTACTCATCCATGGCATTCCCAGGAGTACTGCCAGCACCGACAGGCTGAACCAGATCGCCGCCCGGCGAAATTTAGCGTTCGTTTGCTCGGCTTTCCTTGAAAGGATGCTTCCCAGATGAGCAAATACGACTGCCAGAACCATAAAAAATGGGTGTTCCAGGGCAAAAAAGCGCAGATCACCCACCTGCATGGCTGCACCGAAATCCTGGAAGGCAGTGCGTGTAGTGGGACTCAAGAAAATATATAAGAGCAGGCCTAACAAAAGCTGGACATCCATCGCGATAGTGAAGTATGAACCGATTTTGCGATCCTTCAAAGTCCATTCGCGATTACCAAACCACCCCAGGTAGGCCTGTATAGCAGCTAAAATTCCAAGAATCAACGCAATCCAGCGGATGATGTTGTGAATCGACAGAACAGCAGAATACATATTAGGTGTCTCCTTTTCCTCATGCTTATCTTACCAGACAAGGATAAGCTGTCAACGGAAGCTTTCCATGATAGGATTGGTCATCCGAGGTGCTATGTTTGAGATAAGTGATTCTGATATCCTACCGCTCTCGCTGGAGCATTCCTTTTGGACCTGGTCCGCTCAAGGCAAGGTTGCGCCGATCCCGGTAAAAAAAGCAAAAGGCGTGTATTTCTGGGATGTAACTGGAAAACGGTACCTGGATTTCAATTCCATGGTCATGTGCGTGAACATCGGACACGGTGACGAGCGTGTCATCCAGGCCATTGTTGATCAGGCCCGCCAGCTTCCTTTTGCAGGTCCTCCAATGGCTACCAGGCCGCGTGCAGTTCTTGGAAAACTGCTTGCTGAAATTACCCCAGGAGATCTGGATGTGTTCTTGTTCACCCTGGGAGGCGCCGACGCCAACGAGAACGCCATCAAGCTGGCACGAGCTTATACCGGCAGGCACAAGATCCTGGCTCGTTACCGTTCGT
>Ga0105100_10002528_pt1 | contig 10680 bp, 8 predicted proteins | sample PPLLak12cMay2015_2_FD_87033 | JGI IMG/M metagenome (GOLD analysis project Ga0105100, IMG submission 87033) | Freshwater sediment microbial communities from Prairie Pothole Lake near Jamestown, North Dakota, USA - PPLs Lake P8 Core (1) Depth... | ecosystem: Environmental > Aquatic > Freshwater >... | reverse complement strand
TGGCCATATTCACCTCATCCACCCAGACCTGTCCTCTCTTGGGTGGGATGACCCCGCTGATGGTGCGCACCAGGGTCGACTTCCCCGCCCCGTTGGGGCCGATTACCGCGAGAATCTCGCCTTTGGAGATATGCAGGGAGACATCTTTGAGGATATCCTCGCCATTATATGCAACGGTTAGTGAGCGCAGGTCCAGCATGGTGATTTCCTTTACCAGTACGCCTGGTCTTTTGCCCGGCGTAAGATCCATAAAAAGAAAGGCGCCCCAGCCATGGCGGTGACAATACCCACCGGCAGGGCCTGCGGCGCAAGGATAATGCGCGCCAGGATATCCGCCAATAACAAGGCGCTGCTGCCGGCGATGATCGAGAGCGGCACCAGCCGGCGGTAGTCTGGTCCCCAGGTGAAGCGCACCAGGTGAGGTACGATCAGCCCGATGAAGCCGATAATGCCGGAGAACGCTACCGCTGCGGCAGTGGTCAGCGAAGCTGCCAGGATCAGCAGCAGCTTGGTGCGTTCGACCGGTATTCCCAGCTGCTGCGCCTGCTCCTCGCCGAACTGCAGCACGTTCAGCGTGTGCCCCGAGAGCACAAGGGCTGTTAATCCCAGGACGATGTAAGGCAGCATTGCCACCACCGGAGGCCAGCCGCCCATGATCGCCCCGCCCAACAGCCAGGAGAAGGCCCGGCGCAGCTCCTCGTTGGAGCGCAGCATCAGGAAGGACGAGAGTGAGGTGGCGAAGGCGCTCACGGCTACTCCTGCCAGGATCAGGGTGGTGGTGGGCACGGAGCGCCCCACACGCGCCAGGTAGTATACGATGGATATGGTCAGCAAAGCCCCGATAAATGCCGCCACCGGCACCAGGTACAGGCCCGCCCACTGTCCAGGCCACTGCAGCGCCAGCCCCAGCACCGCCCCCAGGCCGGCGCCGGAAGCCACGCCGATCAGGTAAGGATCGGCCAGCGGGTTGCGGAAGACGCCCTGGTAGACCGCTCCGCTGCCCCCCAATGCCGCCCCGGTCAGGGCAATCAATGCAGTGTGCGGCAGGCGGATCTGGAAGACGATGGCAGCAAAGCTCTCAGGCCAATCAGCCACGATGCTCGCGCCGGGAAGCAGGGAGGCCAGCATGCGCACCACTACTCCTGGCGGGATGAACACCGCCCCTACCGCCACGCTGAGTAGCAGCGCCAGCGCCAGCAAGGCGAACAGAAGCAGGTAGGGGCGGATCGTGTTTGCAGGCATGGCTCAAGAGTGAGAAGGGTCAGGGACTGGTGTAACCCGATCCGAGTTCCCAATCCTCTATTGGTAAATCTCCGGGTGCAGCAGCCGGGCCAGCTCTTCCAGGCCGTCCACCATGCGCGGGCCCGGACGGCTGACCAGGTTATCATCAAAAGGCAGGACTTTCCCATCTTTCACAGCCTGCATGGCATCCCAGCCGGGCCGGGCGGCGACATCCTCCGGCTTGATCCCTCCCCAGACGTAATCGCCCAACAGGATGTAATCCGGGTTTTTGGCGATCAGATCCTCGACGCTGACCTGCACCCAATCACCTTCCAGCTCGTGGCCCAGGTTTTGCGCGCCTGCCATGTTGATCAGCAGGTCGACGAATGTGCCCGGACCGGAAGTCCAGGGGGCGTTCGGCTCGGTGCCGTCCAGCTCGTAGAAGACCAGCGGCCTGATTGAGCTGGGAGCTATTTTTTGCTCGACTGCCTCCACGCGTGCCTTCAGATCGGCGACCAATACTGCAGCTTCCGACTCACGCCCGGTCAGCCGGGCGACGGTCTCCAGGTTAGCATACAGGCCGTCCAGGTCGGTTGGATTGGCGAGGTAGAACACGGTCAGCCCCAGGTCTTCCAGGGTCTTGACCTGCTCGGCGGTGTTGATCTGGGCCGCCAGCACCAGGTCGGGCTGCAAGGATACGATCAGCTCATTGTTCAGCTCGCCCCAGCCCCCACCCACATCCGGCAAGCTAGAGGCCGCCTCGGGGTAGTCCGAGAAAGCATCTCGCCCTACCACCTGCTCGCCTGCCCCCAATGCAAACAGGATCTCAGTGTTGGAGGGGGCGATCGAGACGATTGCCTGCGCCGGTTTTTCGAGGCTTACCGTACGGCCCAGCCCGTCCGTGAATTCCAGGGCCGCGGGCGTCTCGGTAGGGGAGGGCGTGGGACTCGAGGCAGGTGCCGTGGTTGGTGTTGCACCGAGACCGGCTCCGGTATCTGCGCCGGGTGATTCGGTCGCCACCGGGGCAGGTGATCCACAGGAGGCTAATACAAGGGCCAGGATCATCGTAATCAATAAGCGTTTATTCTGCATGAGTTTGTTCACTCCGTTATATTTCGATTTTTTAGCGTACTAATATACTTTGTGCCCATTCCATAAGACTTTAAACACAAACCCCTGCCGCGATGGCAGGGGAGGTAAGGTTCGAGTGATTTTTGAGTCAGTCGTTCCACCTCCTTTCCGCGAGGCGCGTGGATACGCGGGTCGAGGCGGGCGACCTGGCTTGGTGAATGCCTGAGGGGCATTCCACCTTACAGTTGCGGGACAGCGCCGGACTTCGATGGCATGGTCGTGACCATCATTACCGGCTTCGCCAGTGCTCCTGCGTTGGAACAGGGGCACAGCCCTCCCATCCGGGGGATAGGGGCACCTCGAACCCGAAATATGGGGTTGTTTAAGGTTCTGGAACTATTATACTATTTCTGGTGGGCTGGAGGAGTCCGAATTTTGCCAACTGCGGTATAATCGCCTCACCGGGCGGATAGCTCAGTTGGTTAGAGCGTCTCTCTTACACAGAGAAGGTCGCAGGTTCGAGTCCTGTTCCGCCCACTTTTACCCCCAGGGATGGGGGTATTCCATTTGAGTTCAATATGTGGGGACATCTGACGTTGAGGAAATTCGGTGGTTTGAATTTTATGCTGATGCGAGTAACAATATTCACTTAGGGTCGAGACCACGCCATTAAGGTGGGGGGTGCTAATCTGTTATAATGCTATTTAAGAAAATCACAATTATCATAATCTAGATATCCTTATTTTGGAGACTGTTCATGTTTGTCAATCGGGTTGCTGAACTTGACCTTTTGGAGATGCGATTTGCCTCAGGTAAAGCCGAGTTCTTCGTGCTGTATGGACGCCGGCGAGTCGGTAAAACCGAATTGCTGGCGCGCTTCTGTGACGGCAAGCGAGCGATTTTCTTTGTCTCAGATTTGGGTTCTGAAATATCCCTGCGCACAGCCATTTCCAATTCCGTTAACGATGTCTTGTTTGGTACTGGGCATATCAGTGCAGTTTATTCATCCTGGGAGGATCTGTTTCAAGCGTTAGGACGGGCAGCGCTCACAGACCGTCTGGTGGTGGTGCTGGATGAATTCCCCTACCTGGTCAGCGCCCACCCTCCTGTGGCAAGCATCCTCCAGCGAGTATGGGATCAGGTTCTGAAAGACAGCCAGATGATGCTGATCTTGTGCGGTTCCTATATAGGGATGATGGAAGAAACAGTTCTTGGATACCAGGCGCCGCTCTATGGACGCCGGACGGGGCAATATTTGCTCGAACCGCTCCAGTTTCAGGATGCTCGTTGGTTTTTCCAGAACTATTCACTTGAAGACCAGGTGCGAGCTTATGCAGTTTATGGCGGTACACCAGCTTATCTACAAACTATACAAGCGAGCAGCTCGCTTGCGCAAAATATTCATGATGGTGTCCTGACGAGAGGTTCATTTTTATACGACGAGGTACGCTTTATCCTGCAGCAGGAGTTGCGTGAGCCGCGCAACTATTTTGCCATATTGCAAGCAATAGCGGCTGGGAAAACTCGCCTTAACGAGATCAAGATGGCTACCCAGATTGAAGGTTCGACTGCTTACCTGGATACACTACAGCAACTCCACCTGGTAGAGCGCCGCGTCCCGGTTACCGATGAGCAGCCCCACAAAAGTCGTCGTGGGATTTATCGTCTCCAAGATCCCTATCTGCGTTTCTGGTTCCGATTTGTACACCCCAACCGCTCGCAGCTCGAGCGCGGTGGCTCGCAGATCATCCTGGATAACCAGGTATTGCCACAGCTTGATTTATTCACCGGATTGGTATTCGAAGAAGTATGTGGACAGTTCTTATGGTCAGCCGGATTATCTGGTAATCTCCCCTTTGTCCCATTAAATATTGGCAGTTGGTGGAAGGCAAATGAGGAGATTGACCTGGTGGTAATGGGGGAAACCGACGCCATACTGGTAGAATGCAAATGGAGCAGCAAACCAGTGGGCAATGACATCCTTGCGAATTTGGAGCGTAAAGCAAGTTTGATCTTACCAGAACTAGGTAATCGCCGGATTTACTTTGCCTTATGTTCACGCTCTGGGTATACAAGACAGGTAACTAAGGTAGCTCAGGAGCGGAAGGATGTGCTGCTTTTCGATTTACCCTCGATTGTGAGATAAGAAGTTCATTTCCATTAGCAGGCATGCGCCAGCTCCCCCCGTCTGTGATGGGAGGAATCAGTGCTTCGGTCTCTCCGCCCACTTGCGCGCCTTCACGATCAAGCTCATCCCATCCGGCCTTCTGCGAGCGGGCGGCCAGGATATCCTCCAGGACCGGCAGGAAATAAGCCACCCGCTTCGTCCTGATAACCCAATCCCACAGCGGCTCGAACTTCTTCCAGCCTGCCGAATACGCCAGGTGTCGCAGCTTTCCGAGGATCGTCTCTTTCGTCCCGGCGGCGTGAAAGATGGATCCCCAGCGGTAGAACTCCCGGTAGGCGCGCCAGTAGCCGGCTTCCAAAGCTTGCGGGCTCATCTTCGCCGGCTGGAAGACAACATGCCGGGTGTCGTACAGGTCCCAATTACCGGTGGTGATCCTGCCCTCCACCTGCATTCTGCGGTGCAGAGCCGTGCCTGGGTAAGGAGTGAGGATATGAAAGGTGGCTGTTTCGATGCCCTGGCGGATGGCCCACTCGACTGTGCGCTCGAAGACGCCCTCGTCGTCGTTATCCATGCCGAAGACGAAGCTGGCATTGATCATCACGCCCAGGTCGTGCAGCCGGCGGATGGCTGCACCGTAGTCCCGATTCAGGTTCTGGATCTTATGCTGCGCTTTGAGGTTTCCGGGATCCAGGGTTTCGAAACCCACGAATAAGCTGCGCAGCCCGCAAGCCGCGGCCTTCTCGACCAACCCCGGCTTGAGCACCGACTGCACCGTGCCAGCCGCCTGCCACAATCTCCCCATGCCCAGCATGCCATCGAACAGGCTGGCCGCGAACCTGGCATTACCGAAGAGGTGGTCATCTAAGAAGTAGAGGTGGTGCCCGGGCAGGCGGTCGATCTCTGCCAGGGCTTCGTCAACCCGCTGTGTGTAGAACGATTTACCGCCCGAGTAAAAAGCATCCTTGTAGCAGAAATCACAGTGATGCGGGCAGCCCCTGGACACGACGATAGAGTTCGGCACCAGGTAGAGATGCCGTTTGATCAAGTCCCGGCGAATCCTCGGTATGCCTTCGAGGCTGCGTTCACGCGAGCGGTACACCTTGTATGGATACCAGCTTCGATAGTCGGCTAAGAACTGCGGCCAGATATCCTCCCCGGGACCGATAAAGATGCTGTCGGCGTGTCCGGCGGCTTCCTCCGGCAGTGAACTGACGTGCAGCCCGCCCAGGCAGACATATGCGCCTTTCTTGCGGTAGTGATCGGCGATCTCGTATGCGCGGTACGCTGAGGTAATATACACCTGAATGACCACCAGGTCCGGCTCATCGTCCAGATCCAGCCTCTCCACATGCTCGTCCTGCAGGGTTACCTCATCACCCGGGTCGAGGTAACCGGCCAGGGTTGCCAATCCCAACGGGGGGAAGAGCGAATATTTGATCGGCCTCCAGTAGGGACTCTTGGCTTCAGTCAGTGCGGGCAAGATCAATTTTACCTTCACGTTCACTCCCTCTTGATCGAACCGTCAAGTTGTCGTCTGTGTGGTCTGTAGACCGCGGTCTGCCGTCCGCGGTCTTCGGTCGTATCCACCCATGTTATATTCGAATCCCCCTCCCCGCTCCACCGTTCAAAACCGCAAACTCGCGCACTCACGTGCTTGACAAATTTGCCTTCCCTGGACTATGCTTGCATTCATCCATGATCTACCTGCTACTGGTCGAAGACAATGCGAAGCTGCGCGCTGCCTTGCGAATGGGATTAGAAGCCGCCGGACAGGTGCAAGTGCTATACGACTGCGAGAGCGGTGAAGAGGCCCTCGAATACTGCCTGTCGTTGCTGAGCGGAGAAAGTCGCAAGGGTTCGAGCGTCTCAGACCCGGCTGAAAGCCCGCTCCCAACGGTGACGCTGATGGATGTGCAGCTTGCCGGGAAGATGAACGGCATCCAGACCGCAGTTGCGATCCGCCGCGAGCTGCCGCGTTTTCCGGTCGTGTTTTACTCCATCCAGGACGATGACGCTTACTACCGGGATTTTCAGCATTCGCGCATCCTGAGCCACTATGCATACGTGCGCAAGTCGAATTACCTGCTGCCCCAAATGATCCTGCCCTTGCTGAAAGATGCCGTCGCAGGTAGGAGCTTCATCGATCCCGATATCGAGGCGCGTGTCCAGGAGGTACGTCTTAAAGAAGAGAACGATCCAATGGCCCTTTTGGAGCCTAACGAGCAGACCGTCGCCAGGTATCTGGCGCAGGGTCTGACCAACGAGCAAATTGCCATGCGCATGGGCTTTCGTGATAAGCGCACCATCAGCCGCACGAATGGTCAGATTTACATCTCCTGGGATCTATCTGCATCGGCAACCGACGAGAAGATTGCGCGCACCCGCGCTGCGCTGATCGTACAGGCGGGCAGGCTGATCCACTGGGATGAACGCGGCGTGCCTCACGTCTTAGACGAGCGCGGGGAATGGGTGCCCTTGTCACCATGACCGGCGAGCCTGTCCTCGACTGGGCCAGTATGGCCGTCTCACTCTTTAACACCATCGTCCTGATCTGGCTGGGATTGACAGTGGCGCTAAACGCCCACCGGCTCACGACCGGTATCTGGATCGTTGTCAGCCAGCTTTTGCTGGCGGGCATATTTTTTCTGAGCCACACCGTCATCTTGAGCCGTCCGTTCTTCTCTGCCAGCCCGGATCTGAACTTCTGGTGGCGGGTGGGCTGGCTGCCGGTCGTCGCCCTCCCTTATGCCTGGTATGGGGTCATGCTGTGGTACGGTGGCTTTTGGGAGAATCGCCTCACGCCTCTCTACCGCCGTCATATGTATCCCTTTATCCAGGCATCGGTACTGGTGCTCGCCATCACCGCCATGGTTTACGTGGCAAATCCGATCCCCCTGATCACACAATTGGCGCATTTGGATATCCGGACCGATCCATCGCTGTTCGGCATCCCCTTGATCGTCCTGATCTATCCGATCTACATCGGGGCGTGCATTGCCCTTTCGATCGATGCCCTGCGTCGACCGGCGCCATCGGCTCGCATCATGGGTGATCTTGCACGGCAGCGCGCAAAGCCCTGGCTGATGTCGGCCTCCATCATCCTGGCGCTTGTAGGCCTGTTGGTTGGCGGGGTGATGTTTTGGGCCTTCACCATCGCCCGCGCCGGTCTGATCCCCGCTTCCTTTGCCGTCACCATCGCCTGGTCCGACCTGGTCATCGCCTCCCTGATCGCCTCGGCTGTGCTTATGGTGGGTCAGGCAATTGTCTCGTACGAGGTCTTTACGGGCCAGACTTTACCCCGCCGGGGCCTGCGTCAGCACTGGAAACGGATCATCATTCTGGCGGGGGGATTTTCAGTTGCTGTCGCATGGGGCCTCACATACCAGCTTTCACCGGTTTACCTGCTGCTGCTCAGCGCGATCTTGATTGCGGTCTTTTACGCATTGCTGAGCTGGCGCTCATTCATCGAGCGCGAAGAGTATCTGTCTCACCTGCGGCCATTTGTGCGCAGTCAGGAGCTGCTCGACCAGCTGCTCTCTTACTCAGACTCAAGTCTGGTGGACAGCCGCATCCTGCTCCCGTTCCAATATCTGTGTTCGGACCTCCTGCAGACCCAGCGCGCGGCCTTGATCTCCCTGGGAGCGGTGACCCAGGTTTTCGGAGGACCAGTTTTTCACCCGCCTGGCTTTACACCCGATCTTCCGGACACTGCTGAGATCACAGCCCGGATCGCCTCTCCCAGCGCCTTGTATGTCACGCTGGACCCACTGCGCTGGGGAGGATTGTATTGGGCGCTGCCGCTGTGGAGCGACCGTGGACTGATCGGCATATTGATGTTAGGCGAGAAAATCGACCGCAGCCTGTTTACGCAGGAAGAATTCGAGATCGCCCGCGCCACGGGCGAGAGGCTGCTGGACACACAAGCCAGCCTTGAGCTCTCCCGCCGCCTGGTGGCGCTGCAGCGGCAGCGGCTCTCCCGCGACCGCCTCCTGGACCACCAGACACGCCGCATCCTGCATGACGAAGTGTTGCCCCTGATCCACACCGCCATGATCGACCTCAATAAATCAGGCGAGCAAGCCGGTGACTTATCCGGCGATGCCATGCAGACCCTACAGAACGTACACCGTCAGATTGCGGCGCTCATTCGCGAGATGCCGCACACCCTTGCGCCGGAGTTGGAGCAAGTTGGCCTGGCAGGTGCACTGGAACGGATGATCAGCAGCGAGCTGCCGGGCGCCTTCGACCAGGTTACCTGGCAGGTTGATCCCCAGGTCAAAGAGGGACAAAGCTCCATACCCGGCTGGGTCTTGGAAGTAGTTTATTACGCTGCCCGTGAAGCCATCCGCAACGCAGGCAGACATGCCTTTCGCGGACAGCCGGATTCGACCCTGGTGCTGGATATCAGCATGGTCTGGAAGGATGGATTGGAAGTGCGCATCCGGAATAACGGCAATGGTAATTTGCAAGATCGGTCCACAAGCGGCAGCGGGCAGGGCCTCTCCCTGCACAGCACGATGCTGGCAGTCATCGGCGGGATGCTGGCGGTCGAAACCATGCCGGATAATTCCACGCAGGTGGTAATCCGGCTTCCGGAGGGCGATTTCCTTGCCCCACAATCCCCCTCAGGTCAGGACGGCGATACGGTTTGATACAACTCTGCATACCGTCTCTCTGGTCTATTTTCTTTTGTTTTATGGAGCCGCGACATCGTATCGCCTGGCCCGCGCCTTGCATCAGTGAACGCTGATTTAACTTCTATAGGAGCGCGTATGTCCCTTTTTTACAGGCTGGCGCAGAGAGAACACAGTTTCGCGGCTCGGATGGTAGCCACCCTCCTGGCAGGGGTCATTTTCGTGATCTTGCTGCCTTGGGTTATTATGTGGGTCGGCCCGTCCTGGGACCGGAAGCTTGGCCTGCCGCGCATGGATCTCGGAGGTTTGAGCTACATACTCGGCGGGCTGCTGGTGGTTGCAGGGCTGTCCTTTGCCTGGTGGTCGATCTATGTTCAGCTGACGCGCGGGCGGGGCACACCGCTCCCGATACTGCCTACCCATGAGCTGCTGACCAGGGGACCGTTTCGCTATTGCCGCAATCCCATGACGTTGGGATCCATCCTGCTCTACCTGGGCCTGGGGGTCATTGTGGGATCCTTTGCCGGGATAGGCTTTGTGATCGCCTTTGGGGCGCTCCTGATGCTCTATCTGAAGCGAATCGAAGAGCGGGAGCTGGCCGAGAGGTTTGGCGAAGCCTACTTGCGGTATAAGCGAGAAGTGCCCTTCATTATTCCGAGACTTCCGAAGGAGCGTTAACCCGGACGGGGCTGTAGCTGTACTTGACCGCGGAACGCGCCGAGAAAATCTTGCCCTTTACGGCTGACGGCAGACAACCTACCGCGGACCATTGTCTGCCGTCGGCAGTCGGCGGTCATACGAAGTTCGAAGGACGGAACGGTAAACATATCCTTTCCATCCTTTGTATCCTTGTTAATCATTCCTTCCACGCTCGCACCTACGGAATCTTGTTAAGGCTTAACGGATCATCGGATAGATTTGCTATCCCATTCCCCGCTATCTTCCCTCAACTGCGTAAGTCCTGACGATAACGAATCCGCGACGATTATGTAAAGGACCCTTGACATGTAAAGGAAACTTTACTATAATATGTATAGTTTCCTTTACATAGGAGGTGGCATGAAGAACCGTTTAGAAGAGCTGCGGGGTAAAAATGGCTGGAGCCAGCAGGAGCTGGCCGATCGCGTCGAGGTCACGCGCCAGACGATCATATCCTTGGAAAAAGGGCGCTACAACCCTTCTCTCACACTGGCTTTCCGGCTGGCGCGCCTGTTCCAGATGACCATCGAAGATCTATTTTTATATTCAAGCGAGGATGACCATGAATAATCGAACTCAATGGATTGCGGCCCGCGTGCGCTGGGGATGGATACTCCTGGTTGCGGGTGTGATTGTGGCGGGGGTAGGGTTTCTACTCGAGCGGGCTTACGCCTCCCTGCCGTATAACCTGCGCATAATTACCGGCCTGGGTATCCTGATGGCAGGGGTTGGCATCAGCTACCTGGTGCGCTACACCGCTGCGCTGAAGGACGAACAATCCGCCCGCCGGTTGAGCGCGGAAGAGCGCGATGAGCGCACGGTGCTGATCCGCACCCGGGCGGGCAACCGGGCTTACTGGGCGTCGGCTCTGATGATCTACTGCGGGCTGATGTGGGCGTCTTTCGCGGCCAACGGGGGCCTGCCCGA
>Ga0105100_10002526_pt1 | contig 10685 bp, 11 predicted proteins | sample PPLLak12cMay2015_2_FD_87033 | JGI IMG/M metagenome (GOLD analysis project Ga0105100, IMG submission 87033) | Freshwater sediment microbial communities from Prairie Pothole Lake near Jamestown, North Dakota, USA - PPLs Lake P8 Core (1) Depth... | ecosystem: Environmental > Aquatic > Freshwater >... | reverse complement strand
TTATCCTGCACCGAGAAGCCGATAACGGTAAGTAAAGCAGTCAGGTAGAGCGAATCGACCTGCCAACCCAAGAAATGCCCACCGATAGCCCCCAGGCTGATGACGATGGCTACATCGTGGATCATGGCGATAATGGCGCAGATGCCATACCGAAGGGCATGCTGCACGCCGCGAAAGGCGTACGTCATATACATGACAACTGCCAATGCAGCCACGCCTACCGCTAAAGCGGCTCGCGAGGCGACTTCCTGACCGATGGTTGGACCGACGCTGTCGAAACGCAAGACCGTCACTTCCTGGTTGAAGCGCTCCTGCATACCGGAGAGCACGTTGACGCGCGCCTCATCTTCCAGGAAGCTGGAACGCACCAGCAGGGTGTCTTGCCCGGTCGTCTGGGCTAATACATCTTCAACGCCCAAATCCTGGTATAGGGCGACAATTTCCGCGGGTTGAGGGGCAGTGCCAGATGCGAAACTCACTTCCAGCAAAGAACCGCCGGTAAAGTCAATGGAGAGCGGCATGCCCCGCACCGCCAGCAAGATCAACCCTGGGATGATTACCAGGAGAGATATCAGGAAGAAGAGGTACCGCCTGCCTAAAATATTGATCATGGTTGAAATCCTTATAATTTAGGACTTACGCAGTTGGAGGGGTTATGGGGGAGTTTGGGCGGGCGTAGCCCGCCCAAACTCCCCCAATTTTCACCTGAACTGCGTAACATCTATAATTATCAAATTTTGAGCTGAGTCTCAGATACCAAACCAGCGAGGCAGGTTGGTGGGTTTAGAAACCTCTAAGACCACACCCAAAACCGTGCGTGTCACTAAAATTGCTGTGAACAAGCTGACCACAACCCCGAGCAGCAGGGTTAACGAAAAGCCCTTCACGATCGTGGCGCCAAAAGCGCTGCCAAACCAGTAGAGGATCGTGCAGGTGATGATGGTGGCAATATTGGAATCGCGAATGGAGGGCCAGGCGCGGTTCCAGCCCAGGTCAACTGCATTTCTCAAAGGTCGACCGGAACGCAGCTCTTCTTTGAGCCGCTCGAAGATCAGGATGTTAGCATCCAGGGCGCTGCCTGTACTGAGCAGGAAGCCAGCGATACCGGGCAAAGTCAGGGTAATGGGGATAAAGCGGAAGAGGGCAAATGCCACCAGCGCATAGATCAATATTGCCAGAATGGCTACAAAGCCAGGCAGGCGATAATAAATGCCCATGAAGAGTACGACGATCGATATACCAATGATCCCGGCAATCAGGCTCTTGCGCAGCGAGTCCTGACCGAGGGTGGGTCCAACCGTGCGGGTTTCAACGATTTTTAACGGGATAGGTAAGGACCCGTAACGGAGCTGAACTGCCAGGGCGTTAGCCGTTTCTATGGTGAAGTTGCCGCTGATCACACCCTCTCCATCGGTGATAGCTTCATTAATGGAGGGAGCCGAAATGATCTGCTTATCCAGGACAATCGCCAGAATATCCCCGACATGTGCAGAGGTGAAATCACGAAATATGGCAGAGCCATCGGTTTTGAGCTTAAAGGCAACCTGGTGGGCGCCGGTGAGTTGATCTGTGGTCACTTGCACCGATTCCAGCTCTGCGCCGGTCATAATGGTATGATAAATGGCGGCGGTTTGGGTGGAGGTGACCGTCTGTGTCGGCTGCAAGCTCTCGCCAGTTTGCGCGTCGGTCAGGATCGTCGTCCCGGTGAGAGCCAGCGCCTGATCCTGGGTCAAAGCCGATAGGTCTACGAACTCCAAAAGACCCGTCTGCCTGAGGGTTGCGAGAGCCTTCTCCGGATCCGTTTCGCCGGGTAACTCGACGACGATGCGTCTGTCACCAGCTTGTTGGACGACCGAATCCAGCAAGCCCAGGCCGTTCACGCGGTTATCCACGATGGTGACGGCAGTTTGCATATCGGCAGCGTCTATGGTTCGATCTGCTGGTACGTCAGCTTCCAGCAAAGCTTGAACGCCGCCAACCAAGTCCAAACCATAGCGGGTCTGGAGTTCCCGCTCCGTCCAGGGGAAACCCGGAGTGTTGGGAATGTCAATGTAGATCGCCAAAGCCACGACGACCGCAATCAGGATGAGAACCAGGGTTCGATTACGCAGCATTACCCTTCTATTGCCTCCGCTATTCAAACAAATGCCAGCCTGCGGCAGCGAGCCGACCCGGCTGGAATCGCAAACGGAGATTATACTCCCAAAAATTGGGATTGTCCACTTATTTCGAGTTTAACCCATCCAGTTGATGGGTGGTGAGCCAATCGATCAGACTGACCACAATTTCTTCTGGGGTCAGAGTGTCTGTTGCGATGATCAAAGCCGCGTGTTGGCGTGCATGCTGCAAACGACGGACCTGCTCCTGATACTCCGCCTGGGTCCAGTTCAATTTTCGGCGTTTTAAGGTCACCAGATAACTGACATCGAGATAGACAAGGATATCTGGTTTCGCAATGCGCTGCCACATATCGGGTACATACGAGTGTTCCTGGGCGATGTGCTTGACGGTATAGCCGCGCCCCCGGAGCTCTCGCACCAGGGTGGTCTTACCAGCCGCGCAAGGTCCCAGGATGCCGATGATCGGGGGTTTCATTTAGGCACGGTTTTCATGAATCACGGCGTTGATTTGGTGCGGTCCGCCCAGAATTGCCAGTACATCACCATAGGACAGGGGGCGATCACTGGCAGGGTGGTAATCCGATTCGCCGTCCCGGCGGACCAGGACGAGACTTACTTCGTACTGCACTTCCAAATCACCGACCGTCAGGTGTCCTAAGGGCGAGCCTGGCCAGATTTTAAAGTGAGCCAGGCTGAGGGATTCGCCTTCCACGGTGATTGGACGGGTCATATCCACTCCAACAGCCGCAGAAACGAAAGCCGGCGCAGCCATTCCTGTGGCAGAGAAGGCATGAAATCCAAATTGCGTCTGCAGTGCTTGAGCGAAATCGTCATCAAAGATTCGCAGAACAACATGGATATCCGGGTTGATGCTGCGCGCTTTCAAGGCTATTTTTAAATTCAGGCTGTCATTCTGGGTGCAAAGGACTAATGTACGAGCCCGGACGATGCCAGCGGCTTCCAAAGTCGCCTGGCGGGAGCCATCATCTTGAAGCACCGGTATGCCCAATTTTTGGATATTTTCAACCAGGTCGGCGGAGGGATTGAGTTCGACGGCGACGACTTCCTGATCAAACTGGTGCAGGTTATGCACCACCCGAAAACCCAGATGACCCAGACCGATTACGACGATGTGGTTGTTGAAAGTGGAAGCTACAGCCATTTCCCATTCCTTACCGCGGGCTTTGCGGTTGAAAAAAAGCACGCCAAAATCTGCAACTCCCTGGGCCAAAACACCGATCCCAATCAGGGGCATGATGAAATAGAAAAGCTCCAAATACCAGGCGCGCGGGAATTCTTCGAAGGGTTGCAGAAACGTCAAACCCAAGACGTGATAGATCGCCTCGATCAGAAGGGCGGGTGGCTCGCCGGAAATTTGAGCCAGCCTAAAGTAGAGCAAGCCTCCGCCCAGAATGGCGGCAGCCAGGGCGACAAGAGGCCAGCGAAACTGGTTGAACAGAAGACGGGTATCACGCCAGCTCGCCTTCAGAGTACGCCAAAGGAGTGAACGCGAGCGACGGGTTCTCAAGATTCCAGGGGTAAGCGTACGTTCATACGGCGAACAAGATCACCATCGTGACTGGTGACGCGCAGCACGACCACGCTGATATCATCCGCAGGCCGGCCTTCATCGAGTTTACAAGCTGTCTCTAGAAGCTCATCGGCAATGGTTTGTGGAGATGGGTCTTCATCATCGAGAAGGGCCTGCAGGCATGTGGGCACATCCATCCTCTCACCGGAGCGCGAACCGGCGTGCACCAAACCATCGGTATACATAACGACCGTGATACCGGGTTCCAGGCTCATCTCGCAAATCACCGGGCGAGTATCGCGATAGAGACCGACCGGGTTGCTGGGTTCATCCAGGGCTTTGACGTTTTCACCGCGCGCCAGGAGGACGGGAGCAGGATTATTACGGCTGATCACCAAAGTTCGAGTTTGGCGGTCGATAGATAAAATATTCAGGGTGGCAGAGACCTTACCACTGCGTTCTGTGAACAAGTAGTCAGAGGCTGCGCGGGCTGCAGCTCCATCGCGCACGCCTTCTGCGAGCAGGGCGATCACTTTGCGAACGACCAGGGAGGAAATGAATTTTGCGCCACGGCCTGAGGATTGGCCATCGGCCAACACAACGGATACGCCCCCATTGGGACGCTCGACGATCTCGACGGTATCCCCGCTATCGGAAACAGCGTATTTCTTAACTTTTGCGACCGCAATCTTGACTTCCATGCTTCCCTTAGTGGCGACTCGAACAAATGGTCAGATCGAACGGTTGAGAAGCTGCGCGATGCCTGAATTGTACATCAAGATTGCGGGTTTAGGTTAAGGTCTGGCTTATAAGCGCGGATCATCACGAGTTTACTGGAATTTAAATCTCGAAATTCTGCGGCGACCTGGAATCCCACCTTAGAAATGGGCTTAAGGAAGGAATCGTCCCAGGCAGGGGCCTGCCCGGTAACCCGGAAGAGGGCGGCTGCCAGGCGATCTGGCAGACTGTGACCGGTTATCCACGCACCTGGCAGTATGATGAATTCACCTCCTGGGACTAAAACCCGGAAAATAGATTCCAAGGTGGAGGGATCGAGGATATATTCAGACGGGAAAGTGGCTACGACCTGGGAAAAATGTGAGGAAGGAAAAGGAAGGTGTTGCGCATAGCCATTAACTAGATTGGGAGAGAATTTATGGGCTAATAATCTGCGAGCAGCTATCTTGCTCATTTGCCGGCTTTTATCCAATCCAAAGGCTTGTAAGCCCCTGGCCCTCAGCGCTTCCAGCAAGTGCCCTGGTCCGTGTCCTAATTCCAGCACAGAAGGGCCATGGATCTCAGGTTGGATCGATAGCACCCAGGATTGCCAGCGCCCCAATGATACGATAGAGGCTACCCAATCGTATGTCCAAGAAAAGGGATGATAGAGGAGCTGAAAGAAAAGTTGAAGAAACTTTCGGAGGAAAAACAATGGGTCTACTCAGGAAGCAATACAGGTAGATAATCAGGAAGGATGCGATATTCCATATCTTGAACAGCTTCGGATTGAATTTCTCCATCGGCATGCAATGGGGTAGGATTGATCGTGTGGATGCGCAACCAGGTTGAATGGATCTCGTGGATGGCGGGATGTTCGACATAACTGCCCGCGCCGGCGCGCATGGTGCGGGGCAGGACGGCGAAGATGCTGGCGCGACTGGGTAAATAGCCATATACAAACGTCAGGAGGCCATCAAAGGGATTGGCATGCGGGGTCATGTAAAACAATCCCCCCGTGAGCGGGTTGTTGCCAACGGTCACCAGGGTGGCTTTGCCTTCATAAGAGCCGTCGTCCCACTCAACTCGAATTTGCCATTGTGGGTTGCGTGCAATGGCTATAAAGGTTGCCAACAGATAGCGTAAGACTCCCCGTAAGCGCGTGATGCGTTGTTGTACCAGCGTTACGCTGGGCTCAAGCCCCATGGCGGAATTATTGTCAAAGAAACGCGTACGCGGGGGATTGCCATATGTTACCTGACCGAGATCCAAGAGGCGGGTTGCTCCAGCTGCAATGACCCGTGCAGCGCCTGGTAGATCCTTAGGCAGCCCCAGGTTGATGACGAAATCGTTGGCTGTCCCAAGCGGCATGATCCCGAATGGGGTGGGGGGGTTACCCGATTGTTGGGCCGCCTGGACCAGTCCGTTTACCACCTCGCTAATCGAGCCATCTCCACCGGCGGAAATAATCGGAGAGAAACCTGCCAGGGAGGCCTGGATCGCTAAATCGGTCCCATGCCCGGGTTGATCGGTCGCCACCAATTCGTAATCGAGGCCTGCCGCGCTCAAGGCAGCTTCGACTTCTGGTTTACGTTTTAAGGCCAGCCAGCGGCCCGCGTATGGATTCAAGATGATTTTTGCTGTCATGGTTTAATATGGGTCAAAGTTGAGGGAGAATGATGGCTGCCATTGAAAAATAAATGATCAGTCCGGTACCATCGATCAGGGTGGTCATTAACGGCCCAGAAAGAATGGTTGGATCGATCCCCAGGCGGCTGGCAAGGATCGGTATCAGGGATGCGACAGTATTTGCCCAGATGACAATCGTTGTCACAGTGATGCCCACGGTCAGAGCAAGCTGCCAGCCGACATTCCAAAGCAGAGCCCATCCAAAAGCAGCCAGGCCGATCAACATGCCCAACAAGATACCGGTTTGAGCTTCACGAAACCAGACCCTTAATGCATCTCTGGTCTTGATTTCGCGCAGAGCCAGGGCGCGGATGACGGTTGCCACCGTTTGAGAACCCGCATTCCCGCCAGTGCCAATCAAGAGCGGCACAAAAAAGGATAACGCTACAACCGTTTTCAGCTCACCTTCAAAATGACGCAAAACCGTTCCCGTGAATGTTTCAGCGATGAAAAGAATCAGCAACCAAAAAAAACGCGAACGAACGACGTCGGTGATCCGCTGCGACCAATAGGGTTTATCGATGATACCACCGGACTCAATTGCGCCCAGGTGTAAGATATCCTCGGTCGTCTCGTTTTCCAGTACTTCGACGATATCATCATGGGTGATTACGCCCAATAAATGTGAGCTCTCATCGACAACTGGGAGAGCGGTGAGATCGTAGCGTGTCATCACGCGCGCGACTTCCTCCTGGTCGATGCCTGAGGTCACATAAATTACATCCCGATCCATGAAAGATTCCATGGTTGAATTGGGTTCAGCAATCACAAGATCGCGTAACTCGATAACGCCGATCAAACGCTTTTCGCGGTCTACGACGTATAAATTGTTGGGAATATCGGTATCGGGACTCACCTGGCGGATGAACTGGATGGCCTGCTCGGTGGTGGTGTGACGCCGTAAGGCGATGAAATTGGTGGTCATCAAGCCGCCGGCGGTTTCATCCGGGTAGCCCAGCAGGGGGATGACTTCCTCGGCATCCTCCATCTGTGCCAGGGTCTCGGTGGCTTGATCGGGCGGCAGGTCGCCTAATAAATCAGCAGCTTCATCCGGCTCCATCTCGTCCAGAACGTCTGCCAGGCGCTCAGTTGAGAGGGTTCCAATGGCTTCCAGCACGTCATCTTCCTCAAGTTCTTCCAGTAAATCTGCAGTATCTGAAATATTCAGCAAGGGAAGAAGCTGAGCTTGCTCTTCGTCCTGGAGCAGGTTGAACACGTCGGCCCTATCCGCGGGATGTAGATCCCGCAGGATCATCAAGGCATCCTCCGCGCGTTGGGTATTTAATGCCGCGCGAATGCGGTGGACAGCGATTTCGGTCTGGCTATCCGTCATGGATTCGTTTTGGCGGGCTGGTACTGGACCTCAATCCCCTGCCCTTTGAGCCATTGAATGGCTTCTTCAATGACCACAGGATGACCCGCCAGCTGGACTTCCATCCAACGGTCGTTCCCGCCAATTTGGGCGCGCAGAATATTGACTGTCAGATCGTATCGACGGATGAGCTGATTGATCACGGGCACACTCAAAAGTGAAACCGGGTAGATCAGATGGAAAACCTGGTCTGTCATGGCAGCCTCCTTAAAGGATTCAAGCGGGCAATTTTCTTGCCTTTTTTTCGTCTGTAGCTAACTGTCCGCAGCCAGCCTGGATATCGATACCTCGACGCAAACGAATAGTGCAAGGGATATTATACTTTTCCAGCTCGGATTTGAACGCCAAAGCGCGTTCTTTAGTGGTTGCCTGTCCGGCGTAATTCCTGGTGGGGTTCAATGGGATGACATTAACATGGCAGAGCATGCCGTGCAAACGCGAAGCCAGCAATTGTGCCTGGGTGGGAGTGTCATTTACCTCGCGAATCAAAGCCCATTCAAAGGTGATCCGTCGGTGGGTTATCTCGGCATATTGGCGACAGGCATCGAAAAGCTCATCCAGCGGATATTTACGATTCACAGGAAGCATGGAAGAGCGCAATTCGTCATCAGCGGCGTGCAAAGAGACCGCCAGGTTTACCTGCCGGCGTTCAGAAGCAAACCGGCGAATTTGCGGAACCAATCCCACAGTAGAGACCGTGAAACGCCTGGCGCCGAAATTGAAACCCTTTGGATGGTTCAATCGATCGATGGCGGCCATCGTGGCTTCGTAATTGTGGAAAGGTTCTCCCATTCCCATCAGGACGATGTTGGTTATTCGCTCACCGGCCGACTTTGACTGTCGGGCATAGTACAGCACCTGTTCGACAATCTCCCCGCTGCTCAGATGACGGCGAAAACCCATTTGCCCGGTTGCACAGAAGACGCAGCCCATTGCACATCCTGCCTGTGTTGAAATGCACAGAGTCCGGCGACGAGCGTAGCCCATCCGAACCGCCTCAACCGCCTGCCCATCGGGCAAAGAGAAGAGGGTCTTCCGCGTTGCGCCATCGCCTGATTCTAGAACCTGGACGGGCTTTAATCGGGTAAAAGTTAAATAAGCGTCCAGTTTTTGCCTGAGAGAATTGGGGAGGGAGGTAAATTCAACGGGGTCTTCCCACAGATGCGAATATAACCCTTGCCACACCTGGGCAGCGCGATAAGCGGGCTCTCCCCAGGACAGGAAGAGCTGAGCTAAATCCGGCAAATCCAGATCAAAAATCAGAGGTTTGGCATCCATTGTAGATTTTTTATCAGGGTTGCCAGATCGCTGGCAATCCAATCCGGAGGGGGGCGCCAGGCGTCTGCTGCCTGAGGCGTGGTAACACCAGAAAGCACCAGGGCGGTCAGGCATCCCAGCCGTTGGGCTCCTACGATGTCGGTCTCCAGGCGATCGCCAATTACCAATGTATTTTCTGGACGGACGCTCATGCGCTCCATGGCAACCTGATACATTTCAGGGGAAGGCTTGCCCAAGATCAGGGGAGTCTGGTCCGTAGCTGCTTCGAGGGCTGCCAGGATAGCGCCTGACCCTGGAACCAGGCCTTGCGGGGTAGGGAAGGTACGATCCGGATTGGTTCCGATGAATGGCAGTCCTGATCGGATAAGTAGCGTTGCCTGTTTGAGCTTATTATACGTCACCTGGCGGTCCATTGAACCAATAACTGCCAGGGCATCATCGGGATTATGAATAAATCCCGCCTGCGCTAAAACCTCGATCAGGGAGTCCTCGCCCACAACGAATACATTTCCACCGGAGGGGTAGCGATGTTGGAGGTAGTGAGCAACAGCCATGGAAGAATTGACAATCTGGTGACTATTTAGATGCACCCCAAAACCTGCCAGTTTTTGGATGTATTGATCGACTGTCTTGGTGGCATTATTGGTGGCTAAGGTCACCTGCCAGCCGAGCTTGGCAAAGGTATCGAAGATTCCATACAAATCACCAATCGGTTGTGTGTCTCGCCAGAGAACGCCATCCATATCGATGATCAGGGCTCGAATGGCTGAGTTTGGGGAGGATTTCAAGATGAGGCCTCGAACTTATTGAGGAGATAGTCGAAAACCGGAAAGTCGATGCGCCCTGTGGAAAAATCGATGCGCTCTTCGAAGTTTTCATTACCGATAAAAGCCTCCAGGGCTGATCGGGTATCTGGGCTATATATGCCGTCTTTGGGTCCGCGATAATAGCCCAGACGTGTGAGCAAGGCTTGAAAGCGCCGCAAAGGTTCGTCGATCAATAACACCTGCTGCTCTGCGGAGCTCTTTCCAAAATAAAGATCGTGGAGGCTGAGCAGTTCGCCCAGCCTGAGGACGGGATCTGGATGATCATCCACGCGATAATCAACCCAGACATCGTTGAACCCCCCGTACCCTGCCCCAGGTTGGACGACCAGGATAGCTGCACTTTGGCGCCCGCGCCGGTCACCGCCGGCACGGTCGCCTGCCAGGAGGGCGCCATGTAATCGCCAGTACAACGGGGTATCTGAATTCGCGGTGTACGCCTGGAGCATGGTCTGAACCACTCCTGCTCCGGCTAGGATATTGCCCTGAATCGCATACCCGGGTCCGGCTACTCCGCCCGCCCAGTCGTAGCAGGACTTTCCTGTGAAGGTGGCTGAGCCCCCGGTGCGATCCACCAAACCGACCTGACGGAGCTCTGACTGCGGGTCGGCAGAAATTAATGCCTGCAGGACTTCTTCGGCTGGAGCGCCGGTTTCCATCATCTCTAAGGCGCGGGGAGCATAAGCAGTATTCGCGTAGGATTGGGTGGCAATTGCCCCTGCTCCGGCCCGCGCCCAGGGAACAACTGCACCGACAGCCAGGAATTTGGAGGCTACGGCTATTCCCCAGGCCGTTTCGGTGGAGTCATAAGCGACGATTGAGAAAGTCGAGGGTTGCATTTAAGGAATACTCCGGCTTGAGATGAAAAAATCGGGGTGTTTCAAGGATTGGAAAACCTTAAAACACCCCGAATTTCGTTAGAAGATGATTAAGCCTTCAGTTGCTTGGTGGAAGGAAGCTCCATGACCTGATCGACCAGACCGTATTCAACAGCGCCGCTGGCGTTCAGGTAGAAATCGCGGTTGGTGTCATGCTCGATCGTTTTAATCGATTTCCCGGTGTGATAGGCCAGGATCTGATTCAGGCTGTCTTTCAGGCGGAGGATTTCGCGAGCCTGGATTTCGATATCCGAGGCCTGTCCTTGGGCGCCGCCC
>Ga0105100_10002522_pt1 | contig 10692 bp, 8 predicted proteins | sample PPLLak12cMay2015_2_FD_87033 | JGI IMG/M metagenome (GOLD analysis project Ga0105100, IMG submission 87033) | Freshwater sediment microbial communities from Prairie Pothole Lake near Jamestown, North Dakota, USA - PPLs Lake P8 Core (1) Depth... | ecosystem: Environmental > Aquatic > Freshwater >... | reverse complement strand
TGATCGCTTATCTCGTGTATGATCTGCCAAAGCTCAAGCACCAGATTCTGGTGGTCAGTATAATGGCGGCGCTGGTACTGGTCTCGTTTCTGGTATTCATCCCGTTGAAATGGATTTGAACAAACACGGTGTGCGCTCGATAGCCAACTCCTGGGCCGTGTTATCATTTTCCCCACCTTCTGCCATGCCATGGCAACGCACCCAAGGATTCATGACCATCGCTCGCGTCAAGCGGGCCGCCGATGGTTCGAGTCCATTCTCACGCTCAGGCTCACTTGCCTCTTGAGCGAACCCAATCAGTCCATTCTGTCTTCCTTTGGCCGGGTGCCGACCAGCATTCACACGTCAATGAAGTATCATGCATGTGGCCGTGGCGTGAGCGTAGATCGTGCCATCTTTATCTCTGAGTGTTCCCTCCGAGACTCCAAGAGACTTTGAAACGTAAATGACCTTCCCCTCACCTATGAGAGGGGTATTCTTGGGGACAGCCTTGAGCATCTTGACACTCAGATCAACGGTTGCATATCCCACTCCTGGTTCGAGAACTGTGTGAACTGCACAACCTGTCACAGAGTCCATTACTGTTGCCGCGAAGCCACCGTGTACACCACCCAGTGGATTTAGGTGACGATCATCCGCTGTAGCCTCAAAGACTATTCTTCCGGGTTCTGCGCTGATGCCCTTCATAGGAATCGTCTTGGCTATCGAAGGAGGAGGGATTCTCCCATCTATCATTGCCCTCATAATTTCAAGGCCTGACATTGTTTCTATCGACGCCATAGCCCCCCTAGTTCTCCTCGTTCGCTTGAGGCAGGTACCACGCAATGACAAGGCTAGTAGGATAGCCTGGTTTCCAGATCTTTCATAATTGCGGGGATGCCCTTGATCATATTGTCGACTACCTCTTTAGCACCCAAGATGCTGTTGATCATGCCGGCATCTTCTCCACAGGGGACTTCGCTTTCAGTTGTATCGCCCAAAACCAATCCCTGGTACATCAATTGGCTGTTTACTAGTTCCAGTGCCTCTCCGATTCTGCCGGCTTCGCGCATCTGCAGGAACTTGGCGGTGAAGTTGTTCTTCAGATCCCGCCCATCCACCATCCCTTTGTTGACGCATACCGTGCCTGTATCATCGGACTTGAGCACGGCCTCCTTCACTTTGGGATGCGCATCGCACTCGACTGTGGCCAGGAACCTGGTCCCGACATATACCCCGGCTGCGCCCAGTGCTAGCGCTGCCACTATACCCCTCGCATCGGCAATCCCACCGGCTGCGATGACCGGTATTCTGACGACATCCGCCGCCATAGGAACCAGTACGAATGTAGTAAGCCCCGTCGTAGCTTTGTGGCCGCCGCCTTCGTATCCCTCACAGATTACGCCATCCACTCCCACCTCTTCAGCTTTCTGGGCATGTTTGGCAGTGGAGACCGCGTGCAGCACCCTCACCCCTGCGCTCTTGAATCTCTGAGTATAGACATCTGGGCCTCCTACCGAAGTAATTGCCACCGGTATGCCTTCTTCCAGCGCCACTTCCACGCATCTCTTTGAGAAGGCACGTCCTCCTTCATCTTCCTGCCCTTTGAAACCTATGGGAAAATTCACGGCAAAGGGTGCTTGGGTGATGCCTTTGACCTTCCTTATCTGCAGGCGCAATCTCTCAGCCGTCTCTTCAACATTGGTGGTTATTGTCTTGGCTCCGGCGTTGGGACCTATTGTGCCCAGCCCACCTGCATTGGATACAGCCGCTGCAAGTTCCGCACCGCTAATCCAGTTCATGGGCGCCTGTATGATGGGATAACGGATACCGAGGAGACTGCACAGTCTTTTGTTCTTCATGTTTCTCCCTTCCGCCGAGACCCCATGGTTTTCGTGAATGAGCTAGATTCTAGGATGATAGCACGCCGATAAATGGAGGCTGTCAATCTCAGTCCTGGATCGATACGGCTAGTGGACGGACAGCGCGAAAAGACACCTCTCGGCCAGGTCATGGAGGGCTTTGAATTCAGGAAGATAGGGATTCATAGCCTCTGACGAACCGGTGTCAATGTGGCAGCGTGGGCCTTCAGCCCCCAAGGTCAGAGTCCATTGAAGCTGGCTTGGGTTGGGAGGCGATGGATGGCTTGAGTTCTACAAGGCAGGGGGTGAGCGCATGGTGTCACACCCGCTGTGGATGACGTGCCTGTCTTGCGCAGCTCGGGGCTCGGGGGTATGATGCGGGTCATCAACGCGGGTGTGTCTGGTGGATTCTGCCCGGTTCACATGTTCACCCGACAATACAAGGTCGAGGAAAGCACCAGCTTTACAGAGGAGACCCCATGAATCACGTGGAAGGCAGTTTCAAGGGCGTGCGGAACACCAAAATCTATTATCAAGGTTGGCTTCCCGAGGGGGACCCAAGAGCTGTGCTGATCGTCGTTCACGGGCTGGGTGAGCATTGCGGGCGCTACATGAATGTGGTCAACCACCTCGTCCCGCTGGGCCATGCCTTGTATGGGCTTGACCATATTGGCCATGGCAAGTCTGAGGGTACGCGGGAACTCGTTGAGCGTTTCGAGGATTACACCAACACGTTGACGATCTACTGCAACATGGTCAAAGGCTGGCAGACGGGCAAGCCCATCTTCCTGCTCGGCCACAGCATGGGCGGACTGATTGCGTCATACTACCTACTCGACCATCAGGCCAGTTTCAGAGGCGGCATCCTCTCAGCCCCATTCGTCAAAGTCAGCGATAGCATCTCACAGGCGACCATCACCATAGGCAAGATCCTGTCCGTAGTTACGCCAAGGGCGGGGCTGGTGACACTGGATGTTGGCGGCATCTCGCGCGATCCAGAAGTGGTGACAGCCTACGTCAACGACCCGCTGGTCTTCCACGGCAAGACCCCTGTGCGGTTGGGAGCGGAGTTGTTGAAGGCTATGCTGAGGGTCAGAGCAGAGGCGCACAGGATTACTCTGCCACTCCTTATCTTACAGGGCGGTGAAGACAGACTTATCGACCCTGCCTGTGGCCAGTTACTCTATGACAAGGTCGGATCCAAAGACAAGACCATCAAACTCTACGAAGGACTGTATCACGAGGTGTTCAACGAGCCGGAACGCGCCCGTGTGCTCAAAGATGTGGAGACCTGGCTCGCGGCTCACGTCTAACGAAGCACGCTGATGATGCAAAATCAAGAAGGGAAATCCATCTCTTTCAATTCATAGCTTCCGCTACTTCTGTGAATATGACTCCCAATGCAAAAGCTCCTGCATCCGGGTAGCCAATACTTCTGTCTCCTACCATAGCTGCTCTTCCCATACGCGCTGCAAAACTCTCCGTTGCCTTCGCTCCCTTTACAGCTGCTTCTGCCGATCTTTGAAGAGCGGTTCTGGCGTCATCTCCATTTCTTGCACTGGTCTTCAATGATTCTACAGCGGGGACTAGCGCATCGATGAGGGTTTTGTCACCGACCACTGCGCCACGACCGAAACTCCTTTCGCCGGTTAATTGAATTCCTTTTACGGCAGCCTCCATCAATTCGGAAAACTCAAGAATGGTCAGTCTTGTTTTGTCGCCTGCGTATCTTCCAGCCGCCCTAAAGGCCGAACCCCATATAGGACCGGAGGCTCCACCGCAGTGCTCCATTATTACCATTGAGCATGCATCCAGGAGACTGCCGATGTTGTCGGACTTTGCCAGAATCTCTTTCCACTCTGACTTCAACCTCTTGAACCCTTTCGCCAGACTCATGCCAAAATCACCATCACCGGCATGGGCGTCCAACTCACAGAATCTCACTTCATTGCGAATAATGCACTTGCTCATCTGATCGACCATGTAGATTAGATTGTTCAAACTGATTTCATGCTTGCCAAGCATAGAGAAAGACCTATCTGTCTCGGTATCGCAGGTGTCAGCATTCAGAATTGGCATTGAAGATTCTTCTTCAATGAAGACCTCCGGCACGTCTCCGCCTATCTTCAATGCTGGGGTATCACATGTATCTGACAGCAGGTCCGCCAACTCATTGTCCAGCTTCAATACAGATACGGACGCTCCAGCCATATCGATACTGGTCATGTAATTCCCCACCAAAGTCCTACGTATAGAGATCTTCCTCTTGAACAGCTCTCTGCTGACCGCATTACTGAGCAAATACAGCTCCTGCAAGGGCGTGGCACCAAAGCCATTGATCAGCAATGCGACAGCATTATGAGTCCTATCCAGATCAAGTTCATCTATCAATGAGGAAACCATTAGCTTGGCAAGCTCGCTGGCAGTTGCTACTCTTCTTCGTTGAATACCTGGTTCGCCATGAATGCCGACTCCATATTCCATCTCATCTTCTGCAATCTCAAAAGTGGGAGTCCCTTTTGCCGGCACGGTGCAGGAAGTCAAGGCAAATCCGATACTCTTGACATTCCTGATGGTCTTCTCTGCAACAGCTTTCACTTCCGGCAATGAGAATCCTCGTTCTGCCGCCGCCCCAGCGATTTTATGAACAAATACCGTACCCGCAACCCCGCGCCTGCCGCTAGTATAGAGGCTGTCCTTCACGGCAATATCGTCGTCAACTTTCACGTAGTCTACGACTAGGCCATCTTCCTGGGCCAAATATGCCGCGTTTCTGAAATTCATCATATCTCCGCTGTAGTTCTTGATTATCAGCAACGTCCCCACAGGACTGGCCGTCTCCCTAATCGCCTGGTAAACCTGGATTTGAGATGGGGATGCAAATACATCTCCGCAGACTGCAGCATCCAGCATTCCTTTGCCTACATACCCGGCATGGGCCGGTTCGTGGCCGCTTCCTCCACCGCTGATTAGAGTGACCTTGCGCATGTCAATATGTCTCTTCTTGATTACCTTGTACTTTTCCAGCAGCTCCAATTCTGGATGGGCCAGCACGATCCCGTTACACATCTCTCGAACGACACTTTCTGTAGAATTGATGATCTTTTTCACTTGGATACCCCCAGATTGTCTGTAGATCCTAGGCCGATCATTTGGATGCGTATCTTCTGCCGATTGCGTCCGCAACCTTGATTGCAGCCGCAACTGACTCGACAGTCACGGGAAATGGCATTGCGTGCACCGACTCTTCGGGGATACACGCTTTCTTGGCTACCTCGTAGAGCTGATCACTGGAAATCCTTGGTACACCGATATCTGCGAGACATACAGGCAATCCAACTTTCAGGCAAAAACCGAATACTTCCTCTAGTTCTTCAGTGGGCGAGTTCTCCAATACAAGTTGTGCCAGTGTGCCAAATGCGACTTTTTCACCGTGATAGTACTTGTGGGTTCCTTCCAGAATGGTCAGCCCATCATGAATCGCGTGCGCTGCTGCCAGACCACCACTCTCAAAACCGAGCCCAGACAATAGGATGTTTGCTTCGATAATGTTCTCCAGTGCACTGGTTACCACCTTCTGGTCACATGATTCTTTGGCCTTGACGCCATCTTTCAGCAGTGTTTGATAGCACAAAGTTGCCAGGGCAAATGCCGCATTTGTTCCTCTAGCTTCACCACAATAGCCTTCACGATACCCACAAGGCAGGCCGGCATTGACTTTGGAAGAAGACCGAACATTGGCTCGAGCTTCGAAAAACGTAGATAGGGCATCCCCCATGCCGGATACCAAGAATCTGGTTGGAGCCTGCGCTATTGCCGTTGTGTCAACCAGGACAATACTGGGATTCTGTTTGAAGTACGCATAGTCATCAAAAGAACCATCTGGCGTGTATAGCACTGCAGAGTGACTAGTAGGTGCGTCAGTTGCAGCTATGGTAGGGACAATGATCAGAGCATTACCTTTAGCAACACATTTGGCAGTATCAATGGCTTTCCCACCACCTAGACCGATGACGCAATCACATTTGAACTTCTGCGCAATCGTCTCAAGCCTAGCAACCTCCTGACGAGAACATTCCCCCCCAAATGCGCTCTCTACAAATCGTACGTCGAATCTCCTCGCTGTCGCATCGAGTTTTCCCTTTTGGCGGTTTACATCATCTGGGTGCGCAATTAGCAGTGCAGATGTACCAAAGCCTTTGACAAAGTAGCCCAGATTCAGAATCTCATCTTCTCCTTGGACGTACTTAGACGGACAAATGAATGCCTTTCTCATTGAAAACCTCCAAGTAGTAGATATCCTGATTGTGTTTCTATGGCCTGCCCCCAGCAGTTATACCACCTATTTAGTTACGGTTGCCAGCTTTGGAGCTGACACCAGAATGCTCGCAACCACAACTCCGCAAGTGGTACCATTTCTGGGAACAGGGCAGCAATGTCACACTAGATGACGCGATGGGCCAGTGCTGTGGGGCGTGACAAGTTGCCCATCACGTCACACTAAGAGCTTTGGGAGGCAGCATGGTGAGAAGTCAGCCAAAAGTGAAGCTCGGCAAACTATCACACATAGGCATCGTGGTAAGAGACATGGATAGAGCAGTGGAGTATTACACCTCGGTCTTTGGCCTGGGACCTTTCACGACGCAGGTCTACGACCTGACGTCATTCATATACAGAGGCAAGACGGCCAGCGCCCGGGTAAAGGCAGCGATTGCATATTCAGGATCGGTTTTCATTGAACTGGTCCAGGTGCTCGAGGGTGAGACCGTACACACGGAGTTCCTCAGGGAAAAGGGAGAGGGAATGCAGCACGTGGCGTTTCTGGTTAGGAACCTTGATGAGACGCTCAGCGAACTCGCCAAGCGTGGCATCGAGCCCGCGATGCAGCTGCCGCGCATGCTCATAGACACTCCAGCCACATCGGGCGAGGCTCATGTTGGTGCTGCCAAGAGGCGCCAGATGGAGCTGACAGAGGTCTATCTGGACAGCGACAAGGTCGGTGGCACCATGATCCAACTCATGGAGTTCAAGGAACTCCCACGCAGCTAGGTTTATTGTGGCCCTTCCTCTAAGAGTCGCTAATAGGCAGCTGCATCGGGGTCACAGAAGGCTGATGAGGCACGCGGAGAGTCTCTTACGACCAGCCCCAAGCGTCGCGGACGAAGGGATTGGATTCGTCGCGCCCAGATAGACCCGCAACAGAACCATGCATCGAAAGGAGGATGACAGATGAGTTCTATGTTCTCACTTGAAGGCAAGGTAGCCATAGTAACGGGCGCCAGTCGTTGGACAGGAAAGGTGATTGCATTGGAGATGGCCAAGGCCGGCGTCGACCTGATCATTTCCGCGCGAACCCCCAAGCCACTGGAGGCAGCTGCGGTGGAGGTCCGCAACCTCGGCAGACGATGCATCGCCGTACCTACCGATGTGGGAGATTCGGTACAGGTTGATAATCTGGTCAAGAGGGCCATAGAGGAGTACGGACGCATTGACATCTTGGTCAGCAACGCCGGAACGCCCTTGGGCGGGAGCGTTTCCACCCTTGAGCTCAAAGAGGAAGTCTGGGACTCCGACATACGGCTGAATCTGAAGGGCCATTTCTTGTGCAGCAAGGCGGTTGCTCCAGTAATGATCAAGCAGGGAGGGGGTAACATCGTTGCCATTGCGTCAACTGCGGGACTTCGTGTCAGCCCGGACAGCGCTGGCTACAGTGCTGCCAAGGCTGGGCTAATGCATCTTGTGAGGAAACTCGCGGTGGAATGGGCGAAATACAACATTCGCGTGAATGCCGTGGCTCCGGGATTCATTGCCATCCCCATATTCCCCGGTTACCTGGATCGGATGCCTGACCTGAAGGCAATCTACGAGAGAATCCCTCTAACAGGTGGGGTGAAGATGGAACACATAGCAGCAGCAGCAATGTACCTTGCCTCTGATGCCGCCGGTTCTGCCACCGGAGTCACGATCCCCCTCGACGGAGGAATGACTATCAAGCTCTGATCGGGGTCATGCAGGTCTTGCTCGCCCTCATGACAAGGGTTACTCTGGCGCTCGGCGAGGTCTGGTGCCGCAGTCTGTAGCAGGCGCCTGTTTGCCAAGAGAAGGGCCGAGGGTGGTGACCTCACTTCCTTCCCCCGATGGCCGACCACTTGGTCAATGCTGAGATCCAGTCGACCCCTCCCCCCGGGCGCGTTGTCCAAGACCGTAGGCCAGCCGGTGTCTCAGGGGGAGCTCGACCGTCGACGGTCTCTCCCTCTACTCAGCTACTTTGGCTGCCGATAACATCTCGCTACGGCGACCTCGTCTCACGCCTCGACGGTTGTCCGTGCTCCTGCGGGTGAAGACTGGAACTCGAATAGGTCGAGCTGAGTGGCTGTGTCTCGGACAGTCAGTCAGCGGCCGCGCATCTTGAACTAACACCGCACTTGACAGTGAACCGGACAGAACCTAGGCTGGTCCCGAATCGCCCGGTTTCGCACCCAAACTCGGCGAAGCCAACGAGATGCAGCCCTCTTTCTGAACGCTTTGAAGGTTTGCACCGGACGTGCTGAGGGGAGGACGTATGAAGAAGGAAGCTACTGAGAAGGTAGTGCGGACGGCGAGTCCTTTGGCGTGCGGCCCTGGATGTGGGCTTATGGCATGCGTCAAGGACGGTGTGCTTGTCAAAGTGGAACCCGGTGACTTTCCAGGCACCGGCCACGTGTGTGCTCGGGGTCTTACGTACCCCAAGTTGGTCTATCACCCAGACCGGTTGAGGTACCCGATGAAACGCTTGGGAAAACGAGGTGAAGGGAAATGGGTGCGGGTTTCCTGGGAAGAGGCGTTGGACACGATAGCGGCCAGATTTAAGGAGATCGGCGCCAAGCATGGCAGCAGCTCCGTGTCCTTTGTCATGGACATGATGGGCATTCTGTCTGTGGATGTTCTGCTGGGTTTCTTGGGGGCCTGCCAGGGAACCTTCATCTTGCCTGCCGGCTGTGGAGACTCAGCGGGTGTCTGCGCGGACCGCGTCACCTATGGTTCCCAGTGGTGGTTTGGAGAAGACTACACCACTAATTTCGACAAGCCTGCACTATGCTTAGTATGGGGCAACAATCCAGCCGAGACGGACTTCTTCAAGTGGCGCAGGATCCGTGATGCCAAGGAAGGCGGTGCCAGGCTAGTAGTCATTGACCCCCGATTCAGTACCACGGCATCCAAGGCTGACGTCTACGTTCCCATAAAGCCGGGCACCGACACTGCCCTGGCCCTGGGGATGATGAACGTCATTATCGACCAGAGTCTGCATGACGTATCGTTCATCATCAGTCACACCGTGGGACCATTCCTGGTGCGAAGCGACAACGGCATGTTCCTCAGGGAGAAGGACATCGTGTCCGGGGGCTTGGACAAATACATGGTCTGGGATACGGGAGCCAAGGCAGTCCGCTGCCATGACGCGGCCTCAGGATCCCCGGCACTGACGGGATCCTATAGAGTGGGTCAGATGGAGTGCAAGCCAGCGTTCCAACTGCTGAAAGAGCTGGCGGCCCAGTTCCCCCTTGAGAAGACGTCCCAGATAACCGGAGTCTCGACAGAGGTGATAACGAAGTTGGCCGTGGCCTACGCAGGAAGCAAGCCGGCGGCCTCCTATAGGGGGATGGGATGTCAGAGAACCTTCCACGGCGACATCACCTTTCATGCCATCAACACTCTGGCCGCTATCACCGGCAACATCAGCTTCGAGGGCCATGCCTGTTTTGAACTGAATCACGTCGCGTTCTTAACCCGTGGCGTTCCCAATCTGCTCCCGCTCATGCAGCTTTACGATGCCGCCATTAGTGGGAAGCCATTTCCGGTGAAGTCGCTCTGGGTATCCAGACACAATCCGATAAACCAGGAGCCCAACATCAACAAGATGATCGAGGAGGTTCTGCCTTGCCTGGATCTCCTGGTTGTAGCCGACATGTTCATGACTACCACGGCCAGCTACGCCGACTTCGTCCTCCCTGTATGCAGCTTTTTCGAATGCACCGATCTCATCCAGCCGGTGGGAAATGGCTCGCACAACTACCTCCAGCTGCAACAGAAGGCGATCGAGCCGCTGTATGAATCCAAATCGGATATCGACATGATCATCTCCATGGTGGGCCGAATGGGCATAGAGGGTTTCCTGAAGGAGCCTCTGGAGGAACTGGCCAATACACTCCTGGCCTCGGGGCATCCCTCCATGGAGGGGACAACGTTGGAGAGGTTGAGGGCAGGGCCTGTTTTGCCGGCAGCACACGCCCTGCCGAATTTCTCCACGCCATCCGGAAGGCTGGAGTTCTACACCGAGAGGCTCAGGCAATTCGGTCAAGAGTTGCCGGTGTATAAGCAACCGTTGGAGGGGCCGGGGTCGCCGCTGGCTGACAAGTATCCGTTGGTTCTTTTGACGCCCCACACCAAGTATCGTACTCACTCTTCGTTTGCCAACGTAGCTTGGCTTCGTGAGCTAGACCCGGAACCAGTAGCAGAGGTCTGTTCCATCGATGCCAAGCCCAGAGGCATCAAGGATGGGGACCTCGTCCGGGTCTTCAACGACAGAGGCGAGGTGCGGCTCAAAGCCAGAGTGCACCAGGGTGTGAGACCGGGTGCAGTGAACATCTGCCAGGGATGGTCTCCAGGCGACTATGTGTCAGGTACTCACCAGGCATTGACCCATGAAACCATCAACCCTGTCCACCAGGCGATATACGAGCCAAATGCGTCTTTGTATGACGTCCTAGTTGACGTACAGCCGGTGAAGGAGGCCTAGGGTGATGAAGAAGAGGTATGGGATGGTCATCGATCTGGAAAGGTGCACTGGATGCCGAGCCTGCACTGTGGCCTG